>Ga0315282_10002880_pt1 | contig 31209 bp, 24 predicted proteins | sample YL17G07_20_MG_FD_203693 | JGI IMG/M metagenome (GOLD analysis project Ga0315282, IMG submission 203693) | Sediment microbial communities from Yellowstone Lake, YNP, Wyoming, USA - YL17G07_20 | ecosystem: Environmental > Aquatic > Freshwater > Lake > Sediment | place: USA: Wyoming | collected... | reverse complement strand
TGGGCCGAAGGAGCGCGCCTGAAAGTGGGATGGAAACGGTTGCATCCCGCGGCCGGCAGTTTTGCCGTTGTCGAGCGAAAATGGAGGTCGGGCGATGTGGTCGTCCTCGAGCTTCCCCTGCGGCTGCGAACCGAAACGCGATACAACGATGCGGTTTCGATTCTGCGGGGGCCGCTCGTCTTTTCGCTCAAGATCGGCGAGGAATACAAAAAAATAAGATCCTATCACGACACGCTTCCGGTGGCCGACTGGGAAATCTCCCCCAAGACGCCCTGGAACTACGGGCTGATTCTCGATCGCGAGCACCCGGAGAAGTCGGTCAACGTATTCGCCCATCCCATTGGAAAAGTTCCTTACGCTCAGGAGAATGCCCCGGTCGTTTTGAAGGTCCGAGGGAAAGCGATTCCCGACTGGAAACTCGTTGACCATTCGGCAGGGGAGACGCCGGCCAGCCCAGTCGCTTCCGACCAGCCGGCGGTTACCCTGGAGCTGATCCCCTATGGCAGCACGCGTTTGCGCATCACCGAGTTTCCCGTGATCCGCGGAAGGTAGACCCTTTCGTCTCGACATCTGGCCATTTTGCGAAGATCTTCTCCCGTGGACGAAGTGGACGGCATGGACGGGATGGACGACATGGACGACGTGGACGGGATGGACGGGATGGACGGGATGGACTTTTTCTGGTGCACGAATGGATGTCCCCGATTCTCACCCCTCTTTGATTGCGGCCAGAGGCCGCCTTAGAGAACTGATGTAAAGAAGAAAACGCGACCTGAACTCCGAACAATCCTTCGAAGCATTTCAGTTGAAACGCCAATGCCCCTGATGTTGTCTGCCGGCGGTGCGTCACAGCAATTCCGGCCCGGGAGGTTTCGGATATCCGTCTCGAAGGAGGCTGCCCTGGTATGCCGTCGGGCTCTCCATGATCTCCGCCTCCATTAGCACGGAACAATTCATCGGCGAAGTCGGGTTCGCCTATACGGCCGGCCTGAGTGTAGCCAACTGGGAGCTGGGCGTTTTTCCCGCGTTCATGATCATGGGTTCTCCTGCCGCTTTACCCGGGCCGAAAACTGTTTACCATCCCCGAATATCTCGAACAGCGGTTTGGGAAAGGCACGCGCGCGCTTTTTGCCGTCGTCACGCTTCTCAACTATGCGCTGATCAACCTGGCGGGCGTGGTCTATCTCGCGGGCCCGCGCTTCACACGATCTTTGGATTGCCCCTCTACGGGTCGGCGATTCTGCTCACGATCATCACCGGCAGCTATGCGATCTATGGCGGGCTGGCGTCGGTGGCCTGGACCGATGTTTTCCAGGCGGCGCTTCTGCTGATCGGCGGATTGATGGTTTTCTTCTTCGGCATGAGCTATGTCGGGTGGGACTGGTCGGCCATCGTCAGCCACGACCTTTCGCGCGCGCATCTGAATCGCGTCGCTCTCGCATCCTCACTTTCCCTGGACCGGCGTGCTCGTGCTGGTCCTGTCCACAAACGTCTGGTATTGCTGCACCAACCAGTTCTACGTCCAGCGGTGTCTCGGCGCACGGACGATGTGGGACGGCTGGATGGGCGTTCTACTGGCCTGCTTCCTGGGCATTGCCTTGTCGCTGTGCGTGTGCCTCCTCGGGCTAATCATGTATCACATTGATCCGAATCTGGCGGACTCCAACCAGGCTTACATGATGCTAGTGAGCAAGGTTTTGCCGCGCGGCTTGCAGGGGCTGTTGCTGGCCGCGCTGGTGGCCGCGATCATGTCCACCATCAGCTCGTTGATCAATTCGGCCGCGACGGTATTCTCGATTGATATCTACCGCGACGTTCTGCGCCGCAACGCGTCCGACGAGCGCCTGATGAAGTGGGGCGCCTCTGCGGAGTTGCGACGGTCATTGTGGCTTGCGCCATGGCGCCGCTGGTGGGAATGCGTCGGAACGTTTTCCTCTATTTCCAGGACTCGTGGGCGGTGCTGGCGGTACCCGTGGCCGTGGTGTTCATGCTCGGCGCGTTGTGGCGGCGGGCGACCCCTTCGGCGGCCTGGGCCACGATGCTGCTCACCCTTCTCTATCTCCCCATCACCTTCATTTGGCGCAGCTCCGAGGACCTCGCCTCCTTCGACGCGAATGGAATCACCTGGCTGTACAACCTGGCACCGGGGATGTGGAACGCGGTGCACGGGATGACCACGCTCATGCACGACTTCACGTTCGTATGCCTCCTATGGCTGGGGACCTACGTGTTCATGATCATCTGGAGCCTCTGTACCCGGGATTCGTACGCGGCGGACCATGCCGGTCTGGTCTGGCGGCCGGAGTTGGTCGGGCGGTTGTTGGGAGAGGTGCCGCGTCCCTGGTACGTGGGCGTTGGTTTTTGGAGCCTGATTCTGACGGGCCTGTTTGGCGCAATCTACGTTGTGTTCTGGTAATGGGAACGCCGGCGGCCTCGCCGGTGTTTTTTTGATTTCGGATTGCGGATTGCCGATCAAGCGCCGGCCATTCTACGCGCGCCTCTTTCTCTTGTCTTGTTCCTTATTTCGTTCAGCGTTCAGCGTTCAGCGTTTCGAAAAGCACCGGCGAGGCCGCCGGCGTTCCAAAAGATAGTGCTTGTCAGGGGCGGGGCGCGTCTGTATGTGGAGAATCACTGCCCTGCGGGCACGGCATACGACATCCCAAGGAGGACTTCAGAATGATCAGCAGGACCGTCGAACGACTGTTTCCCGGATTTGTGTGGTTGTTTCTCTGCGTCGGTCTTTTGCCGTTGGGGGCGGAGCCTTCGACCACGATCGAGATTTCGGCGCCCGATTGCGACTATCGCGACTGCCCGGTCACGGTTGAGGTCAGTGCGCCGGCCTCGGCCAAATCGGCCACGCTGACCGATGCCAGGAGCGGCCAGAACATCGTCGCCCAGCTGTGGCGCGACGGCGACAAGGCGATGTTGACCTGGATCATCTCGGACCTGAAAAAAGATTCAGCCGCCGCATATAAAGTGGCTTTCAGCGACTCCGCTCCCGCGGCGAACGGAGGCGTTGCCATTCGCAAGGGCGACGAAGCCACCGCGATCGAGATCGGCGGAAAACTCTTCACCCGCTATATTACGACCGGCGCGCCCAAACCCTATTTCTATCCCGTTCTCGACGCGGCGGGCAACCGGGTCACGCGCGACTATCCGGTGAAAGCGAACGAGCTCGAGATCAAACTGAAGGACAACAAAGACCATCCCCATCAGCGCTCACTGTGGTTCACTCACGGCGAGGTCAACGGGATTGATTTCTGGGGCGAGTCGCCCAAGTCCGGCAAAACGGTCCATCGTGAGTTTACGTCTATCGTGGAGGGCCCGATCCTGGGACGGTTCTGTGCCGCGACCGACTGGATCGCGTCCGAGGGCAAGAAGATCTGCGAAGACCGTCGCGACATTCGTTTCTACAACGTTTCGAACGGTCGCCTGTTCGACTGGACCATCGCGATCAAGGCAACCGAAGGGCCGGTCAAATTCGGCGATACCAAGGAGGGCATGTTCGGTTTTCGCATGGCCTCTACGATCCGTGTGGACTCCAGGAAAACTGACCCCACGGTCGGCGGCAAAATCGTCAATTCCGACGGGCTGACTGACGACAAGGCATGGGGGAAGGCGGCCAACTGGGTTGACTATTACGGACCGGTCGCCGGCAAGACCGTGGGAATCACCGTGTTCGATGCTCCCGACAGTTTCCGCCATCCGACCTACTGGCACGTGCGTACCTATGGACTGTTTGCCGCCAACCCGTTCGGCCTCCACGATTTCCCGGGCGGCAAAGGCAAGGATGGCAGCCATACGATTGAACAAGGCGGTTCGATCACGTTCCACTACCGCATCTTGATCCACGACGGGACGACGGAGGACGCGCCGATCGCGCAAGTTTGGGAGCAGTTCGCCAAGCCGCCCAAAGTCACCGTGAAGTGACGGGAAGCGGCGATCTTTTTTGAGTAAGGTAGGCTGTCAGCCTGCCGTTTCTCGCAGACTAACAGTCCATGCCACTTTGGAAGGTCGAACCATGCTGGACCCAAACGATGTCACCGGTGGGGAAGGCGGCGAGCAACCGCCCGTCGCGGAAAGACCCCTGCGGTTGCCTCCCAGTGGCTCATCCGAACAGATGCGGCTTTCGGCCTCGCCAACGCCCGCCGAGGGTTCAGAGCCCGAATACGGAGAGGAACCACCGCCTCCGATGCCGCCGCCCGAGCTTCCCCCGTCGGAGCATTTTGAGCCAACGCCACCTGCGCCGCCTCCAGTTCCACCCTTGCCCGCGTGGGAGCGGCTCGATGAAATCGGCTTCTTTAGCGCCTTGTTCCTCACCATCAAACAGGTTCTCCTGGAGCCCGACGAGGTCTTTACCCGGATGCCGCGGGAGGAAACCCTTGGTCGTCCGCTGCTGTTCGTTGTTATCCTCGAGACCTTGGGCACCCTCATCACCACCGCCTACACGATCTTGTGGCAGGTCCATCCGCTGCTGGCCGGGGCGTCCGGCAAAATCGGTGGCGAGAATCCTTTCGACCAGCTGCTCAAGAGGTACGGAATCGAAGGGATAGCGCCGGGTCCGACCGAGTTCGCTCTCCTACAGATCATCGGGTTGGCCCTCGCGCCGATCTGGATTATCATCTGGGCTTTTATCTGGGCGGGCATTGTGCACCTGTGCCTGATGCTCTTCAACGGAGCTAACCACGGCTTCGCGGTGACGTTCCGAACGCTCTGCTACGTCAAAGGGGCCGCTGCGGTCTTTGCCCTGATCCCCGTTTACGGCGTGATTCCCATCGGATTAGTCTGGTCGGTGGTTTGCAGCGTCGTCGGCCTGCGAAAGACTCAGGAGATCAGCGGCGGCAAAGCCGCGGCGGCCGTCCTGTTGCCCAGCCTGCTTTGTTGCTGTTGTCTGGTGGCGGGGGCGATGGGAATGTTAGGGATTCTCCAACAAATCCAAGCTGCGGCAGGGAAATAGAGCGCTCATCAAAAGCTCGTTCCCATTGATGAATAGACATGCATTGCCAGAGGCCCACTCTTGCGTCGGTTCGCGGTATGCTGCAAATGCTGAAACAAGTTAACTATCCAAAATATCCGGGCCTTGTGAATATGAACAATCCGACCCGGATGGCCAACGATCAGTTCTTTCGGAATATCATATACTATTCCAAGCCCGATTCCATTTTGTATCGCCTGATGGGTTATGACTTCGACACGTGCAAATCGGACTACAACACGATCTGGCATTTCGGCCAGCCACTTTTGGTCACGTTGAAGGACGTTCCGAAAGAAAAGCAATGGGACAAATGGCGCGAAATGGGTTTCGACAAGAATTCCATTATTGCCGATCCGCTGTTTGTTGATCCGAAGAAAGACGACTATCGGCTGCGTCCTGACTCGCCGGAAGAATGAAACGCTATGCGCGCGGTTATCGTGACCCGCGTGTGGCCAGTAGCTTCATCGCCCAGTCGTGGGTGGAGGTTGGTGAGTTGTCGGGGAAATCCGGCAGAACGATTTTGCCGGAAGCGTCGGTAGTCAGTGTTCCGGAGCCGGCGTCGCTCCACTCGCCGGTGCGGGGATTGAACCAGTGGGCGCGGTAAGAGGCGTTGGAGATAGCGCCGGAAAGCGTGGCTTTAGGACATTCCTTCTCGAAGTACAAAAGGAAGAAGTCCTTTTCGTTCGTGCAGGCGCAATAGGCCCAACCGGTGAAGCCGTCTTCCGGGCCTGATTGGTTCGGCGTGACCAGCTCCTGGCTCGGAACGAGATTCTGGTATTTCGCTCCCTCGGACATCACGAACTTCGGGAGGTAGGGCATCTGCGCTCCGGCGCTCCAGGGAAGCGCATCCCAAATCTTGCTCTCCGCGGCGTCCTCGATGTCGCCCGCCCACAAGCCCTGAGCGCCGTGAATGTGCCCGGCCAGCCCTCCGGACAAAACGCTTCCATACATTCCCGAGCGCACGTACAGCGCCGAGAGTTCCGTCCCGCCGAGCGCATGTTTCTTCTGAAATCCATCATAATACGGTTCGCCGTTGAGACACGGAATCACAGGCGAAGTATTGAACATTTCTGTGAGATAAGTGTAATATTTATGTTCGCGCTGATTGCCGGCTTGATGCATCGTAATCCAGCGTGCCTTGTCCACGTGTCCGAACGCGCGCAGCGACGAGCCGGGTGAATTCAACGTGACCAGCGTGCCGAACGGTGGATGTCCATAATCATCCATTAGCTTGTTGGCGGGAACATTCCAATCATCCGGTGGAATGGTACGCGCGTTCCAGTCGAAATGGATGGGACTGAAGATACAATTGTTTGCCTGATAGCGACTCCAGACATATTGGATATATCGTTCGTAAGATTCGGGCCAGTCATAGTATTTCTTCCAGACCTGTCCGATGTCGCGCCGTGCCGGCTCGATGAAGGGAACGAATCCTTGCGAATTCAGGTAGGCGATCTTTTTGTCCATATTCTTGAAATAGTCAGGATTGATGCGGTTGAGATCGGGAACCATGTCCTCGAAGCCGGGGACGTTGCCCGGAAACAGGAACGGGCGGTTGCCGTCTTCATCCCGCATATCCTTGGCGCTCTTGGTTCCGGCCTGGCCCCAGGCGTCGCGGATCGCCGTGCCGTCAGGCGCCACAATGCTGGCGGGCTTTCCATCGTTGGCCCAATGGGGAAACGCGGCGATCATGGCGATGCAGTTGAAGCCTTGCGCCTTGCGAAACCGGACCGCGTCTTTCAACCCCATGCCGGGCCCGATGTGTGGGACAGGTTGGTCAGCTGTCATTGTCTTCGATGGGGAGTCGGCTGGTGGCAACGAGGTTTTGTTTGTTCCGGGGCGTGGGCTTGAGACAGGTTGCCAACCTGTCCTACTCATAGACGTTTCATCGTCAAACCAGCGGTATCGAAACGTCGGCACCGGCCACCAGGTGTCGCCCAGAAGGAAAAACGGCGTGCCGTCGGCATATTGAAGAGCGTGACCGTTCGAAGTGGGTTGAATGAAACCCCGCCGACAGGGGTTCTGCTGCTTCTCGGCCTCGGTCCAGGCAACCGCGGCAAAGGAACCTATCTTACCATTCAAACCGGTATCGGGCGGGTTGGAGCCGCTGGTCCACGACCATTTGCCCGGCGCCGTCGCGACGACGCGAACGCGAAAAATGTTTTTGCCGTCCCAGAAACCATAACATCGTTTGCTGAAACCGGGTCCCTGCAAATCCACCCAGACCTTCACGTCTTTGTAGGGATTTCGATAGGTACCTTGTGCGTGAACTGTAATTTCGACCATTTCCCAAACGCGCTTAGTATCTGGCACGGAAGGCGCGCCTTGGCCGGGTGCTACAAGCGCGACACCCAAGAAAAGCGTCAGAAACCGAACAGCCCTCCACGAATCGGCGAGAACCATTCTTGAGCCTATTGGAGCCAAGGCCAAACGCATCCGTTGACCTTTCATTCGACCTTGTCCCCCTTTTCCAGTTCTTTCACCAAATCATCGCGTGCACCGTGGATCACGGCGATGACGTCAATCTGATCGGGCTTGATGCGGCAGATGATTCTGTATGGAAACTCGATACTCTCCCGAATCTGCTCGACTCCAACTTCAAGGACAACGCGGTCCGACATCGGAAATCCCCGGACCTGCGAGGAACGGAGCTCAAACGATCAACTCTGCGCCGCGCGTATTCGGGAGAATTCAAAGCAATGTAAGCGTAAATGGCGTCGAGGTGCGATTCGGCGGTTCGCGCCAGTGGACCTTCATGTCGGCAGACCATAACGCCTGCGAATCTCGCTGACATCCGTGGTGCGTCCCGCTTCGCTATCGGCCAGACCCTCCTCGATGACCTGGCGCACAAAAATCTCTCGCATGAGGTCATCCCAGGTCGCGTTGTCCGGCAGCTCATCAATCAGCGCCCGGGCCTTCTCTTTGTCTATGACGGTCGGCAATGTCGCCACCTCCATCTTCAGTCTGTGCCGACCCTTGGCGTCAGCCTTGAACGTACGATGCGCGCGCCATGGGTGTCAACCCGAATGGCAGGTGCGATCCCGGATTGGCGTGTTTTTCACTCCTCAAACAGCGCGTCAATGAATTCCGTGGGACTAAAGTCGCGCAGGTCTTCCTGGGTTTCGCCCACGCCGATCATGACGACCGGAACATCGAACAAATCGCGAATGGCAATCAGGATGCCCCCTTTGGCCGTGCCGTCGAGCTTGGTCATCACAATCCCGGTCACCGGGACCGCTTCGCCAAAAATGCGTGTCTGACTGATCGCGTTTTGGCCGGTCGTGGCGTCGAGGACGAGGAGGGTTTCGTGAGGAGCGTCGGGCAGCACTTTCTTGATCACGCGCACCACCTTCTTGAGCTCCTCCATCAGGGTGACCTTGGTGTGGAGACGACCCGCCGTGTCAATCAGCACGACGTCGGTTTGGCGCGCGCGCGCGGCCTGAAGCGCGTCGTAGCAGACCGACCCTGAGTCGGCGCCCATGCACTGGCTGACGAAGTCGCTTTCGGTGCGCTTGGCCCAAATCTCGAGCTGCTCAATCGCCGCAGCACGAAAGGTGTCGCCGGCCACGAGCATCGTCGAGAGGCCCTGATCGCGAAATCGCCGCGCCAGCTTGGCGATGGTGGTGGTCTTACCGGTGCCATTGACGCCGACCACGAGAATGACAAAAGGCCGCTCAGGGCCGATCGCCAGCACGTGCTCGTCGTGCTCGGCGATGTGGCGAAGGATGGCTTTGAGAACGGCCAGCACCTGGTCCGGTGTTTCCGCCTTGCGAGCATCCTCGCGCTGGCGCAACTGCTCGATGATCTTGGTCGTGGTCTCGACGCCGACGTCGCCCTGGATGAGGATTTCCTCGATCTGCTCGATGAGCGCGTCGTCCACTTTGCCGGAGAGGCGAACGACCTTCTTGATGCGGCCGACAATGCTCTCCTTGGTCTTGACCAGGCGGTCTTTGAGGCGGGCGAAAAAACCGCGTTTCTCATTCTTCTGCTGTTCGTTGTTTTCAACCACGATCAATAATTCTCCTTATGGAACGCTGGCGGCCTCGCCGGTGCTTTTTCGAAACGCTGAACGCTGAACTCTGAACGCTGAACAAAACAGGGAACAAGATGAAAGGAAGAGGCGCGGGAAAAGTAGCCGGCGTTCGATCGGCAATCCGCAATCCGAAACCCGCAATCCGAAATCAGAAGCACCGGCGAGGCCGCCGGCGTTCCCTCACAGCGACCGACCGACGGCTTCGGCCACGCGACGAAGCTCTCCCATCAATCGCTCGAACTTCCTGGGCCGCAGCGACTGCGCGCCATCGGACAAAGCGTTGGCCGGATCGGGATGCACTTCGACCTCGAGGCCATCGGCGCCGGCCGCGATGGCCGCGCGCGCCATCGGACCGACCAACCGCCAGTAGCCCGTGCCATGGCTGGGATCCACCAGAACCGGCAGGTGACTGAGGTTCTTGAGCACCGGGACGGCGTTGAGATCGAGCGTGAAGCGCGTTTCGGTCTCGAAGGTCCGAATCCCGCGCTCGCACAGGATGATGTCGTAGTTTCCCTCGCTCAGGCAATATTCGGCGGCCATCAGGTATTCGTGGATGGTGGCCGCCATGCCGCGTTTCAAGAGCACCGGCTTGCGCGTCTGCCCCACCGCCCGCAACAGCGCATAGTTCTGGCAATTGCGCGCTCCCACCTGGAGGACGTCGGCGTATTTCAGGAGTGTGTCAATGTCGGTGACCGACACGATTTCGGTGACAATCTTCAGACCGGTCTCGGCTTTGGCCGCCTGGAGAATTGTCAGGCCGTCTTCCTCCAAACCCTGGAAGGCATAGGGCGATGTGCGGGGCTTGTAAGCGCCGCCGCGGAGCATTTTGGCGCCGGCCGCTTTGACCGCTCGCGCGACCTCCAGAACCTGTTTTTCCGACTCCACCGAACAGGGACCCGCGATGACCACAATCTCGGGACCGCCGATTTTCACACCCCCGACGTCCACCACCGTGGGCTCACGCTTGAATTCACGCCCGGCGAGCTTGTAGGGCCGAAGGATCGGGATGACCGTCTCGACCCCTTCCATCTGCTCGAGCGTTTGGAGGGGGGTTTTGTCTTTCGAGCCCACCGCGCCGATAATGGTCCGTTCCGCGCCGCGGCTCAAATGGCACGAATAGCCCATCTCCTCGATGCGGCGCATGACCGCCTGGAGTTGTTCTTCGGTGTGACCCGGACTCATGACAATGATCATTCGAAAACCTCTCAGGAAACAAACGATGAACGATGAACGATGAACGATGAACGACAAGGCCATTCGGCCTGGCCACGCATTCTTCTCGTTGCGGCTTTTCGTTCAGCGTTCATCGTTCCGCGTTGCTTTACGCTTCTGCTTCGCCGCTGAAGATTCGCAAGCATCCTTCGCAGCGGACGAAGGTTTTCATCTGGCGGATTTCGAGCATTTTCTGGTTGACCAGATTGATGTGGCAGCCGCCGCAATGACTGTGGACCGCCTGGCAGACGACGTCGCCGGGATGGCGTTCCGACAGGCGATCGTAGAGCGCGAGGACGTCCTCGGGGACCGTCTTCCGCCGACGCTGGCGTTCGGCTGCCAGGCGACCGAGTATTTCGTTCTTCGAACGGATCTGTCCTTCGATCCGGTGACGCTCCTCTTGCATTTCCCCGCGGAGGCGCTCGAATTTTTCGTGCGCCTGCGCCACCCGCCGGTCATGAGCCTCTTCCTGGTCAATCATTTCGAGGATGCGCGTTTCGATACCGTCCATCTTCTTGCGCAAGGTCTCGATTTTGAGGTTGACGGCGGCGAGTTCTTTGTTGGTCTTGCACTGCATGGCGCGTTTTTGGTGCTCCACGATCTCGCCTTCGATTTCACGCACCTGGCTTTCCAGCTTCCGCCGCTCGTTGCCGGTGTCGGTTTTCCCGGCGCCGACTTTCTCGATTTCCTGCTGCTCCTGGGCCAGCCGTGTGTCGAGCGCCTTGATCTTGGCGGGCGGCGCGGCCATCTGGTGGCGAATTTGAACGATCTCGCGATCCACCTCTTGCAGCTCGACGAGCTGGCTGAGAATCGCGCGGATCTCTTCAGGCGTTCTTTCGATACACGTCATCGGACGTTTCTCCGGGGCAACGGACCGACCTGCCCTCCGGCGCGGACGGTCAACCGGGCGGCCACCCCATCAGGCGTCCGCCCAGCAGGTGGAGGTGGATGTGAAACACCGACTGCCCCGCTCCTCTCATGCAGTTGAACACGCAGCGATAGCCCGACTGGCTGATTCCCGCTTCGGCTGCCAGGCGCTTGGCCACGAACAACAGCTTCCCCATCAGCGCCTCGTGTTTTTCATCCAGATCGTTGAGCGTTGCGACATGCTCCTTGGGCACGAGCAGGATGTGCGTGGGTGCCTGGGGCGCGACGTCGTGAAACGCGAACACGTCGTCGTCCTCGTAAGCGAACTTCGAAGGGATCTCGCGCCGGATAATCTTGCAGAACAGGCAATGGGAATCCTGAGCCACGACCGCCGCCTCCTGTCGCCGGGGTTGTGCAGCCGTACCCGTCATCCTGTCCGCGAATGGCACGACCGCGGCAACAGATTCAAAATCCATTGCAAAACCTTGCGTCTTCTATTAGGAACCGATCTAGTTGATTGCAAGGGAAATTCTGGACGTGCACGAAACCATCGCAAAAAGTCTCGAACATTATCTCCGCCAAGGCAAACTGGAAGCTTGTTGCCACCTGATTCTTCAATTTGCCGCCCATGAGGGAACTTCGCCTCCTGAGATGGCGCAAATCGTCGGGTCGGTTCTCCACCAGTTACTTGACGAATTCGTCATCGAGCCGGTTGTGCGGTTTGTCGGCGAAATGGAAACCATCCTGCCCGGCGATCTGTGCCAGGCGATCACCAGCCGGATCGGCGACCGTGTGTCCGTGATCCGAAAGTGGTCGGACCGAATGATTCTGGTCAGCCGCGAAAGGCAGGCGCGCGAGCTCCGGGCCGCCCTTCGCGCCCGCGACCTCGCCCTCGCCGAGCAGTACGTGGCGGCGATCCTGGCCCCGCCGGCCGGATTCGCCGAACCGCCGCGGTCGCTCGTCGAGTATGTGGGCAGCATCATGGGTTCGGTCGAACACGGCCAGCGCGAAGCCGAGCAGCTGCTCGTTCGGTTGCGCACCACCGGGCGCCGCCTGGGATTGAGCGACGAAACCGTGGATTGGATGGAGAAGGCGCGGGTCGAACGCCAACGGGGAGCCGCGCGGGGACGCGCCGAGTTTCCCGAGGCGGAATTTGTCCGCGACCTGAATACGCTGAGCGTGGAACTGAAGGGGTGGCTTCCCAATGCGCTGGTCATGGGGATGGCGACCGAAGAGCAGATTGTACGATTCTACCAGGCGATCCACGCCATTGTGGCCAGCGTGTTCCGCGGGAGCGATCTCAGCCGCTGGATGGATGTGACGCCGGTGCTGGTGGAATACTGCCCGCGCGAACTGTCGGTCGCGGGCCGGCGTTCGGGCGTCGAGGAACGCGCCTATATGACGCTGACGCCGACGGCGCGCCGCGTGGTGTTCGAGGCCTTCGGGCGCCTGGGCCGAAGCGAAACCGTGGCCCAGGCCTATCTGGAGTTTGCCAAGCCGGTGAAGGACGAACGGCTGTTGCGCCGCACGATCGAGGTGATGGGCGCGCTGCGTTCGAAAGTCTTTTTGCCCTGGCTGCGAAAAACGCTGGAGTCCGAATCGCGCTGGACCGTGCGGGGTGACATCCTCGTGGCGGTGAGCAACTATGCCGACGGCGATTCCGCCCAGCTGCTTCTGGCGGCCCTGGCCGACGCGGTCAAACGGGGCACGCGTCGCGGGCTGATTCCCGAAGGCCCCGAACGCCGCGAGGCGGTCGAGGCGATGTTCGGCTTGGGCCGGATCGTGCGCAGTCCGCGGATGGACCCCGGCGGACGCAACGAAATCCTGAAGCGGGCGATCGCCGCCCTGCCCGAGAAGGATCAGCGCCTCCAGTACGAGCTCGCCTATCAATGTTTCCTCACTCCCAGCGAGGGATGGAAAGCGGCCTTGCGCGAGTGGGCCGTGGGAACCTTGACACGCAGCCTGTGGCTGGGCGACATGACGCCCGATTTCGCTCCCGGCGACGACCGCCAGTCCAGCATCCTCGGCTCGCGCGGCCCCATGGTTCAGGCGCTGGTGGCCATCGGACGCGACGGCGTGCCGGCCCTGTTACGGGTCTGCGAAGACAGCAGCCTGCGGTTTGGCGGCGCCTATGTGGCCGTGGCCGAAGTGCTGGGCAAGCTCGCCGACCCGTCCGCCCTGGGGTTGCTCGAACGTCTGTTGGCCAATGCTCTTCTCTACGAAGGTTCGGAACGGAACCGGTACCAGGTCGAGAAATACTACGACGCGACCGAAGGGGTTCGCAAGGAACTCACCCCCGACCAGGTGATCGGAGCGACTCTCTTTGCGATCGAACGAATCGGCGGCGAGCAGGCCGAACTGATTCTTGTGCGTGCCCATAACCAGATTCGCGCGGCCGGAACGAGCAGCCCCGGCGCCGAAACCGATGCCGTGCTGGACCGGCTTCACGCTCGCCTGGCGCGCGAAGGGCGATGGAACGACCTGGTGCGCCAGGCGGCCGAGCGGCGCGCCGAACGTCCCGCGGAACGGGACGAAGCGGCGGACCGGCAGGCGGCCGCTCGGGCGATCAAGGCGTTGCAGTCGAAATTCTTCTGGCTGGGTGGGCGACGCCAACGGAAAATCGGCGCGCTTCAGACGCTGGCCGACCAGCGCAACCTCGAAGCGCTCCCCTTGATCATCGCCCATCTCGAGGACAGCGATCCGCTGGTCAGCGGGGCGGCTCAGACCGCCTTGGGTGAATACGCCTGGGCCGCGAACAACGAAACGGTGATGCGGGCGTTGACCTACGTGCTGCTCGATGCCTTGCGCAGTCGCAATGATGCCGTGCGCGAAGGCGTTCGAACGGTTCTCCGACGGCTTGGCCCCCAGCGCGAGCCCCTCCAGTCAAAGCTGCGGGCGATCAGTGAACATGAGACCGACGCTCTCCTGCGCGCCGAGGCCTCTCGTCTCTTGCGCGAGGGAACACCGTCCGACATGCTCGACACTCTTGGTACGCCCTCCGAAGCGGCCGAGGACGCGAGCGAACCGCAAGAGGCGGCTCCGGGGGCGTCTTCCGGAAGCGGCGCCAAGCGGGATCTCGAAGCGATCCTGCGCCAAAAACGCGAGTATTTGCTGGCGCGCCAGGCCTGGATTCGCGGCGGCAAGAAGGGCGAGCCGCCCAAGCCGCCTGAAAACGGACAATGAAAAACCGACCACGGACAACCGACAACCGACAACCGACAACCGACAACCGACAATGAAAAACGGACAACCGACAACCGACAATGAAAAAGTCTGGAGTGGACCGTCTCTCAAGTGATCGTGTACGAATTCCATGACTAGCGGGACAGTGCGAAAGAAGGACTTTCGGTCGCGCCCATGAAACACGCTTCCATTCTCAGGCCCGAGAATCTGGGGATCAAGGTTGAACCGATCAGCCGGTGCGACCTGCGCGTGGGAGCGGTTTCCTATCTCAACACCAAGCCGCTGATTTTCGGCCTTCAGTCGCTCGCGCCCGCGTTGCGGGTTCGAGTGGCTCCCCCGGCTCAGCTGGCGCGCGGCCTGCGCAAAGGCGAGTTGGACGTCGCGCTGGTGCCGGTGCTGGAGTACTTCTCCAACTCCGACTATGGGTTGATTCGCTCGTCGGCGCTCTGCGGCGATGGACGGATTCGATCGGTGCTCGTGTTCTCGCGTGTTCCCATCAGGCAGGTGCAAACGATCCGCCTCGATCCGGAGTCGCTGACCTCGAACGCCCTGCTCAGGATTCTCTGCGGGCACCAGTTCATGATCATGCCGCGGTGGGTCAGGGGGATCCGCAACCTCGAGCCCGCCGCCGTTCTTGAGCAGGGCAAGAGCGATGCGGTGCTGGTGATCGGCAACCGCGCTCTGGCCATGTCGGGCCGCTTCCCCTACGAGTACGACCTCGGGCAGGAATGGTGGCGACTGACGCGCCTGCCGTTCGTTTTCGCGGTCTGGGCGGTGCGGCCGGGGGCCCAGGTCGGCGACCTGCCGAAAGTGCTGGCCCGGTCGCTGAAGCTGGGACTGGCACATCTCGACCTGATCGCCGACACCGCCGCGCGGAACCTGGATCTCGATCCGGTGCTTTGCCTGGCCTACCTGCGAAAAATGCTGCGCTATGAACTGACTGAGCGGGCGTGGGAGGGAATGGCGCGGTTCTTCGAGTGGTGCGCCCGAATGCGGCTCTGTCCGAGCGTGCCGCCGCGTGATTTGAGGCGAAAGATGTCGGGCGAAGACGAGGGCGACGAAGACGCCGAGAAAAGACGGCGCGCCGAGCTCCGTCGTGCCCGAAAGCGGAGAATAATCGTATTGTGAGAGCGAAGGGATCATCCTTTGCCGGCGCCGCGATGAGGGGGGCGATCGCCATCGTTGCGGCCATCGTCTTTGTCCGGCCCCTCTTTCAGGTCCCCTGGTGGGTGTCTCACGAGCGAATCGGATACGTGGCGCGTTACGTCGAATTTGTTTCCGGGTATGAGGGAGGACTGGCCTATCCGCGGTGGTGTCCCGATTTCGCCGCGGGCAAAGGCTACCCCTTGTTTGAGTTCTATCCCCCGGGTTTCTTTTTCACGGCGCTGGGCGTCCACCTTGCGACGGGCGCGGGGCCGCTGATGACGCTCAAACTGGCGCTGGTGCTCCTGACAATCCTGGGCGGGCTGGCGATGGGTTGGCTGGCGCTGGAGCTGACGGGCGGCGATTCCCTTGCGGCTACCGTCGCCGCGATCGCGTTTGTGTTCTCTCCCTATCACTGCGTGGATCTCTATGCGCGCGGCGATTTGGCCGAATACGCAGCCATTCAGTTTCTCCCCATGGTCTTCCTGGGATTGGAGCGGCTGGCGGCCCGTGCGTGGCGCGGCGAGAGTGTCGCCGGCGCCGCCGCGATCCTCGCCGTCGCCTTTGCCGCGACGTCGTTGAGCCATCCCATTGCCGGACTCTTCGCCGGCTATGTGGGGGGGATTTACCTGCTCATCCGGACGCGCAAGCTGCCGACGAAGAGCCTTCTGACGGTATTGGTCTGGGCCGCCACGGCATTCATTATCGGCTCCGCACTGACCGCCTTCTGGTCCTATACCGTTATGATGAACGAGCCCCACGTCCAGCTGTGGCACGCGGTCACCGAACGGTATAACATCGCGCGAATCTGGCCGCTGCCTTTCGGGACAAAGGTGGTCGCACCGGGCCTGGTTTTCGCCCTGGCGATCCTCATTGCTTTCGTGCGCGTCGGGCCTCGGCGCCTTCTTCCCAGCCGCCTGTTGGCGTTTGCCGAACGGCTCCTGCCCGCCACCGACCGACTCGACCGACTGCGCCTATGGATGTGGCTGACGCTGATCCTGATCCCCCTGACCTGGAAGGCCGTGGGGTTCTTGCCGGTGTGGCACCTTCCACTGGTGCATTTCGCCCAGTTTCCGTGGCGATTGCTCATGGTGGTATCCGTCGGCGGCGCGGCGATCATCGCCCTGCTCATCCATCACGTGCCGCGCGAGCGAGTCGGCTGGCGGTGGGCCGCCGCCTCAGCCTTCGCGGTCTTGGCGGTTGGTGCGGTCTGGAGCTGCGTTCGCGTCAGAGAGCCGATCGGCCTCGAGGAGATCCCCCTGACGCGCGAGGCCATCGTCCAGGCCAAAACGACCTACACGGCGGGCGAGTATCTTCCGAAAGGCGCACCCCTCGAAGAATCGCTGGAGGCGCCGCCCGCACAGCCGGCCAGGGTGATCAAAGGCCAGGCTGACGTCAGCGTCGTCTCGTCGGGCTATGCCAACTATGAGTTTGCCATAGACGCCCGCGGCGAGGCGGTCCTCGAGGTCTCGCAGTTTCTCTACGAAGGCTGGAAAGCCGAGCGCCTCGGCCCCGACTCCGGGCCCCTTGAGCTGCGAGCGGGCCAGAGAGGACTGATCACGCTCGATCTGCCGCCCGGCCGCTACAACATCTTGGTTCAGTGGCGCCCGACCGCGACTCACCTGAAGGGCCGGCAGATTTCGATGATGGGGTTGCTGGGACTGGTCCTGTTCGGACTCCTGGGCTTTGTCAAGCGCACGGAAGATCGGCGGCGGCGACGGCTGGGACTGCCCGGCCCCATATCGGTTCCGATCGAAGTGACGCGACGGCCCTTCGGCGCGTTGGGAATCCGTCCGCGCGATTTCCTTTTCTGCCTCGTGATCGGATGTCTTGCGTTTTTTGCCGTGGAGATCTTCAACAACTACGAGGCGGTCGCGAATGCTCTGAAAATGCTGAAAACCGTTCGCAGCTCTGAGGCTGCTTCGGCGTTCCCCAAAACGGCTTTCATTTGGCGAGGAGTGAAATATCTCTATTTCTATCTTTTCGCGGGCGCGGCGGTCGGAGCGTTGCTTTGCCTTCTTGCGCAGCTGCTCGTTCGACCCGTCGGAAAAAGCCAGACCACATCGCGCAAACGCTTCTGGTGGACGTTTATCATCCTGCTGGCGGCTTTCCTCGTCTATATCCACCTGCGCATGCTGACACTCCACCCGGCGCTCTTTGACAATTCCTATCGCTGGGCATGGTTCGCGGGGAACCCCGATTGGGTTCTGATCGTGTGGCTGATCGGGAAAGTCGTGCCGATTCTGATCGCCCTCTATCTGCTGCGGAAGTACCTGCACCAGGTCGGGTCGGCGCTAAAGCGTTTCCGATGGGTTGTGGCGATCGGCCTGGTTGTCATCATCGTCGGCGCCGGCAGCTGGTGGGTGCCGACGCGGTGGCGTGCAAAACCCGCGTCTTCGGCCAACAAAGGTCCCAACGTCATCCTGATCGCCCTTGATTCGCTTCGGCCCGACCACCTCTCCTGGAAGGGACTTCCCCAGCCCTATCCCAAGCCGACCACGCCGAACATTGACCGATTCCTCGGCGATGCCGTCTGGTTCGACGAAGTGTTCGTGCCGATCGCCCGCACCTATCCCTCGTGGATTTCGCTCCTGACCGGGTGCTGGCCGCCGACCGATGGGGTGCGATTCGATTTGCCCCCGCGCAACCGCGTATTTCCGCGTGTGCCGACCTTCGCGCAGGCCCTCCAGAAGGCCGGTTACAAGACCGCGTTCTTTCTCGACAACACCAATTTCGCCTGGATGCAACCCGAGGTTGGGTTTGATGAAATCGTCCAGCCGATCCACAACGCCGTGGATTTTTACATCAGCTCGGCCCAGCTGCCCACGATTCTCTATTTCTTCTTCCTCAACAATCCCCTGGGCTTCTATTATGACCCCGGGCTGCGAATCAATGCCGCCTATCGCGCCACCGATCGCCCCGAATTCATGAACCGAGAAATCGCACGCTTCTTGCGGCGAATGCGCTCCGAGCCGAAGTTCTTTCAGGCCATTCACCTCTGTTCCATCCACGTGCCGTTCTGCGTCTCTTATCCGTATTCCACCATGTTTGCGCCGAAGTTCGGGCCGGTCCCCAACCGCTTCGGCTATCGGCCTTTGCTCGAGCAGATCCTGCTGAGAAAAGAGACGAAGCAGCAATTCTCCGCCGAAGAGTCCGCCTGGATTTTCACGCAGGAGATGAATCTCTACGATGCGCTGGTCCGTTCGTCCGATGATAATTTCGGAGCGACCATTGACGCTGTCAAGAAGGCGGGCCTCTATGACAATTCCTACATCATTCTGACGGCCGACCACGGCGAGAATCTGCCCGAACCGGGGCTGCGCTACATCTACGGCTCCTCGACTCACGGTTTCTTCCTGTGGGGCGATGGGGACACGCACGTTCCGCTGGCCATCAAGTTTCCCGACCGGCGCTATGCGGGCCGGCGGGTCGAGGGGCTGACTCGCTCGATTGATCTCGCCCCCACGCTGCTCGAATCTCTGGGCCTGCCGCCGCTCGACAAGGCCGAAGGCGTCTCGCGGTTGCCCGACATCGAAGGCAAGCCCGACGACCGCGACCGATGGGCCTATGCCGAGACGGGACTCTCCGCTTCCATTTTCTTTATCCGGCAGCACCTCGACTATGAGTTCGCCGGCTATCCCGAGGCGCACGAAATTGACGGGGACACGCTCGACGTCTACAAGAAGGAACGGTACATGCCCAACCTCGTCGCCGTCAAAGACCGGATGATTCGCACCGAGCGATGGAAGATGATCTCCTATCCGACGGTCACCGACAAGCTGTCCTTCAAGACCGAGCTGTTTGACATGCAGACCGACCGCAACTGCTGCAACGACGTCTCCACGAGCTATCCGGCGGTCCGGCGCGAGCTGTTCGAGCGACTCTGGCCGTTCATCCAGGGTGACCTGAAGGAATTCGGTCCGGGCGAACTGAACGCCGTTTCTCAGGGCGGGAGAATGCTCAGAGAAAGCGAACGCTGAACAAAAAGCAACGCTGAACGCTGAACTGAAAAGCACAACTGAAAGAAACGAAAACGCCGCCTCGAACCGCGAAGACTTCGGTTTGCCCGGTTTCTTTGATTTGTCATTCCGCACTCAGGACTCCGCACTCGGCACTTGTTTTTCGTTCAGCGTTCAGCGTTCAGCGTTCATCGTTACCATAGGTCTTTGCCGTCGGTGGTGTAGACCGCCCGCCCGTGTTTGACCCCCTTCTGAGCGATCAGTAGCTCCGCCAGCTGGCGTACCTGGTTCGACAGGCCGCGCAGGATCACGACCTCCAGACAATTGTCATGGTCCAGATGGATGTGGGTGGCCGCCACGACCAGTCGTGCGTGATGGTGCTGAATGCCCGCGAGACGTTCGGCCAGCTCGCGGGTGTGATGATCATAGACCAGCGTCACCGTCACGGCGAGTTTCTCGTTGGGGTGGGCCCATTGTTCCTCGACCAGGGCGTTTCGCACGAGGTCGCGGATGGCCTCCGAGCGATTGGGATACCCCTTGTGACCGATCATCTCATCGAACTTCTTCAGCAGCTCGCGGTTCATGGCAACGGAAAAGCGTTCCACTGGTGGCATGGCTTTACCTCGACCGATGGTTTGGGTCTAGCGGGGGCGATCGTCTATCGGAAGCGGCGCAGTGGTTGCAGCGTTTGATGGTTGATGATTTGGGCCAGCTGAATCTGGACCAGGCGCACGCGACGCCCCACGTCCAGCTCGGCCAGAATGGATTGTCTGGCATAGAGATCGCGAACACAGTTGTGAGCCAGCAGATCGGCGACCACGCCCGGGTGAGGATGCGACGACAGAACCTGGCGGATGACGTCGCGCAAGTCGGCCTCGGAGGCCGCCACTTGCCGCGCCACCCGCACCATCTCGGCGAATTCGCGGGCGAGGTCTTTGCGCCGGGCGCCTTCCACGTTGACCAGGTCCCGGAGGATCTCAACCTGGACCGCCGGCACGCCGGGTCTCGTGCCGTGGTCCACGATTCTTCCGCGCACCAGCCCTTCGAGAACCAGCCGGCGAATGCACCCATTGCTTCGTTCGCGGTGGACAATGTGGCCAATTCCCACCGTCCGAAACAGGGCCGCGGACCTGCGGCCCAGGACCGACGAGGGGGTCGAGCCGCGCAGCGTGGCGATTCCCCACAGCGCCCCTTCGGCCAACCATTCGCCGGCGGTGCAGTCCAACTGGCCCTCCGCAACCTTCAGGTCGAGCAGCGCGTGAGGAAACAGCACCACCGATGGTACCGTCAGAATCGAAATGATGGGTTGCAGGACCGACACGCTTTCCACTCCTGTTTCTCAGCCCAAAACCGGGCGGCGCGAGACCCGACGCTCTCCGCGACCCTTCTGCCCACCTTTGGCGGGATGCATTGCCGGAAGGCTGCAGATCGTTCTACCGTTATCTTTCGCACGTCTCGTTCTGCCGGGTCAATCGAAATCGCCCGAACGGCAAAAGTGGCGCAGCCTGTCAGGCTGTGATCATTGTTTCGCAGGCTGACAGCCTGCGCCACCTTTGCCGGCGGCCAAATCTTTGTGTGACAGTTTCTCCGATTGAGCATATAAACAGCATGAAAGTCACACGACCTGGCAACCGAGGCCGCGTGCGAAAGGGCAATTTTGGGGTTGAATATGCGGTCAGGCCACACTAAAAAAACTTTTGTGAAACGCTCAGCGCAACGAGTTTGGCCGTTTCGTTGGTGGTGTGAATCTCATCATTTGGCGGGGTAAGCCATTGTTTGGAAAACGAAAACGCCGACCGAAAAAGACCAAGCCGGAAGTGGTAATTCCCCAGAGTGGCGGGGAGGGAATGACCGTACGCGAGAAGGCCTACCTCGACCAGCTCGAACAGTTGATCGTCTCGCCCGATCGCACCCCTTACATTCGGCGTTGCGGGCCGGGTCGCAAGGAAGAAAAATCCAACGCGGCCGAGCCGGTTTTTGATTCCGGTCCCATGACCGCCGATCAGCTCAACGGGCCGCGCCCGGACGCGGGCACCTCCGGGCAGGCGGGCCGCCAGTTCCGTCCCGTGCTGGCGACCGAGGACGGCCACATCCGGCTCGGGGCCGACGGGATCTATGAGATCGAGATCGAGGTTCCTCGTTCGGATCTCGGAGACGAGCAAGAAACACCTCAAGTGCAAACCCCCAAGCCCCAAGAGCCGTCGGCGCGCGAGGGGGAACCTGTTCAGCCCTCGCCCGAACCATCACGTGAGGAGAGGCGCCCAAAAACGCCGGTCCGGCACGAAGGCATGTTTCCCGATGGAACACTCTTCCTTTGGGACGGCGATCGGCTGGGCATTTACCGAGACCATCTCGAGCAGAAGGGCTATGACCTCATTTACGTGGTCGAGAGCGGTGGACGGTTGCAACCCAAGGGCGTCTGCCTGGCTCCCTACGACCCGCAGCGCGTCGGAATGCTCTCGAACGGGATCCTGAAATGGATGGAAGGCACCATGCGCTGGGATCGCGACGCGCTGGTGTACCATTTCGACAATCCCAAGGACGTCAACAAGGTGTCGGTGCTGGCCCAGGCCGAATCGGCGAAGCAGCCCAATGGTCCTTCCGAGGAGTCGGTCGAAACCGTAACCAATGGGAGACTGGTTCGGGGGCGCACCTTCACGATCCACGTCGGCAAACATCAATGGCACGGCGTCTATTGGGGGCGCGATTCGCTGGGCACGGTCGTCGCCCACAATACCAACCGCGTCTGGAGTCTGATGCACCTCGACCTGAAGCGATTCGGCACGGGCGTGGAGTTCGGCGATCTCTTGCCCGACGCCATGATCCTCGAGATCGAAGCCACGGTCAACGGGCAGGAAAGAGATCTTGCCTGAAGAAGTAGGACAGGTTGTCAGCCTGTCCAAGAACCTGCTCCTGATTCCCTTTGTACAAGTCCTCGGAAGTCGGTTCCGACGGTTTGCTGCCGCTGTCACACTTTTCTTGCTTTGTCGCCTTCCAGAAAGCGCGAGATCCAATAGAGCGGCAAACCCACGAGCAGCACGACCACGGCCCATTTCGTTTGATTCGGGGCATAATCCACGCTGCGATAGACCATATAGGCCGAGAAAGCGCAGAAGAGGAGCGGCACGAAGGGATAGCCCGGAACGCGGTAGGGACGTTCCAGCTCGTGATCCTTGACCCTCAGGGTGATCAGCGCGCAGGTGGTCAGGCCGATGAACGTCCAGAAGGCCGCCGCCGTGAACTTCACCATCGTGTCGAAGCCTTCGCGGCTGCCAAAAACGATGATCAGCGCGAGGACGATCACGCCCTGGAGGATCAATGAGACGGCGGGCGTGCCGAACCGCTTGCTCCACAGGCCCAGCGGCGCGAGCAGACGATGTTCCGTGCCCATGGCATAATACACTCGCGCACTGGTCAGGATGAATCCGTTTAGTGCGCCCAGCGCTGAAACCACGATCAGTGCGGCGATGGCTCTTGCCCCCGCATCGGCAAACCGGAGCTTCAGCACATCGGAGGCCACGGCCGACGAGGACTTCATTCCCTCGACCCCAAGGCTGTGCAGAAAGGCCCAGTTTACCAGGACATAGATCAGCGTCACAGTCCCCACGCCGATCATCAAGGAGCGCGAGATGTTCCGTCGCGGGTCATTGACCTCGGCCGTGATGTAGGCAATTTCGTTCCATCCTCCGTAGGTCCAGGAAACCATGACCATGGCGAGAGCGAAATTGCCGGCACCCGCGGCGGCCACTCCGCTCGTGGGAACGGATGCGGGAGTGAGAAGAAACGCGACCAGGAAAACAATCGCGAGGCCCAGGACTTTGACCGTGGTCAATATGTTCTGCGTCAGCGATCCTTCGCGCACGCTAATGACGTTGATCGCCGTCAAAATCACCACAGCCGAAGCGGCATAGACCGCCGCGGAGTACTTGCCCAGCGAGTAGAACTGGGTGGCATAGTCGCCGAACACGTAGCCGATGGCACCGATCGAGCCGCCCTGAATGATGGCCAAACGGGCCCAGCCAAACAGAAAGCCGCACCAGGAACCAAACGCGCGGTTCAAATATACGTAATCCCCACCCTGCCGGGGATACGTCGTCGCCAACTCCGCATAGCACAGGGCCCCCAGAAAGGACAGGATGCCGCCCAGTACCCACACCAGCAAAACCCACGTGGAAGTGGAAAGTCCCCACCAATTGGACACCGTGCCGGCAATTCGCGGCGGCGTCTGAAAAATCCCGGAACCAACGATCACTCCCACGATGATACAAACGGAACGGAACAAAGTCAGTTGCGCTTGTGGAACTGCGGTGGAGGATGAATTCGGCATCACGATACCTCGCGCTCATGGGATGGGTTGTTGAAACCTATGATTGGGCTTTCTTTCGATGGTCCAATCTCAAGAAACGCTCGCGCACCTCTTCGATGGCACAAATAGGCTGTTCGACCAGCTGCGCCATCAGCTCAGGCATTGCCGGGCGGGTTGGTGGCAATCATATATCCGGCGCCGGGAAGGGCGAAGAAATCGCGCGCATCGCGTCCCCACAAATAGGCAGAATAGGGCCCTGCGCCAATTTCATGACACATATAACACGTACGCGTTGGGACGCGTGATGCAAGGGCCTGACGTACCGTGGCGCCAGAGTCGGCCGCCGCCAGCTGCACGTCGGGCGGAACGAAATTCAGCAACGCACACATCACCGTTGTCTTGCCGGCTCCACCCGGAAGCGCACCCACCAGAAAGGAAGCGGCCCGGCTCACGGCTGTGGCCAGGTGGGCGGCCAGCGCCAAATCCACCGTGCCGGCTTGGATGAGATCCACCAGCGAGAGCATTCGGCCGCCGCGCTGGTTGCACTCTTCGATGGCGCGACAGTGTGCCGCGATCTCTTCGCGGATTCGAACTGCGTCACTGCCCACGTGGGTCGCCGACAAGTTGTGTCGTCAACGACGGATTCGCGGTGGTGCGGCTCACAGCTACTTTTCCGCCGGTTCGGGCATGGCTTTCTTTCGCCTGACGATTTTGCGGGCCGACGCCGCTGCCGACCCGGCCATGCGGTAGAGTCCCCGTCCCGCTCGGACAAAAGCCGAGTTCGTGCTGAGAAGCCGACTGATGTAATTCGGGAGTCCGGGCTTTCGGGCCACCCCGCGGCGAACGAGACCTGCGATAATCTCTTTGACCCGCATCGGCTGGGTCGCCTTTTCCAGAACGGCCCGGAGGTTGGCCGTCACCGAGCCTCTCTTGGCCCGCCGCACGGGCGGCCGACCCACACGCGGCAGCCCCAGTGGCGGCCGACCGAGACGTCGCCGTCTGAGGCCCACGCGGCGCCGCCTTCTACGCCTGACGACAGCGGTCCCCGCAATGGCCGCGATTTGTCGTTCGACCTCCTGAAGCCTCTTCCGGATTGCTTCCTCCTCGCGACGAAGCGATTCCAGCCGTGGCGCCACCAGTTTGGCAATCTCGGCGGGGCTTAGTGCGGAGAGCAACTCTACGAGGTGTTTCCTAACGCGTGGCATCGCCTTCCCCTTTCAAAGTGAATTTGTGGTTAACTTCTTGGAATATACACTTGCGAGTCAAGGAAAATCGCGATCTGCGGTGTTTCGCCGGCACCGCGAGATCTTTCTATTTGGCATCGGAAAAAGATGCAACCACAAATTGCACAGGTTTTACAGATTCCAGCCACACATCTCTTGTTAATGGGAGCATAATACTGTTGACACACATATCCCGTCCGTCATTGCGCGGTACCGTTCCGCGTCACCCCTCTCCGCGTCACCCCTCTCCGCGTCTCCGCGTCTCCGTGCCACCGCGTCACCGCGTCGCCCCCTCTCCCACTCTCGCCGTCGCAATTTGGTTGCGGCCACAGGGCGCGCTATCCGACCCGTGGTTCCATCTTTTCGAATGAGGGAGTTGCGAAAAGCGACATTCGAGGTCGGCTGGTGTCCGGATTGATTGGTGCATGGGGGCATTGGTCTGATCTCCACACGATTCATAGGCTAACAGCCCGCGCCACTTCGCTTTTCGCAACTCCCTTTTTCGAATACGTTCACAAACAATCGCCATTGACATGACACGGGATAGGAAATTAAGAATACCGTGATGTCGGAATCGTGAAATGTGTGTGACACAGGCGGAAGCGAATGGCTCAACCATCAACGGAAACGGCGCTGCTGCTGATCGAAACCCAAAATGAGTTTATGCACCCCGGCGGGAAATTTCACGACGCCATCCTCGCCGTCGCCCGCCGAAACGGGTGCTTCGCCAACCTGGTCGAACTCGCCCGGCGTGCGCGCGGACACATTCTCCTGGTCTATGTGCCAATCTCTTTTCGGCCCGGCCATCCCGAACTGGCCGGCCGCACCGGCATCCTCGCGACTGTCAAGAAACTGGGAGCCTTTGTGGAGGGTGGGTTCGGCGTGCGGTTTTTCAGCGAACTCGAGCCTCAGCCATGCGATCTGGTTCTTCGCGAACGTGAGGGCATATGCCCCTTTCACAACAGCAAGCTCGATCAGCTACTGCGCGAAAGAGGCGTTCGGCGCTTAGGGATCGCCGGCTTTCTGACCAACGTCTGCGTCGAATCCACCGTGCGCGCGGCCTACGATTTCAATTATGAGATAACCGTCATCCGCGACGCCACCGCCTGTCAGTCCATGGAAGAGCAGACGTTTTGCGAGACCCGCATTCTGCCCCATTTCGCTCGCGTGATGGGCGCCAACGATTTTCTCGCCGAGATTCAGCACTAAAAAAGAACGCCGTTGCCGCGCGTAGCGTAGACTGTCCGCCTCCGAAAGTCAACAACGAACAATCTCCACCACCACGGCAACGGCACGTCACTGTACGACAATATCAACCCAGAATCGCGCGCAAGTCCTCCTGCGGTGTGGAGATCGGCATGAGGTTGAATTTCTCGGCCAGCACTTTCAGCGCCGCAGGTGTGACATATGCCGGCAAAGTCGGCCCCAATCGAATGTTTCGGATGCCAAGCGAGAGCAGCGTCAACAGCACGCACACCGCTTTCTGTTCGAACCACGACAGCACCAGCGACAGCGGCAGACTGTTTACATCGGTATGGAATGCCTTGGCCAACGCCACGGCGATCTGAATGGCCGAGTAGGAATCGTTACACTGCCCGACGTCCAGCAGCCGCGGAATGCCACCGATCTCACCAAACTCCAGCTGGTTGAAGCGATACTTTCCGCACGCCAGAGTCAGGATCACGCAATCTTTGGGAATAGCCTGCGCAAAGTCGGTGTAATAATTGCGACCGGGCCGCGCGCCGTCACATCCGCCGATCAGGAAGAAATGCTTGATGGCCCCGCTCTTGACCGCCGCGATCACCTTGTCGGCCACGCTCAGGACGGCATTGTGCCCGAAGCCGACCATGATCGTGTTGTCCGGCCCGTCCTCCTGGAAGCCCTCAGCCTCGAGCGCCGCGCGAATCACCGGAGCAAAGTTTCGATCACTGATGTGAGTGACGCCCGGCCAGGCCACGAGACCACAGGTGAAGATTCGCGCTTTATAGCCATCGCTGGGTCTCTGCAGACAGTTGGTCGTCATCAGAATGGCACCGCGAAATTCCTCGAATTCCTTGCGCTGATTCTGCCAGGCGGTGCCGTAGTTGCCCACCAGGTGTTTGTATTTTTTCAGACCGGGATAGCCGTGCGCCGGCAACATTTCGCAATGCGTATAAACGTTGATCCCCGTTCCTTCGGTCTGCTTGAGCAGTTCCTCGAGATCCTTCAGATCATGCCCCGAGATCAGGATTGCCTTTCCCCTGACGGGCGTGACGCGCACGGCGGTGGGAACCGGGTTCCCGTAAGCGCCGGTGTTGGCCGCATCGAGCAGCCCCATCACCGTGAGGTTGACCTCGCCACACTTCAAGCACATCCCCAGCAGCTCATCAATCTGCGGTTTCTCCTGGGTGAGAAAGTCCAGCGCCTTGTGGAAAAACGCATAAACGCCGTCATCCTCTTTGCCGAGAATCTGCGCGTGATCGCTATAGGCCGCCACGCCCTTGAGGCCGTACGTGAGCAGCTCCTGGAGCCCCGTCACATCGGGACCCAGCGTCTCCCTGCGTTTCAGGATCGTCACCTCTTCGCCCTGTTTGATCAGTCCGGCCATATCGCCGGCCGGCGCCCATGCGGCGGGACCTCCGAGTGCTTCCGCTTTGCGCCCTGCTTTCGCACAGGCTTCCTCGTAAAGGCGTTTCGCCCTGTCACGCAACTGAGCCGCCTTGATCAACAACCGGTGGATTCGCTCCGGATCGAAGTTGACGTTGGTGACCGTGGAGAACAGAGCTTCGACGGTGAAGACGTTTAGCTCCCGATCGGTGACCCCCCTCTCTCTCAACCGGTGCGCGTACATCGCGATTCCCTTGGTCGCATGGATCAACAGATCCTGCAGCGATGCGGTTTCGGGGGTTTTCCCGCAAACACCCACGGCCGTGCATCCGCTTCCCTTGGCGGTCTGTTCGCACTGATAACAGAACATTCTCTCGGCCTCCTTGTCGAATTGTTGGTTCTTTCTGCGTCAACTTTCCAGTGTGATGGCCCCAGCCGGGCACGAATCTACACAGGTCTGACATTCGATACAAGCGTCCGGATGCACAACCTGGGATTGGCTCTGCACCTCAAAGACACTTGGGTCCGCCGGGCACACGCTCTGGCATGTTCCGCAGGCGATACACTTCTCTTCGTTCACATACGGTCTCACGTCTTGCTTCCAGGTTCCTCCTGTTGTTCCTCGGTCCCGCCGGTTTGACGCAGCCGAGGGAATGTGAGAATCATGAATCCGAGCAACGGCAATGCTCCCAGAATGATGATAATGGAATCGGGCACCATGCGCCAGGTTCCCAACGCGTGGACCAGGGGGAGTTCGTAGAAAGTCGCGCTACGGGAATACCACGTACCCTCGGTGAAGCTATGCCACACCTGAATGATTCCGACCGGCAACAGGGTGGTGAGGAACATCAGGAAAAGTCCCCCATTGAGCCCCCAGAAACTCAACTTCAGAACCCAATCCTTCCAGTAGCGGGTTTCGACCAGCCCGCGCCACGAGAACAGAATCACCGAAATGGCCAGCATGCCATACACCCCAAACAACGCGGTGTGACCGTGGTTGGTCGTCATGTAGGTGGCGTGTTCGTAGTAGTTGATGATCGGCAGATTGATCAGGAAGCCGAAGATCCCCGCACCGAGGAAGTTCCAGAAGCTGCTGGCCACCAGGAAGTAGAGCGGCCATTTGTACGGGAACTCTTTTCCCTCGGCGCGAATCGAGCGATATTCCAGCCACGCACGGGTTACCAGCATGATCAGCGGGATCGGCTCCAGCGAGCTGAACACACCGCCCATGGCCAGCCAGAAGCTGGGACCGCCATACCAGAAGTAGTGATGGGCCGTTCCGGGAATCCCGCCGATGAACACCAGGATCGCCGTCAGATACGCCACGCGGATCGCGGACCTGGCCGTCACCAGTCCCAGCGTCACCAGGAAGAGCGAAATGATCGCCACGCCGAAGAACTCAAAAATGCTCTCCACCCAAATATGCACGACGAACCACCGCCAATAGTCGGCGATGCTCAGGTGGGTTCGGGGACCATACATCATTCCGAACCCGAAGAATGCGACCACCAGGATCGCGCTGAGGACATAGAAAGTAATCAACGATCGCTCGCTCGGATGCTCCCCATAACTTCGGAGGCCGGGCGCCAGCGCGCGGTACACAATGATCAGCCAGAAGATCAGACCGCCGAACAGAAGCAGCTGCCACAGTCGTCCCAGTTCCAGATATTCCCACCCCTGATGCCCCAGCCAGAACCACAGCTTGCTCTGGCTGAAGACACCCTTAATGCCCAGCACCTCGCCGAACAAGCTGCCCACCACTACGGCCAGCACCGCCACAAACAGAATATTCACCAGGATGCGCTGGCCGGCCGGTTCTCTGCGACCGATCAGGGGAGCGAGGAAAATGGCCGTGCCGATCCACGAAATGACGATCCACAGAATGGCCAGCTGCAGATGCCAGCTCTTGGCCCAACTGTAGGGATACATCTTGCCGATGAACTTCACGTAAAACGTTCCCGGATGCACCGTGTAGTGCGCCAGGAGCCCTCCGTTCATGATTTGAGCGAGGAACAGCAAGCCCGCCAGCAGGAAGAATTTCGCGCTCGAGCGCTGGCTGGGCGTCAGCGGTGTTCTCAGCATGCGATAGGCCGCTTCCACCCCTTTCGCCGGACCATAGAAGAACTCGTAGCGATGGACCACGTAGATGATGATGCCGAGCACGACAAACAGCGCGAGCAGCGAGAAGAGACTCCAGATGAACGTCAGATTCGTGGCCACGTTCCCCACGGATCGGTCCGGGGGCCAATTGTTGGTGTAGCTGAAATCAGCATTGGGACGATTGGCGCCGGCCGCCCAGGCCGTCCAGAAGAAGAAATCGGCGATGTCTTTTCGCTCCGCCGGGGTGCGAACCGTGTTCTCCAGAAAGCCATAGCGGGGGTTGCCCTTTCCGAATTCCTGCTCCCAGTAGCTTCTCAATTGATCGAGCGCATACGCCTCACCGGCGGTCAGAGTCAGTTGCTGCATGGCCGGGTCGTAGCGGTTGGTGTGGATCTCGTTGATGACCTTGGCGTCGAGGAATTGGCGCTGTTCGAGCGGAAGCTTGTCATACGCGCCGGGCTCCGGTTTTCCGCCGGCGGCATAGTAGTCGCGCATCAGCTGGCCCATGCGATGCAGCGTGTCGGCGGCGAAGTCCATGCCGCGCAGCGTGCCGTGTCCCCAGACGCTCCCGTGATCCATGAGGCCGTAGCTTTGGTAGACCTCCTGCCCGCGCTGGATCGCGTCGCGGCTCGTCAGCTCTTTGCCTTCACACACCACTTTTTGGGGGATCGGCGGCACCTTGTCCCTGGCGAAGAAGCCTCCCAACAGCAGGAATGCCATGGACACGATGAAGCTGACGATCGCCCAGTCCCGAAGACCTCTGGCTTCCATGGTTACCCTCCTCGGTGTAAGATGTTCCCCGTCCTTGCGGGTGTAACCTTCATCTCACTTCTTATGGGGTACAGGTTTTCGACCTGCCGGCTCTTCGGTTTCCATTCGCGGCGGGAAGCAGCAGTAGCCGATGGCGTCACATTCCGCCTTCATCATTCTGCCACGTCTCGCTATCGCGAATGACCTCCAGCGCCATGGGATAGAGGATATGGTTCTCTTTGAAAATGTCGGCGCGCCCGCGCTTCTCTCTCGTGAGGCTTGGTGTCGCTTTGCGTTCTCATGCGTGACTCCGCTCTTGCCGTTGGCTCTTCTTTCATGCTCAGGCGATGGTGTTGTGTGGCGCTTTTGATCCAAAGTCTATGGTCGAAAGTCGAGAGTCCATTGTCCTTTGGTTGCGGTCTTGGGCGGCCCCAGGTTCGATTTGTTGACCCCCGCGCAGACGGAACGGAAGCGCCTCCTATCTCGCACTGGTACGAAGAGAATCAGCACTCGGGTCGGCGCGGCGCGTCTCGCACACCGAGCCCCGAATCCCAATTCTTGTCAAGATCAGAGGTATTTGTTTCCCTGCATCAGATAACGCTGATCTGACCAGTTGGACCAGGCCGAAGCAACAAGGAACTTCCATGTGAGCAACTTCGATTGACTGGATATCGTTTTGCTGAAAGATCGCGGCCAGCTTCTTGCGATAGAACTCCCCGTCATCCAACTTCGGGCAGCCGATGAGCAGAATCTTACCGGCCAGAAGCCGCCGGTGAAAGTTCGCATAGGCAAACGGAACGCAATCGGCCGCGATCAGAAGGTGCGCTCCCTGGAAATAGGGCGCATGCACGGGCACCAGGTGAATCTGCAAC
>Ga0315282_10002879_pt1 | contig 31237 bp, 26 predicted proteins | sample YL17G07_20_MG_FD_203693 | JGI IMG/M metagenome (GOLD analysis project Ga0315282, IMG submission 203693) | Sediment microbial communities from Yellowstone Lake, YNP, Wyoming, USA - YL17G07_20 | ecosystem: Environmental > Aquatic > Freshwater > Lake > Sediment | place: USA: Wyoming | collected... | reverse complement strand
CTTCCCCTTGCCGGCCTTGCAGCTGTTCCGGACAATCGAGCTGAGATCCTGAAGCAGCGTGCGAAAGCTGTGCGCCGGCGAGCCATCGGCCAGGGTGTGCGTGGTCGCTTTGATCTCCGGACGATAGCATTCCGTGACTCGCCCCGCGCCTTGGCCCGCCAAAGCGCGACGCGCGAAGGCGGCCGCTTCGTCCCACCCCAACGCGCACAGTCCGCGCGTTGGGGGCCCCGGCTCGCGGGCCGCGCCGTGCGCGGCCTTGACGGTCACCCGGGCCGCGTCGGTGTGTCCTGCGAAATGCGGGCGCGGGCGGGAACGGGAGATCGACGCCGTTCCGAGTTGGGGGCCCGGGCCGGTCGGGTGCGAGCCGGGCGTCCAAGTGGGGATTCGCCGGCACACCCGACTCCCCTCAGGATACACCAGCGCGGGGACGGTTTCGGTCCGCGCGAGGCGGTCGCGCAGGTTCCGTGCGGCCGGCGCCCGGCGGGCCGGCGGTCCGGTTTCCCGGCATCGGCCCGCTCGGGAGCGCGCGCTCGCTGGCCTGCCCCCGCCCGGCGTCCGCCGGCCCATCGGCTCGACATCGCCGAGGCGTGTTCCTGACAATACCTTGAATCTGAACGACTTATTGACGGTGGCGTTCGAGGCCGATCCCGCGCCCGTCTTCACCGTGCACAACGACGGCGCCATGGACGAAGCGGCACGCCTCCAGATCTTCCAGCGCGCGTTCACGACCAGGGCCGGGCACGGGCGGGGCCTGGGCACCTACCGCGTGGAGCTGCTCGCCGAGCGCTACCTGGGCGGCGCGGTGTCCTTCACGTCGGCGCCCGACGCCGGCACCACGTTCACGGTCCGCCTGCCCGTCCGGTCCTGACGGCATCCTCTTCGGGCGGGCGCGGTGGCGTCCGCCCCGGGGTTCTTCTATGATGCTGGGGCCGGCACGCGCCTCTGGCCGGCTCATCACCCACAGGCGAAGGGACGGATCGGTCATGGAGCACTTCTGGACGAAGCCTGGACTGGCGGTGTGCGCGGCGGGCGCCGCGGCGATGATGGCGTGCGGGCAGCCGGCGCCGCGGGCGGCGGAGGGCGGCGCGGCTGCGGCGCCCTCGTCGCTCGCGCTCCCGGGGGAGACGCATCTCGCCAACGTCAGGCAGCTCACCTTCGGCGGCGAGAACGCCGAGGCCTACTTCTCGTTCGACGGCACGCGCCTCATCTTCCAGTCGAAGCGCGACGGCGCGCGGTGCGACCAGATCTACACGATGCGGATCGACGGGTCGGAGGTGCGGCGGGTGAGCACGGGCAAGGGCCGCACGACCTGCTCGTACTTCTACCCGGACGGCCGCAGCATCCTGTACGCGTCCACGCACGGCGGCGGGGACGCGTGCCCGCCCGACCCCGACTTCTCGCGCGGGTACGTGTGGCCGATCTACGCGTCGTACGACATCTACCGCGCCGACCCGGACGGGTCGAATCTGCGCCGGCTCACCACGACGCCGGGCTACGACGCCGAGGCGACGATCGGCCCGGACGGCCGCATCGTCTTCACGAGCGTGCGCGACGGCGACATGGAGATCTACTCGATGAACGGCGACGGCACCGACGTCCGGCGGTTGACGCATCGGCCCGGCCCCGACGGCGGCCCGTTCTTCTCGCGCGACGGGAAGCGGATCGTGTTCCGCGGGCACGAGCTCGCGCCCGGTCCCGAGATGGACGACTACCTGGCGCTCTTGAAGGAAGGGTTGTGGCGGCCGGGCAAGCTGGAGATCTTCACGATGAACGCGGACGGGAGCGACGTGCGGCAGGTGACCCACAACGGCGCGGCCAACTTCGCGCCCTACTTCACGCCCGACGGCGCGCGCATCGTCTTCGCGTCGAACATGGACGACCCGCAGCAGCGCAACTTCGACATCTACATGGTCAACGTCGACGGCACGGGTCTCGAGCGGATCACCGACAACGACACGTTCGACGGGTTCCCGATGTTCTCGCCCGACGGCACGAAGCTGGTGTTCGCCTCCAACCGGCGCGACGCGAAGCCGGGCGAGACGAACGTCTTCATCGCGGACTGGAAAGAGGAGTAGCGCCGGGCTTCGGCCCCGCCGCGGCAACCGGGCTGCAGCCCGGCCGCGGCAGCCGGCCTGAAGGCCGGCACTACGTACGCGGGCCTGCCTGCAGGAAGGCCGCCAGCGCGCGAAACGCGTGGCCGCGGTGGCTGACGGCGCGCTTTTCCTCCTCCTCGACCTCGCCGAGCGTGCGCCCGTAGGGCGGGTAGAAGAAGATGGGGTCGTAGCCGAAGCCGTGCGTCCCGCGCGGCTCGGCGGCGATCTCCCCCTCGACGGTGCCGCGCGCCTCGAAGAGCACGCGCGCGTCGCGGACGAGCGCGACCGAGCAGACGAAGCGGGCGGGGCTGCCCGGGGCCCCTCGAGCCTCCAGCTCCTTGTAGATGCGCACGAACTTCTCCGGGTAGCTCGAGCCGTTCCAGCGCGCCGACTGGACGCCCGGCACGCCGTCGAGCACGTCGATTTCCAGCCCCGAGTCCTCCGCGACCGTCAGCAGCCCCGTGGCTTTCGCGTAGTAGATCGCCTTCAGCCGGGCGTTCTCGGCGAAGGTGGCGCCCGTCTCCTCCGGCTCGGGCGGGGCCGCGATCTCGTCGAGCGCGACGAGGCGGTACGGCAGCCCGGCGAGGATCCCCCGGATCTCGGCCAGCTTGCCCGGGTTGGTGGTGGCGACGAGCAGCGTGTCCACGTGGGGCATCCTGTCGGGGCGCGCGCCGGGCCGCCCTCAGACGATCGTCACGAAGTCGCCCACGAGGGAACGCTGGAGGTCCACGAGGCGACGAATGCCGGCCGTGGCGAGCGCGAGGAGGTCGTCGAGCGCCGCGCGGTCGAATGGCCGGCCCTCGGCGGTGCCCTGCACCTCGATGAACAGGCCGCGCCCGGTCTGCACGACGTTCATGTCCACCTCGGCGCGCGAGTCCTCGTCGTAGGCGAGGTCGAGCATGGGCGTGCCGTCGATGACGCCCACGCTCGTGGCGGCGACGTAGTCGTCGATGGGCATCTTCGCCAGCGTGCCCTTCTCGCGCAGCTTCTGGAGCGCGAGCACGAGCGCCACGAAGCCGCCGGTGATCGACGCGGTGCGCGTCCCGCCGTCGGCCTGGATGACGTCGCAGTCGATCCAGATCGTCCGCTCGCCCAGCTCGGCGAGGCGCGTGACGGAGCGGAGCGAGCGGCCGATCAGGCGCTGGATCTCCTGGGTGCGGCCCCCCACCTTGCCCTGCGACGCCTCGCGCGTCGTGCGGGTCGTCGTGGCGCGGGGCAGCATGCCGTACTCGCCCGTCACCCAGCCCTTGCCCGAGTTGCGCAGGAAGGGCGGGACACGGTCCTCCACGCTCGCCGAGCAGATGACGCGCGTCCGGCCCACCTCGATGAGCACCGAGCCCTCGGCATGCATGAGGTAGTTGGGGGTGATGGTCGTCGGCCGGGCGTCGGCCGGGTCTCGCTTGTCGAGGCGCACCATAGATGGTCCTGTCTGGCGTGGGGGCTCCGCCCCACACCCCTCTGGCGTGGGGTCTGCCCCCACACCCCGGCTCGGTCTTCTTCTGGACCGGCGGGGACCCCTGCACCCCGCCTGGCGCGTTCGGTGGCGTGGGGCCCGCCGCCCACGCCACCTCCGCGCTCGCCCTGCTCTCTTCGTCGCGCCTTCCGTGGTTCATGCCGCGGGCATTGCGTGGACATTCCGCGGGCATTCTGTGACTCGCCCCGCGCCTTGGCCCGCCGAAGCGCGACGCGCGAAGGCTTCCCCTCCGTCCCACTCCAATGCGCACAATCCGCGCGTTCGGGGCCCCGGCTCGCGGGCCGCGCCGTGCGTGGCCGGCCGTGCTCGCGAGAACATCACCGTTTCGTGCACGTTTCAGCGAGCACGCACGGCAACTATGTGCCCGGCGCCGCGCCGGGAGCCTGCACCCACTGTACGCTCTTGCGGAGCGGGTGCCGCAGGTCGATGTGGCCGGCGAGCGTGTCCACCTCCTGGCCGTCCACCAGGATCTGCACGCCGGTGATGGCGGGCAGGTTCGTCGTGAGCGCGTTCACGACCGTGTAGACCGTGAACAGCTCGGCGAGCGATCCGCCCATGTGATTGGCCGAGATCTCGCGGCTGAAGTCCACGAAGGCGTCGCCCCGGCCGGTGACGAAGACCGCGCGCAGGGCCGTGCCCTGCGGAAACGCCGTGACGTAGGGCGCCGGCGGCTCGCCGATCTGGGCCTCCATGATGCGCCGCGCCTGCTCGGCCGCCCCCTCGCCGTACGGGACATCCTGCTCGATCCCCACGAGCCGCAGCCCGTCGGTCGAGACGTAGTAGAGCGTCGCCTTGATCTTACGGGCCTCGGCCGGCGCGGTCGGCTTCTCGACGGGCGGCGCCGCGGGCGTCGGCTGCGCGTACCAGCGCGGCAGCGCGAAGAAGAGCAGCCAGGCGGCGGCGACCGCGGCCGCCACCGCGACGCCGGCGAGCACGGGGCGGCGCGTGTGGCTCACGGCTGCCCCCCGGGCTTGGCGGCCGCCGCCGCGGTCGTGCGCAGGTAGTCCCTGAACCGGACCACGCTCTGCAGCAGCGCCTCGACGACGGCGTTCTGGAACGGCTCGGTGATGAGCACGCGCTCCTCGTTCGGGTTGGACAGAAAGCCCATCTCGACGATCACGGCCGGCATGTTCGCGCCGACCAGCACGCGGAACGGGCCGCGCTCGAGGGCGCGCGGGCTCATGGGCACGCGCTGGCCGAGCTCGCCGGCGACCATGCCGGCGAGCTCGGCCGACTGGTCGAGATAGCGCGCCTGCGCCATCTCCCACGGGATGAGCTGGATCACGCGCGCGGTCCCGCCGAACACCGGCAGCGGCACGCCGTCGGCGCGCGACGCCGCCTCGGCTTCCTGCCCGTAGCCTTCCAGGCTCAGGTAGAAGACCTCGGCGCCCGTCATGGAGGCGCGCGGCGACGCGTTCGCGTGCAGGCTGATGAACAGGTCGGCCTTGTTGCTGTTCGCCTGCGCGGCGCGCTCGTCGAGGCCGACGGTCTGGTCGCCGTCGCGCGTGAGCAGCGCGCGGATGCCGAGCCGGCCCTCGATGGCGCTCTTCAGGCGGCGCGCCACCGCCAGCGTCACGTCTTTCTCGAGCGTGCCGTTCGGCCCGCGGACGCCGGTCTCGGTGCCGCCGTGGCCCGGGTCGATCACGATCGTCTGGATCGTCGGCGCCGGCGTCGGCTCGGCGAACAGCGGACCCTGCGCCGGCGTGGCCGGTGACGCCGGCGCGGGCGCGCCAGGCTGCGCCGGAGGCACGAGCGCGGGCCGGGCCGGCGCCGCGGGCGCCGCGCCCACGATCTCGATCACGAAGCGCCCCACGCCCTCGCCGCCGGCGGCGTCCGCCACGCGGTAGGACGCGAACGCGGGGCCGAGGCTCACCGCGATCGACGGCTGGTCCTCCGCCGCGCGCACGCCGGCCACGAGCGGCCCCGCGGGCACCGCGCCGAGACGCGGATCGATCGCGTCGGCGTCGAACGAGACGACGAGACGGCCCGCCTGCTCGGCCACGCGGTGGCCGGTCGCCGGCTCCACCTCGACGGTCAGGCGCACCCGGGCGCCGCCCTCGTCGTCGAACCGCAGGCCGACGCGCGGCACGGTCAGGTCACCGACGATGACGAGGCGGGACGCTTTGCGCACTTCGACGCGGACGCCCGACGCGGGCCCGACGGCGCGGCTCATGAACTCGACCGGCACCAGCCACGTGCGGCCGTCGCGCACGGCCGGCGCGGGCAGCGAGATCAGCCGCTCGCCGACCGATGCAAGCGTCTGGCCGGCCGAGAGCACGATCGTCTGCCGCCCGGCGGAGATGGTGAGGCCGCCGGCGAGCGCGTCCTCTCTCACCGAAAGGTTGAAGAGGGGAGCCAGCTCGTCGAGCGCGAACATGTCCTGGCCGTTCACGCGACGGGCCGCGAGCGGCCGCCGTCCTTCGCGCGAGAGCAGCGTGTAGGGCGGCGCGTCCTGGACCTGGACCGCCGCCAGAGCCAGCGACGCCAGCGCGCCGCCGGCGGTGAGCGCCGCGACGAGCGCTCCGGCGAGGTACCTTTTCGCAATCACGACCCCCCATGATAACCCGAGATCCGCGCGGTCGACCGGCCGCGGCGCTCGTACGCGCGCCCTTCTCGAGCCGCATCGGGCCTGGCCGCCGCGGGTGGAGACGGTGAGCGTGCGGCGGGCACCAGGAATGCGCAAAGTCGGGAGGGACCGGCTCAAGGGAGCGGCTGCCTGGGGGCGCCCGGTCGGGATGGCAGGGTTCGGGGATTCGGATGAGTGCCGTGACCCTGTGGCACACCCGCGGTCCCGTTCGGCTGGCGGCCGCGGCGGGCCTGGCCGCGACGAAAAGGGAAACGCCCGGGCTCAGGCGGGCGCCTGAGCGCCGGGCGTCTCACGGCGTGTTTCGCACGCATCCTGGCGAGAGCCAGGATTCAACGGTTCGACCTGTCGTCCGTTCGTGGCTCGCGCATCGCCTGCGAGGCGAGGGACCGATTGGCCGTCACCCCCTCGACGGTGCGCGCTGCAGGCCCGGCGGTTTCTCCATGCGGACCTCCACGTCCTGATTGACGAGTGCTACCCATATCAATACGCCCGGGCCGGTCCATTGTCAATTCGAGTTGTCAGGTGGAGTGGTGCACCCAACTGTTGACGGGCGCTTCAGGAGGCCACGGTCCCCGGCTATGAGCGCCTCCTTCTTCGCCCGCGTCCATTGCTTCACCTGATGCTCGCGTCTGAGCGCAGCGCCCAGGGAGTCGCATTCCTCCGAATGGACCAGGGACACCGGTCGCCGGCCCGGTGTGTACCGCGCGCCGCGACCGTCGTGGTGCGCCCGCTCCCTGGCACGCGGCTCCCTGGCGCAACCGGTGTAGAGCGTGCCGTCGGCGCAGCGAAGGATGTAGACGAAGTGGGGGAGGCGTGAGTCTGCCATGAGCGAGTGACCGGAAAGGACCCGGGGACGGGTGCGGCGGGAGTCGAGCCTGAAAGCCGAAGGTTGCTGGCTTGCCGAGACGAAGCTCGCCCGAAGGGCGAGCGAAGTCTGGAGGCGGCGGGAGTCGAACCGCTACATGATGCTGATTCTAAAGTACTTCGCCTGTTTCGTCAGTCTTCAGACCCGCCAGATCCGGTCGAATACCCTGGAGTAGGTACAAAAGAGGTACAGCTCATCAGTTCGTGTGAGCTTTGTCAGTGGCGAGCTCCTGTCTCGGACGAACTCGTTGGAGTTGCCCCGGTTTCGTGGACTCTGACACCCTTGGGGTGGTAGGAGTGCACGATGCCAAGGACTCACCCGCCGTATCCGCTCGAGTTCCGGGAGCGGATGGTTGATCTGGTCCGCAGCGGGCGGTCGCCGGAATCGCTCGCCCGCGAGTTTGAGCCGTCGGCGCAGTGTATCCGGAACTGGGTGCGCCAGGCCGATCGCGACGCCGGTCGTCGGACCGACGGCCTGACGACCGAGGAGCAGGCCGAGTTGCGGCGCTTGCGCCGGGAGAACGCGACGCTCCGTGAGGAGCGGGAGATCTTAAAAAAAGCCGCAGCCTGGTTCGCTCGGGAGACTGGCTCGATCCCGTCCGGAGGTTCGAGTTCATGAAGGCGCACCGGGCCGCCCATTCGATCGCCACCCTGTGCCGGATGCTGGAGCTCTCCGCCAGCGGGTACTACGCGTGGCAGACGCGCGCCGAGAGTCCCCGCGCGCGGGAGAATGCCGGGCTCACCGACCAGATCCGGCGCATCCATCGGCAGTCGCGAGGGACGTATGGCGCCCCGCGGATCCAGGCCGAGCTGGCCGGGACGGGCACGCGCGTGGGGCGCAAGCGCGTCGCGCGGCTGATGCGCGCGGCCGAGCTGCGGGGCGTCAGTCGGCGCAAGCGGATCGTGACGACGGTCCGCCAGCCGGCCGCGCGACCGGCGCCCGATCTGGTGCAGCGAGCGTTCACCGCGGCCGGCCCGAATCAGCTCTGGGTGGCGGACATCACGTACATCGCCACCTGGAGCGGGTTTCTGTATCTGGCTGTGGTGCTGGATGCCTGGAGTCGGCGCATCGTGGGCTGGGCCATGACGACGCATCTGCGCACCGAGCTGGTCCTCGCGGCGCTCGACATGGCCGTGCGGCAGCGGCAGCCGCGGGCGGTCATCCATCACTCGGACCAGGGCAGCCAGTACACCGCCCTGGCCTTCGGCCAGCGCTGTCGACAGGCCGGCGTTCGGCCGTCGAGGGGGTCGGTCGGGGACTGTTACGACAACGCGATGTGCGAGAGTTTCTTCGCCACGCTCGAGTGCGAGCTCCTGGATCGGTGCTCGTTCCGCACGCCCGCCGAGGCGCGGCTGGCGGTCTTCGACTTCATCGAGGGATGGTACAACCCCCAGCGACGGCACTCGGCCCTCGGGTATGACTCGCCGCTCCGCTTCGAACAGCGGCACGCGGTGATCGGTCGGGTAGGGGCGATGGCGATGCCGACGCCTGCGGTCACGGCGACCGCCCAGGAGGGGGGATAGTGTACCCCGCGGCGGGTGACGATCGGCGTTCCTGGAGCATCCTCGACGGTCGATCTCGACGAGGCGACGCGGCAGACCGTCCCGAGGGTCGTGCGGGTCGCCGCGACGCGGCCCACGTTCACCTGGCGCGCCGAGCGGACCCGAGCGCCCTGTGGAAGCTGCCGGAGCTGTGGACGCACAGAGCCGCGCCCACAGCTCCTTGGAAAACCACAGAGCAGGTTTTCCACAGCTACCACAGGGCCTCATCATCGTCATGACTGAAGACGAGAACCGAAAGCGTTAACCTGTCCACGAAACCGGGGCAGGCCCAGGCCGCCCTGGCCAATCCCTCTTCGTTGGTAGCGAACTGCACAAAGGACGAGAACGCCGGGGGTTTCGGATGGTGCCGCTGCGACTACGGCATCACGGGATGACGTTCACGAGGGTGGGGCGTCCCAACCGCTGGCTGTAACCGTCGCGTGAGGACCGAGCAGGCGCCTCCGTGGGCCAAGTTCATTCGGCGGCGACTGCATCATCGTCGGCCTGGGCGGTCGTGCCTGGACGGGGCGGCTCTTCCGAACGACGCCCGCGGTGTCTGATAGCGGGCGTTACGTTCACCAACCCAGCGGAGACCCCGTTTATACGTCCTATCGTCGACCATGCAGATCGAGGACGAGCACGTCGGGCTGCGAATTGAGGACATGCTGCTCATCACGCCGGATGGCTACGAGAATCTCTCGGCGTTCGTGCCCATCGAGGCTGCGGACATCGAACACCTGATGGTGCACCGCGGACTGTCGGACGCGCACGACAGCCTGTTGCGCCCCGGCGGGGAGCGTGGCTGAAGGCTCCGGGGCGCGTCCGGACGATCACCGTCCCTGCAATGTGGCGAGTTGCGCCAGCGGGTCGTACTGGAATGCTGCCGCATTGCCGACCGCTAGCGAGGTTGGCACCGTGACCGGCGGCTCGCGAATAAGCTGGCGCGACGACTGGCGGAGCCGTTTGAGGCGGCACCGGAGGCGTAAGCCGAGAGGCCCTGGCGCGGCCGCTGGCCCCCTGAGAGGCTGTAACTTGGTGGACCTGACGGGAGTCGAACCCGTGACCTCCTGACTGCCATGTTAGCGAACGCTGAAATGCGGCCACGATCGAACGTCTGAAAACCGGCCACTTCGGGTGGGGCTTCTGCGGCATCCTGTGAGGTTGCTCCTCAAAGGATGTCGATGGCCAATTACCTGAAGATGCCGAAAAAGTCCCAAGTTCTCGCGCTTCTCGAGCTCGGCTGGAGTTACCGGCGGATCGAACGGGAGACCGGCGTGCGCCGCGAAACGGTCTCCGCCTACGACGAGATCCGTCGGGCAAATGCGGCCAAAACGTTCCCCGGCTCCGACCCGCCGACGCGTGCGGATTCCGAGGATCCCGACGCACGCGAAGCGTCAAATCCGGCCAAAACGTTCGCCGACTCGGAGGCAAATCCGGCCAAAACGTTCCCCGGCTCCGACCCGCCCGGGCGATTTGCCGCCGCACGCTATCACGATGCTATTGTCGCGAAGCGCCAGCAACGCCTGAGCGCCCAACGGATCTGGCAAGACCTCACCGAAGAGTTCGGGTACGCGCACAGCTACGAGTCCGTCAAGCGGTACCTGCGCACGATCGCGCCGCGCGGGAGGCCGGCCGGCGTGTTCGAAGTCGATCCCGGCCAGGAGGGCCAGGTCGATTTCTTCCGCGGCGCGCCGACGGTCGACGCGACCACGGGGCAATGGAAGCGGCCCTGGGTCTTCCGCCTGACGCTCTCGTGTTCGCGCCATGGCTACGAAGAAGCCGTCTGGGATCAGCAGCTCGCGACGTTTCTTCGGCTCCATGAACGCGCATTTCGCGATCTCGGTGGCGTCCCCACCGTCGTACGGATCGACAATCTGAAGTCCGGCGTGTCGCGCGCATGCTTCTACGATCCGGATGTGAACGAGGTGTACGCCGCGTTTGCGAAGCACTAGGGGTTTACGCCCCTGCCGATCCAACCGCGGCGGCCGCAAGAAAATGGGAAGCAGGAGCGCAGTGGCGGCTACGTCAAAGACAATGCGCTCAAGGGTCGCCGGTTCGAGAGCCTCGACGCCCAGAATGCGTTTCTCCGCCAGTGGAATCGGACGATCGCCCGGCTGCGGATCCACGGCACGACCCGTCGCCAGGTCTGGACCCACTTCGTGGAGGTGGAGCGTCCGGCGCTGCACGCGCTCGCGGCCGAATCGTTTCCGATGTTTCGGTGTGGCGAGCGCACCGTCCATCCGGACGGCCACGTGGAGGTGGACGGCGCGTACTATCCCGTCCCCGCGCGGCTGCTGGGCGAGGACGTGCGCGTGCAGTGGGACGCGCATCTGGTGCGGGTCTCTCACCGCGACACCCTGGTCATCGTGCATGCGCGGGTGCCCGCCGGCCAGTACGCGCCGATGCCGGGCCAGCGGACGCCGGAAACGACGACGCGGCAGCAGGCCTTCATCGCGCAGCTGCTTGGCCGGTGCGCGCGCGTCGGCGCGCCGCTCCAGCAGTGGGCCGAGGCGGCGCGCGCCGAGCGCGGCGTGCGCGCCATTCGCCTGATTCAAGGCATCCTCGGCCTCACCCGGAAACATCTGCGCGAAGCCATACTCCGAGCCGCGACAACCGCCCTGACCCATCGGCTGTTTCGCTACAAGCATCTGGAACGCCTCACGACGCAAGCGGTCCCGGCGCAGGCGCGCTTGCCGCTCGTCAGTGAGGACCCGAGCATTCGTCCGTTAACCGCCTACACCGTGGAGCAGCTCTGATGAATCCCCAGCTCACGACCCGTCTCCGACATTTGCGCCTCTCCGGCATGGCCGAAACCCTCCCGCTGCGTGTCGAGCAGGCCAGGGCCGCGCCGTTGGAGCCGCTCGAGTTTCTCGATCTGCTCGTGCAAGACGAGCTCACCCGGCGTGCCGATCGCCTCTTTGCGCGACGGCTGAAGCAAGCCGGCATCACGCAGGTGAAAGAACTCTCCGGTTTCGATTGGGCGTTCAATCCTAAGATCCCGCGGGCGCGCCTCGTCGACCTCGCCACCGCACGATTCATCCGCGATCACGGCGGCGCGCTGCTGATTGGGCCGCCCGGCGTCGGGAAATCGCACGCCGCCGTCGCGATCGCCGTCGGCGCGATTCGCGCCGGCTATCACGCCTTCGTCCGGAGTGCGTTCGATCTGGCGCAAGATTTTGCCGAAGCGGACGCCGCCGGCGAGCGCCGCGACTTCGTGCACCGTCTCACGACGGTCGATCTCCTCGTCCTTGAGGACTTCGGCATGAAGCGCCTCGGCCCGACGGCTGCCGAAGACCTGCTCGAGATCTTCGTCCGGCGTCATGAGACGGCGTCCACACTGATCACGACGAATCGACCCACGCAGGACTGGGGTCAATTTCTCGGCGACGTGCCCGCGACGACCGCGATCCTCGATCGCTTCCTCGCGCACGCGGAGATCATCCAGATGCAGGGCAAGAGCTATCGGTTGCATCAACGCGCGCAGCAGGGCCATGGTGACGCCGAGGGCCCCACGACGTCTCGGCGGGGGGATGTGTAGGTATGGGTCGTTCCGAGATCGTCGCTCCTGGAGCCGCTCATGCGGTCGCTTTCAGCGCGAAGAGCCTGTGGATCGTGCCGGACCTGTGGAAAACGCACAGAACGCGTTTCCCACAAGGTCCTTGGACGCGCACAGAACGCGCGCCCACACGCTCCACAGGCCTTGCTCTTTCTCTTGAAAGAAGAAGAAGAAGAAGAAGAACGACGGAAAGAACTCTTGCTGCTGCGGCGATGTTGCTGGATACTGTCAGCCTCACCTGAGTGGCCGGTTTTCAAACGTTCCTCAGTGGCCGCTTTTCAACGTTCGGTGACAGACTGCCATTCAGTTATGCGGGCGGTCGCTGATGCGCGGCTGGCCGTCTCGAGAATCAACTCATTCCTGGTACGCAGGCGCCTTCGGCCATCGCTCGTGATGATGGCCGGAACAAGCGCGGCGGCGCCCGCATCCGCAACTATCGGCGTTGTTGAATGCCGGGGTGGGGGGCCGAACCCACATGTCGGGTGAGGGACCCGGGGTCTTAGGTCGACGAGATTGACGCGCTTCATCGTACCGCCGATTACCCCAGATTGCCCTATGCGGGAGAGTCGTGGCCGCGACCCGCTGGGGGACGCGGCGCTACGTGGCCGCGGAGCTACTCTTCACCGACGAGGCTCGAGCCAAGATCGCGTAGGAGCCAGATGCGGGTCCCCACTGAAAGTGCGAAAGATCGTTGACACTACCTGGATTTGCCGCAGGACGCGGTCGATCCGCTTCACCAGGGGCCGGTGGCTCTCATCAGGTCGGTCGACGACAGCGCCGCGTGCTGTCTTCTTCCGATACGCCAAAGGCAACTCTCAGGGCGGAGGCGCCCAATACCCTCGCTGCCCCGCTGAGTGCTCACCCCTCTTGGCGTCGACCGGCCAAGCGGCCGGAATCCGGTCGTTGCACGTGCGGTGGAAGACACCAAAAGGACCGTGCAGCAACTGACCGTCGGATCCAGGGATTCACATGCTGTCCGGCGGAGCGCCGGCCAAGCGGCCCCGCTGGCCGGCGGCCACGAGAAAGAGCACGGCGCCGCCGATCAGCGCGAGCACGCCGGCAACAACTTGCTGCTGGGACACTCCTGCGAGAATCGCCAGCGACAGCACGATCGCGAAGACCGGAATGACCGGTCCGAACGGTGTGACGAAGGACGCCGGTCGGACGATGGTGTCGAACTTCGGCTGCCGGAGTCGCAACGTCGCCGCAGCGACGCCGAGGTGCGTGATCAGGCGGGCGACTGCAGTGGCCGCTGCCAGCGCCACGAAGGACCCCGACAGCGCCAGCACGAGCGTGACCGTCGACGAGAACACGACCGCGTTCGACGGCGTGCGGAACCGGGGGTGCACCTGGGCAAAGAACGCGGGCAGGTCGCCGTTCTCGCCCAACGCGTACAGCAGGCGCGACCCGGTGAGGATCTGCCCGGCGTTGGCGCCGATCATCGAGATCACCGAACCGATGCCAATCAGCAGCCCGCCGGACGTCCCCATGAAAACGGACGCCGCATCCGCCAGCGGCGTTTGCGATGACGCCAGTGACGGCAGCGTCCCCTCCGCCACGACGTGCACCAGGGTGTTGATCACGGTCATCACGGCCACGGTCGCGAAGATGGCGAAGGGCACGACGGCCCGCGGGTTCTTGACCTCGCCGGCTGGAACGGCAATCACCTCGTAGCCGCTGGAGATGAACAGCAGCAGCAGCGCGGTGCTGGAGAACTCCGACCACCCGACCGGTCCAGACGGCACCAGCCGAGCCGTGTCCACGAAGAACAAGCCGACCACGCCGAAGGTGGCCAGCGGAACGAGCTTCCCGATGGTCATGAAGTTGATCATCCAGGCGGACAACTTGATGCCACGGATGTTGATCCAGGCCAGGAAGCTGGTGAGCCCGACGATCACGAGCGTTCGCCCGAGAGGCCCGCGAACGGCCGGCCAGTAGAACCCGAGCGCGAGCACGAGGCCGTTCACGACCGACGCCTGCGCAGCCGACCGGGTGAACCAGGCCATCCACCCCACTTCGAACGCCGCGAACCGTCCGAAGGCGACCCGTGTATAGAGGTAGGGTCCACCGGTCCCGACGAATCGGCTGCCGACTTCAGCGAAACATAGGCCGACGATGAGGCCAGTGAACCCAAGGAACAGGCAGACGAGCGGCGCCCAGGCCCCGACGTTGTGAGCGGCCTGGGCGGGCACCAGGAAGACGCCGCCGCCGATCACGATGTTGATGCCCATCGCGGTGAGATCCCAGCGGCCGATCTCACGCTTGAGCGTGGAGCCCCGCTCACCGGGCGGCACGTCGCCCGCTGCCCCAGGGCTCCCTGGCTCGCCGGACTCGCTAGGGGCTCCGGACCCCAAGACAGCCACGTCCTTCACTGCCCTGCCCCCATCGGGGAGGGCGACTTCGTGGCCGCCTTCTTCTTCGCTTCCCGGACCATGCCCGCCACGTCGGCGAGCAGCTTCTTCGCGTCGTAAAGGATGCCGTCCTTGATCACATATTTCACGCCCCCGACACGCTCGATCTCGCCCGTCTGACCGTTCAGCCGCATCGTGCCGGTGCCGTACAGCACCTTGAAGTTCGCCAGAGGATTCAGGGGAACGATCACCAGATCCGCAAGCAGCCCAGGCCGGAGGATGCCGAATTCAATCGGTTTGCCCTTGGGTTCGAACAGCGTCTGCGCGCCCAGCATCGTGGCGGCACGCACCACCTCAAGGGGGGTAAAGCCCGCTTCCTGCAGCAACTCCAACTCGCGCACGTACTGGAAGCCGAACTCCTCAAACGGCCCTGCTGAGTCCGAGCCCGTCGTCACTCGACCGCCCCGGTTCTTGTACTCGTTCAGAAAGGCCATCCAGAGGCGGAAGTTCTGTTTCCATTCAACCTCGTTCTCCGTCGTCCAATTCACGAAATAGGCGCCGTGCAGCTCTCTGTTTGGCATCCAGGCTTGCCACTGCGACGGCAGCGCGTACGTGTCGAGCCACTCCAGGTGCATGCTCCTGGCCATGTCCCGCGTCTTCTCGTAGACGGTCATCGTCGGGTCGAGAACCAGGTGCCGCGCCAGCAGCTCGTTCATCACCTGGTTCCACTTCTCGCTTCCCGGTCGGGCCGCCTGCTTCCACACCCGCCCAAATTGCGCAAACCGCTGCGATTCGTCGCCGAAGTTGAAGTTGTCGGGAAATGCCTGAATGGTCCGATCGTCGAAGAGCGCCTCGGGCAGCCCGTAGCAATGCTCCAGCGAGCCGAGCCCCAGTCTCGCGGCGGTGAGGGCGTTGAGCCGCGCGACACCCATCTGGGCGAGGTGCGCCATGCTGCCCAGGTGGTGCTTGTTCGCCTCGTCAAGCAATGGCGCCACGATTTCCGGATCCAGCGTGGTCAGCAGCTTGAATCCGTCCGCACCCTTCTCGGCCACCCAAGTGACGTACCGCGCCATTCCCTCCGGGGTCAACGGCGGCGGCCCGCCGGCCTTCGCCGTTTCCGTCGCTGCGGCCCCGCCAGCCGTGGCTGGCAGGAACGACGGCGACGCCCCCCCCTGACCCACTCCCGCCGGCAACTGGCCGAGGGAAGGTTCTATGTAGACGAAGATGCGCGGGGCGACGATCGCGTTCTTCGCGCTCCGGTCGCGTTCGTGGAGCGTCCAGTCGATGCCGTTGAACGACCCGGGCTCGCGGATCGTCGTCACGCCGTGCGCGAGCCAGAGTTTGTACACGAACTCGGCGGGCGCGCCCGTCTCGGCGCGCCCGATGTGCGCGTGGAGATCGATGAAACCGGGCAGCACGTACATATCGGTCGCATCGATCTCCCGCGTCGCCCCTCCCGGCCGATTCGCCTGGCGGATCGGGACGCCTGGCACGCCCACCACGCGAATGTCCGCGATCCGGTTCTTCTCGATGACGATGTCGACCGGCCCTTCCGCGGGTGCGCCGGTGCCGTCGACCATCGTCGCACCCCGGATGATCAGGCGGTCAAACGGGCCTTCCCCTTCACCGGCCCGGCGATCCGGCGCCGGCTCAACCGTCGTCGGCCATCGCCACTGACGCTCGGCCGGGGACTTGGTCTTCTCCTGTGTTCCGCCGGTTGCCGTGAGTGCAACGATGAGCGCGACTGCAAGCAACGAACACGCGAGCCGGTGAGACATGCGATCCTCCTCTGTCGGAGCCGGCCGATCCAGATCAGAACTGCAGGTTGAAACCGAAACGCAACAAGCGCGGCCCGAGAATCTGCGACGGATACAGATAGTGCCCGCCGACGCTTGCAGTCAGCGCCGTGATCGCCGACGAGTTCCCGACGTTGAAGAGCTCGACCTGCGGGGTCAGCTGGCGGCCGCCCCCGACCTTAATCGGACGCGAGATCCGCAGGTCGAGCATGGCGACGTTTGGCATCCGTTCGGTGCCACGCTCGGTCAGGCGGACCGTCTGGCTCGCCCGGGTGAGTCCGGGGAATGCGGACCGCGTGACCGAGTACGTGGACTGGTATGGATAGCCGTTGTTGTAGAGAAAGGCCCCGCTGACGTTGATATCCCAGGGCGCCATGTAGCTGCCGGAGGCCTTGACCGAATACTTGGACTCGTCGCCAACTATCCCCTGCTGGTTGATCAGATTGTTCGGGTCGTTCAGGTCCCCGAAGTTCAGGCCGCCCTTGTTGCTGCTCAGCGTAACGCCGGCCACCAGCTGCCACCGATTGGAAAGTCGCTTTGCGGCGGTCAATTCCACCCCGTTATAGGTGGTGTTGAGCAGCGGGTCGGCGTAGAGCACGGTCTGCTGCAGACCGTAGTACGCCGGCAGCAGGTTGTAGAACGTGACGGTTCCCCCTGGCCCCTGCGGAGCTCCGGGAACGGTTACGGTCGCCGGAACATAGGCCGACGTCGGCACCGCCATGTTGCGCGTCCCGACTACGTCGCGATTCGTACGATGGTAGTACATCAACGCAACGCGAAGGTCCTTGCGCAACTCGTGCTCCACGCCGGCCGTGTATTCATCCGAGTGGGGCCACGGACCGCCGTTCGCGCCCGCATACTGGACGTTGGCCGCAGAGAACCCCGAAGAGGCGCCGAGCTCGTTGGGCTCGGCAATGCCATCATTGTTGAGATCGGTCCACGATCGCGAGCCGCTCTGGTACGTCAGCGGCTCCACGGCCGTCACGCGCAGGATCCCCACGTTGGCGCCGTATCGGCTGGCACTCGCCTTGAGCGCCGTCTTGCCGTCCCCCGTCACGTCCCAGATCACGCCCAAGCGCCAGACACCGATCTGCTGATGGACCGGCTCGCTCGCAGTCAGTTGACGCCCGGGAACCCAAGTACCGGCCGGCACGCCGTATGTCGGCCATCCGCCGACCAGGTGGTCATAGCGACCGCCGATGTTCACGGTGAATCTTTTGGCGGGCGTCCAGGTGTCCTGGATGAAGATGCCGATCTGATGTTCGTAGGCCTGCACGCTGGTCGGCGTGTTGAAGATCTCCACCCTGTTGGGGACGCCGTTGTTGTAGATGAGGTACTCGTCTCCGTTGATCTGATAGTCCTCTTCCCATTTCTGCCACGTATACTGGACACCGCCCTTCAAGTTGTGCTCTCCGAACCACGACGGCACGTAGTACGACAAGGCATTCTCCCAGTTTTCGATCGAGTTCGGCCTCGTGATGTTCCACGGCCCAGCCACGGCAGCCGTGCTGAGCACCGAATCCTGAACGCGAATGTCGTTTGGACCGACCCCATCCTGGTACTTGAAGTAACCGGTCCCGATGCGAAGGCTCAGACGCGATTCGAAGACGGCCTTGCCGAAAATACCCGTGTACTGCGGCCCACCCTGCCAGTGATTGCTCGTCTGGTTTTGCGTGGCGATTTCCGGGACGTACGAGGCAGGGATGCCAATGCCCGTGTCCGAATCAATCCTGTGAGGCCTGCGCTTCTGATTGAAGTTGACCAGCACGTTGATCTTGTGGCGTGAGGTGAGCTGCCAAGTGGCCTTCCCTGAGCCGTTCGTGATCCAGCTGTCGTCGATGGCGTAGCTGCCATCCGGGTTCTTCGCCCCCAACGTGATCTGGGTGACCGCCTCGCGGCGGTACGAACCGAACCACCAAAGACGATCCTTCTTGATCGGGCCGCCGGCCGACGCGTTGACGTCGTATAGCTTGGTCACCGGGTTTCCGCCGGCGAAGCCGTACTTCTGCAGGTCGGGGGTGTTGAAATTATCGCTCTGCAGGTGCTGATTCGAGTAGTTCACCCTGAGATCGCCGGTAAGCTTGTTTCCGCCCTGCTTCGTCACCATGTTGATGAACACGCCACCGATGGAGTTCTCCGCCGGCAGGGCGGACGTCTGGTAGTTGACCTCCTCGAACATCCCCTGGTCGAAGTAAGCGGCCGTACTGCCGCCGTTGCCTCCCACGAAGTTGGTGTTCATTCCGTCGATGGCGTAGATGACGTCGTCAGTGCTGGAGCCGTGGGAGCTGAGGTTGCTCGAATTCATGCTCTGCGTCCCGCCGACGTCGTACGTGGAGACCTGGACGCCCGGGATGATCTTGGCCAGCGACCACGGGTCGCGGCCGGTCGGCACGCCTTCGAGAATCTCTTGGGACATGACCGTCTGTTGCATGGTGGACTTCGTGTCCACCGTGGGCGACGCCCCCGTGACCGTCACGGTCTCCGCGACCTGTCCAACCTCGAGAGCCACGTTGACGGTGGCGGTGAACCCGGCATTGGTTTGGACCCCGCTCCGCTGAACCGTCTTGAAGCCCTGCATCTCGAACTTCACGTCGTAGAGACCTGGCGGGAGGCGGTCGAAGCGGAACACGCCTTTGGCGTCGGTGGTCTCTGTCTGGACGCCGCCAATCAACCGCTCGCCGGAGAGCGAGACGGCGACGCCGGGCAGCACTCCCCCCGTCGAGTCCGTGACGGTGCCCGTGATCGTCCCTGTTGCGATCTGGGCCGCCGCCGCCGCCGCCAACAAGACCAACACGCAGACTGCGCCGACAAGTGAGCGACCTATGACACCTTTCATCGCGACCTCCTGACTGTGCTTCTGAACATGCGTCGTTGGCCCCGGTGCTTCAGTCCGGGGCAGACACATCGTCGAACACCGTTGCTGGCTCTTGCCCCTCATACTGGCTTCCTCGCTGGTCTTTGTTTAACGGGTCTCCGCGCGTGAACGGCGCGGATCCAATATTTCGTACTTGTACAAATTTCACTCTTCTGGCATAACGAGCGTGTGCCTGATGTGCGCACGCCGCCGGCGCCGGACGATCGCGACGCGTTGATCAAGCGTCAGCAGGAGGAGATTGCGCGGTTGCGCGATGCCCTGACGCGCGCGGAGCACGACCGCGACCGTCTGAAGCGTCGGAACGAACAGCTCGAGGATCAGCTCGAGGCCGCGCGGCGGGCCGGCTTCCGGCAGGCCGCGCCGTTTGCCAAGCCCCATCGACAAGGCCGCGGTCGTGCGCCGGGCCGGCGAGCGGGTGCGATCTACGGTCGCCACGGCACGCGCCCCGTGCCCCGCCGGGTCGATGAAACCCACGACGCGGTGCTGCCCGACGCGTGTCCCAAGTGTGGCGGCGCCGTGCACGGTACGCACATCGTCTCGCAGTATCAGGAAGATCTCCCCGTGGTCCGTCCCGTCATCCGCGAGTTTCGCGTCCACATCGGGGCGTGTGCGACCTGCGGCCGGCGCGTGCAAGGCCGGCATCCGCTGCAGACCTCGGACGCGCTCGGCGCGGCGGCAGTGCAAATCGGCCCCGAGGCTGCGGCGCTCGTCGTCGTCCTGCACAAAGGTCTGGGTCTCCCACTCGCGCACGTGGTGACGCTCCTCCGCGATCGGTTCGGCATCCGTGTCACTCGCGGGGCCCTGGTGCATATCTGTGCACGAGCGGCGACGCGCGCGACGCCGACGTACGACGCGCTGTGTGCCCAAGTCCGCGGCAGTCCGGTCGTGAGTCCAGACGAGACGGGCTGGAAAGTGGCCGGCACGCTGCATTGGCTCTGGGCGTTTGCCACCGCCACCACCACGGTCTACGCGATTCGGCCCGGCCGCGGGTTTCTGGATGCCGCGACGATCCTCGGCGAGGATTTCGCGGGCGTGCTCGCGCGGGACGGGTGGGCGCCGTACCGCCGCTTCGTGCACGCCGATCATCAGACGTGTCTCGCGCATCTGTTGCGCCGCTGTCGGCTGCTCCAGATCGATCATCCCCGCAGCCCGTTCGCGGCCCGCCTCCAGCAACGGCTCCAGCAGGCGCTCGCGCTGCGCGACCGCCACGCGGCCGGCGAGGTGTCCGCGCACGGGCTCGCGATTGCGCGCAGCCGTCTGCTCGAACAGACGCTCGACCTGCTCACGCGCACGCGATCCGACATTCCAGCGGTCCAGCGCTTCGTCGCCCATCTGACGGTCGAAGCGTCGGCCCTCTTCACGTTCCTCGGCGATCCCGCGGTCGACGCGACCAACTGGCGCGCCGAGCACGCGATTCGACCGGCCGTGGTGATGCGCAAGGTCTGCGGGGGCAACCGCAGCGCACACGGGGCGACCACGCAACAAGTCCTCACGTCCGTGCTCCGAACCGCGCGTCAGCGAGGCCTCGACCCCGCTCCCATCCTCGTCACCCTGTTGCGGGCGCCAACCCCCATCGTGCCCCTCACGCTGCAAGGACCGCCGCAGTAGACTCGCCCGTTAAACAAAGACCCTCGCTGTTGATCCTCCCGTGCGTCTGCTTTCCGGGCCCGTGCTTCAACCGTTGCCTCATCGATGCCCTCGGCGCCTACCGGTCAGCCAGCGCCCGACCGTTCCGCTCACGCGCACTCGCGCACATATCTGGCCGCTTCCAGCGCGGCAATCGTCCCGTCCGCCATCGCCGTCGTCAGTTGCCGGTATCTCTTCGCGATGACGTCGCCCGCGGCAAAGACACCCGGACGACTCGTGTGCATGAAGGCGTCGGCCGCAATGCCGCCCGACGGATCGAGATCGAGCTTTCCTTCGAGCATCGCGGTGTTCGGTCTGTGGCCGATATAGACGAACACGCCATCTACGATGACGGTGCCGCTCGAACCCGTTCGAACGTCCTCGACCGTCATCCGGACCCGGCCGTTCTCGCGGACGGCGGCGCAAACGCGGCATCCGGTCCTGACGGCGATTCTTCCGGTGGACCGGGCCCTTGTCTGAACTGCCTGCGCGGCGCCACAGGTTTCCAGGCATTCCAGGAGCACGACCGAACGCACGCCGAGACCGACGAGATACAGGCTTTCGTCGAAGCCCGTGTTGCCCCCGCCGACAACGGCCACGTCCTTCCCCTTGTAGGCCGGCCCGTCACAGAGCGCGCAGTAGTGAACCCGCTCGTCGCAGCCGGATGCGATCGGGAGCCGGTTGGGCGCGCTGCCTGTCGCGATGATCAGCGTCTTCGCCGCGTGTCGCGCGTCGGCGGTCGCGATCGTCTTCAACCTGGACTCGAGGTCCACGTCTTCGACCTCGGCCAGTTCCTCGATGGCAACCCCGAACGAGCGGACGTGGCTCTTGATCTTCTGCATGAGCTCCATGCCGCTGATCGCCTGGTACGAAGGGAAGTTCTCTACGGTGCAGCTCGAGTTCGCGACCCCTCCGCACGCCGCCTTTTCGAGCAGAAGGAGATCGAGACCGGCCCGCGCGGCATAGATCGCCGCCGTCATGCCGGCAATTCCTCCCCCGACGATGATGAGACCGCGCTCGGAGTCGCTCATGGGCGTGGAGCGCCGGCCGAAGCGACAAGGGCCCGCAGTTCCGGCGGGCTCATCACCCCCGTTCTTCGGGCCGACAGTTCGCCATTCCGGTACACGAGGATCGTGGGTACCTTGCTCACGGCCATCTGCTCGAGAAGGCCCGGGGACTCGTCCGCGTCGACGCCTGCGACGTCGAACTCCGGCCAGGACGCACGACACTTGTCGATGACGGCCATCAAAACCTGGCAATTCGGACAGCGCTGCCGGAACACGAGCACGACGCGGTCCTGGCCGCTGCAGATGTAGCCGGGGAAGGTCTCCGCCGTCAGAAGCGTGATGTTTTCCGGCACGGGATCTGCCCTCGCTGCAGTCACAGGACCGCGCCGCTGTCCGACACCCTCAGTTCGGCCATGAAGAGGCGAAGTCGCTCGAACAGGTCACGGGCGACGGCTGGCTTCTCCGCCGCGACGTTCCTCAGCTGGAACGGATCCGCCACTCGGTGGTACAGCTCGTCGCGCGCCGGCACCTCTCCGGAACTGGCCGCCGTGCACGTCCACTGGTCCTCACCATCAAGGGTTGCCGCCTCCTTGTATTCCTCGTACGCCCGCATGTAGAAGGCCGTATCCCGGTCCTCTACCGCATTCAGCTTCTTCGTCTGGAGCAGGTGCGCCGTGGCTTGCGCCAGGTCCCGGCCGTACATGCCAAACCGCGAATCGGCGACGGTCTTCTCCTCGCCCTTGAGCCAGTGGATGAAGGACCAGTCCGGCGTGATGATTGACCACGAGTAGCGGAAGTACCCCGCGACGGCGAAGTCCCTCAGGCCCTCGACCTCGCCATTCGCGAGCGGCAGGAGGCTCTTGCCCTGCATCGAGGGATGGACCCCGATTCCGAGCCAGTCCACGACGGTCGGCGCGACGTCGCAGGACTGCACGAAACTGGGCACCCGCGTCCCGCGCGGCAGGCCGGGACCGCGGAGGATCATCGGGATGTGTGTCAGCTCCTCGTACGGCCACGGACGGCACTTGCGCATGATCCCGTGGCCGTGCTCACCGTTCCCCATCGGGCAGCCGTGGTCCGAGACGAGCAGCACCAGGGTGTCGTCTTCCAGGCCGAGCGCCCTGATTCGGCCCATCAGCCAGCCGAACCACTTGTCCACCATCGTCACCTTCTCGGCGTACAGCATCCGGATGTGGTGAAGCTCCGGCTCGGTATAGAGGCCCTGGACGTGCCCCTGGATCGGCAGGAACATGTCCTTGCCCTTGTAGTCCGGGTCGTACGGACATGGCAGTGTGCGGTCGTAGACCGAGGGGGGGTCCCAGGGCTCGTGCGGATCGAAGCAGTCCACCCACAGGAAGAACGACTTGTTTCGGTCGGCGTTCTCCAGGTAGCGCGAAGCGGCCTTCATCACCTGCGCCGCGTGCTGGTCGTCGTCCGATTTCCAGTATTGGCGCTCCTTCAGGTGGCACTCCACCTGGTTCAGCAGCGGGCGGACCACCTGCTCACCGAGGATAGCGTCCGCGCTTTGCATGACGTGATCTTCGAAGTAATCCTCCGCCCGGAGGCCGGCGAGTTGGTCGCGCGCGTAGTACTGGTGATCGGTTTCGTGGCCGTGAATGAAGTGGACCTTGTCGAAGCCGCGTGAGTAGCCGAACTTCGGCAGGCGGAGGGGGCCGGCGTCACCAATCAGCGCCGTGTCGATCGGGTGGCCCCAGCAGAGGTCGGCAATGGTCGTGTCGTCGATGTCGAGCTGCCACCAGCCTTTCACCGGCAGCGTGTAGCGGCCGGTGAACATGGCGCGTCGGCACGGGATGGTCGGCAGTCCCTCGGTGTAGGCGTTTTCGAAGAGCACGCCCTGCTTGGAGAACCGGTCGATATGAGGCGTGTGGATCCAAGCGTTGCCGTAGCAACCGAGATAGTTGAACTGTAGAGTGTCGAGCATGACCACGATGACATTGCGTGACACGGTGCATCTCCCTTAGTTTGGGCTCCGCACGATTACGATCGCGCTCGGCCGGCAGCACCCGGCTGAGCACGTCTAGAACATTCCGCTCCGGACGCCTACGACACCGGCGATCTGACACTCGGCGTCAGTTGCTCTGAGAAGAACCACAGCATGGTGTCGTGCTGGTGGTATTTCGTGTTCTCGCCTTGGGTCATACCGTGCGTCCTGTTCGGGTACGGAACGACGACGAAGTGTTTTCCGGCGGCGATCAACTTGTTGATCAGCACCTCTGTGTTCTGATAGTGAACGTTGTCGTCGCCGGTACCATGCATCAGAAGTAGCCGTCCCTTGAGATTGTCCACGTAGTTCACCGCGGCCGTCTCGTCGTACGCTTGCGGGTTCTCCTGCGGGAGGCCTAAGTATAGATTCCCGGCCGCTCAGTTGGTCGCGACCGCAGTTCGCGTGATCGGTTGCAGTTTCTGGCGCTGCAGCAACTTGTTCAACTGCGCCATGTCGTCGGTCAGTACCTTATCCAGTCTCTGGAGCAGCACGTCGAGTTGTTCCGACAGGTACTTGAACGCGTCGTACTCCTGCGCGTTCGGTTTGCGGTCGCCGCTCTCGAGGTCGAGCATCAACACCGCGAGGTCGTTGTTCAACTTGAGGCCGATGCTCAACTGGTCGCCAGGCGCCTGAAGCCGGACCTCGTAGATCTGGCCCTCGATCTCGCCGATCTTCGTCGTGAAGGTGTCCGCCGATCGCTTGAGGGCGGCGTCGTTCGAACGCCGCAGCCGGTCCTCCACCTGCTGCCTGAGCGCTCGGATCAGGATGACGGTCTCGTTCGCCTGGCTCGTCTTGTCGCGAATCTGCTTCGCAAGGCGGAACTGCTCCTCAAAATCCTGCGGCGCGATGCCCGACAACCTCGGATCCATCGCGACCCGCAACGGTTCCGGACCGTAGGTCTGACCGTCGACGGTCAAGCGTACCTGGTAGTTTCCCGGGGGAGCGACGGGCCCGTTCGTATCGGCAAATCGCCACATGAGCCCGGGAAACACGGTCGGACCCGGGTAGAGAAGGTCCCACTGGACGACGTTCAGACCGGCCTGCTGACCAGGGATGCGCGGCGCCGCCGTCTGGTGCCGTGAGGGAACCATGCCGAACTGCTCTACTCCGGTTTCGGCCGCGGCGCGCCGCCTTCGCGACCCTCCTGTCCCCAACACCCTCACAAGTTCGCCGCGCTCGTCCAGGATCTCGACTTTCACATCCTTGGCGGGATCGCGCAGGTAGTAATAGACGTTCAGCGTTCCCAACGGACGCGACCGCCGATAGACGTAGCTGTCGTCGCCCTCCGTGGGTACCGACGCGCTGCGAACGACCGCGGCTGGACGGAACAGGTGCGCGCGCGCCGTTACGACCTCGCTGGTCAATTGACGAAGCGGTGTGATGTCGTCGAGCACCCAGAAAGATCGGCCATGTGTGGCCGCGACGAGGTCGTTGTCCTTGACGGTGAGCGAATAGACGGGCGACACCGGCAGATTGAGCTGCAACGATTCCCAGGTCGCTCCGTCGTCGAGCGACACATAGACTCCGTTTTCGGTACCCGCGAACAACAGACCTTCGCGGACCGGATCTTCGACGACGGCTCGGACGTGGTCGACCTCGCGAATGCCGTGCACGGCGTTCACCCACGAGCGGCCATAGTCCTCGGTCTTCCAGATGTAGGGATGGACGTCCTGCGACTGGTACCGGGTGACCGAGATGTACGCCTTCCCGGCCTTGTGCGAGGAGGCATCGATGAAGTGCACGCGGCTGAATTTCGGCATGGCCGGCGGTGTGATCTCGGTCCAGTGCCCGCCTGCGTCACGCGTGATGTGGACCCGACCGTCGTCGGAACCGACCCATATCGTCCCCGCCTCGTGGTGCGATGGCGCGATGGCGAAGATCGTCGCGTAGTGCTCCGCCGTCGTCAGGTCGAGCATGATCGGCCCTCCTGAAGCGCCGAGCGTCGACGAATCGGCGTAGGTGAGGTCCGGACTGATTCGTTGCCACGACTGTCCGCGGTTCGTGGTCTTCCACACGTGCTGCGACCCAGCGTAGAGGACCTCCGGGTCGAGCGGCGAGATGGCGATCGGATTGGTCCACTGCACGCGCTCGCGCACTTCGTTTGCCGATTTGCCGACATTGCGGACCGCCCAAGGCTGGATGCTCTGCGACTGCCCCGTGCGACGGTCGAGCCTGGTGAGCTGCCCCGTCTGCGAGCTTGCATAGTAGATGGCCGGATCGGTGGGGTGCGTCGCGATCCATCCGCTCTCACCGCCTCCGGCGGAATACCACCAGGTGCCGTCCCCATCGCTCGGCACACAGATCGAAGTGTTGTCCTGCTGCGGTCCGCAGATGTGGTAGGGGAAGTGGGCGGTCGTCGCAATGCTGTAGATCTGCGCGGTCGGATACAGCAGGCCGGTCCAGGTTTTTCCGCCGTCCACAGAGACGTTCGCGCCGCCGTCGTTGGACTGGATCATCCGCTGATTGTTCTTCGGGTCGATCCAGAGGTCGTGATTGTCTCCGTGCGGAACCTGGATTTCCTCCCACGTCCGGCCGCCGTCGCGCGACCGCCAGAAGCCCAGATTGGTCACGTACACTACGTCGCGATCTCGCGGGTCGGCAAACAACCGCGTGTAGTAGAACGCCCGCGACCGCAGGTTTCGGTCGCCGCTGCCGAGTCGCCACGTCGCTCCCGCGTCGTCTGATACGAAGACGCCGCCGTCGGCAGCCTCGATGTTTGCGTACACCCGGTTCGAATCGGCGCCGGATACCGATACGCCCACCTTGCCCCAGGGTTTCTTTGGCAGCCCGGGACGGTCCGTCAACTCCGTCCACGTGTCGCCGCCATCGGTCGATTTGAACAGGCCGCTGCCCTCTCCGCCGCTCGACAACAGCCACGGCTTGCGATAAGCCTCCCAGAAGCCGGCGTACAGCACCGACGGGTTGCGCGCGTCGATTGCGAGATCGACGGCGCCGGTCCGCTCGTTCCGATAGAGCACCTTCTGCCACGTGCGCCCGCCGTCCTTCGATCGAAACACGCCGCGTTCTTCGTTGGGACCGAAAGCGTCGCCGAAGACGGCGGCGTAGACGACATCGCAGTTGGCGGGATCGACGCGCACGCGACCGATGTTCTGCTGGCCGGTGGTGGAAACGAGGCCGAGTTTGGTCCACGTGCGGCCAGCGTCGGTCGTGCGGTACACCCCGTCGCCGGCGATGATGTCGTTGCGCAATTGCACCTCGCCGAAGCCGATGTAGACGACATCGGGATTCGCCTCGCAGACACCGATCGCGCCGACGCTGGACGAGCGGAACTGGCCGTCACCGACCGGGAACCAAGTGATGCCGCCGTTTGCGCTCTTCCAAAGTCCGCCACCCGTCGCGCCGAAGTAATACTCATTCGGGCGAACGGCTGAGCCTGCAACCGCGATCGACCGGCCGCCGCGGTTGGGGCCGACGCTTCGCCATCGCAGCGAACGGAAGGCATTTGCTGCAATCTCCACGGCGCCGGACTGAGCACGAAGCACCGGCGCGCCGTTCGTGGCAGCCAAAGGCTGGTCGTTCCGGAGCGCTGTCCACGCGACGCCCACGACGCTTGCCGCCAGCCAGATAACGAAAGCAATTCCGAGGCGTCGTCTCAGTTGTGTGAACGAGCGTGAGGAGGCAACGACAGCGCCCAAAGCGACGACGAAGACGTTGCGTGACACGTTTCACCTCCCAGTCTGTTCCTGACCGCCTGCGCGCGTCAGCGTTGTCTCTCCCTCTGGCGCGACGGAGTTGATACCGGACAATCCGTGCTCGGAGAGCACCCGGTTGAACGCCCGGAGATCCCACCCGACCGGATACGGTATCCGATATCCGAATTCAAAGTCAACCTTTATTCGTAATTGAAGTGCTTGTGGGACATATCGCGGGGAATTAGGCCGTCTTTGAGGTCATTCCTCAGATAGCGCGACGGTCGCGGCGCCTCGTCAGCACATCATTCGTGTGGGGCGCACGTCAGATTTGTGAGATGAGGTCAGGCGGCCTCCCCCCGCGCCGTGGCTAAGCGCCGTTCCCAGAAGTCCTCGAAGCGCCCACTGAGCCGGCAGCACCGCAGCGCGATGATGGCGTCGGCGCCGGCGACGGTCCAGTGCATGCCGGTGCGTTTGAGTCGGGTGCCGATGGCGACCTTGCAGCCCGCTTCGACGACCCCGGACGAGACGCAGAGGCCTTGGGCGCGGAAGGTCGGGTCGCGCATGCGGGCCCGGTAGTGGGTCACGTACTCCCGGCACCGGCGCGCCTCGGGGTGCGTGGGCGCGTGCCGGTGCAGCGCCTCGCACAGGGCGCGCAGGTGCCCCGCGTCGAGCTCGTCGTGGCGGAGGCGGGCCCACTGTCGGGCGAGGTCGGTGCCGACCCCGTCGATCGCCTTGGCAACGTCGGAGAGATGCGGCGTGGCGTGGAAGAGATCGACAATCTGGCGGGCGCCCGGAAAGAGGTCGTCGGCGAGGTTCCAGATCCACGCGGCGCCGTCGCCGAGGACGACGCGCCGCGGGGCCTGGTCGAAGCCGCGGCGCTGCGCCTCACGGTCCACGCGCTGGGCGAACGCGGACAGCGCGTCGACCGCGGTGGGGCTGGCGGCGCTCTCGAGGGCCGCCGAGTCGGTCACCGAGCCGCGGTCGCGGACCGGGAGGCCGTCGGCGTCGCGTCCTTCGGCGGTCCAGACGGTGACCAGTGTGACTTCGCGCGTCTTGGCCGAGCCATCGGGCTGCTTGCCCGCCCGGCCCGTGAGCGCGGCGGTCCGCATCGGGAGGCCGGGGCCATCCACGCCCAGGTACATGGTCGGCGCGGCGGGCGGGTCCGGCGCCACCACGCGCCGCTCGTCGTCCGCGATCGCGCGGCCGAGGGCTTCGGCCGTCCGCTCGACCTACGTGGGATCGACCTCGACGCCGGCCAACTCGCGCAGCAGCGCGTGCCCCTCGACGAAACTGACCATCGCGCCGACGGTGCCGACCATGCGCGTGACGGCCGGCGACAGCGACGTCCCCTCCAGGCCGAGCGCCGCGTCGCGCGGACAGACGCCGGCGTCACAGGCCGCGCCGTGATCGTAGGCGCGCGCCAGCGTCAGCGACCCCCACACGCTCTCGAGGGTCTTGCGGCGCCGACCGGCGTACCGCGCGGGCTGGCCGCACTGCGGGCACGGCCGCGTCGGGCCGACGTGATCCGACGTGTCCGCGTTAAGCCGCTGTTCGACCGCGCGGGCCGCCACGGCCAGCGCCTGGCGGCGGGCCGCCATCTCGATCGCCTCGACGTCCCACCCGTCGACGGCGCCCGGGCCTACGAGCGCGGCGATCGCCGCCGCGAAGACGCGGGTGAGGCCCCCTTTTGGGCCGCATCCGTCTCGCCGGCGGCGGCCTCCAGTTCGGCGTCGGCCCAGCGTTCGCAGGCCTGCCAGTAGTCCTCGAGGTGCGCGCGAAACACCGCCGCCCGCGCGACCTGGGTGCGCGCCACCGCGGCCTGGGCGCGCGTCACGAACCGCGAGCGGGTGGTCTGCGCGACGCCGCGCGTGAGACTGAAGTAGGGGCCGTGACGCGCGTCCGGGTCCGTGTGGCACGCGCAGGCGGCCTTGCCACACTTCATGAAGCGCTCGCCGAGCGCCCCGCGCCGCATGGGCTGCGGGTGCGCCAAGGCGGCGGCGGTCGCGCGGACATCGGACGGTCGGTCATCAACCGGCATCAAGACCTCCTACGGCCATTATAACCGTAGGATTACCCCGGACACAAGGCCGCCCACGTGGCGCGCCACTTTGGTGTCGTGCGCCCATTCGTGTGGCCGCACTTGACTCCGTCCGGCTAGTGGCATAACGTCCAAGCGGCGGGGATATCGGATACTGTTGGCGACAGGGGAGTGCGCGAAAGCGACAGAGGAGGGGGGAATGGGACTCTCGCCTGGCTCGATGGCCAGCTACCGGACGAAGACCGACGTGGTCTACGACGAGTTGCGCAAGGAAATCATTGCCGGTCGGTATCCACCGGGCACCCGTATCGTGGTCGACCAGATCGCGAGTCAACTCGGGGTCAGCAAGCTTCCGGTACGTGGAGCAGTCGATCGGCTCGTCGGTGAGGGCTGGCTCCAGACGCGAGCCCATGTCGGCGCCGTCGTTCCAGAACTTTCGCCCGATGAGATCCTTGAGACGTCTATTATCCGGGCGGCCGTCGAAGGAGTGGCGGTCCGGACCTCGGTTGCTCATGTCGGTCCCGAGACCCTCGCCGAACTTTGCGAACTCGTCGACCAGACGGATATCGCGGCGGCCGCCGCCGACCCCGAGTACCCGGAGCTGAACTACCAGTTCCACGCGGCGACTTTCTGCGTGTGCCCGTACCCGTCGCTGCAGTCGATGGCGGTCGGATTGCTTGGGAGATCATTCCGGCTTCGAACGGTTCGTTTCCTTCCGTCGTACCTGCCACGCTCACAGCGGGAGCACCACCTCCTGGTGGACGCCATCGCCAATGGCGACGCGAACCGCGCGGAGCAGATTGTCCGGCAGCACGTAGAGTACTCGGGCCAACTGCTCTCGCAGTACGCCGTCGGGCACCGAGGAGCCGAGACGACCGATCGGTGATCGCGGGTTCGGGAAGCCCAGCGGTCGGCTCATTCATCATTCACACGCTTCAGGCCGACGAACCTCACTGGCGCCGGACGATGAGAAGTCTGTCCCTTCTGAAAACTCGAAACGCCTTATCCTCGTTGCACTTCGGCGGGCGGATCGGTACGCTTGCCGATCCTCATGATCGCCGTCGTCATCGCTCTCATCGCCGCCCTTCGCTCCACGGTTCGCTCGCGGGCCGAGCTCGCCACGGGGGTGCTCGCGTTGCGCCATCAACTCGCCGTCCTTCGTCGCCAGGCGCCACGCCGCCTCCGCCTGCGTCGCACCGACCGACTCCTCTGGGTCTTGCTGTCACGGGCGTGGTCCGAGTGGCGGCACGCGGTGCAGATCGTGTCACCGGACACCGTCGTCCGCTGGCACCGCCGCCTGAAGGGTGCGAAAATGGATTCAGGCGGCGGCTTTGGCGTACTCGTGAATCACGCCGCCGAGGCGATCGCGACGCTGGACGCTGAATTCGCCGTCGATTCTGAGCAGCCCCGGGCGCGGGCCATCCGGCGGCGTCAGCTTCACGCCCCGGTGCGGCCGATGCCCGTTGTAGTGCTCCATGAACTCGGCGAGGACCCGCTCGAGATGCGTCTGGTTCAGGATCAGCAGCCAGTCGAGGCATTCCGAGCGAACCGTTCGCACAAACCGCTCCGCCACGCCGTTCGCCTGCGGCGTCCGAAACGGCGTCCGGACGATCTCGATCTTCTCGCTGGCAAACACCTCGTCGAAGGGCTTCGTGAACTTCTGATCCCGATCGCGAATCAGGAACCGGAACGACTCGGCGCGATCGGACAGGGTCCACATCACTTGTCGGGCTTGCTGCGTGACCCACAGCCCAGTTGGGTGGGGCGTGC
>Ga0315282_10002878_pt1 | contig 31238 bp, 28 predicted proteins | sample YL17G07_20_MG_FD_203693 | JGI IMG/M metagenome (GOLD analysis project Ga0315282, IMG submission 203693) | Sediment microbial communities from Yellowstone Lake, YNP, Wyoming, USA - YL17G07_20 | ecosystem: Environmental > Aquatic > Freshwater > Lake > Sediment | place: USA: Wyoming | collected... | reverse complement strand
TCATTTCTACTCCATGACTTGAACAAGCTCATTAAGAACTAGACGCATATTGTTGATATAGTCTTTAGCCAAGGGGTCTATAAAAACGACCCTACCACCGATTTCCTTGGCGATAACCTCAGCACTCATTGGGTTAAACTCAGGCGAAGCAAAAATAATCTTGATGTTCTGCTCCTCTGCTTTTTGTATCAAATCGGCAATATCTTTCGCACTCGGCTCCTTACCGCCAATTTCTATCGGTATCTGCTCCAGATTATAGTCCCTGGCGAAATACCCCCAAGCCGGATGAAAGACAATAAAACGCCTATATTTAAGGCCAGAGAGCCCCTCCTGAATATCCTTATCCAGCGCATTTAGCTTCGCCAGATATTCGTCTCTATTTCGAATGTAATATGCCTCATTTTGAGGGTCAACTTGAATTAAGCCGCTACAAATGTCCCCCACCATTAATTTGGCATTTTGGGGGGAAAGCCAAATGTGAGGGTCTTCGCCTTGATGGTGCTCACCTTCATCTTCATCGTCGTGATGTTCCTCCATCTCCATCATCTGTATGCCCTTCGAGCAGTCAACAACCAGCATCGCCTTATTTTGTTCGATAATTTTGTCCATCCAGACTAATTCAAATTCTACGCCGGAGCCCACTTTGGCGTACATCTTCGCCTTGCTCACCTTCATCATCTGACTGGGAGTCAGTTCATAGGTATGAGGGTCGGCTCCCGGCGGCACCATGACCGTAACGTCCACTTTTTCACCACCCACATTCTGCACAAAATCAGCTTGCGGCACTATTGTGACAACTACCCCGATTTTATCACGTGGTTGACTAGTCCCTTGGCAAGAACTACTTAAAAATGCCAGCCCAAGCAATACCAACAAAACAACTGAGAGCGATACTGCATAAGACTTTCTCATGGCTTACCTTCCTTGCAATTGGAACATAGACCAACCGACTCGGCTAAGTGCTGTTCGGTGTAGAATCCCAGGTCTTGGGCAATTTCCTTTTCCTCATCACACAGTGCCTTGTCGGCAAACTCCTGGAAAGCACCGCACTGGCGGCACATCAAAAAGCGATGACAACCTGCTTCTTCCCCTAACGTACATTTCACAAACCCGCCGAGTGACGACACTCTATGAGTCAGATTAAGCAGGCAGAACAAATCAAGAATGCGATAAATGGTGACATGGTTCAGATGCTCACCATTTCCTTCTAGAATCTTTTGTATGTCATAAGGTGAGACAGGCCTCTGCGCCTCGGCTAAGACCTTGAGCACATGCTTCCGCGGCTCGGTTACCCTGTAGCCTCTGCTACGCAAGACCTGAAGTGCACCATGAATCTGAGACATGGTCTCAATTGTACGATATCTCTATTATAAATGCAACAATGTTGCATTAAGAATAAATTGTGTCATTGCGAGGAATATCAAACGATGTTTCAATCCCAGTCTCTTCTCTGTCATCGCGAGGGGCACTAGCCCCATGGCGATCTCAGCCGAGGCAGACGTCGGTACCATGCAGAGATTGCCACGCTCCGCTAGTAATGACAAGGGGGGGATATTAAGACGTCACTCGATGCCCAGAAGTCCCTGCAGCAAAATCAGGGCTGCTTTCTTATCCAAAGGCTCGTTGTTGTTGCCACACTTAGGCGATTGGATGCAGCTTGGACAGCCATCCTGACACGGACATTCCTTAATCGCTTCCAGAGTTGCTGACCAAAGCCCTTCTATCACCTCAAAGCCCTTCTCGGCAATGCCGACCCCGCCCGGATAAGCATCGTAGATAAAGATTTGTGCTTTGCCGGTGTCAGCATGAATTGGAGTGGACACACCGCCAATGTCATTGCGGTCACACAAGGCAAATAGAGGCAGCATAGCAATAGCGGCATGTTCACAAGCATGCAAGCCGCCGGCAAAGTCAAGCCCAGCTTCAGCCACCCGCTCAACAGCCGCCTCAGGCAAGTCAAACCACAGAGCTTGTGTGACAAAGCGCAGGGGTGGCAGGTTAAGGGGCTCCTCACCGATAATCTCTTCGCTGAACTGCATCTTCTTCTTGAAACCGACCACAGTATTTGTGACATCCACTTCACCAAAACAGACTTTTATACCTGAGCAGTTCCTCTCTCGTTCAGTTTTCAAAATCCTGATGTCGATTATTTCCTTGGTTTGGGTGTAATAAGTGACGTCCGTCGGGGCTATTATAGCCACACGATTTTCAAGGTCGAGCTCCTGTACCAAATATGACTCACCTTGATGAAGATAAATAGCTCCGGGGTGTATCTGAAAAAAGGCAACGCTGGCCTCTACCGTCTCCATCAACTCATAGCCCTGAGAAGCATCAAAAATAGCATAATTCTTACCCGAAGTAGACCTTATATTGATTTCCTGAGCTGGATGGGCAATTTTGGGAGAAAGATACCACCGCCTACCACTTTTTCTAAGCTTGCCCTCGCCTTCCAGTTCGGAAATTGCCCTATCAAAGGCTGCACCGAAAAACATGCCATCACCATCGGTCAAAGGCTGCTCCCAAGCGGCACAAAGAAGATGAGGCTTCAGAATATTAAGGTTTTCCGAATTTATCAGTGCATTCTCAAAGCTTTTGCCGAAGAAGTAATCGGGGTGATGCATGAAATACTGGTCAAGTGGATTATCTTGAGCAATAAGAAAGCTCAAAGACTCACCAACACCCCTGCCACTACGACCTGCCTGCTGCCAGGTGCTGGCAATGCTTCCCGGATAGCCTACAAGTACAGTGGCTTCTAGGTCGCCGATATCGACCCCCAGTTCCAAGGCAGTGGTTGCCACAACACCGAGGAGATGACCACCGAATAACTCGCGTTCAATCTGTCGTCTGTCTTCAGGAAGATAACCTGCCCGATAAGGCTTAATTAGCTGCCCCAAAGGAGAGCCCAGTTGCTTCCGAGTATAAATATAAATCAGTTCAGTCAGTTTCCGGGTTCGGGTAAAAACCAGGCTACGGATATTCTTTCGGATGAGCTCAGTAAAAAGAAAAACGGCTTCGCTATTGGAGCTGTGCCTGCCTGTCCCGGTCTCGTCAATAAGCGGCGGATTCCAAAAAACAAAAGACTTACCACCGTGAGGTGAACCATCCTCACTGATTACCACAAAAGGCAGCCCGGCAAGCTTTTCTGCATGCTCCCCCGGATTGGCAATAGTCGCTGAGCAGCAAATGAACTGGGGATTGGAACCATAATAGGCGCAGACACGGTGCAGGCGGCGCAAAACATTAGCTACATGAGAGCCAAAAACTCCGCGATAGACATGCGCTTCATCTATCACCACGTATTTCAAGTTGCGGAACAGCCTTGACCAGGATTTATGATTAGTCAAAATGCCCACATGAAGCATATCAGGATTGGTGAGCACAACCTTGGCTTTCCTTTTTATCTCAGCCCGTTCCGATTGTGGCGTATCACCATCAAACGTAGCACAACCTCCAAAAGGAATAAGCTCAGGACAAGCCAGCTCATTCAAGCCTCGTAGCTGGTCTTGAGCCAAAGCCTTAGTCGGGAAAAGATACAAAGCCCGGCTGCTTGGGTTCTTTAGTATCGCCTCTAAAACCACCAGGTTATAGCACAGTGTTTTGCCGCTGGCACTGGCTGTAGCCACCATTACATTATCCCCACGGCGGGCGGCATTAACCGCCCTGGATTGATGGGTATACAAGAATGATATACCCGAGAATTCAAGACGCGATTGAAGCGTGGGGTGGAGAGGCTCATCTAGTTCGCCGATGGTAGAATCACGCGGGGGGATAGGCTGTATATGGACAATCTGCTGTTTATATTCAGGTGAAGTCAGAAGGTGGTGGAGGAAGGCATCGACATACATTCAAATCAATTAAACAGCCACAACCTAAGGACCAGACAAAATCTCTATCTCTTGGTCTACTATTTCTAGCTCTGGATAATTCTTAGTAATGAAACCCATCACCTTAGATAGAGTCTCATCAACATGCTGGTTGTGGTTGCTGACACAGGCTATGCCCAAAGTCACTAACTGCCACAAATCCTGGTCATCTACCTCAGCTATGGAGATATTGTACTGGCTCCGAAGCCGAGAGATAATAGACTTCACTATTCGTCTTTTATCCTTAAGCGATTGACTACCCGAAAGATGAAGTTTTATCCGGCAAATACCTGCATTCATTTCTTCAGAACAATTTACAGATAACCCAGCTTTATCGGTAAAAAAGACCCCTCCCAACGGGGAGACTGCTGAGAGGGGGTATGGGCTATTTTAGCTACTCTGTTTCATTTCCGCGTAACAGGTGCTACAATAAATAGGCCGGTCATCCTTAGGCTCAAAAGGCACCTCGCATTCAGCACCACATTTGGCACATGTTGCTTTATGCATCTCCCTAGGTTGACCATAGCCTCGGTAGCGACTCTGTCGCTTAGCTGCTCGGCACTCTGGGCACCGACCAGGCTCATTTTGTAGCCCTCTTGACTTATAAAACTCTTGCTCGCCTACGGTAAAAGTGAATTCGCTACCGCAGTCTTTACAAGTCAAAGTCTTGTCCGCTAGAGCCATCTATGCCTCCTTATGAAAGTTATGCCCTGTTTCTGTTGCAGTCTCTAACGGCTCAAGACCTCTATATACATTGCCAAGAAGAATGCTCCGGCAAGCTGGTCTCCCCACTATAAGAGGAAGCCGAGCTAGGAAACGGCACCAGCCAGGTTTTTGCATACAATAACTAGTGTAGTTTATAATACTGAGCTAGTCAAGTCATCATAATTACTCGGAGAGCGGTATTATGACAGATGCTACTCAAGAGGGTCGCCAGCGGGTAAGGTCAATAGTAAGCTTAGCAGCCGGCATCGCGCTGGGGCTTATATTTCTGATAGCTGGCAGCGGTAAGACATTCGGTTTCGGTGAGATGCCTGGCCAAACCATGCAGTTCATCGGTGCCATTCTGCCGGATGCCTGGCTAACGCCGGGAGTGGCTTACTTTATCGGCGATATATTTTTCCCCTATATCATCCCCTGGACAGAGCTATGCCTAGGCATACTCCTTCTCCTTCGTATCTGGCCACGCCTCTTTGCAGCCATCTCATTGCCACTGATTGCAGCCTTCATAGCCAATAATTCCTGGTACATCAGCCAGGGGAAGACCAGATTCACTTCCTGCGAATGCTTTGGCATTTGGGAGAAGATGTTCGGCACACTCACACATGTGCAATCACTTTCGCTTGACATTGTACTTTTCGCCCTGGCTCTGACTATAATATTTGTCCATCCCGGCGGTTTCCTGTCCTCGCCGCCGTGGTTAGCTAAGCTCGGGAAAGGAGCCAAAAGGCAGGATAAATAGGAAATATACTATGAGCCAATTCAGATTGAACATATTGCCGTGGCACAATCAGTCCAAGTTAGCTATTTTGCTAGTCATCGCTGTGCTGCTCTCAAGCAGTGCTTGTAATATATTCTCTCCCACACCACCGCCACCACCGCCACCACCAAACCAACCTCCCACCATCAATTCTCTAACAGCCGAAAAGGAGGTCTCCACCTTGTCGGAATCCCAGATAGTCTGCGAAGCCAACGATACCGACGGCGATACCTTGACTTATCAGTGGTCGGCTGACGGTGGAACCATTAAGGGCGAAGGCAGCAGTGTCGTCTGGGCCGCACCTGATACCGCCGGCAACTACACTGTTAAAGTCGCGGTAACCGACGGTAAGGGCGGTGAGGCTACCGATTCGACAACCATAGCTGTCATAGACAAGCCCAACCAACCGCCAGTCATCACAGGCCTAACAATAGACGGAAACCCGCCGGGCGAAGAAAATCGAGCCAGGCAATGGATAACAAAGACCATTCAATGCACTGCCCAGGACCCGGATGGTGACAATCTAAGTTACCTGTGGAGAGCCACAGGTGGCAAAATTACAGGGGAGGGAAACAAGGTTTCATGGACCTCCCCCGGCGTTAACGGCAACTACACGGTCACCGTCGTGGTAACCGATGATAGAGGTGGTAAGGCTGAAGCGTCTATTGTGTTTAAAGTGGCCTGCTGCGGCGGTGGATTCTAAAACAATTTCACGAATTTCTGCACCAGCTCATAAAGATACGAGCTTCACTTTACCCCACATCCCTATTTTATCGTCTTTGATTATGACTACGCTAACCAGACCATCGATAGCCTGAGCCTGCTCAATCGCCACATCAATATCATCGACATTTTTGACTCTATTACCGATAGCCGTAGCCGCAGCATCAGCCAGTGCCGCAGAACGGGAAAGGGCAATCACAGCATCAGCAGCGCCAAAGCTGAGCGAATGCCCTACAGTTCCCGAAGAAGTGCATACACCCAAAGGCGTCTCCTCAGGGCTCATCTCGAGAGCGATTTTGCCGGTAAAAGGGGATTCACCGGCATAAACACCAATCAATATGGTTCTTGAAATTTTCATAAATGTGTCGCCGCCATTTTCAACGATTACTTCTGGCGTGCAAGCAAGCAGGTCCTTACCTACAGCCTCAGCAATAGCTCCAGCTACGGCTGCCATAGGGCCAACGCCGGCTATCTGAGCAGCTTGTGCCATGGCTCTGACAATAGCCGGAGCATCCTCCTCTACAGAGCAAGGCTCCAGGCTGTGGAGAAAAAGTGGATGTCGTTTGATATACGCTTCGAGCGGCCTGCGATGCTTTATAACTGCTTTCAGAGCTTCGGCTTCAAGATTGCTTGCCGCTCGGATATAAAGGTCAGTCTCCTTGACGGTTACATTGAAGGAAACTAAATCATCGTCTTTAATCCAATGGCGATAAGTCCTCGGCTGGTACATTCAAAAATATAGCTCCATGGCTCGAGGCGGACAGGCTTTAATGCACAGCTCACAGACAACACACTTGTTATTGTCGAAAATCACCTTTCGAGTCTCCGGCTCTAGAGAAAAGGCTCCGGTAGGACAAAGCGTAATGCAGGCGCCGCAATGAGTACACCTCGATTCATTCCAAACCACATCCTGGCTCAGCGATTGGATTTTCACTCCGGTTTCAGTCAGATATTTCACCCCCTTGTCATAGCTCCTCTGCTCTCCGATTAACTCCATGACCAAAAGCCCTTCCTCCCCGGGGGTAACTGCAGCCTTGATAATATTAAACTCCAGTTCAAAGTCCTTCACCAATTTATAGACTATGGGTTCGTTTGTTAAACGCTTCGGAAAGTGCAAAACCAGTCTCTTCGAAACAGTAGCCATCTTCTGCCTCCTTCACTACAGAATCGGACGTTCCTCAAGCGGCTTGAAGACAATCCCCGATTCTACGCCTGGCAAAGGCGCCACCGGCTCGGTCAGCAGGAACTTGCCTTTCTTTATCCACTCCTTCAAAATACCGGCAATTTCAACTGCTCCCGGATAGCTGGACAGAGAAGCCGCGGGGATTCCCTTGCCCTTAACCTTTATCATTCCGCTCTTGAGTTCAGCATAGCTGACTTCAGCCAGAATGTCCGGTTTTCTCTGGGGATAAGCTTCAGCATAGTCGACCACAGGCGCAAAAATCTCAGCATCTGTCACCAATGTGTAGCGGAGCATCTCTTCAGACAGAACAGGTATAGGAACACCGATACCCACAGTCAATGTGCAGCCATAACCGAGAAAACTCGTGCCCACCAGCCATTTGGGTTTCATTTGCTTCAAGTCACCGATAACGGCAAGTGTCCCGGCTCCTCTTTTCGGCACGCCGTTACCACCTCGCAAGACATTAGGGTTATGCTGTGTTCCCTGCCAGGCAACATAGCCGATGCCGCCGCCGAGAAATATCTTAGTTCCAATGCCGATGGTTTTATAATAGGGGTCATTAAATAACGGAGAAAGTTGCCCGGAAGTAGAATAATTGGCATTGCCCAGCTTCGGTTTGAGTACACCCATGTAAGTATAAATGACTCGGTCAGATAGATTCACCGCCACATTATAATTCTGGTATGCGTTCCTCACATTAAATAAAACCGCCTCATTCATACCCTTGATATTAATCAAGGTTTCCAGCTTCCGCCTTGGGTAGCAATCGGTGCCGTAAGCAGTAGCCACCAGTCTGACATCCTTACCGGCTACGAGCTCCTCGATTACATGTCCCCCGCCATATCTGAACTCGCCGGGATAGATTCTATTCTTGGGGTCATCATCAGGCAGAGCCGTCGCCCCCAAAAAGATGTCCACAGCGGCTATCCCCGTATAGGCAGGAACATCATTAAGATAGACCTTGCCTCCACCGAGCTTAATCCTAGGCTTGGTATGCCCAACGTTAAAATAAGCGCCTGAGGAGCACATAGGCCCAAAGGTGCCGGTAGTTACCACGTCGACTTCTTTAGCCGCTTGACTGATACCCTTTTTCTTGGCGATATCAATTATTTCCTCAGCCGTAACTACTACTGCCTGACCTTTTTTGATCTTTTCATTGATTTCAGCAACCGTCTTTGCCATATTGCCTCACCCCCTATCGCTTAGCTTTCTTCAACAAATCCATAGCTAGCTCCGCTGCCTTTCTGCCTGAGAGGAGCATGCCGCCGAAAACAGCTCCCATCCGTGGGGAGCCAAAGACAGCGTTGGCTGCCATGCCGGTAACCAGAAGCCCGGGGCAAACCTGTCTTGTGTTTTCCACTATTTCCTTTTCGCCGACTTCAGCCCACATCGACTTCTCACCGCGAACTTCTACGCCAGCTCCTGTCTTCCTGGCTACTATGCGGCAAATCTCGGCATCATGCCCCGTGGCATCTATTACCAGCCCGGCTCTTATAGCCAGCGGGTCGATATGCAGGTTCGCCAGAGACACGGCGCTCCAGTTCAGCACCAGGCCGGTTATTCTGTCATCCTCGCGAATCATCACATCCTCAACGCTGAGCAAATTGAATATCTTTGTCCCAGCTTTCACACACCGGGAACAAAGCGTTGACACTGCCTCCACGGCATCAGCAACATAATATCCCTTCTGATATTGCTTAGCCGAAATGCCCAGCTCGTCCAGAATCTCTTTTGCCTCAATCTGAACGACAATGCGATTAAACATTATGCCACCACCCCACATGCCGCCACCAACGCTTAGTTTTCTCTCAAATATAGCTGCTTTCACCTTTCTCTTCGCCAGATAATAGCCAGCAACCATGCCTGACGGCCCGGCACCAGCTATAGCTACATCCACCTCCATCGAATCGAGCAAATCTTTCAGATAACTCTCAGTTATCGCCTTAGATACAATTACTTCATCCATTGTTTCACTCCTAATTACCCAGTTACAATCCTGTCACCCTGAGCGAAGCGAAGGGTCTCTGAGATTCTTCGGTCGCTCCGCTCCCTCAGAATGACAATGGAGGAAAAATCACTCCTGTGCAACTCCTGTGAGCAAATCTCCAAGCGCCGCTGGCGACACAGTCTTTTGCTCCCCGGTCATCATATTCCGCAAAGTCACGGCACCGCTTTTCACCTCATCCTCGCCGATAATCGCCGCATAACTGCTGCCGATGCTGTTAGCTTGTCTCAACTGACCTTTCAAACTTCTATCACCGGTGCCCACTATGGATGCAATGCCGTTCTTGCGCAGAATGGAGGCAAGTTTCACCGCTTCCAGCTTAGTTTCATTCCCGAGATAGGCAATAAATACTGATGGAGCCGGCAAATTTGGGACAGGTATTTTCTGCCTCTTCAAATTAAGCACGACCCTTTCCATGCCGGCGGCAAAGCCGATGGCCGGAGTAGGCTTACCACCCAACTCCTCGATAAGGTCGTCATAGCGCCCGCCACCACCCAGAGCGCTCTGAGCTCCCTCTCCCAACGGCTGAATTTCAAAAACAGTCTTGGTATAGTAATCCAGGCCACGCACCAGCCTGTGATTTATATCGAAGGGAAGCCTTAAAGCTTTCAGGTATCCTGCAACGACTTCAAAATGCGCCTTACACTCCCGGCAGAGATAGTCTGAGCTCTTCGGCGCCGCCTCTGCCACGTCATAGCAAGTAGCTTTCTTGCAATCGAGCAGGCGCAACGGATTCTTTTCAAACCTGGTCTTACAATCTGAACACAAGCCGGGTAGATGGGCAGAATAATAGCGCTTCAGGCTCTCCAGATACCGAGGCCGACATGCTTTGCAGCCGATGCTATTAAGATACAGATAAAGACCGCCAAGCCCCAATGACTCAAAAAACCGCCATGCCATCTCGACAACCTCGGCATCCAGAGCCGGGTCGGCATCGCCGATAGCCTCAAAGCCGAACTGATAATGCTGCCGGTAGCGTCCCGCCTGGGGGCGCTCATACCTGAAGATGGCAGCCAGGTAATAAAGCTTTACCGGCTGAGGTAAATTGTCCATGCCATGCTCAAGATAAGCACGGCACACCGGCGCCGTACCTTCAGGCCTTAGAGCCAGGATATTGCCGCTTCTGTCCTTGAAAGTGTACATCTCCTTGGTCACAATGTCGGTGCCTTCGCCTATACTTCGCGTGAAAAGCTGAGAGTCCTCAAAAGCCGGAGTATCAAGGCGCTGGTATCCGTAAAGCCGGCACAGGGCAATTGCCCCATCCTCGACGAATCTCCAGTAGCCCTGCTCTTCAGGCAAAATATCAGCAGTACCCCGAGGCGCTTTATACAACGAATTGCTCCTTCAGAAACTACATTATAACAGATAGCTTCGGCAAAGGCATTCCAGATACGGGACGGGATTTGAAACGAGCCCCGAGCTGGAGAGTGTTTATTAACAATCAATTCCCAATGTAGCCCCGAGGTTAAAACCTAGGGGCTACATGTCGATGATAATATCGGGGCGAAGACCCCGGCTACACGGCTAAACACTCCCGCTGCCAAACCTAAGAAACCCACTGACGCTCTCTCCAAAAGGTCACATCTCATCGCCTTGTGTAGGCTATATTACGTATACCCCAATCTTATTAGCCATATATTCTTTCAGTAGCTCTGGCGGTGGATATTGGCTAAATTATGGTAAAATGCTATTTAAAAAGATTGTTTAATAAATTGGCGAAAGGGAGACCTCCAATGGGCGGTAATGATAAGGAAAACATGCGTCGGTTAGATAAGGGGAATCCGGACGATTGCTGGATAGTCTACATTGGTACTTTCCCACCCAGAAAGTGTGGGATTGCCACCTTTACTCAGGATCTCACCCGGGCTATGGACGGTCTGCTTGGAACGAGTGTAAAGTCGATGGTCGTGGCCATGAATGTCGAAAAAATCGTTACTGATATCTATAGTCGTGAGGTTATCTTTCAGATAGACCAGAATAACCCCGACGAATATGTTAAGGTTGCCGAGGCACTGAACCAGAATGACGCTGCTAAGCTGGTGAATATCCAGCACGAGTTCGGTATCTTTGGCGGCGACTGGGGCCTAAACATCATTCATTTTCTGAGCACGCTGAAGAAGTGCAAGGTAATTACCTTTCACACTGTTATTCCTCAGCCTTCCCAGGACCTGCGCCATGCGGTACGTTTATTGGCGGACAATGTCAATGGTATCACCACGATGACACATTATTCCAGACGTATCCTGATTGAGGATTACGGAATACCTGAACAGGGCATTCGGGTCATTCCCCATGGAATCCATGACGGCGCTTATACTTCCAGCCAGCGAGCCAAGGCTGCCCTGGGCTTTTCGGATAAGACCGTTCTCTCGACATTCGGGATGTTGAACCGGGGTAAAGGGCTGGAGTATGTCATTGAGGCGCTACCGGCGGTGGTCGAAAGATATAAAGACCTCGTCTACATCATCTTTGGAGCCACACACCCGAATATACTCAAAACGGAGGGTGAGACCTACCGTAATTCCCTCATTGAGAAAATCTATAATCTAGGCCTTGCCGACCATGTAAAGATGTATAACCACTACTTCCCGCTGCCGAAGCTATTGCAGATGTTAAAGGCAACGGATATATATATCTCTACCTCGCTCGACCCGAACCAGGCAGTCTCTGGTACCCTCTCATACGCGCTTGGCATGGGGAGGCCTGTCATATCGACTGCCTTTGCCCAGGCCAAGGAAGATGTGACCGCTGATGTTGGCATTCTGGTTGATTTCCGGAATCCACAGGCCTTTACCGATGCCATCATCAGTTTTATGGGGGATAAAGACAGGCAGATTAACCTCGGCAAGAATGCTTATTTCAAGACCCGCGGCTGGACGTGGCCGAATGTGGCTATCAAGTATGCGAAGTACTTCTCTGAATGTGCTCCGGATCTTGTCGAGGTGGTAGAGCGCAAGAGTTTTCCACAGGTCAAACTTAGCCATCTGGTACGCCTTACTGACAGATTTGGTATTGTTCAATTTGCTAGCCTTTCAAATCCTGATTCAACATCAGGATATACCGTGGATGATAACGCCCGGGCCCTGATGGTAGTGACTCTTTGCTACGACAGACTTCGGCACGGGCTGCTCAGCCGGTCTATCGCCAACACGGAGAAATTACTGAGGCTGGCAAATATCTACCTCGACTTTATTTCGCTTGCCTCAAGGACCGATGGATACTTCAATAACTATTTCAATTTTGATCGGACTCCGGATGACAAATTCAACAGTCAGGTCAACCTCGAAGAGCCGACCGGTCGAGCGCTCTATGCCCTGGCTTTGACTTCGGCAACCGGTTCGATACCGGGAAAACTCAGGGAGAAGGCGTTCACTATCCTGCAAAAAAAGGTTAACAAGAACACCCCGTTTCAATCGCCCAGGGCAATCTCCTGGTATATAAAAGCTCTATGCGTTTTGTTACAGAAGAATATTGAGATTCAGGGAATCGATTTGACAGGGGCATTAGGGGAACATTGTGATAAGCTCCTGTCATTGTATGAGAGTGCCAGCTCTCCCCAATGGCAATGGTTTGAGAGCTATTTTACCTACTCCAATGCGGTCCTGTCGGAGGCTTTGCTCCAGGCTTATCGGGTCACAGGGAAAGACAGATATCTCTATGTAGGGAAAACCACTCTCGATTTCCTGGTAGAAAAGACTTTCCGTGAAGGGATATTCATGCCGATAGGGCAGGATGGCTGGTATTACAGGGACGGGAAACGTAATCATTTTGACCAGCAGCCGGAGGAGGTGATGACCATGGTGTACGCACTTAAGGTCTGCTATTCAATCACCAAGGATGAGCATTACGGAAGACTGCTGTACCGGGCCTTTAACTGGTTTCTGGGGGGCAATAGCATAGAGGCGATCATGTATGACCGGACCACAGGTGGGTGTTATGATGGTGTCGGGAGGCAGTCTATCAATTTGAACCAGGGAGCTGAGTCGACAGTTTCATATCTGCTGGCGCGGCTTGCCTTCGTCTAAAGATGCTGGGTGACCTGTCATGCAGCAAGGCAAATCTAGGATAAAGATGGATAAGAAACAATCTGTCACAGCGGTACTGGTGGTGGCTCACCCCGATGACGAGACGCTCTGGGCTGGTGGCACGGTGTTGATGCACCCAGACTGGCAATGGACAGTGGTGTCACTCAGTCGTGCGAGTGACCGTGACCGAGCACCAAGGTTCTTGCAGGCTGTTCAGAAACTGGGTGGCACAGGAAGGATTGGTGACCTTAATGACGGGCCAGAGCAGCTACCTCTTGATGAGATAAAGGTACAGCAGATGCTTCTATCATTGCTACCGCCACAAAATTTTGACCTCGTCCTGACGCACAGCCCTTATGGTGAATATACCCGACATCGCCGCCATGAAGAAACAAGCAAGGCAGTTACTGCTCTTTGGGAGAAAGATCTTATCAGGACAAGCGAGGTGTGGATATTTGCCTATGAAGATAGCGGAAAGGGCGGCAGTGATGACCTGCCCGGAGTCATTAAGACGGCTCATCTGGTAGTTCAGTTGCCCGAGGATATCTGGCGGGAAAAATACCGTACCATTACTGGGATATATGGCTTCGGTCTTGAAAGTTATGAGGCTCGTATTGCTCTGAGGGAAGAAGCCTTCTGGCGCTTTCGCTCCCCCGCTGAATTTAATGAATGGTTAAGAACTAGAGGAAAGAAGCAATGAAAGTGCTCGTTCTCTATGAGTATCCTCCTCCGCCGGGGGGACTGGCCACTCAGGGGGATATGCTCTACCGGGGACTTAAAGAAATAGGGGTGGATGCCTACCCGGTTAACCCCGGATGTGGTCAGGAGAAGGAATGGTACTACCGGTGGTTTAAGCCTGATGTAGTTGTAGGCGTTGGTTACTGGGGGCATACACCAGACCTGGTGTTGCACCCGCAGCAGTATGGCGTCCGGCCGGTGCCATGGCTGGTAGCCGATGGTTACGTAGCCAATTACGAGAAGATTCTGAATGCCCTACCCCTTATCCTGGTACCCTCTCGGTGGGTGAAGAGCGTTTACATTCGCGATGGTCTCAGTGGTGAGAACATTGAAGTTCTGCCGGAGGGGGTTGATACCGATGCCTTCATACCTCGCGATAAGACTGACCCCAAGGTAGCCTGTATTCGGGAAGCCCTCGGCGTTGCCCCTAATGAAATAATGATCCTCACTGTAGGGGGAGATGCCGCCTCCAAAGGGGCACAGGAAGTGATGCAGGCACTAGCAATCATTGATGCCAAAGTACCTCCCTGGAAATATGTCTGTAAGGTCTGGCCACAGCCCAGGACATTACACCAGAACCTTATGGACATTCAGTTAGCCACCTCTCTGAGCATCGGAAAAAAGGTCATTTACGTTACCAATATCCTTTCGCGGAATTTCATGCCCTATCTTATGAATGCCTGCGATATCTACGCGGCACCTTCTCGCCTGGAGGGGTTCGGACTGCCCCAGATCGAGGCTGGAGCCTCTGGTAAGCCGGTACTGGGCATCAATGCCATGGGTATGCTGGATACGCTGGTCCACGGTGAAACAGCATTTCTGGCCGGTGTTGCCACGGAAGTAGCAATGCGGGAGACAACTGTGGGACAGGAGTCAGGCTGGGAGCCGGGACACCGGGTGGTCTTTAAAAACCCTCACACGGTTGATTACCGTGCCAGCATTCATGACATTGCCAACTACCTGATGGATTTGATGGGGAACGCCGAACTCCGGCGGAAGATGGGAGAAGCGGGCAGAAAACGGGTAGTGCAGAACTACGATTACCGTGTCGTAGCTAAGAAGTTTGTGGAAATTGTCTCGGAAAGGTTGGGGATTTCGTAGAATGAACATGAAGCAGCAGGAGCAAATACAGAAGGCTAAGAAAGCAGCTGAGGAAGTGTTGTTACATAATGCTCGTGGTCCATTCCGGTCGCTGCCCCGCACAGCAGGATGGGGTTATCCTGAACCTTATACCCGTGATCTTCTGATTTCATCACTGGGTATTCTTACCTGTGGCAATGAAAGGCATCTCAAAACCCTGCGGCGTGTGCTGGTGACCCTGGCCAAGAATCAAAGCCATTTGGGTTGTATTCCAGCACTGGTTCACGACCCTGAAGAAAGAGCTACCAGCGATACCACCCCTCTTTTCATTCTCGCTGTAGGGTTTTTCCGAAGGTTCACCGGTAAAACTGACTTTCTTGAGGAGGCGGTACAAAAAGCGATGACCTGGATGGAATACCAGAGCCCTTCAGACCGTGTCATTGTGGCACAGTTGCCTACCAGCGACTGGCGGGACGAGCAGTGGGTTCTCGGATTTGGCCTCTATGTGAATACCATAGTTTACAGTTATCTCCGGCTCTACGGTCAATTTGAAAAAGCCGATTTTCTGGAACGGATGATGGATAGGTTCACTATCACTAACGATGTCATTCACCGCCACGTTCACGGAGGACTGGTATTACGCCACAAGCCTTATTTCGCCACTTGGTCATACAAAATCTACAGTGACGAACGATTTGACCTTATGGGTAACAGTCTAGCCATCCTATCAGGCCTGGCACACCCGTCAAGAGCCAAACTGATGGTTTCATGGATTGAGCGTGAATGCCGGGCACTGCGGGAACAGGGCCAGCTAGCGCTTGACCTTCCTCCCATTTATTTCCCTTACATACGCCCGAAGGACCCGGACTGGTATCCCAGGTATCGGAAATTCAATCTTCCCGGGGAATATCTTAACGGCGGGGTCTGGCCTTTCGTCTGCGGGTTTTATATTGCAGCTCTCGTCGCCACTGGTAGATTTCACCTAGCAGAACAAAAGCTGATTGCTTTGACCGAGCTGGTTCGCTCTTCACGTGAAGCTAATGTCGCCTTTGGCTTTAATGAATGGTTCCGCGCTCAGGACGGTACTCCGCGGGGAGAAGACTGGCAGACCTGGTCAGCAGCTATGTATCTCTATGCCGCTATTTCAGTGGAACAAAGAAGAACCCCGTTTTTTGATGAAATTCGGGCTATTGGTAGTTCTGTAAGCGCATGAAGACCAGTGGCAGTGCTATCAAACAGCACGGTTAACCTTTTTAATGATGGACTTCAGGGGGAACCCAGTGAAATCAATTTCTTCTCTACTCGTAAGGTGATGACCATGGTGTACGCACTTAAGGTCTGCTATTCAATCACCAAGGATGAGCATTACGAAAGGCTGCTGTACCGGGCATTTAACTGGTTTCTGGGGGGCAATAGCATAGAGGCCATCATGTATGACCGGACCACAGGTGGGTGTTATGATGGTGTCGGCAGACAGTATATCAATTTGAACCAGGGAGCAGAGTCGACAGTTTCATATCTGCTGGCGAGGCTCAACTTTTGATGATATGTCCGGCTTCCACTGGAGCATCAGCCGATTTTAACCGCCTATTTGCAGGAGGTAGGCAATGACGGATTACCTCGAGGATAACGTTGCCAATCATTCTAAGGAAGATAATTCCGGACTAAAGACTGAGGCGGGTAGAGACGCTTCAAAAAAGGTATCCGTCAAGGAGGGCGAGGAGCTTTTCACAGAGGCTCTGCGAGAACCGCTAAGGCAGGCGGAGGAAATAGCAGAGGCTGACATTGTGGTCGGTATTCCCTTCTATAATGAAGCGGACACTATCGGCTCGGTGTTAAAGATAGCCACCAAAGGGCTGAAGGAATTTTACCCCGAGGAAAAGTGCGTCATCGTGGCAGCCGGCTCTCCAGTCGGTGGCGCAGCTCTCGAGGTAGTAAATAACTTACCTCATGTCGAAGGTATCAACCGGATAGCTTTCTTACTCAATGATGAAAGGATTAACGGGAAGGGTTGGAGCCTGCGAGCCATTGCCGAAATCGCTCGTAGCCTTGGTGCTAATCTGGCTATCCTGGAAGCGGACCTGAGAAGCCGAAATATAAACGGAGAGATTGAGGGATTAGCCCCGGACTGGGTCCGGCTGCTACTTGAACCCATTAAGCGGCAGAAGATGGACCTGGTTATCTCTCGATTTAATCGCCATTACTTCGAGTCCACTGTTTCCAGCCACGTTTTTTACCCGATTCTTTCCGCTATCTACAAGCATCGTATTAACGATATGGAAGGCGGACAGTGGGGCATTTCTCACCGCCTGATACGGACCTATTTAAAGGATACTCAAAAACTGTGGCGGACAGATACCAGTGGCTATGGTATAGATAGCTGGTTGGTCACCACCGCTATCACCAACGAGGTCAGGATTTGTGAAGCTAACCTGGGTGTAAAAATTCACGTCTCAACGCCGGGAAAAGCAGAGCTGGTGCTGCGGAGCCTGGCCGAAGTGCTATTCGACCAAATTGTATCTGATAGAGAGTGGTGGAGAGGAACAGAGGCCATCGGTGAACCGCCGCTAATAGAACCGTTAGCTACTTGCGGTATAAAAAAGACGCACCGGCCAGTAGAAGTGCAAATACACCCCCAGCTGTCGGTATACAGATATAAATATGCTTTTAATAAATTCCATTCACTTTATGAGAATGTTCTGTCTCAAGAAGCCTACCGGCAACTGGACAAACTGTCCCAGGCTGAAACTACAGCTTTTGATTTTCCTGCCCGGTTGTGGGCACAAATTGTCTATCGTTTTTTGCTAGCCTTTGCCTTTGGTAAAGGATTCGCCAGGGGCGACCTGCTTAATTCACTAATTCCTCTTTATCAGGGTTGCGTCGCCAGTTTTGTCCTGAAGATGCATGCTGTGAAATCCAGGCTGGCACCTCTTCCCGCCGAGGAAGCAAAAAGTCTGACGTCATTAGCCGCCGAGCGAGAGATTGAGGAAATGGCGGATGAGTTCCTCCGCCAGAAGCCAGATTTCCTGGCAGCCTGGGAAATGAAAGAGGAAGCCATCAAACCACCAGTGCCCAAGGTGACCTACCGCGAGTTCATTCCCGGCGTACCGCTAGTGGTTCCCCTGGAGCTCACTGCCCCGGACGGGAAGATATTAGCTACAGCCAACGGCATTTATGACTCCATCTTCTCCAGGCACAAGCAGGAGTTTGAGCAATTTATTTATGAAAAGCTGAAAGCCCCACGGGATGCCAGCCCTTCGGAAATTGCGGAGCGAATAAGGAATTTTATGCACCAGGTGGAGGAGCAGTTAAACCAGATTCTTTTGCCCGGGGACTGCTCCACTGTAGAAGGAATGCGGGAGATGGTAGAGGCTATCTTCCGTTACTTCCCACATAATGATACCTTTGCCCTCACCCCGGAGATGGCGGCGTGGCTTTTACGACGTCAGCCTCCTATCAACCTGCTTACCAAACTGGGCTATAGCCACGTCGAGGCACTGCTTAATGAATATGAGTCTAACGCTGTCCTGGCCTTAGCCACCTGGTCTGAAGAAGAGGATTATGCAGAATCGTTATGGGTGCTGCTGGAAAAGAGCGCCCGCCCTGAACACTTCAGATATTCTGCTTTTAGCCCACTAGTGGTGAGCAATGAAGAATTCCCCTCACTGATGGAGATGAAAGAAAGCAGTGCTCTTTGCAAAATTGCCGGAAGAATAGTGATTAGCAACCTGCACAAGGGTATGGGTGGAGAATTCCCCAAGTTGCGTTACTTTACCACCATTGCCAAGAACATTGTCGAGTTCGAGAGGTTTGGCAAGCTGTGGCACCGGTTTGCTGAGGAAAGGAAAGACCTCGGGGAAAAGGTGATAAATTCGCTAAGGGGCCATTGGGGGAGGGACCCTCTATCCGCCCACAATATCTTCGAGAATGGGCATCAGCGGGTACTGGTTGAGAGAGTGAGGGAGATGGCCCAACGAATCACCCAGGAGGCGGGCGGAGATGCCTCCCGCTTAAGACTCGCCGAGACTCTTAAAGATATGGCTGATTCTTACCACCTTGCCCAGACACTTCCTGATGGCACCTTTGTTCCCTGCTCTGCCTGGACCTGGGCTAGTTACAGCTTTAATGGAGGGACAGGAGTACCCACTCCTCTTTCCCTGCATGTGGAGCGGGATTGGGTTTCACGGGAATTCCTCACCGAGTATTTCAAGGCAGTGGGAGGCACTGAGGAAGCAACAGAGGAAAAGATTGTGGAGCTTATGGCGGAGGGCAGGGAATGGGAGGACCTGGCTAAGATTCTGCTTGGTGGAGTGGAAGAAGCCGTTGAGGTAGTGCCGGAACAGACTATCACCCCGCAATACCCCCGAGCCGGAGCCTTAGTCCGTTTTGCCGGTAATCCTATACTTGAGCCCATCAAGGAGCACCCCTGGGAATCAAAATATGTATTGAATCCGGGTGCTATAAACCTAAGGGGCAAGATTTATCTTATCTATCGGGCGGTAGGAGATGAAGTTATCTCCCGTTTTGGGCTGGCGGTAAGTGAAGACGGGTTTAAATTTACCGAAAGGCTGGACAAGCCGATATTTGAGCCAAAGGGCAAAAGCGAAGAGAAAGGGTGTGAAGACCCCCGGTTGACCCTGATTGGCGACCGTATTTACATGGTTTATACTGCCTATGATGGATTGGTGGCACAAATTGCTCTGGCTTCTATCAGCGTCAGTGATTTCTTGAATTATCGCTGGGGAGGCTGGCGAAGACACGGGCTGGTCTTCCCCGGGTTCACTGACAAAGACGGCACCCTGTTTCCGGAACCTTTTAACGAGAAATATGCCATGCTTCACCGTGTGGACCCGAATATATGGATAACCTTTTCCCGCCATTTGCGCTGTCCCTGGCCCAGGGGAGAACACCAGATACTGACCGGGGCGCGTTCCGGGATGGCCTGGGACGGGGCAAAAATTGGCGGCGGTGCCCAGCCGATAAAGACTAAGTACGGTTGGTTGCTCATCACCCACGGTGTTGACCATGCTCATATCTACCGGCTAGGAGCAATGCTGGTTGATTTAGCAGACCCAACAATCCTCCTTTATCGTTCACCCAATCCCATACTCGAGCCCACAGAAAAGTTTGAAATAGGCGGAACGGAGAAGCACTGGGTGCCCAACGTGGTTTTTACCTGTGGGGCAGTGACGCGGGAAGATAATAAAGAGATATTCTATTCAGGGAATGAACTACTGGTTTACTATGGTGCTGCTGATACGGCGATTGGTGTCGCTAACGCTAGAATTGCCGACCTTATCCCTACCTAAGGCCAATATTACGGCACATGAAGTAAGAAGAGTAAGACACTAAGTCACCGTATCGGCCGCACGGGACGGGTTGACAAAAACGGTGATGCGTTAACATTTGACCAGTGCGGACACAGCCATGGTCCGAGCTATTGAGCTTATTCTCCAGGCAAAACTGGAGCGCCGGAAGCTGAAAGGATTTGATTACACGGTGTCTGCTGCGCCAGACACTAAATGCAGCATCGCTCCGCGCCGATTACAACGAAGCACAGTGTGAAATGAGCAGAGCGATAATAAAAGTCTGAATTTTATAAGCTAAACAATTCAAAGTGTTCAGCTCTGCTTAAGGACTCGGCGATGTCACACCTACGATATCTACACAGCCCGACATCTCGAGATACTACAGAGAAGAAAGGGGATAAAAAAAGACATTACAGACAAAAAGATATTATAATATAGCCGTTAGTGAACATGGCAGCGGCCTTTAACGTTCCGTTAATTTTCAACGTGTATCCGGGGAATATGATATTGACCTCAGGGCTTGTGATTCCAGATTTCATAGCTTAAACGAAAAAAGGGGGTATTTAGATGGCAAAGACGACGAATGCTGTAATAGTCGGCGGTGGAGTGAGTAAATTCGGCGTAAGAGAAGCACATATACTTGATCTCTTCCAGGAGGCAGCCAAAGCCTGCTCCGATGATATCTCGACACTGAAGCCCGCAGATATAGATGGGCTCATCGTTTGTTCCACAATGGCGGGCAGACATTCCTCAGCCCTTAACACAGCCCCTCTGGTGGCTCATAGACTGGGATTAAAGCCGACATCGATTTGTATCCGGTTGGATACTCTTTGTGCTGGCTCCAATTCTGGAATTATTGTGGCCAAAGGACTGATAGAAAGCGGCATTGCCGAGGTAATTCTGGTGACAGGTGCCGAGAAAGTTTATATGCCCCAGAGATGGGAAACAAACTACACGCAATTAATGGTCAATGACCACGACTGGGACTCCGCCATGGGGTTAGGAGTACCCCCACCGTTTTTTGCTATGATTGCCAAAATGCATATGAAGCGCTATGGGACAACCAAGGAGCAAATGGCACATGTCGCCGTAGCCAATTACAATTATGGCGCTACCAATCCGAAAGGGCACTTTTACCCAAGGACTCTCACCATGGATGAGGCGCTGAGCGCCAGGCTAATTGCTGACCCCTTCGGTCTTTTTGACTGCTGCCCCCTGTCAGATGGCGCTTCCGCCGTGATAATTGCCTCTGAGCAGAGAGCCAAAGACATGTCTGACAGACCGCCGGTCTATATTCGTGGTACCGGCCAGCATGCCACACATAGCATGTCGGCAGGTTGGCCGGGCGAAACCCTGGCTGAGTGGCCTCATCTGAAGAAAGCGGCTGAGGTAGCTTACAAAAATGCTCAGGTCAGCGCTAAAGATATAGACGTGGCCCAGGTTCACGACTGCTTTACCATATCTGAGATTATAGAGGTTGAAGAGCTTGGTTTCTGCAAAAAGGGAGAAGGCGGCGATTATATAGCCTCGGGTGCCATTAATATTAACGGCGAACGCCCCATAAATACCGACGGCGGTCTGCTTAGTCACGGGCATCCTTTCGGCGCTTCCGGAGCCCGCCAGTCTCTCGAAATATGCAAGCAGCTTCAAGGGAGAGCTACGAATCAGGCTAAAGACCCCAAAATTGCCCTGGCACATAATCTGAGCGGCACCTGCGCCCAGCACACGGTGCTAATCTACGGGACGGAGCCGGTTAAATAAGCTATTTATACAATGTTTAGATAAGGAGAAATAGAGATGGCAGATATAGAAACGGCAAAAATAGTAGGCACTCCAGCCCTGGACGGCACTTATATCTCTGAAATGGACATGTGGCCATTAGAGTGCCGGGAATTCAACCGGAACTACAAGTTCTACGATAATCTCAGGGAAGGAAGGTTTACCACAACCAAATGCCGGAAGTGTGGTCATATCGCTTTTCCACCGGGTGTTATATGCCCGAAGTGCTGGTCTGAAGAACTGGAATGGGTGGACCTGCCGCAGAGAGCCAAGGTAGTCGCCGTTACCGAAACGCAAGCCGGGGCCCCCATTGGTTTCCCCTCTCCGCTAATCATGGCCTGGCTTAATTTTGGCAAGGACAGCCCCATAAAGCACCTGCTGGGTCGCATCATAAATTGTGCCGAAGGCGAACTTAAAGACGGCGATGAAGTCAAGTTTGTGGTATTCGATGTTCCCTCGCATCCGATAGACGTCAAAAAAGAAACCAAGGTATGCGATAGGGTATATTACGCCTTCGAGCGTGTGAAATAAGCAGCTTGAAAACAATGTCAAACTGCCACTAACTTTATTGAAGGAGGATAAAACACATGTCATTGGAAGGAAAAGTTGCCTTCGTCAGCGGAGCATCGAGACCGAAAGGAATCGGGCGGGCTATTGCTCTCACTTTAGCTAAGCTGGGAGCCGATGTTGCTGTTACCGGTAAGTCGCATTTCGAAGGTGCAGTGTCCGTAGCCGAGGAAATAAAACAGCTAGGCAGAAACTCCGTAGCTATCAAGATGGATGTCACCAATTATGAGGATGTGAAGAAGGGGTTCGCTGAGGTTAAACAAAAACTAGGAGCCGTAACTATCTTGATAAACAACGCTGCCCAAATGGGACGTTTCGTACCCATTCATAAAGTTATTATCGAAGAGTGGGACAATGAGGTGAAGACTTGTCTCAACTCTGCTTTCTACTGCATTAAAGAGGTTTGGGCGGATATGTGTGCCAATAAATGGGGGCGCATTGTTAGCATCACGTCAGTGGCTGGGGTTATGGGGGGATATGGCCAGACCAGTTACGGTGCCGCCAAGGCAGGCCTAATTTCCTTAGCCAAATCTGTTGCCCTGGAGGGAGGCAGGTTCAATATAACCAGTAACACCGTGCTGGTGGGTGTAGCCAATTCGGGTGCCCCGCTTGCCGATGATGTGCGCCAGAAACTTGAAAACAGGCTACTCACACGTCGCCTTGCCGAGCCGCAGGAGATTGCAGATGCCATCGCCTATTTGGTCTCAGACAAGGCACAGTATATGACTGGAGCTATTATGAACATGATGGGTGGTCTTGACCTGTTTGTGTTTTAAATGGGCAGGCTCACCACATAGTTTCCTTGGGATTTTCAGCCAACACTCGGGTGAATGTAGGAGGCATTAATGAAAGCAATGGAGCGATACTGGAATCCGGTCCTAGAAACTTTGCCTCGTGAACAGCTTCAAAAATTACAGTTCAAAAAATTTCACAACATATTCAAATGGGCATACGAGCACTCTAAATTTTATTACAAGCTATACAGTGATGCCGGCATAGAGCCCGGCGACATCAGAACATTTGACGATATAAGAAAGGTATCCAAGGTAGAGAAATCCATGTTGAGGGCTATTCAAGGGAAAGAGCCATACCCTTATGGTGATATTTTATGTGTGCCTCTGGAGCAAGTCACTGAATATCACCAGACCACCGGCACAACGGGGCAGCCGGTATTTCAGGCCGATACCTGGCAGGACTGGGAGTGGTGCGCTGAATCCTGGGCTTATATATTATATGCTCAAGGCTACCGAAACCGTGACCGCGTCTTTCTACCCTTTGGTTACAGCACCGCCATTGCTTTCTGGCAAGCTCACTATGCCCTGGAGAAAATAGGCTGCGAGGTAATCCCCGGCGGCGTGTTAAACACCGAGGCACGCATACTCAAGATGCAGGAACTCAGAGCCACTGCCCTGATGGCGACCCCAACCTATGTGCTGGGCATGGCTGATGTTGCCAGAAGGAAGCTTGGCATAGACCCGGCTAAGGATTTGCAGATAAAGAAAATAACCGTTGCCGGTGAGTCCGGAGGCAGCATTCCGGCAACTAGGAAAAGAATGGAGGAGGCTTGGGGAGCCAAGGTCTATGACCATGTAGGCGCTACCGAGATTGGTGCCTGGAGCTTCGAATGTACCTACCAGTCCGGTCTACATGTTAACGATGCTTTGTTCCTGGTTGAGATAGAAGACACCGATACCGGTGAGCTTATTACCGAGCCCGGCAGGAAAGGCAAGATGGTCATCACCGCCTTCGACCGCATAGCTCAACCATGCATCAGGTTCGATTCTAAGGATATTATTCAATGGAGTCCTGATAAATGCCAGTGCGGGCGCACCTTCAGGCTGATTAAGGGAGGAGTTATCGGCCGGGCCGATGACATTACTAAGGTGAAGGGAGTCCTGCTGGCTCCGACTTCCATTGAGGAAGTGGTCAGAAGCATACCGGAGCTCGGCGACGAATATGAAGTGCTGGTAACCAAGAAAGGCGACATAGATGATATCACGCTAAAAGTAGAGCTGCTCCCGGGGCAAGAGAGCAAAACTGATTTAGTTAAAACTAAGTTGACTGACCAGCTCAGGCTGAAGACGAATTTAGGGTATAACCTGGAGTTTCATAAATATAATACCTTACCCAGATATGATGTTAAGAGCAAGAGGTTTAAGGACCTGCGACATAAGGAGTAGTAGGATGGGACAAGAATACGATATAAAAGGAATGGCAGAAAAGATTCAAGCTATTAAAAAAGCGGCAACCGAACTAAAGCGCATCTCGGGCGATATTCAAGCCGTAGACAGAAACGCTGACCGTATTCTGGCAAGTGTTAAGATGCTGGAAATAAATATCAGCGACATAGCAAACATCGTTTGAAAAACAGCAAGAATTCCTTATACTATTATATAAGTTTTTCCATACTGAAAAGGAGGCAAAATTGAAGAAGGTAACCTTAACAATAAATGGCGTTGAGCAGGGGGTAATGGCTGGCCCGGACCTTGTCCTTATCGACCTTTTACGTGAAGACCTTGGTCTAACCGGCACAAAACTGGCATGTGACCGCAAGGGTCAGTGCGGAGCTTGTATCGTAATCGTAGACGGAAAGACAGTCCATTCCTGCCTCAAGAAAGTTGTAGACCTGGAGGGTGCTAATGTAATCACGGTAGAAGGACTGGGAACGCCGGATAATCCTCACCTGATACAAGAGGCTTTCGTTCTGGCAGGTGCCATCCAATGCGGATATTGTATACCGGGTATGATAATGGCAACCAAGGCACTACTCAATAAGAATCCGAATCCCGGTATTCCGGAAATTAAACTAGCGTTGGCACGGAATTTGTGTCGTTGTACCGGTTATAAGAAGATCATCGAAGCTGTGAAGTTAGCCGGCCGGTTCGTCCGCGGTGAAACTACCCCGGCAGAAGTACGCCACAATATCGGGAAAGGTATGATTGGAGTATCTCAGCCGCGGCCTTCAGCCATGCTCAAAGCGTGCGGAAAAGCTTTGTTTGCCGGAGATATCAAGATTGAGAATATGGCAGAATTAGCAGTAGTTCACAGTACCCAGTACCATGCCATAATCAAGTCTATTAATACCACGGCAGCGAAGAAGATGCCGGGCGTAATCGGAATCATGACCGCCGATGATATCAAGGGGACTAACCGAATCCGGGTTATGGCTCCGGACCAACCTGTCCTTTGTGAAGACAAGGTCAGATGTTTTGGCGACCCGATTATTGCTATAGCCGCCGAGACAAGGGAACAAGCCAGGGCTGCCGCTGCAGCCGTTAAAGTTGAGTACGAGCCGTTAACGGTCATGATGACCCCTGAAGAGGCTCTCGCCCCCGGTGCTGTTCAGATACATTCCCATTCGCCTAACCTTTGCTATACCCAGCCGCTGATTAAAGGTGATGGTGAGAAAGGACTGGGCAAATCAGCCGCGGTAGTCGAGGCACAATTTACCACACAGATGAATCATCAAGCATGCCTGGAGCCTGAGGCTTGCGTCGCCTATCTCGATGGCAAGGGGGAAAATTCCCAATTAGTCATCCATGGACGGAGCATCTTCATCCATGAGACCGCAGGACAGATTTCGGAAGCCTTAGGCTGGAAAAATGTCCGCTATAAGGAGGCTTATGCAGGCGGACAGTTCGGTATGAAGGCGTCAATAACATCCGATGCTGTTACTGCCGCTGCTGCTCTTCATTTTAAACGTCCTATACGATATATACCTAGTCTCTGGGAGTCAATGCTTATTTCCACCAAGCGGCACCCCTATTCTATGAAAGTTAAGCTAGGAGCTGGTGCCAGCGGTCATCTGACTGCCTATGTCAATGAATTTACAGCGGATAAAGGAGCTTATTTTATACTGGGCTTTATACCGATTATCCGCTCGCTGATGATGTTCTGCGGTGCCTATAACATCCCCGATGTTTTTGGTGTTGGTCGATTGGTTTATACCAATAACGCATACGGCGGTGTAGCCCGCGGAGCTGGTCCGCCCCAGACTACGTTTGCACTTGAATCAGCCGTGGATATGCTGGCAGAAAAAATGGGAATAGACCCACTAGAATTTCGCAAGATGAATTCCCTGAAGCCCGGCCAAAGTAAATCCACGGGGTACATCGTTAAGCAATGGCCTTTCCCCGAACTCTGCGACGCTATCCGACCCCATTACGAGCGGGCCAAGAAAGACGCAGCGGAATCTAACAAAAAGGGCGGCCTGATAAAGAGAGGAGTTGGTATTGCTGCTCATTCCTATGGAATCGGTGAAACCGGTGAACAGGCAGTGCTATCAGTAGAAGTGAACCCGGATGATAGTATAACTATCTATGCTGCAATTGCCGATCCGGGTGAAGGCAACGATTCTATGCTGACTCAGATTGCCGCCCATCTTTTAGACCTGCCTATGCATAAAATTCGTTTATATACCAGGGATACCGAAAATACCGTACCCATGGGACCGGCAGCTGCAAGCAGAATAACCTATATGGGCGGTGGAGCTCTGGTTAACGCCATAGAACAGCTGAAGAAAGCTATGAATGAAGCTGGATCAAAGACCTACGCGGGGCTGAAGAAAGCCGGTAAACCCATCAAGTATGAAGGGACCAAGAAAATCGAAGGTCCTCCTACGCTTGATCCAAAGACCGGGCAGGGTGCTTCCTTTGAGTCCGATGTCCATAACATTCAAATGGCCGAGGTCGAAGTTAATACGGATACCGGTGAGGTGCGTGTGTTGAAAATGACCACAGCCGTGGATGCTGGAACCATAATAAATCCCCAAAACCTGGAAGGTCAATTGGAGGGTGGCATGGACCAGGGTGTGGGGTATGCTTTGAGAGAGGAGTATGTCCCGGGTAAGACCAAAGACTGGGTTACCTTCAAGTTCCCGACTATGAAGACAGCCTTTGAAATGGAAATTATTGCCAGGGAAACTCCTCGTGTAAACGGTCCTCTAGGCGCTACCGGTATCGGCGAGATGACGATGGTTTCCACTGCTCCAGCAGTTACCAATGCCATATATAACGCTTGTGGAGTAAGGATTTACAATTTGCCAGCCACACCGGAAAAGATCACAGCGGCTCTAGGCAAGCGTAAATAAGTAAAATCTTAGCGAATCGGCAAGTCCCAGGAATGAATTGGGCTATATACCTTGAAAAAGCCTAGGTTCATCCTAATGAACCTCAGACAAAGATTCACTAGAGCTTCAGGAGTTTCTTTGCATTTCCTCCGAGTATTTTCTCCATGTCTTGAGATGGTATATCCATAGCCTTAACGCCCACTAAATTATCTCTGATATAAGACTCGCCCGCCTCAACACCGAACGGATAGTCTGAGCCGTACATCAAACGGTCAGGTCCAAAAAAAGCGTAACCACAGGGGTAGGCGGCAACTGTTCCATCTACGGCTGTATCGCCATAAAAATTGCCCCAGTATTGAGAGATGTGCCGTGGTAATTTATCTCTCAAATGTAGGTTAAAGGTTGATTCGATTCTCCGCACGAAATAGGGAAGCATGGCTCCCATATGATGGGTAACGACCTTCAAAGAAGGGTAACGGTCAATCACACCACCAAAAATAAGTCTCCATACAGCCTGAGTGGTATCAAAAGGCCATCCGAACACATGCATCATTCGCCACGCTGTATCCATATCGACCAGCGGGTAAGACTCCCAGTGAGCGGGGTGGATAAGAAGAGGCAAGTTGTGCTCTACCAATTTCTCATAAAGCCGAAAGTACTCAGGGGAATCGAGACCTTTGCCATTCTGATTCGATGAAACGGTTACTCCACGGCAGTCGAGCTCATTTATGGAACGGTCGAGCTCTTTCATGGCGCTGCCCATGTCAAGAAGGGAAAGGATACAGATGTTCACAAATCTGCCAGGGTATGCCTTGCAAAGGGCATAATTGTCGTCATTTGAAAGCCTGCATATTCCAGCCGCATCCTCGGGACCAAAGCCCATCAAGACCGGCGTTGTTTGGCTGAGGGCTTGTACATCGATACCGTACTTTTCCATGAGGTTCAGACGAACTTCGGGGTCCGCGTTTTGGACAGGGCGGTAATATTGCCTACCTTCACCAAAATATTTACCTTTTTCTATCAGTTTTCCAACCGATACCGAAATGTGATGAGAGAATATATCGATAATCATTTTCATCCCCTTTCATTTCCTTTTTACTCGGCCTTTCACATAATATGTTTGCACTGAACCGACCTACTTTTCGCAAGGAGAATAAAATATTCAGTGCTCGAATGTCAATAGAGCCTGCCCGCTTATGGCGAGGTCGGTAAAGGCGCACACGAAAGTAATTAGTTGTATAATGAGAAAAAATACAGACTAAATCCCTGAAAGGAGAGGCAGGAATGGTTGTAGAGCATGTAACGGGCAGAAATGCAGGGCAAGTGACGCTGTATGCCTTGAGCACCTGTGTATGGTGTAAGAAAACGAAGCAACTGTTAGATGAGCTAGGCGTGGAATACAATTACGAATATATCGACCTTTTGCAAGGCAGGGAAAAAGATAGTGCTATCGAGACTGTGAAGCGGTGGAATCCGGCGTGCACATTCCCAACCGTGGTAATAAACGACAAATGCGTTGTCGGCTTCGATGAAACTAAAATACGGGAGCTTTTAAAGTGACAACCGGTCAGACGTCAGTAACTCAGGGCGAAATCGACAGCAGGTATAACAAGCTAAAAACCGAGGGGGAGGGCAGCGGCTATTTTCTTAACCCCGATATTGAAGTCACCAAAGAGCTGGTAAAAGGCTTGCTGATAAACGAAAAGAGATACGGTTACATGGCTTGTCCCTGCCGTCTGGCTTCCGGAGACAAAGCGCAGGACCTGGACATTATATGCCCCTGTGACTACAGGGATGCTGACGTGAGCGAATACGACACCTGCTACTGCAGTCTTTATGTTTCTCAGCCAGTCGTTAAAGGTGAGAAGAGCATCGGACCGATACCTGAGCGGCGGCCAAAAGACGTGGTAAGAAAAAAACCCGAAAGCAATGTGCAGAAGGGTCTGTCGGCATTCCCTCTGCCCGTGTGGAGGTGCCGGGTATGCGGTTATTTATGCGCCAGAGACGGCCCGCCTGAACTGTGTCCCATATGCAAGGCTAAGAAAGAACGATTCGAGCGCTTTATCTAATCCACCGCCTGCCGGGTCAACTTTTGCCAGCCAGTAATTTTATTACTTCCTCGATATCCGGCACCTGAGAGATGGGATAGGTCTTAGCAAATATGACCTTCAGGTTCTCATCGACTATGATATTGGCTCTCTCCGAAAACCCGTCCTTCTCCCTGAATATATCGTACAGCTTTGCCACCCCGCCGTGAGGCCAGAAGTCGGAAAGAAGTCTGGTCTTCTCGATGGCGAGCTCCCTGGCCCAGGCTTTTTTCGAGGGCACGGCATCGACGCTCAAACCAAGTGCTATGGTATTCAGCTTTTCGAACCGTTCATAGTTCGCTTCCAACGATTTCATCTGCTCGGCACAGACCCAGGTCCAGGCCAGCGGATGAAACGAGAGCAATATCTTTTTACCTTTAAGCTCCGATAGCCGTACCTGTTTGCCGTCCTGGTCTTTCAATATAAAATCAGGCGCTTTACTTCCTACCGCAATCATAACAAACAACCTCCTTATTGCACTTTTGCGTTTTTGTGTATGCAGTCTTACTGGCCGCCGGTTTCCATGGGATGACCGCCCGCTTTCCAGGCATTGTATCCGCCCTTCAACACCTTCACATTACCGAAGCCCTTGTCTATCAACGCGAACGCCGCACGGGCACTCGTCTTTTCGTCGGGTCAGCCACAATAAAGGATAAGCTCCTTATCGAGAGGTGGCGTCCAGTCCCCTGCAATTATCGTATCCATAGGAACGGAGATGGCGCCTTTGATATGGTCAACTTCATATTGGTCGGCATGGCGGGTGTCAACGATAAGTATATTGCTATTGTCCGCCATCTTTTGCAGCAATTCGTCTATCGTAATTCGTGGTATTCTCTCCAGTAGGCTGGCCGATGGTCCGGTTGAAGGCGGGGCGTCAACCTGGGGTACAACATCAGGTGCTGCATGATTATCAGAGACTGTAGTTGACGTACAAGCCGTAAAGGCAAGAGGAATCGTTACCGCAATCAAGGCTGGCAGGCAAAGCCGCAATATCTTCCCTCTAATCATCGCGCTTCCAATCCTGAAAGATGTCCCCTTCTGAAACTACTATACTACAAACACCCATTTAATATAAACCCTTGGATACACCATAACTTGTAATCTTACAACAACGTCAGCTCCCGGTATGTAACTTTAGTCATGCCTTGTTTCAATCGAACACAGGAGTGATTGGCCTGGAGAGAAAATCTCAAGGGTCTACGTGGCAGAGCCACACCATCTCCTGCACAAAAAGATTTCCTAATAGTTGTCAATAGTCAGTACTTGACCTCCTGATGTTTCTCGGTTAGAGTTATTCTGGGAGACGGCTTGGACTTGTACAGGTTGAGGAG
>Ga0315282_10002877_pt1 | contig 31241 bp, 33 predicted proteins | sample YL17G07_20_MG_FD_203693 | JGI IMG/M metagenome (GOLD analysis project Ga0315282, IMG submission 203693) | Sediment microbial communities from Yellowstone Lake, YNP, Wyoming, USA - YL17G07_20 | ecosystem: Environmental > Aquatic > Freshwater > Lake > Sediment | place: USA: Wyoming | collected... | reverse complement strand
ATTTGTTGAACAAAAGAATTACGCATTGTTTGAACAAAAGAATTGACTCCAAATGGGCTCAATAGTCTCAACTATTGCCCTGCGGCCACTTGCGACTAAAAAATCTAGGTTAAGCTGCTTTCTGACGGCTTCATAGGTTTTGCTCATTCTCTGCTTGAGAGCACGACGATGTAGTCTGCAGTGTCCGCGCACATGTCTGCAGCGTGCTCAATGAACTCGATTAGATCGTCAAATATGACCATGGCTCCACAGTTAACTTTTGCGCCGTATTTAACGAACAAGGTTTTGGCCTTGAGGTATTCTGCGTCAAGATCGTGTTCAAGGTTTTCAACTTTTTTTGCTTCCTCTATCGCTTCGGGGGGGTTGGTTGAAATCTTTTCGATGCTGTTGCGCAGGGTTTGAGCAGTTTCTACAAGTTTCGAGGTCATTAACACTGTTTTTTCGCACAGTTCTTCTGGAATTTCCGTTCCTGCAAGCATCTCCAGACACCTTGCCGCGTCTTTAGTGTGGTCCGCCAGCGTGTCCAGTCTTTTCACGAGATGCAGCAGGTCTTCGCGGTAGTCTGCCACTAGAGCTGCACCTTTGGACAGCTCCTTGAAAACGTCTGTTCGTAACTTGTCAACTTCTTCTTCAGCCTTGTACAAGTTTTCGACGTAATTCCTAGATTCCTCGTATTTTCCTTCTGAGAAGCTTTGCATGGCTTTATGAAGCCAAGTCACCGTGTCGAAGGCTTTTGTTATCTGTTCGTGGGCTAGCTCTAAACCTTTTGTTCTGCGGCGTTTTTCAAACCAATCGTAGCTTCTTCTTTCCACGGGTCGCATCTCCATCTATCACTATTTGGAATGGTTCACATATAACCCTTCTCTTAGTATCGTGGCTATACACAAGCCACTGCGACTATTTTCGTTTGGCGCTGAAAAATTTGAACTGCGCTCAGAAATGAATTGCCTTTGAAAATGGTACAACTTTAAGCATTCAACCTTCCAGAACAGTCTTTGCCAATCGAATCTTATCTTCCAAGGTTCTCATTATAGTGTTTGTGACTTTCACTTCGATTCCGAGTTTCTCAATTCTATCCTTCTCTGCAGAATCAGCAGTGTCAAGAATAAACGTGTCGAGGAAATCCGCGTAGAGTTTAGCCACGGAATACGCGGAAACTTCAAGCCCTAAGCCTCGCAGCAGTTTGTCTGCTGGACCCTTAATGGGCGCGCCAGCAATTATTGGGCTTATGGCAATTTTTTTTGCGTTAGTCTGTCTCAGTGCATCTCTAACTCCCTTCACGGCGAGAATCGTGCCTATGCTGACTATAGGGTTGCTAGGGCAAACGATCACTAACTCCGCATTCACAACAGAGTCTATCACGCCTGCCGCTGGTTTCGCATTGTCAGCGCCGAGAAACTCGACGCCAAACACCTCGTCTTTTGCGCCTCTCTTGACCAGATACTCTTGAAAGTGAATCGACCCGTCTCTCGTCACGATTCTGGTCTCAAACTTGTCATCAGTCATGGGCAAGATCGCAACATTAAGCCCTAACGCCCTATTAACTTCAGCAGTAACCTCAGATAGTTTGAGTCCCTTTTTTAGGAGGCTGGTTCTGAAAATGTGGGTGGCTAGGTCTCTGTCGCCAATATTGAACCAAACTTCTTGGTTAAATCTCCTGAAAGCTTCGAGGAATTGAAAGGTGTCTCCTCTGATTCCCCACCCCTTCTCCTCATCAACAATGCCAGCTAAAGTGTAGGTGACTATGTCAATATCTGGGGATATGTGCAAACCAAACAATTCAATGTCATCACCGGTGTTCACGATTATCGTCAAGTTTTCTTCGCTAACGAGTTTCACGAGTCCCGTGAGAAACCTCGCCGCGCCCACTCCACCAGCCAAAGCCGTGATCATAGTCTTCCACGCTAAAGAAACATATACACAAGTATCTTCAAGAAGCTTCCGTCTGACGTAAACGCTTCGAAACATCCCGACAAAGTGAACTCTGGCGCTATGGCTCTTGATTCTTTTTTTCTGAAACCCAATGCTCTGTTGCTGAACCTTTCGCGTCAATAATCAGTTCTTTTTTGAATACGGGCGCCTCGCTTTTGTATCTCTCTACGGCTTCTCTCAGAACTGGAAAAACATCTGTTCGGTGGGAACCAGCGACCAAAACGTACACGAGGTCTTCGCCGGGATGGAATTCGCCGAGTAAATGGTGAATCTGAACATCAACTATGCCTGGTTTCTGGGACAAGTCATCGCAAATTTTCGCGAGAACTTCGTTGGCTTTTTCTTCATACGCTTCCAGCGTGAGCTTCTGAACTTTTTCTCCTTCTAGGGTTTCGCCGCGAGCTACGCCGATGAAAAGGGCTATAGCTCCAGCTTTTTCGAAATTATCGCTTTTTCTGATGTTACTTATTAGGTCTAAAACAGAGAGTGTTCCTTTTTCATGGACACCAGCATGTATAGTCAAACATGTCACTCCTCTATGGCGGTTTTAAAGAAACCTATACACTCTAAGCTAGTTCACCTCTAAAGGTATTTCGCATCAACAAACATTCCCTGAAGACAATGAGGGATCGAATCTAAAGTCTTAAAAAATAGATTTTCTTGCGTATTAGGCTTGCTTAACCTCTTGCAGTGGTGCTTGGGCGGGTTGCGCTACCAATTTTGATTTTCTGATGCCCACATGCCTGAGAGGTGCCACTTTCTTTGCTTCATTATAAACATCTGAAGCTATTTTCCCGAGGACCATCTCTTGAACGAACTGGTCCACGGTCAGTGCAGCGGCTTTTTCGCTGATAATCTTCACCATCATGTTGCGGATGATTTTCTCTTGGGATGTTTTGATTCTTGAAAGCGTGAGGGCTGACACCGCCACTCTCAGTTTATAACCGTCTTTTGTAGTTAGATTGAAAAGCCCGTCAACTTTTGTTGTTCTTCGCCTAACCAAACTTCGCAAATAGTCACGGGAGTACTCGTGCCCTTTGAATAATGTACGAGCGGTTTTGCCATCAATCTCATTTATTTGGAAAAACATCTTCAAGTATTGATGGGAAAAGTCGCCTGTGATATCATAAAGAGTTGCTTCGACAACTCTTCCGATAAGCCGTTCCTGTTCTTCTGCAGGCACTGCGCCTAATTCGACGTTCCCAAAGAAGGGCGGCGCCACTACCATGTACCATGCTTTGCCACGCCACTTATCACGTACGTGTTTCGTTTTCGAAGACAAGTTTATCCTCCAAACGCGCCTTGAAGATTCTCAAGGCAATATTAAAAGGTTTACCGTTTCAAGCTTATCTTCTCGATGTCACCCATGTATTTTCTTAAAACCTTCGGAACAACAATCGAACCGTCCTCTTGCTGGAAATTCTCCAAAATCGCGACTATCGTTCTGCCAGTGGCTATGGCGGTCGAATTCAAAGTGTGCACAAGCCCTTTCGTGGGTGCGCCTTCTTTTTCCCTGTATCGTATGTTTAATCTTCTAGCTTGGTAATCTGTGCAGTTGCTGCACGAAACGATCTCTCTGTACGCGTTTTGAGCGGGCATCCACGCTTCGACATCGTATTTTTTGGCTGCCACCGTTCCAATATCGCCCGTGCACACGTTAACAACGCGGTAAGGTAAACCGAGTTTTTGAACAAGTTCCTCCGCATTGTGGACGAGTTCTTCGTGAAGTTTCCACGATTCTTCAGGCGTGCAGAAAACAAACTGTTCTATCTTGTTGAACTGGTGCGTTCGGAATATCCCGCGTGTGTCTTTGCCGTGGGAGCCAGCCTCTTTTCTGAAACACGTACTTACTCCAGCGAGTTTAAGCGGCAATTCTTCTTCCTTTAACACCTCGTTCTTGAACATCGCCGCCATGGGATGCTCCGAGGTTGCGATTAAGTACAGGTCTTCGTTTTCGATTTTGTATAGTACGTCTCCAAAATCGCTTAGGGCTGTGACGCCTTCATAGGACTCTCTCCTCATCAGATACGGCGGTTCCACGGGCAAATAGCCTTTTTTCACAATTTCTTCCAAAGCAAAACTCATCAACGCCATATCCAAAAATACGCCCTCCCTCTTCAAGTAGAAAAATCTGGAACCTGCAACTTTTCCAGCCCTTTCGATGTCAATTATATCCAAGTTTAGGCTCAAGTCTATGTGATTCTTGATGGGGAAGTTGAATTTTGGGATGGTGCCCCATGTTCTTATTTGGACGTTGTCGTTTTCATCCTTCCCGACTGGCACGGTTTCATGCAGCAAATTTGGGAGTCTCATGAGATAATCGCGCGTTTTCTCTTCCGCTCTGGCCACTTCTTTTTCTATGCTGGTGATTTCGGAATCGATTAATTTTGCTTTCTCAACTTTGTCGCGGGCGTCTCTTCCAGTTTTTTTCAGCATAGCTATTTCAGTGGTTGTCAGTTTTCTTTCGTGGCGAAGATCGTTTAGCTTCGTTAGGTTCTGTCGCCATTTCCTGTCGATGTCGACTAGTTCATCAAGCATTTTGATGTTTTCAGGGTTTCCTCTTTTCATCAAATTGCTCTTTATAAATTCGGGATTTTCACGGATAAGTTTGATGTCCAACATTTTTCTCACATGAAGTTAACTCTCTAACTTAACCCTAAATTTGCTATTTAAACTTGCGATAAGAGGATTCATCGCGAAGAACAAAACAAGATCGGTGTCGGTTGAAGATTAAAAAATGGAAGAAAGTTTGAAGCGTTTGTCTTTGTTTGTTCGTGTATTGGTTTTGCTTTTTACTTTTTGCTTAGCGTTATCTCCATCGTTGAAACCATTCTGGACCTGTTCTCTCCTTCTCTCGGCGGCATTTCCGCGGTTCCGATTGCTATTTTGCTCACTGTCAAGTCTTTCACGAATCGGTTTCTGGTTATTTCAGCCACGTCAACTGCTGTGGTTATCGCTTGGCCTCGGGCTTTCAGTGTTATTTCCTTCGAGTTTCCCGCGGAGAGACTTGTGATGATTGCCAGTACGTAGCTCATTGGCGGTTTGTTTCCAACGAAGATAACATCTGCGTTTTCTGTCATTTTCTTCACTCCTTTTTTTGTTGTTTCTTTGTGTAACGTTGCTGTGTATGCGCTCTGTTCGCGACAGAACGTTACTGCCTCTAAATAATCTAGAGCTTCCTTATAAGTTCTATGAGAAACAGGGCACCAACTATATAGAATCTAGAGCTCCCGCCAAGCTTTACGTCCATAGATTACGCTGTTTCTGTAAAAGCTTTTCGACTCATCCTGCTTTCACTGATGCATGCTGTGTCTTCTCGTCAATCGTGAACTTGATCACAGTCCAGTTTAAATAATGAGCGTTAACATACAAAATAGCGAGCTAACCATGCTGACGAAGCTAAAGAAGAAAGTTCAACAAATGTTGGCTACTGAAGCGCAAGCCGCGCACAAGATAGGACTAACCCCGAACATGATAAGCGCCATAGGTTTGGCGCTGTCTCTTTTTTCAGCTGTGGCATACGCCATGGCACAAAATCAACCTCTACTACTTCTGTTAGCAATCATTCTGCTTTTGGCCTCGGGTTTCTGCGATACGCTGGACGGGGTATTAGCCAGAACTCATCAGCAGACAAGCGTTTTCGGCGGTTTTTTCGATTCGCTTCTGGACAGGTATGCTGACGCCGTCGTGTATGCTGGCATAATAATCGGCGGACTATGCGACCCTATCTGGGGGTTAATCGCCTTGGCAGGTTCTTTGCTGGTAAGCTATAGCCGAGCAAGGGCTGAGGCGGTGGGGATAAAAATGGAATCGGTAGGCGTAGCCGAAAGAGCTGAACGTGTTATAATCCTAGCAGCCGCTAGCCTAAGCGCGATTTTTTGGCTTCCAGCCCTAAACATCGGAATAATACTGCTCGCGGTACTCTCCAACTTGACAGTTGTACAAAGAGGAGTGCATGTTTACAGGGTTCTAAAGAAAAAGGAGAACTAGTATCTTCTTCTGGTCCTTGAGTGCCGTTCACTTTCAGCTCTAACCTTCACAATTCCACGATGTACGGCGCATGAAATGCAATAATATTTCGTGTCCACCCACGAAGATAAGTACGTACCTTTCTGTCGAAGCTCCTTGGCTAATTGGGGCTCGACAAAGGATATTCGGCGCGTAGACTTCTTGGCTTTGTCGCGCGGCACCATTGATCCGCAATTGGCGCATTGCACGAGGCCGCTGCTTCCTTTGCTTCCTTTTGATCTTCCTCGACTCTTTCGCTTAAATGGCAATTATTATGGCCCTCTCTTGGCTCTCTGCCATCACTTAGTTAATTCACTGTCTTATATATCTGCTCGTAACTTTAAGAGATAGGCAATGTTGGCTTTCGCGTCGATTTGTGGTATGATTTTGCCTGATGGTGAGGTCATCAGGCTTGTGACTCCTGGTCCATGGCCCGCTGTAACACAATTTGTGTGCACGACTATGCCGACGGAAATGGCGCCTTGACGGTATATTCTTCCGAAAGAGTGATCCGCGTCAATTATGGCCACCAAATCGCCAAGCCTCAAATCCTCAAGCCCGTACTGTTCCCTAATTGTTTCGTCGAAAAGCTGAATGTCGTAGTCTCCTGACCGCGTTTGGTTTGCTCCTAACCCTGAGCCCATTATAGCCGCGGGAACTATATGTGCCACGGGAACTTCCAGTTTGTCACCGTTCGGTTTCGGGTTCAGCGCCTCCAGAAAACGCGGGTCCATATTCATCACTTTTACGTCGGGAAAATCCGCAAGTTTTAAGCCTACTCCAAAGGCTTTCACGAGTATCTTGTCGCCCAGCATGAGCTTTTCTAAAATTTCTGGCTGGAAATCAACTAGAACGTGTTCTATTCCGCCGTGCTTGCCTGTGACAATACCCTTGGCGCCTTTTGCGTCACCATTGGCGACAATTGCTTCATTTCCAACGCATGAGAGTACGTTGAATGCGGCGTTGGCTCCCTGTCCATACCGCGGGTCATTTTCTTTGTTTTCCACGCTGACGCCTGGCTCTACATGGTCAGCTTCCCAACCACACGCTGGGTCACCAACTCTCAGATTGTAAGTTATTCCGCCCACTTCAGGCAAAACCGCCGGCGTTCCCGTGGCTGAAATGCTGTAAATTGACCTGCCGACTACTGGGCTAGCGACTTCCCCCATAACGGAGATCTTTACAAGTTTGTCTGCGTTTGTTCTCAACAGTAACCATCTCTCACCTTGAATTATGCTGTTTATTCTGCAGATACTAATAAGATTTGCACGGCACCTCTTAGGTCAGTGTTGTTGCGCAGGTTGGGTTTAGCAAACTCTTAAATGTGCGATTATTACTTTTGACTGGTGAAAGTCAAAATTTGGCTAAGCTGTTGGAAGTGCCCTATGCGATGTCTGAAATTGGATTAAGAACAAGAATGCTGGTCAAAGATATCATGAGCAATCCAGTGATAACCACGGAAGAGGAAGCACCTTCAAACAAAGTTGCCCTCCTCATGGATGAAAACAAAGTAGGCGCCGTTGTGGTCACAAACAAGGAAGGACAACCTCTCGGAATAATAACGGAAAGAGACTTAGTGATAAGGGTCTTATCCAAAAATCTTAAGCCTGACGCCGTAAAAGCGAGGGAAATAATGACTTCTCCATTAGTCACGATAGAGCCGGAAGCAACAATAAACGAAGCCGCGAAAAGAATGAGCAGGATAGACATCAGAAGACTTGGAGTACTCTACAAAGGCAATCTCGTGGGGATAATTTCAAGCAAAGACATTCTAGGCGTGATGCCAGAACTCATAGAGACAATCCAAGAAAGAACTCGCATAGAGGGCGCTGGTAGGCAGGAAGAAACCGAAGAAGTTGAAGAAACACCTCTCTCTGGATATTGTGACCGTTGCGGCGTGTACTCTGAAAACCTAAAAGATGTTAACGGTCAAAACTTGTGCGAAGACTGCCGCATAGAATTAGAAACCGGAAAATAAACAGTAGCCCTCACTCATCCACAACTGCAATAGCCCGATTGGTCGGTTTCAATAGGAAAATAAACTTTAATTACAATCCCATCCGTTATTCACCTAAAGAGCGCGTCTAACTTGATTGTTGACTCAGTGTTAACAAACGCTAAGGCGTACTTGAACAAGGAAATAGTTGACTGCAGCATAGCGATTGAAAACGGCAAGATCTTTAAAATAGGCAAAGCGACTCAGATGCCAAAAGCTGACGAGACAATCAACCTAAAAAACCTTTTAGTTTTGCCGGGTTTGATAGACGTTCACGTGCACCTTCGTGATGAAGGAAAAGCATACAAAGAAGACTTTTACACTGGAACTGCCGCTGCAGCTGCGGGCGGAATGACCACCGTTTTGGATATGCCTAACAACGTCCCAGTGACGATGAGCGCCGAAACCTTGAAGAACCGCATGCATATCGCAGAAAGGAAAGTCCTAGTCAACGTTGGGTTTTACTCCGAATTTCCAAAAGACTTGGGCGAGGTCAAAGATATTGTCGCTCAGGGAGCCATAGCCTTCAAACTCTTTATGGCTTGCCAAGTCGGCGGATTGAACATTGATGATGACAAAGCCTTACAAGACGCACTCAAAAAAGTCGGCGACTTAGGCGTTCCAGTTGCGCTGCATGCAGAAGACAAGGCGTCGTTGATGTCAAATCAAGAAGAGATGAAACAGGCTAAGCGTCACGATGCTGCCGCTTTTCTCAAGGCGCATTCAGAACGCGTTGAAGTCAAAGCTATCGAACACTTGTTAGAGATAAGCGCGCAACTCGATGTGCACTTGCATTTCTGTCACATGACGACCGAAGAGGGCTTAAACGTCGTAATTGAGGGAAAAAAATCCGACAGGGCGGTAACTTGTGAAGTAACCCCGAACCATCTGCTGTTGTCAAACGCTGATTTTGAACGCTACGGACAATTAGTAATCATGATGCCACCGCTTCGCAGTGAAAGCCACATTGAGGCCCTTTGGAAAGGCATAGCTAACGGGTGGATCGACGTTATAGGTTCAGACCATGCCCCTCACGCTTTGAAGGAAAAGTCCGCGAGCAGCATTTGGGACGTTAAAGTTGGCGTGCCAGGTCTAGAAACAACTCTCCCACTTATGTTGACGATGGTGAGAAAAAACCGATTGTCATTAGACCGTGTAGTTCAATTGCTTTCAGAAAAACCCGCGGAAATTTTCAACTTAAAAGACAGAGGACGCTTGGAACAAGGGAAAAAAGCAGATTTAGTAGCTATAGACTTTAACCGGAAATTCACGATTGACGTTTCAAAATTCCATTCAAAGGCGAAGTACTCGCCCTATGACGGATGGAAAGTGCAAGGCAGACCAGTTAAAACTTTTGTTAACGGGCTATTAATCATGGACGAGCAGGAAATCGTGGCGAAGGCGGGAAGCGGCGAAATAATCCGGAGAGACCGCGCGTGAAGTTCATCGCGGATGGGATGCTTGGAAAACTGACCAGATGGCTCCGCATGCTGGGGCACGATGTCAAATATTCAAACAAGCTGAACGATGCCGAACTAACTGTGATTGCCAAAAAAGAACGCCGAATTCTCCTCACAAAGGATTTGGAGCTTTATCAGCGCGCCATAGCCAAAGGCATCGATGCTTTCTATGTGGAAGGCCAAACAGAAGCCAAAAGGCTAGCGGAACTTGCAAAGCGATTCAACATTCCCCTGATAATAGACCTGAAAAACTCCCGTTGTCCGAGATGCAACACCAAACTCCGGTCAACACCTAAGGAAAAGCTTGCAGGCAAAGTGGAAAAAAACACTTTCACCTATTACGATGATTTCTGGAAATGCCCCAAATGCGGGCACATCTATTGGCAAGGCGCCCATTGGGGACGTATCCGCGCTACTCTTAAAGAAGCAGAAGAAAATTTAAAGAAAAAGTTTGGAACTTAACTTTCTCTCAGAAGCCACTTCAGCGGAATATCTTGGAAAGTTCCGTCAGGCAACGTTCTCCTGATGGTGATTGGCAAGATGCCGCCTTCGAATTCTTTCAACGCGATGTCAATAGGGCTTGAATAGCTTTCATCAACCTCTACGAGTATCGGAGCGCCCATAGAAATTTGAAGCGCCCTAGCTCCCACTATTCTCGCTTTCTCGAATCGCGTGATTTTCGGAGGACCTACAAATATTTTTTCTTGTTTAGACGTATTCTAATACTCCTCAGCGCCTGGATATGGTCCGCCAGGGGCTCCTCCCGGTGGTGTTGGAGGAGCCTTCATTTTGCCGGCAGCGATCACATCGTCGATTTTGAGAATCATTGAAGCTGCTTCGGTTGCTGATTTGATTATCTGTTTTTTCACTATAATCGGCTCGAAAACACCCATTTTTGACATGTCCTGAATTTTTCCTTCTCGAACTTCTATTCCGGCCCACGTTTCCCCTTTTTCATGTCTCGATCTTAGTTCTGATAATATGTCGATTGGGTCTAAACCAGCGTTTTCAGTAAGCGTTATCGCAACAGTCTCTAAGGCTTCTGCGAAGGTTTTGACCGCGAGTTGCTCTCTCCCTGGCAAAGTTTCTGCATACTTCTTAAGTGTACGTGACATTTCAAGCTCTGGAGCGCTGCCTCCGGCTACGACTTTTGGCTCTTCAATTATGTCTTTGATCACGCACAAAGCATCGTGGAGTGAGCGTTCCGCCTCTGCTGTGATGCGTTCTGTTCCGCCCCTTATCAAAAGGGTGACCGCTCGAGGGTGCCTGCAGCCTTCGATGAAGGTCATCTTGTCGTCGCCGATTTTGCGTTCTTCCACAAGGGCTGCGTATCCAAGGTCCGCTGAGGTTATGTCGTCCAGTTTAGTTACTATTTTTCCACCCGTGGCTTTTGCCAATTTCTCCATGTCTGACTTTTTCGCTCTTCGAACCGCAAGTATTCCTTTTCTTGCAAGGAAGTGTTGAGCCATGTCGTCGATGCCTTTTTGGCACACGACAACGTTTGCGCCTGCTGCTATGATTTTTTCTGCCATTTCTTTGAGCATGGCTTCCTCTTGCTTGAGGAACGCTTCAATCTGGTCTGGGCTTTCAATGTTGATTTTCGCGTCGAATTCTGTCTTTTCAATTTCTAAGGAAGCATCAAGCAATGCGATTTTGGCTTTTTCTATGCGTTTAGGCATTCCAGAATGTGCAATTTCTTTGTCCAGAACTATGCCGTTTATCAGGCTTGTGTCACTGAGAGATTCGCCGGTTTTCTTTTCCACTTTGACGTCGTCCACATCCACCTTGTACGTGTTGCCTGCTTTTTCTGCGACTTCAAGCATTGCCTTCACCGCTATATCCGCAAAGTATTCTTTGTATTCGGCCACAAGTTTGCTCGCCATGGCAGTTATGGCAGCTTTCTTTAAGTATTCTGGCGTTTTCAAGTCTACTGGTATCGCTATTTTCTCGAGAGTTTCTAGCGCTTTTTCCGCGGCTTTCTTGTATCCATCGATTATTATGGTTGGATGTATGTTTTTGTCTATTAATTCTTCAGCCTTATTTAGAAGTTCGCCAGCTATTATAACCGCTGATGTGGTTCCGTCGCCAGCTTCGTTATCCTGTGCCTTGGCAACCTCAACCAGCATCTTAGCCGCGGGATGTTGAACGTCCATTTCATCCAAGATTGTGCGTCCATCGCTTGTTATCGTTACATCACCGAAGCTGTCGACCAGCATCTTATCCATGCCTTTAGGGCCTAAGCAGCTTCTAACGCTTTCAGCTACGATTTTCGCGGCAGTTATGTTTGCGTGTTGCGTTTCTCTTCCGCGAGATCGATTTGAACCTTCCCTTAATATAAGAACGGGGACTCCACCAGCTTGTGCAGTTGATGACAAATCAAGTTAACCTCCTTTAGTGCGCACAACAACAAAACATAATTGCCATATAAGTTTTTCTAGGGGTAGCATGCCAAACTGAGCTTAGGCTGGGAAATCTTCATCATTACCCGAGTTTCAGCTCATTACGCTCGCCAGCTAAGCTAATACACTGAGACTTTGGCTACACCCTTAACTTTCAGCAATTTGGGAATTAATTCTCCGGGAATTTTCTTCTCTACAATCAGTGTGAGTTTCGGTTCTGGCGAGAGCTCTGGATCATCCACGATTGCTTGTCTGATGCCCAAGCCGCCCTTGGTGAGAACCATGGCCGAGTTAGCCAAGATGCCGTGCGCCTTTGGGTCAACCACGGTTATCTCTACAACCCCTAGGTCAAAGTGTTTTGCAATTTCTTTCAGCGAATGCCCAGCAGGTCGTATTTCCTCAAATATCAGTCTGAGTTCACGGTTGGCTTTGATTACGTTTAATGTTTCGTTTACTGTTCGCCTGTCCACTCCAGCAGCTCTTGCGATGCGCACTGGCGGAATCTCGATTTGATTGAGGTAAATCTTTCCGTTTTTTGCGCTTAGTCCATTTTCTACTAGAACACGCGCTACTTTGAGCCGTTCTGGGTAACCTTCTAAGTGTTGCTTGATGGTGTTCCACATACGCGAGGTCCCTTCATGTACATTTTAGTTCATTTAAGTATAAATGTGTTAGTCAAACTTTTAACGAACTTGGGCTTTACGCGGGATTTCGAATTTGTTGTTAATTCTCGATTTTGTGGCATTTTTATGAACTCATGTACAAATATGTACACAAAAGATTTAATATGGCATCTACGTACGATTCACAACTCATACAATAGGAGAAAAACGACATGCCGACTAGAAAAATAATTCTAGACGAGGAAAAGATACCAAAACAGTGGTACTGCATACTGCCCGACTTACCTAAGCCACTCCCTCCAACTATAGACCCAGCGACAAGAGTACCTGGACCTGGAATCGTCCCTAAAATATTTCCCAAGCAGATCCTAGCCCAAGAAATGAGCACGGAAAGATGGATAGACATTCCAGAAGAAGTGAGAGACATCTACAGACTCTGGAGACCTACCCCTCTCTTCAGAGCCGTTGGTTTAGAAAAGGCGTTGAAGACTCCAGCCAAAATCTATTACAAGTATGAGGGGGTCAGCCCTCCAGGCAGTCACAAACCAAACACCGCCATTGCCCAAGCCTACTACAACATGAAGGAGGGCGCAGAACGCATAGCCACTGAGACAGGGGCTGGCCAATGGGGCTCCGCCTTAGCCTTCGGGTGCATGATGTTCGGCTTAAAATGCACGGTCTACATGGTCAAAGTGAGCTATCAACAAAAACCCTACAGAAGAATTATGATGGAATCTTATGGAGCCGATGTCTATGCAAGTCCCAGCAATCAAACAGAAAGTGGCAGAGCGATCTTAAAGGAAGACCCTAACAATTCAGGCAGCTTGGGAATAGCCATAAGCGAAGCCGTTGAGGATGCTCTGGCACACGAAGAAGCCAACTACGGCATAGGCAGCGTCTTCAATCACGTTCTCCTGCATCAAACCGTAATTGGATTGGAGACTAAAGAGCAGTTAGAAATCGCAGGAGACTACCCAGACGTGATATACGGATGCATAGGCGGAGGCAGCAGCTTTTCTGGACTCTTCTGGCCATTCTATTACGACAAAGTGGTGACTAAAAAGGCGCCGAAAAACGTTCGTTTTGTAGCAACTGAAGCGACAGCCTGCCCTAAGGTTACAAAGGGAGAATACACTTATGACCACGGTGACACGGCCAAGCTAACTCCTTTAGTTCCAATGCACACTATAGGGCACGATTTCATACCAGCTCCCATTCATGCAGGGGGTCTGCGCTACCATGGAATAGCTCCTACGATAAGTAGACTAGTTGCAGAGAAGCAATTAGAGACGAAAGCTTATAATCAATTAGACGTCTTCGATGCTGCCAAACTCTTCATTCAAACTGAGGGTATAATACCTGCTCCAGAGCCGGCACATGCCATCAAAGGAGTCATTGATGAAGCCTTGAGGTGCAAAGAAACAGGGGAAGAAAAAACTATTCTCTTTCTGCTGTGCGGCCACGGCTATTTCGACATGCAAGCCTACGATGATTACTTGCACGGTAAGATACTTCCATATGAATATCCGACAGAAAAAGTTGAAGAATCAATGAGCAAACTTAGGAAACTCTATCCTTGGCTAGATGAGGTCAAAAAGAAGTATATTTAAAAAAATTTCCCCATGTAAAAAAGCAACTGAGACGCAGAGGGATGACCGGCAACGCGTAACCTCTCAATTTTTTTATGTTCCAAGGGGCCTCAGTATACATGTTCTCGACTGTTCCTTGCTCTCATTTATTACTTACTCCAGTGCATAGTTGGAAAAGGAATACGCATTGTGTGCAAAAGCTGAAAATGAAGTTTCTGTAAAGACCATCGGGTTAATCGTTAACCCTGTTGCTGGAATGGGCGGCGCTGTTGGACTTAAAGGCACTGATGGCAGAGCGATTTTGAAAAAAGCTGTATCTCTCGGGGCAAAACCCATAGCGCCTACGAGGGCCGAATTCTTTCTCTCCGAATTAAAGTTCGCTGACGGAAAGATACGGCTTGTTGTAGGCGCTGGAAATATGGGCGAAGAAGAAGCTATAAGCTGTGGTTTCGATTGCACGGTTTTCGGAAAGAGAAAGAAAGAAACTACCGCTGAGGATACAAGGGAAATTGCAAGGAAAATCGCTGACGCAAAGGTTTATCTTCTCGCATTCTGTGGTGGGGACGGAACAGCTCGAAACATACTGGAGGCAATTAACATCGATGTTCCTGTATTGGGCGTTCCAACAGGGGTAAAGATGCACAGCTCTGTTTTTGCTGTGGACCCCAAGGCTGCGGCGAAGATAGCTATAGGTTTTCTGTGGGGCGAACTGCCCTTACGAGAAGCTGAGGTAATGGATGTTGATGAAAACGCGTTTAGGGAGGGTCGAGTGTCTTCAAGGCTTTACGGGTATTTGCTAACTCCTTACGAGCCGTACTTGATTCAAGGAGCGAAGATTGCGAGTCCAATGACAGAAAGTGAGCTGCGTAACCAAGCAGCTATAGCAATATACATCATTGAAACCATGAAACCTGACGTGATTTACATTGTTGGCCCGGGAACAACAACTCGCACCATCGGCGACCTCTTGGACGCAAAGAAAACTCTCTTAGGAGTGGATATCTTTTGCAACAAGAAAATAGTGGCAAGTGACGTAAATGAGAAACAAATACTAGAGAAAATCCAGGGAAAGACCGCGCAGATAATTGTCACGCCGATTGGGGGCCAAGGCTTCATATTTGGAAGAGGAAACCAACAGATAAGCCCAGAGGTAATTCGTCGAGTAGGTCTGGACAACATAGTTGTGATCGCTACAGAAGGCAAATTGAGAAGCTTGAAAGGTCTGAGAGTTGACACTGGTGATCCAAACTTAGATGATGCCCTTCGAGCGCGTAACATCAAAGTTGTGACCGACTATAAAACCGAGTATGTGATGCGTGTTGAATAATTGGCGGCTTGGTTTCTTAACTCAGCATGTTTTCACAAGATCATAGGTAAATTGAAATATAGACGCTCGTGAACAGTACTCTGTTATAACCCGAGGCTGGAAAGTTGATTCCCATAAATCTTCCAAAAATCGGAGAAGAAGAAGTTGAGGCTGTCGCTAAGGTTCTGAGAAGTGGCTTATTAACGCAGGCGCTGGGCGCAGGCCCCATGGTCACGAAATTCGAGAAAAAATTTGCAGAATTCGCGGGCGTGAAGCACGCCATAGCTGTAAACACAGGCACTGCTGCTTTGCACTCTGCCATTGTAGCCGCAGGCGTAAAACAAGGCGACGAGGTAATAGTGCCCAGCTTCACTTTTGTAGCTACCGCCGAAGCCGTCGTCATGGCTGGTGGCAAGCCAGTGTTTACAGACATCGACCCAGAAACGTACAACATCTCTCCAACTGAAATCGAAAAAGCCATAACAAAAAAAACCAAGGCCATAGTGCCCGTGGATCTTTATGGCCTGCCAGCAGAAATTCCGCCTATCCGAGAAATCGCCGCTGAACATGGCTTGGCGGTGGTTGAAGACGCAGCCCAAGCGCACGGCGCAACTTACAATGGGAAACCTGTGGGAGTCTTTGCTAATGTTGCTTGCTGGAGCCTTTACGCAAGCAAGAACATGACCACAGGCGAAGGCGGCGTTACAACAACGGGCAACGATGAAATGGCGGAGACGATGCGGTTAATGAGAACTCACGGGGAAAAAGCCAAGTACGCTTCTCTCATGCTTGGCTACAACTATCGTATGTCGGAGATACAGGCCGCTATAGGCTTGGTGCAATTAGCGAAGCTGCCTGCTTTCGTTGCTAAACGCCGCGAAAACGCCAGAAGGCTAACCAGGATACTTGCAAAAACAGAAAAACTGCAGCTGCCAAATGAACCAAAAGGGTGCGAGCACAGCTGGTACCTCTATACTGTTAGGCTCAAGAATGCCACAGAGAATGAGCGAAACAAAATTGTGGAGGAATTAAGAAAGAAGGACATAGGCGCTACAGTGTATTACATCAATCCTGTGCATTTAATGCCCTACTACCGCGACAGTTTTGGAAGGCGTAAACTTCCAGAAACAGAAAAAGCAGCAAAACAGGTCTTCTCTTTGCCGATCCACCCCGGCGTCACGGAGGAACAAGTGGACTACATAGGCAAAACTCTTTTGCATCTCTTGTAGTGGGCTTTCAGCGTTAAGGTTTATATCATATGCTTCCGTAGTATCTTATTCCTTCGGTATTCTCTGGAGGGATACCATGCGGAAAAAAGTCATTATTATGGGCGCGGCTGGTAGAGATTTTCACAATTTCAACGTTTATTTCAGAAATAACCGCCGCTATGAAGTTGTAGCCTTCACCGCTACGCAGATCCCCGGCATACAGTGCAGAGTTTATCCGCCAGAACTCGCTGGAACCGATTATCCCAGCGGCATACCCATTTATCCCGAAGAAGAGCTGCCACAACTGATAAGAGAGCTTGATGTCGATCAAGTTGTGTTTGCTTACAGCGACGTTTCAAATGAATACGTCATGCATAAAGCGTCTATGGTTCTGGCTAACGGCGCAAACTTCTGTTTGATGGGTCTCAAAACAACTATGTTGAAGGCGAAGGTTCCAGTCATATCCGTGTGCGCTGTCCGAACGGGCGCTGGGAAAAGCCAAACCTCGCGGCAAATCGCCAAAATTCTGAAAGATAAAGGGTTAAGGGTTGTGGTCGTTAGGCACCCTATGCCCTATGGCGATCTGAAAAAACAGGTTTGGCAACGTTTCGCTTCTTACCAAGATTTAGACAAATACGAATGTACAATTGAAGAGCGAGAGGAGTACGAGCCGCACATTGACAATGGAATTGTTGTCTATGCGGGAGTGGACTACGGGAAAATTCTTGAAGAAGCTCAAAAAGAGGCTGAAATCATAGTTTGGGACGGCGGCAACAACGATGTGCCCTTTCTCAGACCTGACTTGCACATCGTTGTGGCTGATCCGCATCGAGCTGGACACGAATTAACGTATTATCCTAGTGAAGTTAATCTGCGGTTGGCGAACGTAGTTATAGTGAACAAAGTCGATACGGCGGATTCAGCGAAAGTTGAACAAGTAAAAGCGAACGTAAAGTCCGTCAATCCAGACGCTCTAATCTTAGATGCGGCCTCGCCCATCATTGCGGACAAACCAGAATTGGTCAAGGGAAAGCGAGTTTTAGTGATTGAAGATGGGCCCACAGTAACACACGGCGACATGCCCTATGGGGCTGCAACGATTGCTGCAAAAAAATTTGGAGCAAAAGAAATTGTCAACCCGAAACCTTACGCTGTTGGCTCGATAAAGGAGACTTATGCACAATACGCGCATTTGGGTTCGATTCTTCCCGCGGTGGGATACGGCGGAAAACAAATAGCTGAGCTTAAAGAAACTATCGACGCTACGCCTTGCGATGTTGTCTTATTGGGAACTCCCATCGACTTGAGAAAAGTGATAAACTTGAACAAGCCGACTGTAAGAGTTAAATATGAACTCCAAGTACTAGGACCCGTCTGTCTCGAAGAATTAGTGGACGATTTTCTCAAAGGGAAAGTGAAACGGTGACCAACGAAGAAGATATTTCGCGTGTCAAAATAAAATTCGTGATAGAGGGATTAGGCGAAGCGGAAGGAGAACTCGTGCGTTTTTTGGCGCCCAGAACAGTAGACACCATAGTCCGAAAGCTTCCGGTTGAAGGTAGAGCTGCTTTATGGAAAGAAGAGGTTTACTTCGAAATTCCAGTCAAAATGGGCGAAGAAAAAGCTAAAGCTACCGTGGAAACTGGAGCAATCGCTTTTTGGCCTATGGGAAGCGCCCTGTGCATATTCTACGGGCAGTCGCAACCCTACAGCCCAGTGAACATTTTGGGCAAAGTTACAAAGAATCTGGAACTGTTTAAGGAAATAAAGAGCGGAACAAGAATCAAGGTTGAGTTGCTAGTAAGCTAGCGAACTGTCTTCCCACATTTTTAGGAGCCGTTCGCATTCTTCTTTTACTTCTTTCTTTTCGCTTTTGTTTTTCAATGATTGCAAGAATTCTATGCGTTTTTCGACTGAACGCTTCTCCGCTGTGCCTCCGTAGTAAAGTTCTCCTTCTATGTATTCTTTCATTTGATTAGTCTTTTGGATGAAGAGGCTGGCGGCGTCAACGGGGTTTTCTACCGCAAACTTGTTCGCCCAGATTGCCGCTTCTGTTTCGCGAAGTTGGGTTAAGCCGTCAATTTCTATTATCTGCTTGATGTAGGTTCTTAAAAACTCGTAGTATCCAGCGGTTTTTACCAACTTGAGGGTTTGGCTAACTTTTTGTTTGAAGTTTAGGCTTCCCTTCACCGTCAGGCGATGTTTGTAGCCTTTGTCTATTAGTTCTTTGGCTGTTTTAACCTCTTCTGCGGTGTAGACTCTTTCTGGAAATTTCAAACGTGGTTAAACTCCTTCTTCTTCAAAGCGGAAATGTGAAAATTTAAGGTAATCTGAGAATCAGCTTGCTACGGGCTTGTATATCTTTATGTTGTGGCTTCCTGAGACTAGCTGAACGGCGCCGTTTTCTTCCAATTGCTCCAAGAAATCTTTAGCCGCGCTTATTCGAATGTTAAACCGTGAAGCCACCGCATAAGGCGTCAAAACGTTCATCTTCTTTATTTCATTAACTATTTTCTCGTTTTTCGCGTCTGGAGGGATTATCCCTATTGCTTTCTTTTCCTTCGGCGATCCAGCTTTTTCTTTTTTCTTTTTCTCTGCTTCTTCCTCGTCCTTTCTAGTTTGCATGCGTTCCATTTGCTTTAGGCCGAGCTTCTTTTTTCCACCCATTTTTTTCGCTCCTTTTGACTGACGATTCCTGAACTAGAAAGGCTGAGTTATTTCAACTTTATGTCTGCTCTTCCACTCTTTGATTGGCACTCCAAGTCTTCTTTCGATTTCAGGTCTATGAATGGAGTTCATGGTGCAGAATGGAATTATGCGTCCGTCTGGCACTGCATAGTGAATCACGCATCGTTGTACTCGCTCTAGGTCGAAATTGTACGGATCCATGAAGTGCATGGCCGAAAGCAAGATAGCCTTTCTCTGCAAATCTCCCAAGGACTGGTAGTTTCCTTCTGTCAAGACTCGCAAGAGATACTTCCTCAGGAAACTGAACTTCACATGCCTCATGGCTCCAACCAAGTGCAGTTTGGCCTTGTTTTTGCTTCCTTTAGAGGCGTTTTCGTAAACCTTTTTCATAGTGCCAACGAACTTGTCCACGTTTGCGTAGCGGGTGATCGGTATGATTTTGCCGTTTTCCACGAAGAGGTACGTAGCCATGCCGCAGTGCGGGTGCGCCGTGAACTCCACGTACCGCTTGCCCTGCATGGCGCCTACGGCTTTTGAAACTGGCACGACAGTGGGCACTGGATAGAAGTCTGAAACTTTTATTTCGCCTTTTGTTTGTTCCTCGACGAGTTGCATGAAATCTGGGATTGTGATGCGCATCTTGTCCCGTTCTTTTTGTGGGAGTCTCCCGCATAGGGAGACTGGCTGAACGTTTATGCACCTTATCACGTCGAAGTTTTGAACTGCGAAGTTTATGATGTCGCCGAGTTGAGTGTCGTTGACGCCTTTAATCAGTGTGACAACTAAGACTACGCTGTGCAATCCTGCTTGGCGGCAGTTTTCGATGACCTTCATTTTTGTGTCGAGTAGGTCGGCTCCGCGGATGAACTTGTAAACTTCAGGTGTTAACCCGTCAAATTGTAAGTATATGGTGCTTACTCCCGCGGCTTTCAGCTCTCTGCAGTAGTCCACGCTTTGCGAAAGTCGAATTCCGTTCGTATTGACTTCCACGTGGCGGATGCCGAGCTCTTTTGCTTTTCGAACCAGATCGAACAAGTCATTGCGGATGGTTGGTTCGCCGCCGGAGAACTGGAGCGCCATAGCTGGCACAGGCTCATTTGCGCGCAGGTTCTCCACCATTCCAGTGATTTCTTCCTTGGTGGGTTCGTACACATATCCAGCGGCGGCGGCATTAGCGAAGCACACAGGGCATTTAAGGTTGCACCTGTTCGTCACATCGATTATCGCGAGAGCCGTGTGAGATTTGTGCTCTGGGCATATGCCGCAATCATAAGGGCAACCCTTCACGGTTTTGGTTCGTGGATTGCTCAGTCCTTCACCATCGTACCTAAGCTTCTCTGCCCGCAAGTACTGTTCATAATCCGACCAGTACAATTCTTGGAAAAAACCATGCTCGGGGCACTCCTTTTTTATGTAAACCTTGCCGTCATCTTCAAAAATGGTCGCGTCTAAAACTTTTAGGCATTCAGGACATATGGTCTTCGTATTCTTAATTACATTCATGTTTTCCACTTACTCTTAGCGGTTGCACGTTTCGAAGTGCTTAAGAACAATACAATACATAATAAGGTTTCCAAACCTTTCCTAAGGTGATTGAGGGGAATCAGATTGTCAATCAGCGAAAACACTCGAGAAACTCTGCGAGAAATGGGCTTGAACGCCTACGAAATTGACGCCTACACCGTGTTGCTCGAAGGCGGCCTGATGACCGCCATGGAAATAAGCCGAAAAGCATCTGTACCCTACTCAAAAATTTATGAGGTCCTGAACTCGCTCAAAGAGAAGGGATGGATAAAAAGCTCGGAAAGTCGCCCATTCAAATACTACCCAGTTCCGCCCCTTGAGGCAGTGGCTTTCACCAAACTCAGACTTGAAGACAAATACCAGAGCTGGGAATATGCGGTTGCTGAGGAACTGCAGCCCTTGTATGAAAAGCGAGAACTGGTGGAGCGCCCAGACGTGTTGATACTGCGTGGCCAGCAAGCAGTTTTGAATAAATTGGAAGAGGTTCTCAAGAAAGCCACGAAAGAAATCATGATTGCCGCCCCAGAATTTGCCAGACCCATAATCGCATTGGCCGAATCATCATTGAGCGGTTTAAAGAAGACAGTGAGCATCAAGCTTATGGTGGCTGGAAAAACTGAAGACTGGATGTTTCTGAAGAAATTCACCAGCGTAAGCGAGCTGCGCATCAGGGATCACATGTTCGGCGGCGGAATAATCGCTGACGGCAAAGAAGCCATGCTTTTTCTTGGTGAAGACAAGCCTAGCTTAGTCATATGGAGCAATCACGTAGGCTTAGTTGGGTTCGCTCGTGAATACTTCCAGTTCCTGTGGGACTCCTCCGCAACAGCCTAACAGCAAAAACAGCACCACATGCGAAAACGCTTGATTCACTCAAGGCTTTACGCTAAATTCACACTATATATGGAAAGCAGTTTTAAACATCCATCTTTTGATCATCGTTCTGCCATCAAGATATATTGGAGCCTGTAAGCTAAGACCACCAAGAATATGTTCGATAGAGTCCACAATAGGAATATGCGGAAAAGTCAATTCGAAATTCGAAGGGCCAAGGCTGAAGATGCGACCGATGTGGCGGCCATTTACAATCAGGGAATTGACGAGCGGTTGGCAACCTTCAACACAGAATATGTTACTGCGGAAGAAATACACGAGAAGATTGCGAAGGGTGGAGATAAGCATCCTGTCTTCGTGGCTACTTTGACTAATTCGAACCATATTGTTGGGTGGGCTTCGATTTCACCGTACAGCACTCGTGCTTGTTACGCTGGGATCGGAGAAGTCTCGATTTATGTTCAAAAGGAGTATCGCGGGCAAGGCATCGGGAAGGCTTTGTTGCAGTCGCTAATTGATGTAGCGGCACAGCAAGGGTATTGGAAGTTGATGGGAAGGATTTTCGTGTTTAATCAAGCTAGCAGAACTCTTTGCAAGGGGTTCGGATTTAGAGAGGTGGGCGTACATGAGAAGCACGGTAAGCTCGACGGCAAATGGATTGATGTAGTGGAGGTAGAAAGATTGATACCGAGGGGCATCATTTAGTTGGTTGAAGCCATCCTCAGAATCAGGAATCTCTATTCAGAATAAACCCCTATATGTAAGGGGGCTATAGTTTTTTCTGAGCGCTAGAGAGCTGGTTCAACAAAAAAGAAAAGGGAAGCTATCTGCCCATGACTTTTTTCGCGGCTATTTCTATGTCTTCAGCTTTGATGGTTTTTCTTCCAGCGTGCATGGCAAAATCTAAGGCTTCTTTGGCGATTTTTACGCCTATCTCCTCTAACGCTTTAGCCAGTTCTTTTGCTGCGGCTTCACTTACTCTATCCGCTCCCGCTTTCTTGCACAACCTGTGCATGGGAGCTACAGCTAATTCTAAATCGGCCATAAAGACCCTCCGTAGCTTCTTTTTCTTTTTAAAGCAATATTTAACCTTTTTTATCCTTTAGTTCTTTAAATTACCGTTTAACATTCGATTTCTTCACATAAAGAAGAAAATTATAAAAACGCGCTGTTCAATATAATGGCGACTAAGGGCTCAAGAATGAAGCTGGTTGACGCGCACATCCACTTTTCCGACGCAGAATACGCCAAGCATACAGACGAACTTGTGGCGGAAGCCAACCGCTCCAACGTTGTGGCATTAATTTCGAACTCCATGGACCTAGAAACAAGCATCGGAAGCCTAAAATTAGCTGAAAAATATCCCAGCGTGGTTTATTCCGCTTTGGGTATTCATCCGTGGAACGTGAACGTATTGAAAGAAAATGAGCTTGAGGAGACGTTGAAGTTAATTTCTGAGCAAAGCCAAAAAAAGTCAGTGGTCGCAATAGGCGAAATTGGGTTAGATTACAAGTATGAGAAGATATGGGACAAGCAGCTGATGGTTTTCGACAAGATGTTGCATTTAGCTGAAGAGCTGGTTCTTCCCGTCATAATTCATTCGCGAGGAACAACCGCCCAAATCGTGGAAATGCTTCCATCGTACAATCTTAAACGGGTTCTGTTGCACTGGTTCAGTCACCCCGTGAGTGCGTTATCCAAAGCCGTAGACCATGGATACTTCATCAGCGAAGGGCCGCCAGTAGCATACTCTAATGGCATCCGCGAAGTCGTGAGAAGAGTGCCATTGGCGAATTTTTTGACAGAGACGGATGGACCAGTAATTTACAGGAAACTTCCTTTCAACGGGCAGTTGACAAGCCCTTCATTCATACGTACAGTGGTTGAAGCTGCAGCCGAAGTCAAACAAATGGACGTTGTTGATGTTGCGGAACAAGTAGCTAGAAACTTCGAGGAATTTTTCAGCATAAAACTGGCTTAACATGTGCCGCGCGCGTTGCTCCACGCGGGTTAATCAGAATGAGCAAGGCATAAACTTAAATTAAGTCTACTCTTCTATTGAAAGTTGCTACGCCTTCAAGCGTTGGAGACTGAAAACTCGGCATAAAATCGAAGGAGTCTGGTACTTGGGAAAAGTTAAGACGGAACAGATCAAGCGAATAGCCAAAGAACTCATTGCGCGTTTTCCAGATAAATTCTCCAGCAATTTTGAAGACAACAAACGCATGGTTAACGCACTCACGCAGGGTGCGACAACAAAAATAAGGAACCAAATTGCTGGATACATAACACACGTGTTTTCACTAGCCCAAGCTGGCGCTTCAAGCGAAAACGCTGAAGGGGAGACACAAGCTTAAGCATAAACGGGAAGAAAGACATTATGATGGACGAGTATAGAAAGGGATGGGCGCTGAGATACCTGCGTGAGGCAAAGGCGGAGCTGGAAGCGGCACGAAAGATGCCTTACATGGCGCCCAGTCTATTGTTGGAAGCGATTAGAAAAGCCAGAAACGCCATCTACTACAGCCTAGGCGAACCTGCCTTCATAGAAATTCTCATACGTGAGGAAGTGGGAAGAGCCAAACCCACAAATGACTCAGTTCTGCGTTTTCTCGTGGAAATCGAAGAGATAGTGCAGCAGTTGACGCAGCTAGAGGAAGTGGACGGTGAGGTAATTATGAAGCAAGCTGACACTCTGGTTCAGATAGCCTCAGACATAGTGGAGACTTTGACTGAAGAAAAAATAGAAAATTAGAGTTCACCGTTTTTCAATTGCCACGGCTATGCGGTTTAACGCTTTCTGAATGTTTTCAACCGAATTAGCGAAAGATACGCGCAGATAGCCTTCACCATACTCGCCGAATGCTGTTCCAGACAGAACCGCCACGCCCGCCCTATTTAACAAGTGATCTGCTAACTCTTTGCTTTTCATGCCAGTGCCTTTGACATTTGGGAATACGTAGAAGGCTCCTCGCGGTTTTTTGCACGTTATACCTTTAATCTTGTTTAAGCCTGTGACTATTATTTCTCGGCGCTTTTTGAATTCTGCCACCATCTTTTCGGGTTCGGTCTGCGGTCCTTTAAGGGCTTCTATACCAGCTATTTGGATGAAAGCGCAAGTGCACGAGTTAGAGTTGATCATGAGTTGTGAGATTTTCTGGGCCAGGTCTTTCCGCATGACGCCGTAGCCGAGTCTCCAGCCTGTCATGGCGTAGGTCTTTGAAAAACCGTCCAGAAGAAGCGTTTTTTCCTTCATCTCTGGAAGAGACGTGATGCTTTCATGCTGTCCCTCGTATATTATTCTGCTGTAGACCTCATCTGAAAGCACAATAAGGTCTTCTCTGTCGGCTAAGCAGTCGGCAAGGTCTTTCAAATCCTCTCGAGTGAGAACGCCGCCCGTGGGATTTTCCGGCGAATTTAAAATTATTAGCTTGGTCTTTTTTGTTATCTTTTCTTTAACGTACTCTGGGTCGAGCCTGAAGTCATTTTCTTCTCTGAGCGGTATTGGCACTGGTTTTGCCCCGACAAAGTTTATCAAGGATTCGTAGACAGGGAATCCCGGGTTGGGATACAAAACTTCGTCTCGCGGGTTTACGCAAGCAAGCATACAGAAAAACATTATCGGTTTTGCGCCCGGCGTTACAACAACTTCTTCTAGGTCAGCTTTTATTTTTCTGGTTTTTGAAATGTACTCCGCTATGGCTTCTCGTAATTCTGGAATGCCCGCAGATGCTACGTAGTGTGTATAGCCTGAATAGAGGGCTTTTACCGTTGCTTCCTTTATGTTTCCAGGTGTGTCAAAATCTGGTTCTCCGATCTCGAGGTGCACGATATCTTTTCCCTGTTTTTCCAATGCCTTAGCTCTGGCTAAGACTTCAAAAGAGGTTTCGGTTCCTAAATTTTTCATTCTTTCCGCGAACATCAGGGACATTTATATTCTCCCCTGCAAAGAAAAGTAAGAAGTGAAAGGGTATATCTGTTTAACTACGTGAAAGCTTTCTGTTGAAACATTTCTCAGGAAAGTTTAGCCAGCGGCCTGACTTTTAGAACGTCTGGGTTCACTAGGTTTGGCGGTTTTTCGCCCTTGAAGAAGACTGACAAGTTTTCCGCAACCATCTCTGCCATTTTAGAGCGGGTTTCGTAGCTTGCGCTTGATATGTGTGGTGCGACAACAACGTTCTCGAGCTTGAGCAAAGGGTTATCCACTGGTGTTGGTTCTTGTTCAAAAACATCCAGTCCAGCACCGGCAATCTTGCCTGACTTTAAGGCTTCGTACAGGGCTTTCTCGTCGACGACGGCCCCTCGCGAATTGTTTATCAAGTAAGCTGTTTTTTTCATGAGTTTGAGTTTTTCCGCGTTTATCAAGTGGTAGGTTTCTTTCATCAAGGGAACATGGACGCTTACGAAGTCCGATTCTCGCAGAAGCTCGTTGAATTTTGCGTGTTTTGCTCCTATCTTTTCCATTTCTGGTCTATGTACGACGTCATAGTATAGGATTTTCATTTTGAACCCTTTTGCTCTCTCCGCTACCGCGTAGCCGATTCGTCCGGCGCCCACGATGCCTATGGTGGCGCCGTATATGTCTCTGCCCATGATCATGTTGGGGTGCCAGCTCACTTTCCACTGTCCAGTGCGGACGTATTTGTCTGCTTCCACAACTCGTCTTGCCACGGCCATCAGCAAGGTCCACGCGAAATCGGCTGTGGTGTCGGTTAGAACTTCAGGCGTGTTGGTCACGTAAATTCCTCTTTTGGTAGCCTCTTGAACGTTGACGTTGTCGAAGCCCACCGCCATCTGCGCCACAATCTTAAGCTTAGGCGCAACTTCAAAAACTTCAACGTCTATTTTGTCGGACAAAAGCGTGACAAGTGCATCGGCTTTCTCTGCTTTTTTTATTATGACTTCTTTTGGTGGGGGAGCGTACTCGGGCCAAACTTCAGCGTCAAAATTCTCCCTAATTATTTTTAAGCCTCTTTCCGGAAGCTCTCGGGTCACGTAAACTATGGGTTTTGGTATGTGCATCACCAGAAAATCTTACGCGAAATTGTTTATTAGCGTTGACTTATTACACTTATGCAGTGCTAACGAGAAAAAGCTCTTCGGTAGGCGTTCTTCCAGGATGATCAGAATAAAAAACAAGAAACAGCTAATTGGAAAAGGCGAAACGGAGCTTATGCGGAAAGCCAGAGCTTTAGCTCTTGGAAGTCTCGAATACGCCTTGAACGCTGTAGATTCAAAACAGATGGTAAAATCTAAGGTCTCATTAGAAGACTCGAATCTCCGCGTTGATGGATACTCGTTTGACCTGAGAAAATTCCGGAACGTATACGTCGTGGGCGGGGGCAAAGCAAGCGGTTTAATGGCTGAGGCGCTGGAAGAGATTTTGGGCAAACGCATAACCGAAGGGATTGTTAACGTTCCCCAAGGAGACAAATATAAAACAAGAGTCATAAAACTTCATGGGTCAAGTCATCCTGTTCCAGACGCAGCAGGAGTGAAGGGAACGCGCCGCATGTTAGCAATCGCGGAGCAGGCAGAGAAAGATGACCTGATCATCTGCCTAATTTCGGGCGGTGGCTCAAGCCTTATGTCCCTGCCACGCGGTGACATATCACTTAAGGACAAGCAGGAACTCACAAGCGCTTTGCTGAAGAGCGGCGCCGCAGTAAGCGAAGTCAACACCGTCCGAAAACACATTTCAGACTTTAAAGGCGGCTGGCTCGCCAAGAAAGGCTATCCGACTACCATTCTGAATCTTATTCTCTCGGATGTGGTGGGCGATGCGTTGGATTCAATTGCTTCGGGTCCAACGGTTCCTGACTCTACGACTTTTGTTGACGCCCGAAAAGTTTTGGAAAAACATGGTTTGTGGGAGAACGCTCCGTCTTCTGTCCTTAAAGTTTTGTCTGATGGCGAGAAGGGACTTATTGCAGAAACTCCAAAGACTGGCGACGCGGCTTTTGAGAAGATTTACAATGTGATCATGGGAAACAACCGATCCGCCAGTCTCGCCGCTTGCAAGTACCTCAAATCTGAGGGCCTGAACACGCTTTTGTTAACCGCCACATTGGAAGGTGAAGCGAAATATGTGGGAACGGTGCTCGCATCTGTTGCCCTTGAAATTCTTGCTTCCGGCAATCCTGTGCCAAAACCCGCTGGCATAATCGCGGGTGGAGAAACAACGGTCACAGTCAATGGAAAAGGTTTGGGCGGGAGAAATCAGGAACTGGCTCTGTCCGCGGCTCTGAAGCTCAAGGGTGTTGACGCGGTTGTTATCGCTTCTTTGAGCACTGACGGCGTGGACGGGCCGACTGATGCTGCGGGAGCGATTGTTGATGGGAAAACCTTGGCGCGGGCAGCGAAATTGGGACTGAATCCCGAGGAGTATTTGGCCGAAAATGATTCTTATCATTTCTTTTCGAAACTCGGGGGCCTCATTGTTACGGGGCCGACGGGAACAAATGTTAACGATATATCCGTGATAATCATTTTATAACCTTGCAAGCTGGATGCGAAGATGGCAATAACTGTGAAGTTTGTCGGTGCTTTGCGTCATGTTTCAGGCGCGGGCGAACTTGCCTTGGACTGTAAGGGAGACATTTCCATAAGAGCGCTGATTAACGAAATCACTAAAGAAATGCCTGCACTCAAACGAAGCCTGATCGACCAGCAGCTTGAAGATCCAAGGCCGAACGCGCTAATACTTGTGAACGGCAGAGAAATCAGCGTCTTAAACGGCTTAGAAACAAACCTAAAGGATGGGGATGAAATAGTCCTTGTTCCAGTTGTGCACGGAGGCTAAAAGATGTCAACAAAACTAATAACTTTGACAACAGATTTTGGATTGAAAGACCCTTACGCGGCAGAAATGAAAGCCGCAATTTTAGGCATATGCCCAAACGCCGCCATAGTTGACATAACGCATGAAATAGAAAAGTTCAACATACGAATGGGCGCTTACGTGCTAGCTTCTGCAGTCCCGTACTTTCCAAAGGGCACAATTCACGTGGCGGTTGTCGACCCCGGCGTTGGCACCCAAAGGCGACCCATACTGATACAGACACAGCAAGGCTTCTTTATCGGACCAGACAACGGCCTATTAATCTTAGCAGCGGAACACCAAGGCATAAGGCGCATTCATGAGATAACTAATCCACGGCTTATACTGCCGCGAGTTTCCAACACCTTTCACGGAAGAGACGTTTTCGCACCTGCCGCGGCTCACTTGGCGAGTGGGGTGCACCCGACAGAATTCGGGTCTGAAATCCGCGATGCCGTAAAGCCCGAATTCACAAAAGTTACGCTAAGAAAAGATGTGCTGGTCGGCGAGGTCTTGCATGTGGACAACTTTGGCAATATAATAACGAACATAGGCGAGAAAGAAATAGCGCGCATTCGCATGAAAGATGTGGTCAACGTCGAATTGCCCAATCAAAAGTTGAAACTGAAGCTCTGCAAAGCCTACGGCGAAGCCAAACCTCAAGAACCTTTAGCCCTAATCGGAAGCCACAATTATCTTGAAATCGCCATAAACCAAGGCAACGCGGCGGCCGAATTCGCAACAAAATCTGGAGACAAAATCAAACTATCACCTGTCTCAAACTAGCGCACAATCAACTGCAGGTTCAATCTATTTATGAGGGAGGAGGCAAAGCCCGCAGAGACCACGTTTTGATAGTTCTTTGGCTCGACATAAGAGCGCACAACTAAATTTAAATCTGTTCTCAGTTCTATTTGATTTGCAGTTCTCTTGTAAGTTTAGGGGGTGATGAGCATGGAAGAACCTGTGAAAATACTAGGCTTCGTTGGGAGTCTGCGCAAAGGCTCATACAACAAAGCTTTGATGCGAGCCGCTTTGGAGCTTCTGCCAGAAGATGCGACACTGGAAGTTTTTGACCTCGAAGGAATCCCGCCGTTTAACCAAGACTTAGAGAATCAACCCCCTCAAATAGTTCGTGATTTTAAAGCGAAAATCAAAAATGCAGACGCACTTCTAATAGCCTCGCCCGAATACAACTATTCGATACCCGGCGTCCTAAAAAACGCGATTGACTGGGCTTCGCGGCCTTACATCGACAAAGTCTTCGACGGCAAGCCCGTTGCCCTCATGAGCGCATCAGTCGGGCGACTTGGCGGCGCACGGGCGCAGTATCACCTCCGCCAGTCCTTTGTCTTTCTCAACATGTACCCCATTAATCATCCAGAAGTCATGCTGCCATCCGCAAGCCAATACATTGACGAAACAGGCAACCTTACCAATGAAGAAACAAGAAAGCTAATACGGGAACTGCTGGAAACTCTAGTGCAGTGGACAAGAAAGCTCAAAGGTGAACCTCGATAACGATTTGCTCGAATCTTATGATTCCATTTCCACTTTAAAGCTGAATCTTGCAAACGTCACCAAAGTCACGGTAAGAATCCGTAGCACTAACTTTAAAATTGGTAGCTGACACTTTAGAGTAGGCGCAAAACTTGAAGGTAATCGCTGATCTGCATCTTCACGGTCGCTATAGTCGAGCAACAAGCCAACGAATGAGCATCGAGGAAATCGCTCGCTTCGCAAAAATCAAAGGGCTAAACCTCGTTGGCACAGGCGACTTTACACATCCAAAATGGCTCAGAGAAATACGGGAAACCTTGGCTCCAGAGCAAAACACAGGCCTCTACAGAGTCGTCAGCAACCCGAATTCGCCAGTGCGTTTCATGTTGACAACGGAAGTGAGCACAATCTTTGATTTCAGGAATGATGCCAAGAAAGTTCATCATGTTATCTTGACGCCCAGCATAGAAGTCGTTGTCCAAATCAACGATGTGCTGAAAAGATACGGCGATTTAGGCGCAGACGGCAGACCCATGCTAAACATGACTGCTCCGCACTTGGTGGAAGAAGTGATGCAGACTTCGAGTGAGAATATGATTTTTCCTGCTCACGCTTGGACACCTTGGTTCAGCGTGTTCGGAGCTTTCAGCGGCTTTGACAGCATCGAAGAGTGTTATCAGGACATGACGAAGCATATATACGCCTTAGAAACGGGCCTCTCGTCCGACCCCCCAATGAACTGGCGTTTGAGCAAGCTTGACAGGTTTACGTTGGTTTCGAACAGCGACAGCCACAGCTTTTGGCCTTGGCGTATCGGCAGGGAAGCCAACGTCTTCGAACTTGAAAAAATTAGTTATCACGAAGTTGTAGACGCTGTTTGCAGCAAAGACCCTGAACGTTTCAAGTTCACCATAGAAACTGACCCTGCTTACGGGAAATATCACTGGACTGGCCATCGCAACTGCAACGTGTCCCTTTCGCCGCAAGAAGCACAAAAACTCGGCAATATCTGTCCAGTTTGCCGCAGAAAACTCACAAAAGGCGTTGAACAACGCATAGAAGAACTTGCTGACCGACCCGCTAGCTTTAGGCCTAACAATGTGCCGGGATTCATGCGGTTGCTTCCCCTTTCAGAAATAATAGCCACCGTTTTGAAGGTCGATTCTCCTTCAACTCAAGCGGTGTGGAAAATCTACAATTTGCTTATCGACAAATTCGGCGATGAATACTCGGTGCTCATCGACGCTTCAAAGGAAGCGCTGAACGAGATTGTGGAGGCACAGGTTGCTGATGCTATTCTCAGAGTTAGAGCGGGTTCAATTAGCGTCGTTCCTGGATATGACGGCGTGTACGG
>Ga0315282_10002876_pt1 | contig 31245 bp, 36 predicted proteins | sample YL17G07_20_MG_FD_203693 | JGI IMG/M metagenome (GOLD analysis project Ga0315282, IMG submission 203693) | Sediment microbial communities from Yellowstone Lake, YNP, Wyoming, USA - YL17G07_20 | ecosystem: Environmental > Aquatic > Freshwater > Lake > Sediment | place: USA: Wyoming | collected... | reverse complement strand
ACCGTTGCTCTGCTCGATGAACAGGCGCAACAGGCCGGTCGCACTACGTTTACTCGCGACGACATTGAGTTCGTGCGTCGGCAGTGTGTTTTCACGACGCATACGCCCGTGCCAGCCGGACACGACCAATTCCCGATTGATCTGGCTACACGTGTACTCGGGCGCGAGGAAATAGCGGCGATGCACGATGTGTTCTGCTTCGAGGGGACTCTCAACATGACCTATCTCGCCCTCAACCTCAGCCACTACGTGAACGGTGTCGCCAAGAAACACGGCGAAGTCTCCCGCCACATGTTCGCCGAGTACCGCATTGATGCCATCACCAACGGCGTCCATTCCGCGACGTGGGCAGCGCCGCCGTTGCAGGAGTTGTTTGACAAGCACATTCCCGATTGGCGGGCAGATAATTTCAGCCTGCGCTATGCCTTGGGCATTCCGGCACAGGAAGTATGGGAAGCGCACATTCAAGCGAAACGGCAGCTCATTGATTACATCAACCGCGAAACCAATTCCGGGATGGACACCAATGTCCTGACTCTCGGTTTCGCACGCCGCGCTGCGGCGTACAAGCGCGCCGACCTGTTGTTCCACGACATGGAACGGCTGAAAGAGATAGCGGCCAAGGCTGACAAGTTCCAGGTAGTGTACGCGGGCAAGGCTCATCCTCAAGACGAGGGCGGCAAGGAGCTTATCAAGCGGATTTTTCAAGCCAAAGAAGCACTCAAGGGTCACATCAAGATCGCCTACCTTGCCAATTATGACTTAGAACTCGCGAAACTGCTAACCGCTGGTGTCGATATCTGGCTGAACACACCGCAGCCTCCGCTTGAAGCCTCCGGCACCAGCGGCATGAAGGCCGCACTCAACGGCGTGCCAAGCTTCAGCGTATTGGATGGTTGGTGGATCGAAGGCTGCATCGAGGGAGTGACCGGTTGGGCAATTGGTGAACATTGTGATCCGGCCAACACGGGTGACGACAGATCCGCCTGCGACGCCGCAGCACTGTACGAGAAACTCGATCAGGTAGTCATTCCGCTTTTCTACCGCGACCGCAACCGGTTCATTGACGTCATGCGCCACGCCATCGCGCTGAACGGCTCGTTCTTTCACACCCAACGCATGGTCTTGCAGTACGTTGTGAAAGCGTTCTTTCGATGAGAGGATATGATCCCATCAACCCTTGGTTGCTTTCGAAGGGGCTTGTTCCCTTTACTGTCTTATTCATTGAAGGATTCTACTAAGATGAAGGTCTTCTATTTTTCGCTTAGACTCATCCTCGACTTAGCGCTTTTTGCGTCAGGGTATTAGAGCAGATGCCGACGAACAAAGGACACTGGTACGATGGGTGGTTCTACGACAGGTGGATTGCGCCCAATCAGGACCGTCTCTTCGGACAGATCAAGGAGCTTATCGAACGGAACTCGAGGGTGATCGACGTTGGGTGCGGTACCGGCCGATTAGCGTTTGCGCTGGCAGACAAATGTGAATGCGTTCTGGGAATAGACCTCTCTCTGCGGAACATCGAGAGGGCGAATCGCAATCTCTCCGTGAGTCCCGACCACAGAATGTCATTTGAACACAGAAGTGTGGCGGAATTGGCGCTGGGCGGGGAAGAACGCTTTGACTATGCAGTGCTGACGTACGTTCTTCACGAAGTGGCGGAACGAGGGAGGGCACAACTCCTTCAGGATATTTCCCTGGTCGCCGACCGGATCATTATTGGCGACTATCTTGTTCCCAGACCTGCCGGAGTAAGGTTTGTGCTGAACGAAGTGGTGGAATTCGCTGCCGGTCGGGATCACTACACCAACTTCAAGTCGTTTGTGGCGAAGGGCGGAATCTGTCGCCTCATCGAATGCGGACACTTCGAAGTGATTGAGGAAATTCGGAACTCGCCTCACATGAGTCACCTTGTCGTGCTTCAGTCTCCAAAAGGGTAAACAATGGCACATCATCATCCCCATACATCTTCAAGCGGTCAGATAGAGAAGAACCTCTTTGTCACCATGCTCCTGAACTTCCTTATCACCGTCGTCGAGATCGCGGGTGGGATTGTGTCAGGAAGTCTTTCCCTTCTTTCCGATGCGATTCACAATTTCAGCGATGGGATCGCTATTATCGTCAGCTACATTGCAATCCGGTTGAGTAAGAGACCGCGCACCCTAAGACATACATTTGGACTCAAGCGAGCGGAAATTCTAGCGGCGATCATCAATGCGAGCACACTCATCATCATCAGTTTCTTCCTGATCAAGGAGGCAGTTGAGAGATTCTCCAACCCGACTCCGATCACCGGAAGTCTCATGCTCATTGTTGCCGTTGTGGGTTTGATTGCCAATGTTGTTGGTACCATATTGCTCAAGAAAGGGTCCGAAGGGAACATCAACATTCGTGCTGCCTACATTCATCTGTTGAGCGACGCAGTCTCCAGTTTCGCGGTGATCATCGGCGCTGTATGTATCATCGCTTTCAACATCAGCTGGATCGATCCGGCTCTCACGATCCTCATTTCCCTCTACATCCTCAAAGAGACGTATGAGATCGTCAGGGAATCCGTTGATGTCATCATGATGTCCTCTCCGGCTGAAATCGATATGAAGGAACTGCAACAAGCAGTACAAGCAGTTCCCGGTGTGAAGAACATTCACCACGTCCACCTGTGGAAGATGAACGATGCTGACATTCACTTTGAAGCGCATATCGACGTGGATGATGTGTTAGTGAGCCGGACGGTGGAGATACAGCGACAGATTGAAGAGCGTTTGCACGACAGCAACGACATTAACCATGTCACGTTACAGTTCGAGTGCGACAGGTGCACGGGCAAATCGCTTGTGTAGTGACTGCATAGGACATAGTATCAAACCCCGACAATGCATGACCTTTTCGGCATTCGGTGAAAGAACAAGACCTCATAGAGCGAATCCAGGCGGGCGACCCGCGAGCCTTTAAGGAGCTGTTCGATTCCCAAGTGACCTTGGTCTACAATGTTTGCTTCCGGATGCTCGGCAACGGCAACGATGCGGAAGACGTGACGCAGGAGGTATTTTTCGAAGCCTACAAATCTCTCAAGCGGTTCCGTTCCGAGTCGAAGCTCTCCACATGGCTCTATCGTATCGCGGTGAATCGTTCACTGAACCATCGGCGCAAGAGAAAACTCGAACGATGGCTCTCACTTGACTTCGACTCGAATGAGAAGGGCGATGCGAGCTTCGATCTTCTTGGGACGACTGAAGCGAATCCCGATGATGCGATGGAAAGAAAGGATGTCGTACGCATTGTTCAAGAGGCAATCAACACGCTTCCCGACCGGCAGCGAGTTGCCCTCCTCTTGCACCGGTACGAGGAGCTGCCCTATGAGCAGATTGCCAAAATAATGGGTGTTACTGTGGCCTCCGTCGAATCTCTTTTACACCGGGCTAAGCAGGCTCTGGCCAGGAAGCTCCTTCCGCTCAAGAATGAGCTTTAGGTTGACCGCAGGTTTTCGGGACGAAGGGTGTCTAAATGTTAGAAAGGCGAACGAGCAATGATGCACGCAGAGATTCAAGAGCAACTACTGCGTTACCTCGACGGTGACTTGCCGGATGAGGAAATGCAGAAAATCCGTGAGCATCTGTCCACTTGCTCTGCATGCAGCAAACAATATGAGGTGCTTGCATCGCTATGGCGGTCGGACAGCAGGTTGGTGAAAGTGAAGCCTTCTCCATTTCTCTGGACGAGGCTTCAGGCACGCATCAGGGAGTATGAACAAACACCAACACTCGTTTGGGGTTTGAAGACAACCCTGAAGCGAATTCCGGTCCATCCGTTTCCTGCTTTCGCAGTAATTGCCGCGATAGTTGTGGGCATTTACCTTGGTTCGCCGCGTGAGTCTCAACGGTATGATGCTGTACAACTGGCCAACCGGTCGGTCGCCGCTACAGATGAATTGGGGTTGGACCAATTCGATGTTGTCCCTCCGGGTGCGCTCGGCAGTACATTAATCGACATGTCAAACGCAAAGAAGTGAGGGTCTGGTATGAGCAGGAACACCGTTTACGCTGCAGCGATCATATTAACGGTTGTCAATCTCGCCGCATTCGGTACGCTGTTGTATAACCGCTGGAGTAACAGGCACCCGTTATCCTTGCCTGACCGACGCGACCAACGATTTGAACAAATGAAAAAAGAGCTTGCAGTCTCGACGGAACAAGCCGCACAACTTGACGTGTACCGGACTACGTTTCATGCGGAGATTGACTCGCTTTCTACGCTGCTCGTCACCGCACGGACACAGTTGGCGCATGCACTCTTGAAAGACAAGTTAGACACGGCTCGTGTCAACAGCATTTTGGGCGACATTAGTCGACAGCAGTCTTCTGCACAACGGAAGGTGATTTCCCATCTTCTCTCTGTCAAGAGCATACTCAACCCTGAGCAGCAGGAAAAATTCTTCTCTATCGTTCTGGAACGATTCTCCTCTGCATCGGATCAGCCCGTGCCCGGACATCGGTTCCGTTGAGACACGCTCGGGGTCGCTTCCTCTCTCTCCTCCGTCAACGCTCCGCCGCAACCGCAAGTTTTTCCTCCGGCACGTGTCTAATCCTCAGAAGCAATAACTACGATAACGACAAGGAGAACTTTTCATTGAACCTTCGGACATTTTTTTTATTCACTAGCGCCTCGCTGGTCGCCTTGTTTCTCACGGCACAGGCACAGCGGGCTCCTCACGATCCGCTTACACTTGACCAATGTATCGCCCTTTCTCTGCAGAACAATCCACAACTGCTCTCGTCACAATACACAGTGGCAGAAAGTGAAGAACGAGTTCGGGAAATGCGCGCGGCGTATTTCCCTACGCTCAGCCTTACTTCGGTCGCAACCAGATATTCGTCCGCCTCCGGGAAAAGCAGCGGGGAAACATTCACCTCCAACAACTACAACGCCGGTCTTTCGGCGCGCTACTACCTTTTCCAAGGATTTAAAACAGTTGCCGCAACAGATGCTGCTCTCTTCAACTACGACGCGTCAACGTATCAGCACGAGAGCAACCGACAGGATTTGATTTTGAAAATCACACAAGCGTACTACAAACTTGTGCAAGCGGAGCGGCTCATACGTGTTGCTGAGAAATCCGTCGAGCGGGCACGGCTGCATCGAGACGTTGCTAACGCCCGAGTGAAAGCCGGGGTTGCCACCCGCTCTGACGTACTGAAAGCTGAGGTGGAGTTATCCAATGAAGGGCTTACGCTTATTCAAGCGAAAAACGGACGACTTACTGCACAGGGCTCATTGAACATTCTTTTGGGAAGACCTGCCGGTTCACCCATTCTCATTGTGGATGATTTGGGAACTCTTGAACGCAACGCTGTCCAGCAGTTTGACTCGCTCGTGGCTGTGGCGTTCCAGCATCGCCCGGAGCTAAAGAGATTCGACTCCCAAATACTCGCGCAGCGGTCGAACATTCAATATGCACGGAGCGACTATTTCCCTTCTATCTCCCTTGATGCGAACTATAGCTACGGTGGCGCGGAGGTCGCCGCTCTTGACAACATATGGTCAGTAGGACTGACCGTGAGTATTCCACTGTTCACAGGGTTCTCGACATCCGCGAGAGTGACGCAGGAAGAGATGGCGCTCCGAAGTCTCCAGGAACAGCGTGACGCCCTGCGCCAGCAAATCAGTCTCGACGTGTGGAATGCGTACTCTGCACTCAAAGAAGCCGAAGAACGAATTGATAACACCAAGACCTTTATGGAGAACGCGCAAGAGAACATGAACATCGCTGAGGGGGAATACAAAGAAGGCATCGGCTCAATGATTGATGTGACGGATGCGCAGACAGCTCTCTTGACAGCCGAGCAAAGCCACATCGAGGCGTTAGCAGATTTCAAAATCGCCGTGGCTTCATTGGAGCGATCTTTGGGCACAAGAGATACACAGGAGAAATAGCATGAAACGGAAATGGTATATCGTCGTCGGCGTTACTTTGTTGTTGGCCGTCGTGGCATTTGTCGGCAGTTCAGTGCTGCGCGGAAAAGGCGAGAAAGCATCCACTGCAGAGACAGCGCTTGTGGCTCGCCGCGACATCGGCTCGACTGTGCTGGCGACTGGCATTATCAAGCCAATGGTGGGGGCGGAAGTGAAAGTCGGCTCCCGCATTTCTGGTGTGGTGAAACAGCTACGAGCGAACATTGGCGACTATGTCAGAGCCGGCCAAATTATCGCCGAATTAGATGATGCTGAGCTGCAAGCAAAACTCAACCAGAATGTTGCCGCTCTCTCCAAAGCAAAGGCTGACCTCAACTATGCAAAACTCGCCTTTGAAAGAGAACTCTCGCTGCTCAAACAAGAGTTCACCTCGCAGCAGCAAGCGGATCAGGCGGAAACCGCTCTGATGATTGCCGAGGCACAGTACAAACAGGCGGAAGCCAACCTTGAGTACGCCAGAGTGCAAGTGAGCTACACAAAAATCTACAGCCCCATCTCAGGCGTCATTGCCTCCGTTTCGACACAGGAAGGCGAAACGGTGTCGGCAAGCCTCACGGCGCCCACGTTCGTCAGCATCATTGATCTGCGCCAGCTTGAAGTGCAAGTGTATGTTGACGAAACGGACATCGGTAAAATTCGGATCGGACAGGAAGCAAGTTTTACCGTCGACACGTATCCCGACACAGACTTCAAAGGCACAGTCACAGCCATCTATCCCAAAGCGATCATACAGGACAACGTGGTGAACTACATCGCGACAGTGGAAATTAACGAATCCCAGGGGAAGATACTACGGCCGGAGATGACAACCAATGTGACAATATCCCTCGAGACACGAAAGAATGTCTTGGCAGTTCCTACAAGCGCCATCACACGCGAGCGAGGCGACCGGTACGTCACGGTCATTGAAGGTGAAAAGAGAATCCAACGCAAAGTGAAAGTCGGCTGGAAGGACAACGGCTACACTGAGATCATCAGCGGACTGAAAGAAGGAGAACAGATTCTTGTTCCATTAACGAATCAGGAGAACAATCCATGAACAACAAACTGATTCAAGCAGCCAACCTCACGAAGGTCTACAACAAAGGAGGCGGAGGTGAAGTGTATGCGGTGCACGACGTCTCCCTGGAGATTCGGAAGGGCGAGTATGTCGCCATCATGGGAGCGTCGGGCTCTGGCAAATCGACCCTCATGAACATCCTCGGTTGTCTCGATAAGCCGACTGGCGGTTCACTGAAGTTGGACGGCGTTGAGGTAAACACGCTCACCGACGAAGAGCTTGCCAGAGTGCGCAATCAGAAAATCGGATTCGTGTTTCAGTCATTCAACTTGCTTGCACGCACCAATGCGCTCGAGAACGTCGAGCTACCGCTTATCTACTCCGACAAAACCGATATTTCGCGGCTTGCCCGACAGGCGCTGGAATCCGTAGGATTGGCGGACCGCGTGCATCACAATCCGGGCGAGCTTTCCGGCGGGCAGCAGCAACGCGTGGCGATTGCCCGGGCGCTGGTCACCGACCCGGAAATCATTTTCGCCGACGAGCCGACTGGAAACCTTGATAGCAAATCAAGCCTTGAGATTATGGCACTCTTCCAACAACTGAACGAGAAAGGGAGAACGATCGTACTGGTGACGCATGAACCTGACATCGCCCAACATGCGCGCCGTATCATACAGATTGCCGATGGAAGAATCGTCAGGGATGAAGTGAATCCACAGCCAAGAGTTGCTGAACAAGAGATGAGCAGTCTAGTTTCGAAGGAGGTGTCCAATGAAAACAAGTAGAGTACTGCAAGTGGCATTCAAGGGATTGGGAAGGAACAAGCTCAGAACATTTTTGATGATGATAGGGATCGTCATTGGCATCACAGCTCTGACGTTGATTGTATCGGCAGGGCTGGGCGCGCAGGACCGCACCATGGATCGCGTGAAGAAGTTCGGACTTGAAAGCATGATGGTGTTCGCGGGAGGGGGTCGGGAGATGGGCCAGCCATCAGGCGGACAGCCGACGACATCGTTGAAACTTGAGGACGCCGTTGCGATAAAACAAGAAATCAAGGCTATCGCCGACGTTGCTCCATTCAGCCGAAAACGTCAGGCGGAGGTGAAGTTTCAAGAGAAGTCCATCACCACAACGGTAACCGGCGCTACCCCGTCGTGGGCGCCGGTGTGGGATTGGGATGCGGCGGAAGGCGACTTCATCACGGACGAGGATCTCGCAAGTCTTGCGCGTGTATGCGTTATCGGTCCCACAGTGCAAAAGGAATTGTTTGGGACGGCAAATCCCATTGGTGAACAACTCCGAATTGGGTCCGTGCAATTCGAAATCAAAGGAATCATGCAGGCGAAGGGAACCAGCCCGGGCGGAGGAGACATGGACGATCGCATTTACATTCCGCTCAGCACGCTGATGAGGCGTGTGGCAAATGTTGACTATATTGAGGCCATCAAGATACGTCTCACCACGGCAAAGGACATGGATAAAACCGCGGCGGACATCAAAGCGCTCCTTCGTGAACGCCATAAATTGGCAGCCGGAACGCCGGAGGATTTCACCATCACGATGCCGACCGAGGTCACGAAGATGGCCGAGAAAGTGGCAGGCACGTTCAACATCTTCCTTGCGCTTGTTGCTGCTATCTCGCTCATCGCAGGCGGCGTAGTCGTTGCGAACATCATGCTTATCTCGGTGAATGAGCGCCGCAAGGAAATTGGGTTGCGCAAGGCTCTAGGCGCACAGCGCAAGGACATCATGTTGCAATTTCTGTACGAGGCAACAGCGGTGACGTTGACCGGTGGGGTGATCGGAATTGTTTTAGGAGCGATCGGCGCGAAGATTCTTGAGGCGATCACGCAAATGCCCACGTCCATCTCATGGGAAAGCGTCGCGCTCGGGGTTGTCTTCTCAAGTTTGGTGGGAATTCTCGCAGGATTGCAACCCGCAAAGAGGGCAGCGGCCCTTCAACCGATTGAAGCATTGCGAGCGTGATGAACATTACTCGAAGCATCCGCATCTCACGAAAACAATTAGCAGCTCATAAGCTGAGGACGGCTCTGGCTCTTCTTGGCATCGTCATCGGCGTCTCCGCTGTCATCATCATGGTCGCCATCGGCAACGGCGCTCAGGAGGAGGTGCTGTCCAAAATTGAAGCGATGGGAACGAACCTGCTGGTTGTGAACGCGGGACAAGTGCAGAAGAGCGCCGGACGCGCACAAATCCGGGGAACAGTCACGACGCTCACTCTCTCAGATGTAGACGCAATCGTACGCGAGTGTTCGGCCGTGAAGGCCGCAGCGCCTGTGCAGAGCAAGAAGATCCAGGTCAAATACGGCAACCTCAGCACGAACACCACCGTGGTCGGCACCACGCCGGAGTTTCAGAAAGTGAGGAATTTTCGCGTCGCCACAGGCGCCTTCTTTACCGAAGAGGAGAATCTCGCTTCCCGCCGTGCGGCAGTCCTGGGCCAATCCGTCGTGAAGAATCTGTTTGAAGGACGCAATCCCATCGGCGAGACCATTCGCATCGGCAAAGTGCCGTTCGACGTTATCGGCATCATGGAATCGAAAGGCGTGGACCTCAACGGCGTGGACCAGGACGACCAGATTTTCATCCCCATACGAACGGCGCTGCGGCGTGTTTTTAATCTCACGTACATCAGCGCGATCAACATCCAGGCGGTGAACACTGAGGTCATGGAACGAGCCGCCGCGCAAATCAGCGAGTTGCTGAGAGACCGTCACCGGCTGAACAAACAACAGAAGCCGGACGATTTCACGATCCAGAATCAAGCCGACCTTCTTGAAGCGCAGAGGGAGACAACAGATACCTTTACGATGCTGATCGGCAGCATCGCAAGTATCTCGCTGCTTGTCGGTGGTATTGGCATCCTTGCCATTATGTTGATCGCCATTCGGGAGCGAACGAATGAAATCGGTCTGCGCATGGCAGTTGGTGCAAGCCGCAAGGATATCATGACGCAGTTCGTCCTCGAAGCTTCCATCCTGAGTGTTGGAGGCGGATTGGTTGGAATCATCATTGGGATGCTAGGAGCGTTCTCTGTGCGCATCGGAACGTCATGGGCTGTGAGCATTTCGCCCGCATCAATTGCACTCGCGTTCGGCTTCTCGTTGCTTGTCGGATTGTTCTTCGGCGTCTATCCGGCCCGGAGAGCTTCACTTTTGGACCCTATAGAAGCATTGCGAAGTGAATAGGGTAATGAAGCCACACACCGGGGATACGAAAGGAAATTGAAACACGCCTGCACGACACGTACGACATCAATCATACCACTCTCCAGTTTGAGTGCGATACGTGCAACAAGAAGGATTTGGTATGAGTGAGTATTGATAGAACGAAGCGAGAGCACTAACGGAAGGAACCTACAATGAAGATCGCAGCAGTATCAGATGATGGAGTCACCATCAGTCAACATTTCGGACGAGCACCGTATTATGTCGTCATCACAATCGAGAGCGGAAAGATTATCGCACAAGAAAAGCGAGACAAACTGGGCCACTCACACTTTGCCGGCGAGCCGCATGCCCATGAGGCGCACGGTCCGGGCTCAAAAGGTCACGGTTTCAACGCCGCATCGCAATCGAAGCACCAAAGGATGGCATCGGCAATCGCCGATTGCGAAGTGCTGCTAGCACGCGGCATGGGAGCCGGGGCGTACGAGAGCCTGCGTCAGTCCGGCATTCGTCCGTTTTTCACCGATATCCCGACCATCGGTGCCGCGGTGCAGGCGTATCTCGAGGGCCGCTTGGTCGATCATACGGAGCGGTTACATTGACTGCAGCGTCGCTCGTGCTTCCCACAGTCCTATGAGGATGAACGTGAACATTGACCAACTATCTCGCGAAGACCTAATCAAATTGGTCCGGCTCTATGCCAAGAACTGGCTGGCACACGATGGCTGCTGGTTCCTCGCTGTTGAAGACCAAACGGGTATGGAGACGGCGATCGAGCTGGACACAAAATCGTGGGCGTGCTTCTCCCCCGTCGAAGCGCGGCGTATCATGCAGACATTCGGTATTCCCGAAGACGCGGGGTTGGACGCACTCGAGCGAGCACTGGAGTACCGATTGTATGCCGCGGTCAACCGAAAGGAAGCCGAACGCGTGGACGAGCATACGCTGCGCTTTCGGATGGTCCAGTGCCGCGTCCAGCAGGCAAGGCAGCGTAAGGGGCTGCCGCCATTCCCATGCAAGTCGGTGGGACTGGTTGAGCACACCCAGTTTGCACAGACGGTGGACCCGAGGATAGAAACCACGTGCGTGCACGCCCCGCCCGATTCGGTTACGGACGGATTTTGTGAGTGGGAATTCCGGCTGACTCAATGATCGCGCGACATTCCAATGGCCACTTCTCGGAAGCCGCTTGGTCGATCATCCGAAAGGCTACACCGAGGAATACACAACAAATGCGGTACTGCCAACAGAGGTCACCATGTCCTTCGATGCAATTGTCAACAAGAAGATTTCTTTCCTTGGCGCAGGCATCATTGCCGGAGTCTTCATCGAGCGCTTGCTGAGGGCACGGGTCACCGCGCCCGAAGACATTCTTGCCACCGATATAGATGAGGCAAAGCTCGATCACCTCGGCAAGCGGTTCGGCATCAAGACCAGTCTCAACAACAGAGACGGGGCCGACTTTGGAGATATCATATTCCTTGCTGTTCCTCCGGGGACAGTGAAGGCTGTGCTTTCAGAGAGTTGTTTGATGGTGCGACCCGATCAAATCATCATTTCCCTTGCGGCTGCAGTGCCGCTGTGGGTGATGGAGAGCGTTCTCTGCAAGCCAGTGCCGGTCGTGCGAGTTGTCCCGAACACTCCGTCGCTGATTGGAGCCGGAGTGAACCCCTATGTGCTCGGCAAATATGTCCGTGAGGATCAGGCTGCCAAAATTGAAAACGTGTTGAGCGTTTTCGGGAGTGCAATCAGAATTGAGGAGAAGGACATGAACGCAGCCACGGCGCTCACCGCCGTCGGACCGACGTACATCTTTCCCGTTCTGCACGCTTTAGCCTCAGCAGCCGAGTCGAAAGGCATTCAGCGGAAACAAGCTCTGGTGATGGTAGCCGATTTGGTGGCGGGCGGTGCGCAACTCGTGAGGGAGACGGGCCGCGAGCCGGAGGAGCTGAAGCTGATGATCGGAACGCGGACGCTCAAAGAGGACGAAGCTGTGGCCCTCTTCACCCGTGCCTATCTCGACGCGTTCGACAAGATTACAGCGAGTGAGAAGAAGCTGACGACGTGAACGGGATCCTTGTTGTTTGACCTGTCAACCGTCAGAGGCTAAATGGCGGTTCATTGTGGCAAGTAGTTGTTGAGCCCGTAGGACATGAGGAACGCTGGCGCCATCCACAATCTCCGCCCGTGGATCCCTTCAGAAAAACCAGCCCAGCGTTTTTCTCAACAATTCTTGACTGCCACTTGCATTTGTCTATACGAATATATATATTCGTCTGTGCGCATATAAAGGTGAATCCGTGAAGAACCTAGCAATGATATTCAAGACGCTTTCGGACGAATCCCGCCTGAGGATCTACAATATCCTTCTTGCCTCCGGTGAGCTCTGCGTGTGCGATATTGAGGGGACACTCCGGTTCACGCAGACGAAGGTCTCCCGCCATCTCGCCTACCTGAAACGTGCCGGATTGGTGAAAGACCGCAAGCAGGGCTTGTGGATGCTCTACTCAGTCGCTGAGCCGAGAAGTGAAGAGCAAAAACAGCTGCTGCAGGCAGTTGCCGAAGGGCTGAGGGCCAATCCAGTCGCGCAACGGGATGCGAAACTTCTTGCCCAGAATATCAAGCGCGGGTGCTGCACGACATTCGCCGTATTGAAGTCGCGTGTCATACCTACAACATTGGAGATGAATTAACCATGCCAGCAACGTCCATATTGAATGTGCAGCAACGAGAGCTGATTGCGATCGGAGCCTCCATCGGTGGGAATTGCCTGCCGTGCCTCCGGTACCACTTCGCCGAGGCAGTCAAGGCCAGCTGCACGCCTGAGGAAATCGCGGAAGCGATCGAGCTGTCGAAGATGGTGAAAGAACGTCCGATCAAAGATATCTACCGACTTGCCGATGAGCTTCTCCAGCGTAAACGTGAGAACATATCCGCCACAACATTGAAAGAGGAGGGGAAAAATGCCAACGTATGAGTTTCACTGCAAAGAATGTGGATACTACTTTGAGTTCTACTCGGCGGTCGCAGAGAAAGAACGAAGAGAACGCGAGCGCACGATTACCTGTGAGCAGTGCGGAAGCGACAAAGTTGAGCAAGTCTTCGGCGGCTTCTCGATCCTGACGGGCACGCAGGTGCGTAAGGACTCCGGCGGAGGTTCAAGTTGCTGTAGCGGAGGGACATGTTGCTGAGGGACGAATGACGACAGTTCACATCTTTGGTTTGCCAATAGCGGCGTGTGATCCAAACAACACTTGGAAGGCAGCGGCAGACCTGATTGGTCGCCGTCTCCAGTTGAGGTTTGGGATGAACGTGCGAACAGTCTATATCGAATTGTATTCGCCTGAGTCGTTCGAGTTCGATCACATCGTGAAGCTCCTCCAGGAGGGAGAGTCACCTCCATTCGTTACCATCAACGGCGAGCTTATTCAGTCTAGAGGGAAGCTCTCAGAGGGTAGAATTGCGCAGATGATCGAGCAGCTGCATGCGAAAGAAGTTTCTACCATTCAAACAACAGAGAACACATGACCACCGATCGTACACAGCAAGCTCACCCGGCAACCATGAATCTCGCTGCGGCGGGTTCAATACTTGGAGCCGCCATTGCAGCTACTCGTGAATACGCAGAGTTCAGGGCTGTAGAACAGCGTTATCAAAACGATACCCAAGCACAAGAGCTCCTCAGCCAGTATCAGGAGGCGCAACGGACAATGCAATTGATGCGGCAACTCGGCAACGCCACATCAGACGAAACACAGCGGCTGGAGGAATTGCAACGCGCACTTGAGGAAAATCAAACGCTCGTCGACTATTTCGATGCGCAGGAGAAGCTCGTTGCCCTACTTCGGGAACTAAACATGTTCATCAGCGAGCGGCTGAATTTGGATTTTGCCGGACTGACAAAACCGAAAAGCGGATGCTGTGGATGATAAGGAGATGACTATGCTGAATAATGAACTTCTGCATGCAGCCGGCGCTTTTGTTACGACGCTGCAATGCTCGGATGAGTTTGACGCGTTTCTCAAAGCCCGAACGCTGTTTCAGAACGACCCTGAACTGGGAGGGATTCGAAAGCGCTTCAATGCTCGATCAACGGAATTGCAGTCGAAACAGGCGACAGGAACGCTGACACAGGAAGAGATCAACGAGTTGCGGGCATTGCAGAGCAGTCTGAACACTCACCCGACTACTGTCGAGTACATTCACGCCCGTCAGAAGATGGTGGCGACGTTAGAAGAATGCAACCGGGCGCTCAGTCAAGAGTTGGGATTTGATTTTGCGTCGGCTGCGGCGCCCCCGTCATGCTGTGGATAGATGATAGAACAATTGACTTTCCAAGGAGAACAATGATGGAGAACGCAGTGGGGAGTGAGCTCACAACGATTGAAATCTTCGACCCACCCATGTGCTGTCCGAGCGGGCTGTGCGGTCCTTCTGTTGATCCTGCCCTGCTCGATATCAATGAAGCCATCCTGAAGTTGAAGAAGGAATTCGACGGGGCCGTGCGCATCGAGCGGTACCTTTTGAGCCAGCAGGGACAGAAGTTCATGCACGTTCCTGAAGTTCTTGCGCTTCTGAAGCGCGAGGGCGTCTCCGTCCTGCCAGTCACGATGGTTAATCGCAGGATTATCAAGCAAAGGTCCTATCCAACCTATGATGAACTGAAGCTGACGGTCGGGGAGAAGACGATATGAAACAGACACGATATGTTTTCTTCTCCGGCAAAGGCGGCGTCGGCAAAACCACGATGGCATGTGCCACCGCTGTCCACTACGCCGAGCACGGCCTGTGAACGCTGATCATCACAACAGATCCAGCCTCGAATTTAGCGGATGTCTTCGAAATAGAAATCGGACACAAAATCACTCCGCTCGGTATCCCAAATCTGTGGGGGATGGAAATCGATCCAGACATATCCACACAGGAATACCGAGAACGCATCCTTGCACCTATGCGTGCGGTCATGCCGGTTGATGTGATGAAGGTGTTGGAGGAACAGTTCAACTCTCCCTGCACCACAGAGATTGCTTCGTTCGACCGATTTGTTGATTTCATGGTTGCGGAAAAAGAAGGCGAAGGCGAAACGTACGACGTGGTGATCTTCGATACGGCTCCCACGGGACACACAATCCGTTTGCTTGAGCTTCCTGTTGATTGGAGCAAGCACATTGAGGAGAGTGCCAAGGGAGGCGGCAACACCTGCATCGGTCCTGTGGCGTCAATTCAGGAGAACAAGAAGAAGTACGATGAAGCAACCCGACTCCTCGGCGATCCTGAGCGTACTACATTCATGTTCGTGCTGCAGCCGGAAGCGACGTCGCTCTTTGAAACAAAGCGTTCGTCGGAGGAATTGACGACCATCGGCGTCAAGAAGATTGAGTTGATCGTGAACGGCATCCTTCCAAGAGAAGTCTGCGAGCACCCGTTCTTTGTGAAGCGGTTCGAGATGCAGCAGAAGCATCTGGAAGAGATCGCAAGACTCTTTCCGGTCCCGCAGCGCCGTATGCTTCAGCGGGACGGAGAAATCAAGGGGGTGACTGCTCTTCGGAACATTGCCCACGATCTTTTCCCTTCGGATGGCCAGTCCGGCTCATATCGCTTACAGACCTCTGCAGCCATCGTCAGCGATGCTCAGCTGCCCCCTGTTGCAGATGACATTCTCGGCCTCATCCGGCCAAATGGCCAGACGAAGGCTGTGTTTTTCACCGGAAAAGGCGGTGTCGGCAAGACGACGGTGTCCTGCGCTGCGGCGTTTCATCTTGCTTCGGAGGGCTACAAGACCCTTCTGCTGACCACCGACCCGGCATCTCATATCGGCGAGGTGCTTTCGCAGCATGTCGGAGATACAATCCGCCCAGTGGAGGGTGTCGGCAACTTGTACGCCACGATCATCGACCAGCGGAAAGCGACGGAAGAGTACAAAGCGAGAATTCTCGCTGATGCATCAGCCAAATATTCCGAAGACATGCTCACGGCGATCAAAGAAGAACTGGAGTCTCCCTGCACGGAGGAAATGGCCGCGTTCGACAAGTTCATGCACTACGTCGAAAGCGATGAGTATGATGTCGTCGTGTTTGATACCGCTCCCACGGGACACACACTTCGTCTGCTTCAGCTTCCGTTTGACTACAGCGATCAAGTCAGTCTGATGGTGACAACGAGCGATCGAAGTGCCGCAGCAAAGTCTGAGACGCAGCAACGATTCGACCGAATCATTGCACGGATGAAGGATCCCGAGCGATCGGTGTTTGCATTCGTTGTCTACCCGGAATCGACGCCGGTCGTGGAGGCGTACCGTGCAATGCTCGATTTGAAAGCTGCGGGAATTCCAACGCAGTTCGTTGTCGCCAATCAGGTTCTCTCGCCCGAATACTGCACGAATGAGTATTTCACCTGCCGACAGGCAATGCAGGCAAAGTATATCAAAGAGATCAGAGAACGTTTTCAGCTTCCGATGGCGGTGATGCCCTTGCTGGAGACTGAAATCAAGGGACTTGCGATGGTTGAGCGGGCGGCGGATGAGTTGTTTACTCCTCTGAGCACAGTTGCTGCAGGATGACTCACTAAGGCGATCAGATGGGAAAGAATGCAATCGAGCTTGTCTCGGTGATTACATGTCCACACTGTGGCCACCGGAGCGCGGAGACGATGCCGACTGATGCATGCCAGCATTTCTATGAATGCGAGAGTTGCCACGCCCTCTTGAAACCGCGTCCAGGAGATTGCTGCGTTTTTTGCTCGTATGGTACTGTCAAATGTCCCCCTGTACAGATGGCCAGTCTTTGAATAACCAGATGAAGAGAATACTTATCCTGTGCACGGGCAATTCCTGCCGCAGTCAGATGGCGGAAGCGTTCCTGAAGTCGTTCGGTCCGTCGCTTGAAGTCTATTCCGCCGGGACGAATCCCGGGTCGCGTGTGCATCCAAAAGCGATCCAGGTTATGCAGGAGGTTGGTATTAGTCTCGAAGGAGCCTTCCCGAAGAATGTCGACCGCTTTCTTAAGGATACATTCGACTACGTTATCACGGTGTGCGACAACGCGAAGGAGACTTGTCCTGTTTTCACCGGTCAGGTCAAACATCGGATGCATATCGGCTTTGATGACCCAGCGGAAGCAACCGGGACAGACGAAGAAGTGCTGCGTGCGTTTCGTCGCGTGCGGGACGAAATCAAAGATCGTTTCAGACAGTTCTATCGCACATCCCTTGTACATGAATCGAAAGTAACAAAATGAACATATTCCGCCTCCTTGAGAAACTTCAAAACTTTAAGCTTCTCCCTCTCTTTGTCATCATCAGCATGGCAATCGGCATTGGTATTGGGAACCTGTACGGCATCTCCAACTTTGGTCTCACTCCCCCTATCGACGCGCTCGCATCCATCATACACGGGACCTACCAATTCTCTCTTCCCAACACACTTGCTCTTGGGGTGGTGGTGGGGCTTTTTCTGATGATGTATCCGGCGATGACAAACATCCGGTTCGGTGATCTCGGAAAAGCACTGAAATCGCCGAAACACCTTGCTGTGGTGCTCTTCTTCAACTTCGCCATAGCACCGTTCTTCATGCTCTTCCTGGCAAACACGTTTCTCGAACCTGGATCGGATTTCCACACAGGACTGGTGCTCTACGGACTAGCGCCGTGCATTGCCATGGTCATCGTCTTCACGTTTCTCTCGTTCGGCAATAGCGCCCTTGCCATCGTGCTCGTCGCCCTGAATTCCATTCTTCAAATGCTCCTCATTCCCGTGTATGCGCACTGGTTGCTGGGGAAAGTGCAATTCGATGTGTGGATTGTTGGGGAAAGCGTTCTGCTGTATCTTGGCCTTCCTCTCGTGGCAGGGCTCCTCACGCGTTACTTCGGCGTGAAGAAATACGGTGAAGAAGGGTTCAAGAGAGTCAAAAGCCTGCTGGACACGTTCTCCATCATCGGACTTCTCTTCACGTTGATCGTGATGTTCGCCCTCAAGGGTGATCTCATCCTCGACAGGCCTGGTGTGATTCTGGAGCTCGCAATTCCGATGATCATTTTCTTCTGGGTGATGTTTGCTGTGGTGTACCTTGTGGGATGGAAGCTTGGGTTCAGCTACGAGGACGCTGTGGCTGTCGGTTTCAATTCTACGGGGCGTGACTTCGAAATTGCAATCGCTATTGCGATCACCGCATTCAACTCGACTGTTGCGCTGGCGACCGTTGTTGGACCATTGATCGAGGTGCCGGCGATGCTTGCGCTGGTCTGGTTTGCGAGGACGACGCGTCAGAGACTCTTTGAAAAGATCGCAAATCAAGGGCTACCAACGCAAGTCCACGAAGCACAATTGCCACTACAAGAGAACATTCAGTAGGTGATCATATGTATTCACGAATTCTTTTTCCAACGGATTTTGGCGAGCATGCCCGCCACGCTCTTCAGTGCACACTCGAGTATCGTACAGTTGGCTTGAAAGAGATCATTTTGTTGCATGCTATTGACGTCAACGAACTTGGCTGGTATGCCTCTGCGCAGTACCTTAAGCTCCGCGAGGAGCAGATGCGTGAAGTCGCGGCAATCAATTTTCAGGAATTGGAATCATTGGTGCGCGACCAGGGCATTGCCGTTTCCTCTCTCGTAACAACAGGCATACCGAGCATTGAAATCCTTCATACGGCGAAGCAGAAGCAGGCGTCGCTGATTATTGGAGGATCGCACCGTAAACGGCGTGATGAAGAGGAACTCCTCGATACGACGACCGCACGTGTCGTCCGCCATTCACCCATTCCTGTGATGGTCGCACGGTATCATCCCGCGTGGGAAGATGCAGAGAAATGTGCCCAGTACTGTCAACGCCAGTTTTCGAAACTGCTCGTACCGGTCGATTGGTCCGACTGCGCAATGAAAGCCGTTGATTACATTGCAGGGTTGAAAACATCTGAGCCCCAAGAAGTCATCGTAGCCCATGTGTTGGACGAACATGAGCTGCAGTACGCGGATGCCGAGGTAATTGAGGAGTGTCGACAGAAGGATTTAGAGCAGTTGGAGCGTACCAAAACACGTCTCGCGTCGGAGGGGTTTGGCGTCAAAACTCATCTCCACGTCGGGAAACCTCATCGAGAAATCGCTCGCATTGCAGAAGAAGAGAACGTTTCGCTTATCGTGATGGGGCACCACGGCAAGGGGTGGCTAAAGAACCTGGTGATTGGCAGCACCACCGAGCGTGTCCTCAGAACCGCGCGAGTGCCCGTCCTTGTTGTGAACCGCATGGAAATCTGACGGTGGAATCCGTGCACAACAGTGATGTCAAGTCTGCGGTGAAGGAGAAATACGGGGAGATCGCCAAGACCTCGTCTTCATGCTGTGAACCGGCTTGTGGTTGCGGGACGGATTCAGGTATCGCAGGCACGATAATCCTCCCCGATCTTTATGATAACGTGGATGAACGGATCCGAGAAGTTGCGGATCTTGGTCTCGGATGCGGTACCCCGACGGCATTCGCTGATCTTGTAGCCGGCATGACTGTCCTGGATCTGGGGTCGGGAGCCGGCATTGACGTGTTTGTGGCTGCCAAGCAGATTGGCCCGAGCGGAAGAGCAATCGGTGTTGATATGACCGAGGAGATGATTTCTCGGGCAGAAGCGAACAGGAGAAAGCTCGGCATTGAAAACGCGGACTTCAGACATGGAGAGATTGAGCATCTCCCTATCGATACAGCATCGGTGGATCGCGTCATTAGCAACTGTGTAATCAATCTTGTCCCCGATAAGAGAGTAGCTTTTGCAGAAATGTTCCGCGTCCTCAAGAGGGGAGGCAAATTCACAGTGTCCGACATCGTCTCTGTCGGTCAGATCCCGGAGGAGATTCGGATGGACATGCTTCAGTGGGCTGGTTGTGTCGCAGGTGCGTTGGACAAGGACGAATACTTGTCTATCGTTCGTGAAGTTGGATTCATCGATCTCACAATTGGCGCTGAGAGGCCATACCAACTTGATCCCAGCCTGCCGTTCGGGCTCCGGAGCATTACGCTGACTGCCACAAAACCTTGATGGCAAACCATTCTATCCAGCCAAGGAGTGTCTATGGACAAAGCCAGAGTGCTGTTTGTCTGTGTCCACAACAGTGCACGGAGCCAGATGGCGGAAGCGTTGCTGAACCACATTGCGGGTGAAAGGTTCCATGCTGAGAGCGCTGGTTTAGAGCCGGGGACGTTAAACCCGCTGGCGGTCACGGCAATGAAGCGACTGAAGATCGACATCTCAAAAAACCCAACCCGAGATGTATTCGAGCTTTACAAACGTGGAGGGATGTTTAGCTACGTCATTACCGTCTGTGATGAGTCAAGCGGCGAACGATGCCCGCTGTTTCCCGGCATCGCGAAAAGAATTCACTGGAGCTTTGACGATCCTGCCTCATTCACCGGACCCTATGAAGAGAGGCTCGCGAGAACGATTCAGGTGAGGGATCAGATAAAGGAACGGATTCAAGATTGGCTGAAAGAAATTGAGCATTAATGTGCCCGCACCTTCATGGCTTGTCTCCAACCCCAGAGGAGCGAAGAACCGATTGTGAAGAAGTTCCCTCGCCTGGCCGACGTGTTCGTCGACCGGTATGTGAGAGCCTCCAACATCATTCTTCTGCTTGAGTAAAACGATTAAGGGTAATCGATGTCCACGATCAGCCGCAAGCTCTCCTTCTTTGACCGTTACCTGACCCTCTGGATTTTCTTAACAATGGCCATTGGCGTTGTATGGGGATATCTCTCCCCTGGAATCGTTACTTTCTGGGGTTCATTCCAGTCTGGGACGACGAACATCCCCATTGCTATTGGCCTGATACTCATGATGTATCCGCCTTTGGCAAAGGTTCGCTACGAAGAACTGCCTGCTGTGTTCAAAAGCGTTCGACTCCTTCTCCTCTCATTGGTTCAGAATTGGATCGTCGGCCCGGTTGTTATGTTTTTGCTGGCGATTGTTCTTCTGCCTGACAAGCCCGAGATGATGGTGGGCGTCATTCTGGTCGGTCTCGCAAGGTGCATTGCAATGGTGCTGGTCTGGAATGATTTAGCAAAGGGCGACGCTGAACTTGCAGCGGGTCTTGTTGCGTTCAATGCTCTCTTCCAAGTCTTGCTCTACTCCGTGTACGCCTATTTCTTCATTACGGTTCTTCCGCCTTTGTTTGGGTTGAGTGGTGCAATCGTAAAAGTCTCGATCGGTGAAATAGCAGCGACTGTTCTCGTTTACTTAGGAGTGCCATTTGCTGCCGGCATCATAAGTCGAGTTCTCCTTATCCGTCTCAAGAATAGAGATTGGTATCATAAGACTTTCATTCCAAGGCTCTCTCCGCTCACCCCGGTTGCACTGCTGTTTACAATCTTCGTGATGTTCTCTTTAAAGGGGGAGTTCATTGTACAATTACCGTTGGATGTAATTCGAGCGGCAATACCTTACTCAATCTACTTCGCTATAATGTTTTTCATAACATTCTACTTTGCACGTCGGATGGGAACTTCATATCCCAAAACCACAACCGTCGCCTTTACCGCAGGAAGTAATGATTTTGAACTTGCCATTGCAGTTGCCGTCGCGGTGTTCGGCATTAATTCGGGAGTCGCATTTGCAACAGTCATTGGTCCTCTCGTGGAAGTGCCAGTTCTTATCAGCCTTGTAAATGTCTCCCTTTGGTTTCAGAAGAAATACTTTCTTCCAATCGGACCAGTCGCCGCCCCAATTGAAAAGGAAAGTATGCCCTGAAAATGGATATCTTGGGACCTGGCTATGCTTGATGTAGACAAGCCGAACAAAACGCACGTCAAGCTCTCTCAGCATCGGGGATTCAAGCCGATCTAATCAAGGTGGAAGATGTCCGTGAATATGCTCCACGCGGGGTAGTGTTCACGCCAGGTCTTGATATTGACGGCGAGCCGAAGTGCATTGGGAGGCTACCTTCAACCGAGGAGATTCAGACCTGGCTGAAAGAACTTGTCGCACAGAAGTGAACGCAGATTTACCGTGAAGAGGCTGAATCCTTTTTCTTTCGTAACGAGATATTGAAGGTCTTCTCTATTCTCTCTGCAAGCTTGATCCTTGCTTTCCGAAACGCCTCAAGTTGCATCTCTTCTGTGCCCCAAACCCCCACCGGATCTTCGATACTCCAATGAAGCATCTCTTTCGCTCCGTAGAAGACGGGGCAGCTTTCCTTAGCATTGTCACAAACCGTTATCACATAGTCGAAAGCTTGGTCGACGAATTGATCGAACGACTTCGAGGAGTGGCTCGAAATGTCTATTCCCAGTTCTTTCATCACCTGAATCGCTTGCGGCCGCACGAAAGACGGGTGCGTTCCCGCACTGTAGACTTCGTACTCATTCCCACCAAGACTTCTCAGGAATCCTTCGGCCATCTGACTCCTTGCTGAATTCCCCGTGCAGATAAATAGGACTCGCTTCAAGGTGTCACTCTTATGAGAGGATGCAAACCTCTGTCACCAAATCTATCTAATTCGTCCGTATCAGTCAACAGCCTTTCCCGAATTTACAATTTCTTAACATTGGCTTTAACATCTCCTAATACCCATTTGGTATTTTATGCCATCGATGAAAGAAGAACCGCTCAAAAGAAAGGGGGATAGATGAAGAGACTTCTCCAACTTTTTCTCATGCAAGCACTCGTGGCCCTGAGTGTCGTATTTGCCCAGGGCAATAGCGAAGCGCCAAAGGGAAAGTTCAGCGGCTATATGTTCGGTGACTATTACTACAATATCGCGCGTGATGGCGCTTTCAGTAATCTTGCCAATGCCGCGTCCAGTGGCTCAGCGCCTGGAACGAAAGGGATGCAGGCGTTCCAATTCCGTCGAATCTATTTTGCGTACGACAACGATATCTCTCAACAATTCACCACGCGGTTTCAGCTGGAAGCTGACCAGACAGCTCTCCTGGGAGCGACAGGGGATGTTCTGACCAGCGGCAGGATAAGCGTATTTGTGAAAGATGCCTATTTGAAGTGGAAAAATGTCTTTTCGGGAAGCGATTTGATTTTCGGCATCCAGCCGACTCCGGCCTACGATATCTCTGAAGCAGCGTGGGGGTATCGCTCGCTCGAGAAGACAATCATGGACTTGCGTGGAATCGTGGACTCTCGTGATTTGGGACTGACATTGAGAGGAAATCTTGCAGGGGACGGAACGGTGAACTACTGGCTGCTGGTCGGCAATGGAGCAGGAACGAGCAAACTCGAAAGCGATAAGTACAAACGTTACTACGCTCACGTTCAGGTGAAGCCTGCCACAAACCTCCAGGCAACGCTGTACGTCGACTACAAAGACGCGGCGAATGTTTTGGATGCCAACAAGAATTCTGTGAGTCACGGGACGCTGACAACGGCACTGTTTGTCGGCTATGCTGAGCCTTCAAACTACAGCCTTGGTTTGGAAGGGTTTCTGGTGTCTCAATCCAATGCTTATACGCCTCCCGGTGGTTCGTTGGGTTCAAAAACGGGGATAGGAATCACCGCCTTCGGGTCTTATTTCATTCAGTCCGATCTCGTCATCGTTGGTCGCTACGATTGCTTCGACCCAAACAGTGATGGCAACTCAAAAGGTGACGCCCGCAACTACATCATTGCTGCTCTCGATTGGAAGGCGAATAAGAACGTGTCAATTATGGCAAACCTACTCTTTGAGACCTACGAAGCACCGACCGGTGGGACCGCGCCGGATGCGTCGGTCACTGCTCGTTTGACGTTCTATTACGTATTTCTTTAACCCAAGGTATTTGTTAAATTTCCCTAGGAGGATCGTATGAAACTTACCAAAATACTGCTGTGGAGCTTTGGGCTCGCGATGCTTTGGAGCGGCATGGCACCAGGACAGTTGAAGCTGAACGGAGCTGGTGCAACCTTCCCGTACGTGATCTACTCGAAATGGTTTGATGTCTACCATCAGAAGACTGGCTTCGAGTTCAATTATCAGTCGATTGGGAGCGGAGGAGGCATAAAGCAAGTCATCGAAGGGACCGTGGATTTTGGCGCTACGGATGGCCCGATGTCTGCTGAGCAACTCGACGAAGCGAAGAAGAAACAAGGAACCGAAGTTCTCCATATCCCCACAGTCATGGGTGCGGTTGTGGTGACCTACAATCTCCCTTCTGCGGGTGTTGGGCTGAAGTTGACTCCTGATGCCGTCGCAGGGATATTCCTTGGCGAAATCACGAGATGGAATGACCAGCGAATCGCCTCCGTCAATGCGGGCAAGGAACTTCCTGATATGAGCATCATTGTCGCGCATCGGTCAGACGGGAGTGGGACGACGTATATCTTTACAGATTATCTAACCAAAGTGAGTCAAACCTGGGAGCAGAAGGCAGGGCGTGGTACATCAGTGAATTGGCCAGTCGGTCTCGGAGGGAAGGGGAATGAGGGTGTTGCAGGATTGGTTAAGCAGTCAGAAGGTGCCATAGGTTACGTTGAACTCGCATATGCCGTCAAGAACAATTTGCCGTATGCGTGGATAAAGAACAAAGCAGGTAATTTCGTTGAGCCAACATTCGAGTCTGTCAGCGCCGCGGCGGCGGGGGCGTCGAAGAACATGCCTGAAGATCTCCGCGTTTCTATAACGAATCCCGATGGAAAGAATTCCTATGCCATCTCCGGCTTCACGTGGCTCCTGATCTACAAGAAGATGAAGGATGGAGCAAAAGCAAAAGCGATGGTAGACTTCTTGAAATGGGCGATGGACAAAGGTCAATCGTATGCTAAGGAGTTGTATTATGCCCCTCTCCCGAAAGAAGTTGTGAAGCTGTGTGAGAAGAAAATCAAGACAATCGACACCACTTCATGAGTGACAGCTTTCAGCGATCGGCAACAGAGGTTGCTGCTTCCAAGGAAAAGACTGATGAAGGCAGAAGGGTTCTCCTGGGGGAGAGCCCTTCCGCATTTATGGTCTCTGAGCCAAAGTCTTCTCCCAGTCGTAACCTTGGGGATGTACTTTTCAAAAATCTCACTTTGATCTTCGCCATTGCAATCTTTGCGCTTGTTGTTCTGATGGGGTACGAATCGTATCAGGGTTCGAAGCTCTCGATCGAGAAGTTTGGTTGGAACTTCTTGACGACTACTACTTGGGACCCTGTGAAGGAAGAGTATGGAGCGCTACCCTTCATCTTCGGGACGCTAGTTTCATCAATGTTGGCACTGGTGATCGCCCTTCCACTAAGTCTCGGGGTAGCGGTTTTCCTCTCAGAGCTTGCCCCACGCTGGCTTGAACGTTTGATATCTTTTCCCGTGGAATTGCTTGCTGGAATCCCGAGTGTCGTTTATGGTCTCTGGGGTATTTTCGTTCTCGTGCCGTGGATACGCACGAATGTCGAGCCTCTGCTCTCAAAGGAACTCGGCTTCACTGCACTTTTCAGGGGAGCCCCATACGGCTTCGGCATGTTAGCTGCTGGTTTAATTCTATCCATTATGGTTCTTCCGATTATCGCCTCAATATCTCGAGATGTCCTGAGGTCTGTTCCGCGCAACCAGAGAGAAGCGGCTCTTGCCCTTGGCGCTACGAAGTGGGAAACAACAAGGATCGTTTTGAGAAATGCGAAGTCAGGTATCCTTGGCGCGACGATCCTAGGACTTGGCAGAGCAATCGGGGAAACGATGGCCGTCACGATGGTGATTGGCAACCGCCCGGTGATCTCGCTTTCTGTCTTTGACCCCGGTTACACCATGGCGAGTGTCATCGCCAATGAGTTTACTGAGGCGACTTCAGATATGTACATCAGTGCCCTAACAGAAATTGCTCTCGTGCTTTTCGTGATAACCATTATCGTCAACATTTTCGCAAGACTGCTTCTCTGGAGTGTTACACGGAAATCGACAGTGAGAGGAGTGCTATGACCCTGGGGTTCTATCGGCGGAAGGCTACGAATGTCGGGATGCTTTCAATTTCGACACTCTGTGCAATCATTGCCATTCTTCCACTTCTCCTTATTTTTTTCTACACGATAAGTCAGGGCCTGCAGTATCTCAGCGTAGACTTCTTCATAAAGATGCCAAAGCCAGTGGGTGAAACTGGTGGTGGGATGGCGAATGCTATTGTGGGGACACTGATTCTGATCAGCATCGGCTGCGTCGTAGGATTACCGATCGGAATCCTTGCAGGGATCTACCTCTCAGAATTCGGGAACAATGTCTTTGGTACCAGTGTTCGTTTTCTGACGGATGTCCTGAGTGGTGTTCCTTCCATTGTGGTGGGTGTCGTGGCATATACACTCATCGTGCTGCCGATGAAGCACTTTTCTGCACTCGCGGGTGGCGTTGCATTGGGAATCCTCATGGTTCCTACCGTGACTAGAACAACAGAAGAGATGATTCGGCTTGTGCCACACAGCTATCGTGAAGCAGGGTTGGCCCTTGGAATACCGCAGTGGAAAACAACTGTCATGATTGTCTGCCGAACGGCTATGAAGGGGATCGTTACCGGGGTTCTCCTCTCGATCGGAAGGGCCGCCGGAGAGACCGCTCCTTTGTTGTTCACGGCGCTCGGCAACCGATTCTGGTCGACGGCCATCGACCAGCCGATAGCGTCCCTGACAGCCTTCATCTATGAATATGCCAAAGCGCCATTCGAAGATTGGAATAGACAGGCATGGACTGCAGCGCTGGTGTTAATTCTACTGATATCTGTTCTGAGTCTCCTGTTTCGCATCGTGACTCGGGGGCGGCAATCGGAAGCCTAAGAGATGGAGCTAACAAGTACAAAGCCAGAGAGTACCATTGCCTTGACCTCGCCGTCCTTTCTTGACCGGTCTTCGGCAAAGATTAGGGTGGAGCATTTGAACGCATATTTTGGAAAAGTTCATGCCTTGAAGGATGTCTCGCTTGATTTCCCCTCGAATCGCGTTGTGGCAATCATCGGACCATCAGGATGTGGCAAATCGACACTGCTGCGCTGTCTCAACCGCATGCATGAAGTTGCTGGGGGTACAGTCACCGGCAAAGTGTTTCTGGACGGGAACGATATTTATGAAACCGATCCGGTCATTATACGAAAGCGCATCGGCATGGTTTTCCAGAAGCCAAACCCATTTCCCACCATGTCGATTTTCGACAACGTTGCGGCAGGTTTGAAACTTAATGGAGTTCGGAGGAAAGCTCACCTCGCTGAGATCGTGGAACAAAGCCTCAAGCGCTCAGCTCTTTGGGACGAAGTCAAGGACTCATTGAGCAAGTCCGGTGTGAGCCTCTCGGGCGGCCAACAGCAGCGTTTGTGCATTGCCAGAGCTCTCGCCGTAAATCCCGAAGTGCTGTTGATGGATGAACCAGCGAGCGCACTCGATCCAATTTCGACCGCGAAGATCGAGGAGTTGATCTATGAGTTAAAGCAAAACTATACGATTGTGATCGTGACTCACAACATGCAGCAGGCTGCTCGGGTGAGCGATTACACGGCATTCCTGTACATCGGTGAACTTATCGAGTATGACGAGACAAAGCGTATCTTCACCTCTCCGGCAAAGAAGCAGACGGAAGATTATATTACGGGAAGGTTCGGGTAGGAGATCAAAAATCAAATATTGAAATCCAAAACTTTCTGATTTTGAACTTTTAATTTTCAATTGAATCCTATGCAACGGCACTTTGAAAGAGAACTCGAGGGTCTGAAAACCAGCCTCATCAAGATGGGCAGTCTCGCGGAAGAAGCTATTGGGTTGTCAATCCAGGCTCTTCTGAAACAGGATGCAGAGCTGGCAAAGAGAGTCATCGACAGCGACGGGCGAATCAACTCTCTCGAGATCGAGATCGATAACGCCATCGTTGACTTGCTTGCCCTTCAGCAGCCAGTGGCCATTGATCTCAGGCTCATCCTTGCTGCAACGAAAATCAACAACGACCTCGAGCGGATCGGAGATCACGCTGTGAATATTGCTGAGTCTGCTCTCGCATACTGCGAACGGCGCCCGGAAGAACCTCTCCTTGGCCTGCCAAGAATGGCAGACCTTACGCAGAAAATGCTTCGGGATGCCATTGATAGTTTCATCCACAATGATCCACACATGGGCTCGACAGTTCTCACTGTAGACGACCACGTTGACGAGCTGAACAGAGAGATGACTACTGAGGTGATTGAGTTGATGAGGAAAGACTCATCTCTGATCGAAGGTGGTTTGCAGGTTATCCGCGTTAGCAGAAATCTTGAGCGCGTGGCCGATCTTGCGACAAACATTGCTGAGGAGGTGATCTTTATCGCTGAGGCTCGCGTCGTAAAGCATCATGCCTTTGAGGAAGGCCTGCCTTCGCTAAAGCCCGCCTTCGTCAAGCCTACGGCGGACGAACGGCCTCCGGCAGGCGAAGGTCTATCGAAGTCGAAGGAGAATGAGGGCACCAAGAAACATTAAAACAGCGGCATAGCCGAAGCCGGCGGCTGGAGACAGTCCTGTCCAGAGAAGTCCCACCACGGTGCTTGAGACAAAATCCCCAATGCCGTTTACCGTAGCAAGAGCCCCATAACCAGTTCCACGAAGTTCCTCAGGCAAAAAATCCGCTGCCATCGCCTTCTCGAGTGCATCTTGGACAGCGATGTAGAATCCCCCCAATACAAAGAGAATGGCTAGATACGTGTATGATGATGTGTGAAAGACCAAGCCCACCGACATCGCCGCACCGATGAAGTACCCACCCACGAGCACGAACCTCTTTCCAACCCTATCACCGAGCGCTCCGAGTGGATAGCTCCCCAGCGCGTAAACGACGTTGTGCACAACGTAGAGTGAGATTGCCAGTCTGCCTGCGTCCAGAGGGCTTTCCGGAGTCAGGACTTGGGTCGCGCACAGGATGAGCAATGTGTGAGCAAAATCGCCCATCCCGAAGATTCCCACCGCAACAAGGAATAGCTTGAATCGAGGCGGAAGATTCTTCAGACTTGCTCGGAATGTCAGCTCGGGATTAGCTGCTCGAAACTTTGCCTTCACGACGAACGCGAAAATCAACACCGCAAGCATCCCTGGTGCGAGAGTTAGCAGGAAGACTTGCCGATAACTGAGGAAGGTGATCAGCCACAGTGCTGCCAGTGGGCCGAGGATGGCACCAGCAGTATCGAGAGCACGCTCAAAGCCGAATGTCTTCCCGTAAGCCTCTGGGACTGTTGATTCAGTAAGGATTGCATCTCGAATCGGGTTTCGAATTCCTCGCCCAAACCATCCGAGCGTTCGGCCGATCAGGATGTGCCCCCATGTTCGTGCAAGTCCAAAAGAGGCAGTGGCGATCGCGGTCAGGACGTATCCGGCGACTGCGATTGGTTTCCTGATTCCACTCTTATCGCTGAAATATCCAGAGCCCATCTTCGCGAAGCTGGAGATCACATCTGCAACTCCCTCAACAATCCCTAGGGCAGCGGGCGGTGCGCCGACGGAGGAGAGGAAAACAGGGAGGATTGTCGTGGCAGTCTCATGTGAGAGATCGCTGAAGAGGCTCGTCGTGCCGATGCCGACGACGTTGCGATTCAGCCAGTTGCGGGGGACAGGCCTTCCAGCTGGGAGAGCCTTCTGGGGAGTACTCATGGGTTGAATTCTTCCACTCAACGACAAGAATTTGTGAGGAAAGGGACAGCCAAAATTCCAACTTAGAAGAATCAACGCCAAAATCAACTGTCATTGTCATTAGGGTTGTGATATTGTTTGATTTCCTGCATGAAAAGGCTTATATTCGTTTCACTGAGTTTCACGCATGTAGGATCTAAGCTAGTTGAAGATTCTGCTGTAGGAGGAACCTATGGTGAAAATCACTTACTATGGTCATGCGGCGTTCCAGATTGAGGGCGGGAGGACGATAATCCTCATCGACCCGTTTCTGAATGACAACCCTGCCTCGCCAGTGAAGGCGAAGGATGTAAAGGCAGAATACATTGTGCTCTCGCATGGACACGGGGATCATCTTGGCGATGCTCTGGAGATTGCGAAGAAGAGTAACTCCACCATTGTCGCAGTCAACGAGCTTGCAAACTACTGTGCTGGGAAGGGTGCTCGTACTCACAACATGCACATCGGGGGGAGCTATGCGTTTCCTTTTGGACGAGTCAAATTCACGATCGCTCATCACGGTTCCGTGACACCTGATGGGGTCTACGCCGGCAATCCCGCTGGCATTGTTCTTACGCTGGAGGGGAAGAATATCTACCATGCTGGTGACACGGCTCTCTTTTATGATATGAAGCTAATCGGAGAATCAACGCCGCTGGATGTTGCGCTTCTCCCGATTGGCGACAACTACACGATGGGTGTCGATGATGCTGTACGAGCAGTTGAGTTCCTCAATCCAAAACTCACGATACCGATGCACTACAACACTTGGCCAGTAATTAGCGGCGATCCCGATGCTTTTCTCAAGAGAATAGAGGCGAAAGGATTCGTGGGGAGGATCGTGAAGCCTGGCGAGAGCGTCGTCGTGTGAGCAAGATCTTCTCGCGACCAGAGAAGCCACTTTGTGGAGGTTGATTGGGGAAAATCATTACCATTGCAAATCAAAAGGGGGGTGTTGGAAAAACCACCACGGCTGTGAACCTGGCGGCGTCAGTAGCAGTGGCCGAGCATCGGACGTTGCTGGTGGATGCTGATCCGCAGGCGAATGCGACAAGCGGTGTCGGCAGTGAGCCGGGTGGAGAGAAAACTACGTACGAAGTCCTCATCGGCGGCCTCGATGCAAACGAAGCAATCCTACCGACGCAGATGCCCTTTCTTTCAATTCTCCCTTCACACATTAATCTTGTAGGTGCAGAAGTGGAAATGGTTGGAGTTCCTGACCGGGAGAAGCTGTTAAGGAACGCACTGGCGTCAGTTCACGAGAATTTTGAATATGTCTTCGTTGATTGCCCTCCCTCACTTGGCTTGCTCACGATCAACGCTCTGACGGCGGCGGATTCTATCCTGATCCCTGTCCAGTGTGAGTACTATGCACTTGAGGGTCTCGGCCAGCTTCTTAATACAATCAATCTCGTGAAAAAAAGCCTGAATGGGCGACTCGAGATTGAAGGGGTTCTTCTCACGATGCACGATAGCCGTTTGCGCTTGTCCAATCAAATTGTGGATGAGGTAAGGAAGTATTTTGGCAGTAAAGTATTTGACACAGT
>Ga0315282_10002875_pt1 | contig 31260 bp, 23 predicted proteins | sample YL17G07_20_MG_FD_203693 | JGI IMG/M metagenome (GOLD analysis project Ga0315282, IMG submission 203693) | Sediment microbial communities from Yellowstone Lake, YNP, Wyoming, USA - YL17G07_20 | ecosystem: Environmental > Aquatic > Freshwater > Lake > Sediment | place: USA: Wyoming | collected... | reverse complement strand
TGGCCGAGGCATTTCGGGACGTGGCCGGGGCGCGCGCCGACGCCGCCCGCATCGTCAACGAAGCCCAGGGCTATGCCAACGACCTGGTGCCCCGCGCCCGCGGCGAAGCCAACCAGATGAAGGAGGCGGCCGAAGGCTACCGCGCCCGCAAGATCAACGAAGCCCGCGGCGACGCCGAACGCTTCACCAAGCTGGCCGCCGAATACAGCAAGGCCCAGGAAGTCACTTCGCAGCGGCTCTACCTCGAGGCCATGGAGCAGGTCCTGCCCAGGATCAGGAAGCTCATCGTGGACCGCGGCGTGGACCTGAGCATTCTCCGCAAAATCGAGTGAAGTTGTGAGTTTTCAGTTGTCAGTTTTCAGTCGTCAGTTCTGGGTCGTTGTCCGACGCTTAGCTGAAAACTGATGACTGATAACTGAAAGCTGCTGACTTCTCATCGGGCAACGATTCTCAGGGCCAGCAAAACATGGACCGGCTCGCCTTCCATGCGCACCGGAGCGAAGCGGAACTGGCGCAGCGCCGCCTCCAATTCCGGCTCGGTATTCTCCCGCAGCGGGCGCAGGCCGGCCACCCTCCCCTCCCGATCAACCAGCAGCAGGTAGGAACAGGGTTTGACGCGCAGGCCCGCGGGCAGCGAGGCGGCGCGAATGGGCGGCAGGTGCCGGATCCTCATGGGGACAAATAGAAGGGTGTCGGTAGGGATCTTCCAATAGGGAGCGGGAGAGATTTCGACTCTCTCGGGTGTGACCCAGCCCTGGTTTCCCCGGCCCGGCCCGCGCACCTCCAGCATCAGCGCCGGCCCCGTATCGCGGGCGGGCAACAGAAAGCGAAATTCCACGCCGGGCCATTCCGCGGGCAGGCGGGCGGTAACCTCCGCGGCCCCGAATTCGATTCGCCAGCGCCCGTCCGCCTCCACCTCCCCGACGATAGGCGAATCGATGTCCGGGTCGCGGTAGACGGCGGCGTCCTTGCCCCGCGGAGTGATGACCTGGGCAGCCAGCGGAAAGCACAAGGCAGTAAGCAGTAGGCAGTAAGCAGTAAGCAGGAGGCAGCAGGCGGGAAGCAGAAGGCGGAAGGCAGAAGGCAGAAAGCGGAAGGCAGCAAAACCAAGCGGTTGCCGCCTTCTGCGTTCCGCTTTCCGCCTTCCGCATCTGACGAGCCACTTCCGAGACACCATACTAGAACGACCAGCGCACCAGCGCCGCTCCGGCCGTGAATCCGGCCCCCGCCGCGCACAACAGAACCAGGTCGCCCTTCTTCATCTTTCCTTCTTCCAGCGCCGTGCGCATGGCCAGCGGAATCGTGGCGGCCGTTGTGTTGCCGTACCGGTCGATATTGATGATTACACGCTCGCGGGGGATACCCAGGCGATCGGAGGTGGCCGTAATGATGCGGCGATTGGCCTGGTGAGGGATCATCACCTGCACGTCCTCGCCCCTCAGCCCGTGGCGGTCCAGCAAGGCCTTGCAGACATCGTATTGCTTGCGCACGGCGAACTTGAAAACCTGCTGGCCCTCCTGGTACACGTAGTGCATCTTTTGCCGGACGGTTTCCTCGCTGGCCGGGCGGCGGCTGCCTCCGGCCGCCATGTACAGGACATCGGCGCCGGCCCCATCCACTTCATGATAAAAATCGATGATTCCCTCTCCGTCTTCTTCGGCCGGCTCCACCAGCACGGCGCCGGCCGCGTCGCCGAACAGAATGCAGGTGGCCCGGTCGGTGTAGTCCACGATGCTGGACATGGTGTCGGCGCCGATCACCAGCACGCGCTTGTGCGACCCGGCCATGACAAACTGCGCCCCCACCGTCAGGGCGTAGAGGAACCCGCAGCAGGCGCCGAGCAGGTCGAAGCCCCAGGCATGCGGGCTGCCGAGGGCGCGCTGCACCAGGCAGGCGGTTGCCGGGAACAGCATGTCCGGGGTCACACTGGCCACCACGATCATGTCCAGTTCCTCGGCCGCCAGGCCGCGGGAGGCCAATGCCGCGCGCGCCGCTTCGATCGCCATATCCGAGGTCGCCATCCCCGGCGTCACCAGGTAGCGCGTGGAAATGCCGGTCCGCTCCAGGATCCACTCGTTGCTGGTATTGACCATCTTCTCCAGGTCGGCGTTGGTCAGAATCCGGGGCGGCAGGTAGGTGCCCAGGGCCGTGATTTTGGCTTGACGTGCCAAGGCGATCAGTCCTCCAGTGATTAAGTCAAAGCCGCTATTGTGCCACAGATATTCGCCGGGGATGAACAGGGATCACGCGGAAGGCGACCGGCTGGTTGAAGCATTCTGCGGAACTCCTCCACTGTAAGACCGGCGTCGCGCACGATTCCTCCCATGGTGATGGCGTTTACAGGATTGTGTCGGGGAATGGTGAGAATTCCAATACCGTCAGACATGATAATGTGCCTGGCCTGACGGATGATGCGGAAGCCTGCTTTTTGAAGCACTCGGACTGCGTCGAGGTGATTCACGCCCGCGATCTTCGGCATGCCTACCCCGGCACCTCCACCTCGCGAATGACGGAGTCTCGCAGCAACTCCTCCCGTGCAGCGAGATACTCTTTGATAGCGTCTTCGATATTGGCGAGGGCTTCCTCCTCGGTCGCGCCCTGTGACCAACAACCCGGAAGACCAGGAACCGAAACACTGTAGCCTTCCTCGGTCTTCTGCAACGCAATTCTGTACTTCATTGGGGTCTCCCGGTCTGAGTATACCTCACGCCGGGCGTCTCGGCGGCGCCGTGCGTTGTCATCCGTGATGAATTTCCCGGCGAATTGTTGTATCTTGCCGTGATTCAGTCGAGGAACCAAACGGGGAGCGAACGAATGCGCTTGGCGATTGCGTTTATCATCGCAATTCTGATGGCGCCGCTTTTAGGCGCCGAGCAACTGGACGAGACGGTCACGGTGCCGTGGCTGATGCCGCGGAAGGCGCTCACGGTGCGCCCGGAGACCAAAGCGGCGCCGGATGCGCAGGCCCGCCTGCACTTCTGGGTCGGTAAGGACGGCAACATGGAAGCCACCGAGCAGGTGTGCGGCGACCGCGAGCTGTTCGATGACATCGTGGACGCAGTGCTGGATTGGGAGTTCAAGCACGAGGGCGCGTTCACCACCGACCTGACGTTCGTGCGCCGCGGCAAAACAGTTGTGCTGCTCCTGGAACTGCCGCCTGAGTCCCGGCCCAAGAATGACCCCTGCGCGGACAAGCAGTAGCGGGTTCGCGAAGCCCTGAAGGTCGCCGCTACAACTCACTCCACGGTGACGGATTTGGCCAGGTTGCGGGGCTGGTCCACATCGCAGCCGCGCCGCACCGCGATGTGATAGGCGAGCAGTTGCAGCGGCGCGATTTCCAAAATAGGCGAGAGCAGCTCGACGGCCGGCGGCAGCGGAATGACGAAGTCAGCGCTTTCGGTCACTTCCGCGTCGCCCTCGGTCACCAGCGCGATCACGGTTCCCTCGCGCGCCTTCACCTCCTTGATGTTGGACAGCGTTTTCTCATAGCGCAACTGGCTTTCGGCATTCCCCGGCTCCCGGGTGGCGATGACCACCACCGGCAGCTTCTCATCGATCAGGGCGTTGGGACCGTGTTTCATCTCGCCGGCCGGGTAGCCCTCGGCGTGAATGTAGGAGATCTCCTTCAGCTTCAGCGCCCCCTCCAGGGCGATGGGGTAGTGGATGCCGCGGCCCAGGAACAGGAAGTTGTCGGCGCGGAAAAAGCGCCGGGCCAGGTCCTCGTACAGCGCGTCGTGTCCCAGCACGCGCTCCAGCTTGGCCGGCAGGCGGGTCAACTCCTGCATGTAGCCGCGCTCCTGCTCGGCGCTCAGCGTTCCGCGCAGGCCCGCCAGGTGCAGCGCCAGGATATACAGAGCGGCGAGTTGGGAGGTGAAGGCCTTGGTGGAGGCCACGCCGATCTCCGGCCCGGCGTGGGTGTACAGGGTTCCGTCGGCTTCGCGCGTCACCATGCTGCCGGCCACGTTGCAAATGGCCAGCGTGGGCGAGCCCCGGGCCTTGGCCTCGCGCTGCGCGGCGATGGTATCGGCCGTCTCGCCCGACTGCGTGATCACCACCGTCAGGGTGTCGGGCGGCATGATGGGGTCGCGGTAGCGGAACTCGCTGCCGTAGTCCACCTCCACCGGCAGCCGCGCCAGCTTCTCCACCATGAACTTGCCGGCCAGGGCGGCGTGCCAGCTTGTGCCGCAGGCCACCATCTTCACCTGCCGCACGTTGCGCAAATCCTCTTCGCTCAACTGCATTTCATCGAGGAACACGCGGCCGCTGTCCACGCTGATGCGGCCCAGCGTGGTGTCGCGCACGGCCCGCGGCTGTTCGAAGATTTCCTTCAGCATGAAATGCTTGTAGCCGCCTTTTTCGGCCATGATGGGGTCCCAGGTGACGTGCTGCACTGCGCGCGTCACCGGCTGCCCGTGGAAGTCAGTCAGGTACACGCCGCGGGGCGTGATAACGGCCAGGTCGCCGTCGGCCAGGAAGAAAACGTCGCGGGTATGGTGCAGGATGGCCGGGAGGTCGGAAGCGACGAAGTATTCGTCCTGGCCCAGGCCAATCACAACGGGCGGGCCGTTGCGCACGGCGACGATCTTGTCCGGGTCGCGCCGCGACAGCACGGCGATGGCGTAGACGCCGCCCAGCTCGACCACGGCCTTGCGCACCGCCTCCTCCAGCTTGCCGTTTTGGTACTTTTCAATGAGGTGGGCGATGACCTCGGTATCGGTCTCGGTGACGAAGACGTGGCCCTCGCTCGCCAGTTGCTTCTTCAGCGCCAGGTAGTTCTCGATGATGCCGTTGTGCACCACCACGATATCGCCCCGGCAGTCGCGGTGCGGGTGGGCATTCTCCTCGGTGGGGCGGCCGTGCGTCGCCCAGCGGGTGTGGCCGATGCCATAGCTGCCCTCCAGCGGGTTCAGCCGGATTGCTTCTTCCAGGTTGTGCAGCTTTCCTTCCGCGCGCCGGATCTGCAGTCCGGCGGCCGGTCCTACGACAGCCACGCCGGCCGAGTCGTATCCGCGATACTCGAGCCGCCGCAGGCCGTCAATAATCACGGGCACGGCCGGCTTGTAACCGACATAACCCACAATGCCGCACATGGAACCTCCGTTAAGGGACCTGGGACCTGAGACTTGAGACCTGGGACCCGCTACTTGCACTTGATCCGCAGCCAAGGTCTTCCGGGCGGCGGGACTGCAAGATTTGGGACTTGAGACGAAGCTGAGTGCTGAAACCTGAGGTCCCAGGTCTCAGGTCTACAGTCTCAGGGCTCCATCTGGTATGAAAACTCTTCGATGACCGGATTGGTCAGCACATCGCGGGCGATGCGCTCGATCTGCTGGCGCGCCTGCTCCGCGCCCAGGCCGTCGCTCAGGCCAATCTCGAAGAATTTGCCCTGGCGGACGTCGGCGACGTCCGTATAGCCCAGGTCCCGCAGGGCCGCCAGGATGGTTTTCCCCTGCGGGTCCAGAACCGTCTTTTTCAGCGCAACGAAAACTTTAGCTTTCATAAGAACCAGCCGACCTATGGCGACCCCGCCAAGCGGGGTCGCCGCTACATCACACCGCGGAGGGCAACCACATAGGGTCGCCCCTACATGGCGCCGCGGAGGCTTTCGTCCAGCAATTCAACAACGTGAAGCACGCGCTGTCCGTTCCCCCATTGAGCCACACCGGCGCGAAGCTGGAGCAGGCAGCCGGGATTGGCCGTGAGCACCAAGCCGGCGCCGGTGGCGGCAATGGCCTCCATCTTCTTTTTCAGCAGGGACATGGACAGCTCGTTATGCACGACATTATAGATTCCGGCGCTGCCGCAGCAGATGTCGGCCAGCGGCAGTTCCTTGAACTCGATGCCGGGCACGCTGCGAATCAGCTCGCGGGGGGCCGCCCGGACGCGCTGCGCATGCCCCAGGTGGCAGGAATCCTGGTAGGTGGCGCGGGCGGCCACCGCGCCCAGCCTCTGCACCAGCCCGATCTCCGCCAGAAACTCCGTGATGTCCTTCGTCTTGGAGACGAACAGGCGTGCGCGCTCCGCATCGCGCCCGTCGCCGTCCAGCAGCTCGCCGTACTCCTTCAGCGTGGAGCCGCAGCCGGCGGCGTTGCTGATGATGGCGTCGAACGGCTCGGCCAGAAAGGCGTCGAGGTTGCGGCGAGCCAGCCGGCGCGCCCCCTCGCGCCTTCCTGCGTGGACGTGCAGGGCGCCGCAGCAGCCCTGGCTTGCCGGAATCACCACCTCGCAGCCGTTGGCGGCCAGCACGCGGACGCTGGCCTCGTTCAGCCGCGCGAAGCTCACGTTGGCGATGCAGCCGGCGAAAAAGGCTACGCGGTAGCGGCGCTCCCCTGCCGCCGGATAGGTCTTGCCCAGTTGCGAGAAAAAAAACGGCGGCTGCGACTGGGGCGCCAGCGCCTCGATGCGCGCCAGACCCAGCACATCGAGCAGGCCCGAGCGCCGCGCCACTTTCTGCACGCCCGAGGCCTGGTACAGCCACAGCAGCCGCCCCGCCAACTTCAACAGCGGCGGGCTGACCAGCAGGCAGTCATAGAAGACGCGGCGGGCCATCCGCGCGACAAGCGGCCGGCGATAATGTTGCTCGATCTGGGCTCGCGTCGCCTCCACCAGCTTTCCGTAGTGGACGCCCGAGGGGCAGGCGGTCTCGCAGGCGCGGCAGTCCAGGCACAGATCGATGTGGCGCACGAAGCGCTCCGCCAGCGCCAGCCGCCCTTCATCCACCAGCGCCATCTGGTAGATGCGGCCGCGCGGCGAGTCCATCTCCACGCCCAGCTCACGGTACGTCGGGCAATGGTTCAGGCACAGCCCGCAGTGGATGCACTTCGAGTACACCTCCCACAGCGGGCGGTCGGACCCGGAGAAGCCGGAAGCTGCCGATGTATCGCCCGTGTTGGCTGGCGCCCGCATGAATTTCGGATTGCGGATTGCGGATTGCGAGCTTGAAATCCGCAATCCGCAATTCCCAACCCGCCCCCTAAACCACAAAGCGACCGGGATTCAGAATACCGTTGGGGTCGAAGACCTGCTTCAGCCTCAGCATTAACCCGTAGTCGTCCCGCCGTGGTCCCCAGATATCGAGTTGCGGCGCGATTTCCGGCGGCGCGAACTCCAGAACGACGTGTGCCGAAAGCGGCCCCGTGAATTCGCGGATCGAGCGGCAAAATGCCGGCAAATCGCCGCCTCGGGCGTAGACGTAAAGAATGCCGGAGCCGGCGCGGCCAGCCAGCGCCGTTTCCCGGGCGGGCTCATCCGCCTCCAGGCGTTCGACGATCGAGCGCATCTGGTCCAGCGTCGAAGAGATTTTCAAGCGCACGGTGTCGGGCCCGGCCAGCGTGGCGGGCAAGTCGCAGACCGCGCGCCAGACACGCTGCTCCTGCTCGCCGGCCAGCGTGGCGGAGGCCTCCAGGCCGGCGGTGCGGCCGGCGGCCTCCACCTCCCGCCGCGCCCGCTCGATCACATTGGCCACGCCCCCGTAGGCCACCAAGAGCACATAGCGGCTCCGCGGCAGCTCCTGCGGAGCGGCCGCAGCGGCAGCGGAGGCATCCAGCAGGTCCAGCGCCAGCGGCGCCACCGGAGAGTTCAGCAGCCCGCTTCGCGCCTGGAAGGCCGCGGCCGCCGTCCGGAAGCCGAGCGCCGTGGTCTCCGTCGCCGGGTGCGGATACACACGCACGTTGACCTCGGTGATGATGCCCAGCGTTCCGAAGGAGCCGATCAGCAGCTTGACCATGTCATAGCCGGCCACGTTCTTGACCACCATCCCGCCGCTCTTGATCACCTTGCCCTCCGCGGTAGCGAAGCGCAGGCCAATGACCATGTCGCGCGCCGTGCCGTAGAACAGGCGGAAGGGGCCGCTGCTGTTAGTGGCCAGGATGCCTCCCAGAGTGGCCAGTTCGGGCCGGGGAACGGCCAGCGGCAGCCACTGACGGTGGGGGGCCAGGACAGCGCTGAAGTCCGCGAGCGTCACGCCGGCTTGCAGGCTGGCGGTGAGATCGGCCGGCTCGTACTGCTTTACCCGATTAAGGCGGCGCAGGCAGACCCGCAGCGCCCCGGCCGGCGCCGGCCCGCCCAGCGCGGGTTGCGACCAGTTGCCCGCGGGTATCACCGGCAGGCGCGCGGCGTCGGCCAGCGCCAGCACGCCGGCTACCTCTTCCCCCGATCCGGGGAACACTGTGCCATCGGAAACGTTCTGGGCGCCGACCAGTTCGCCGAGCCGCCGCGCCATATCGCCGGGCAGGGCCATCGCCGCGAGTATAACAAGCCTAAGGTCCAAGGTCCAAACGTCCAAGGTCCAAAGGTCCAAGACAAAGAAGTAGCAGATGTGAAACAGCGGCGGCCGCAGAACGGCAAACACCGCGGCCGGTCTTGGCGAGTCTATGAATTGGAGGATAATCAACGTTCATGCGGCGTAGAACCAGCAACGGCCGGCGGCGCGCTGCGCCAATCCCGGAGATTCTCCGGCCCCATTTGTTCCGCCGCGGGGTGCGCTGCGCGCCTCTGGAACTATCGCCGGCCATCTCCCGCCGGGGCCGGCGCGTGCTGGAACGCTGGCTGCGGGCCATCCCACCGGATGTTGCCGCCCGCCTGCCGCGAATCCGAGTGTCGGTATTCGACCATCGGAAGTTGCCGGCCGGCTCGGTGGCCCAGGGCGTATCGTTCATCCCCCAACGCTACCTACTGCTGAACGATTCCCTGCTCTCGCGCTCCGCCGAACTGGGCCGCATCCTCTATCACGAGCTTTGCCACTTCTTGTGGCCGAGGCTTGGCAACCGGCGCAGAGCGCTGTTTGAAACGGCCGTGGCGCGGGAAGTGCGGGCCCGTGTGCGGGGCGAGTTGGGAGATTCAGCGCAATCGGCCAAGCAAAGGTGGCTCGGGAGCCGTCCGGCGGCAAAACCTTCTTTTGTCCCTGGCGCCGAGTGGCGCCACTACCTCTGCGAGAGTTTCTGCGACACCGGGGCCTGGGCGCTGCTCGAAACCGCCGGCCATCGGCGCCAGCACTCGGAGTGGACGCTGAGCTGCGGGACGCGTCCGGCCCGCCTCCGCGCCTGGAAGGCCGCGGTGAGCTGACCCGGATCATTCACCACGGATGAACACCGATGAACACGGATAAGCGCGGCTGCGCTATTGGGAAGAAACCGCCTGGCGAAAATACCGGACAATGCGGGCGGCGGCCGCGGGGCCGGCGACCCGCGCCAGGTCCTGTTCCGAAGCCTGGCGCAACGCCGCCAGGCTGCCGAACTCTCGGAGCAGCTTCTGCGCTGTTTTCTCGCCCACCCCGGGAATCCCCAGCAACTCCGTCGTAATGCGGCGTGACTGCCGGCGCTGGCGGTGGAACGTGACGGCGAAGCGATGCGCTTCGTCGCGCACCAGTTGCACCAGGTGCAGCACCGGCGAGTGCCGGTCGAGCACCACCGGCTCGGCTTCCTGCCCCTGCACGTAGATGATCTCTTCCTTCTTGGCAATGGAGGCCAGCGGGTGGTTGATGACGCCCAGCTCTTCCAGCGCCGCCGCGGCGGCATGAAGCTGGCCCAGGCCGCCGTCGATCAGCACCAGCCCGGGCATGGGCTTGCCTTCTTCCTGCACGCGGCGGTAGCGCCGCCCCACCACTTCGCGCATGGCCGCGAAATCGTCCACGCCCTCGACGGTGCGAATGATGAATTTGCGGTAGTCGCTCTTCCTCATCTTGCCGTCTTGCCAAACGACCATGGAAGCGACGGTGTCGGAACCTTGCACGTGGGAGATATCGAAGCACTCGATGCGGCGCGGCGGCTGGGGCAGGCTCAGCGCATCTTCCAGCGCCTCGGAGATGGCCTTGGAAGAGGGCTTGAGCACGCGGAAGCGCTGGTCAAAGCTGTGCCTGGCGTTCTTCCCGGCCAGCTCCAGCATGGCCCGCTTGGGCCCGCGCTGCGGCGTGTGGATCTCCACCTTGCGCCCCTTCTTCTCCGACAGCATCTCGGCCAGCAGGGCGGCATCTTCGAAGTCCTCGGGAACATGGATGGCCGAGGGAATGAAGGCCTGGTCCAGGTAAAGCTGCTTCAGGAGCGTGGAGAAGAACTGGGAAGCGGAGAACTCGGCGTCGCCGGCCGGCAGGTCTTCCCAGAAAAACTCGCGCCGGTCCACGATCCGGCCGTTGCGCAGGTGGAACAGATCGACGGCGGCCAGCGCGCCTTCGCGGTAGAAGCCGAAGATGTCGATGTCGTCGCCCCCGGCGGCGGCCATTTTCTGGCGCTCGCGCAGGTCCTCGACGGTGGCCGCCAAATCGCGGTAGGCGGCGGCCTGCTCGAACTGCTGGGCCTCGGCCGCCTCCTGCATGCGCTGCCGAAGGTCCTTGAGCAGCTCGCTCTGGCGGCCCTCCAACAGCAGCCGAAGCCGGCGGATGGCCCCGGCGTAGGTTTCGTCCGTGGTCAGCCCCGGCACGCAGGGGCCCAGGCAACGGTGGATGTGATACTGCAGGCAGGGACGCGCGTGCGGCCTGCTCAGATCCACCTTGCACGACGGGACCAGGAAACAGCGATGGGCGAAGTGCACCAGCCGATGAGCCGCGCCCCCGGGGAAATACGGCCCGTAGTACACCGACCCGTCCTTCTTCACCCGCCGTGTCACGTACACCCGCGGATACTTCTCCCCGACCGTCAGCTTGATGTACGGGTAGGTCTTGTCGTCGCGCAGCAGGATGTTGTAGCGCGGCTGGATGCGCTTGATGAGGGTGTTTTCCAGCGCCAGCGCTTCTTTCTCGGTATCGACCAGGATGCAGTGGACATCCACGGCGTCGTGCGCCAGCGAGCTGGTTTTGGCGTCTTCCTGGCGGGCCTCCAGAAAATAGGAGCGCACCCGGTGCCGCAGCGAGTTCGCCTTCCCGACATAGATCACCTCGCCCGCCTGGTTCAGAAACTGATACACGCCCGGCAAGGCGGGAATCGCGGCTATTCTGTCCGGAGAGACCATCTGCTCCTATTCTACGCTTCCGATCTTCGCGGAATGCAGGAGTCAGGAGTGAGGAGGGTCGGAAACGGGAGGCAGGACTCAGGTTCCCGGTCCCAGGTCTCCGGTCCCGGGTCTCAGGTCTCAGGTCCCAGGTCCAAGAAACGCTTGGCCGACCGGCGCAGTTGTGATTCAATGCTGCTGCCATGGACGACAACCAACGCTTCTCTCTGGCTGGCGGCTTGACGCGCCGCGACGTGCTGAAACTGGGCGGGGCGGCCGGGCTTGGCTCGCTTGTCGGCGGACGGATGGCGGCCGCCCCCAAGTCGCCGCCCAACATCGTGTTTGTCTTCCCCGACCAGCAGCGCAACGCCTCCTGGCCGGGCGGCGGCGACCCGCAGGTAAAAACGCCCAACCTCGACCGCATGGCGCGCGAGGGCGCGGCGTTCAATCACTGCCTCAGCACCTACCCGCTTTGCTCTCCGTACCGCGCCAGTCTGCTGACGGGGCGATACCCGCAGGCCACCACCATCACCTACAACGTGGGCCAGAACCGGGGCGGGCTGCCCACCACCGAGGTCACCATCGCCGACCTGCTGAAGAAGGCCGGCTATGTCACCGGCTACGTCGGCAAGTGGCACCTGTACCCGGGCGCGCCGGAAGGGAAGCTGGTGCCCGCCGGGCCGCACCGCCACGGCTTCGATTACTGGCGCGTCTGCCACAACTATCGGCAGCGCTATGACACCCGCTGCTTCGACGACGCGGGCAAGGAATTCGTGCTGCCCGACTACGCGCCCAAATGCCAGATGGACATGACCCTGGAGTTCATCGAGAAGAACGCGCGCAAGCCGTTTTGCGTGTTCCTGTCGTGGCATCCGCCGCACGCCCCGTACAACGAGGCCCCGCAGCGCTTCGTGGACATGTACCGGGCCGAAACTCTGAAGCTGCGGCCCAACGTTCCCGCGCAAGGGGACCTGCGCCGCATCCGCGAGTCCTATGTAGGCTATTTCTCGCACGTCTCGGCAATGGATGAGGAAATGGGGCGGCTGATGAAGAAACTGGCCGGCCTGGGGATCGCCGAGAACACCATCGTCTGCTACAGCAGCGATCACGGCGACATGCTGGGCTCCTTCGATCTGTGGGCCAAGCAGAAGCCCTGGGAAGAGTCGATCAACGTGCCGTTCATCATCCGCTGGCCGGCGGGCATCCCGGCGGGCCGGCGGCTCGACCACCTTTTCTCGACGCCGGACATCACCCCGACGCTTCTCGGCCTGGCCGGCATCCCCCTGCTCCCCCGCATGCAGGGCGCCGATTTGTCGGCCGCGCTGCGCGGCAAGGACATTGCCGGCCCCGAGTCGGCTTTCATCATGGCCAGGGGCGCCGCCGCCGCCGAAGACGCCCAAGCCGAGGGCCAGGCCGCGCGTCGCGCAGCCAAGAAGGCCGCCAAGAACCCCGGCGAGTGGCGGGGCGTGCGCACCGCCCGCTTCACCTATGCCCGGCACCACACCGGCCGCACCCGCGCTCCCTGGGTGCTTTACGACAACGAGAAAGATCCATACCAACTGCGCAACCTGGTGGACGATCCCGCCGCCCGGCAGACCCAAAAGGAGCTGGATGCGCAGGTCGATCGCTGGCTGAAGCGTCTGGGTGAAGCGTGAGATAGGCTCCAGCCTCCGGTCTCCAGCCTCCAGCCTGTCTACGCCGGCGTGTCGTCTACTTCTTTTTGCAGGCGGGCCAGCTCCGAGGTCAGCTTATCCACAAGTCCGCGGTAGGCCGGATCGTTATAGAGGTTCTTCATCTCCCGCGGATCCTTCTGCATGTCGAACAGCTCCCACTCCGGCGTGGTGGCCGGCTCATTGGCGCCCTTCATGCCCAGCGGCTTGCCGTAGTAGTAGATCAGCTTGTGCTGCTTGGTGCGGACGCCGTAATGGGCCGGCACGTGATGGTCGTTGCTGTTGTGCATCCAGTAGCGGTAGTACATGGATGTGCGCCAGTTCGACGGGGTGCGGCCCTCGAGGTTCGGCCGGAAGCTGCGGCCCTGCATCTCGGCGGGCGTCTTCACGCCGGCGTAGTCCAGGAACATGGGCGCGAAATCGATGTTCAGGACGATGTCGCTGCTCACCGCGCCCGGGCGGATGGCGCCGGGGTAGCGGACCAGGAACGGCATGCGCAGCGACTCCTCATACATCAGGCGCTTGTCGTACCACCCGTGGTCGCCGAGGAAAAACCCCTGGTCGGAGGTGTAGACGATGATGGTGTTCTTGGCCAGGCCCTCGGCATCCAGGTAATCCAGCAGCCGCCCCACGTTGTCGTCCACGCTCTGGATGCAGCGCAGGTAGTCCTTGATGTAGTACTGATAGGCCCACTTGCGAAGCGCGTCGCCCTGCAGATCGGCCGGCAGATCCATTTTCACGTCGGTCTTGTTCATGTCCTCGCCCACGCGCATCTTGACCGCCGCCACGCTCCGGGCCTTGCCCTCGTAATGGTCGTAGAGGTTGTCCGGCTCCGGGATGGTCTGGCCATCGAACAGGTGGGCGTATTTCGGCGCCGGGTCCCAGGGACGATGGGGCGCCTTGTGGTGGCACAGGGCGAAAAAGGGCTTCTTCTTGTCGCGCTGCTTCAGCCAATCCAGGGTGAAATCGGTGATCAGGTCGGTGCAATAGCCGCTGTGCTTTTTCTTCTGCCCGCCGTCGATGAACACCGGGTCGTAGTACACCCCCTGGCCCGGCAGGATGTTCCAGTAGTCGAATCCCGTGGGGTTGGTCTGCAGATGCCACTTGCCGATCATGGCCGTCTGGTAGCCGGCGTTTTTCAGTTCCTTGGCCACGTGGTTGCGATTGGGATCGAGCGCGTCGCCGAGCGTGTACACGCCGTTTTTGTGGCTGTACTGCCCGGTCAGGATGGCCGCCCGGCTGGGCGTGCAGATGGAGTTGGTGCAGAAGCAGTTATTGAGCCGCATGCCGCCCTTGGCGATGCGGTCGATGTTGGGCGTCTTGTTGATGCGGCTGCCGTAAGCGGAGATGGCATGGGAGGCATGGTCGTCCGCCATGATGTAGAGGACGTTGGGCTGCTCGCGGCCGGGCGCGGCGTGCGCCGCGGCCGCCGCCGCCCCCATCAAGCCCAGGAATTCCCGGCGATTGTATTGTGACGTAGGCAAGTGACACGCTCCTTTCGATTTCGGATGAAGGGCCATGATAACCCCTCCCTGCCACCCGTCAAGTGCGGAAAACAGGGGAGCCAATCCGCAGATTCCGCAGATTCCGCAGATTAGGATCCAGTTCTGGAATCTGCGAAATCTGCGTAATCTGCGGATGGGCCCGAAACCAAACGCCGGCGGCATGCGTTACTTGATGGAAGGAGTGTGTTTGCGCTTCACGAAATCTGAATCCCGCCGCACAATGGAAAATGGAGGCATCTCAGCATGCTGAGCCTTGCTCGACTGCGGTTCCCTGCCCCGGTGATTTCTCTGCTCATCGTCGGCCTCTGGGCATTGGGCGGCTGCCCGCTGCGCGCCCAGGAGAGCGGCCAGATGGCGGCGCAGATCAAAGCTCTGGAGGCCCGGCTCCGGATGCTCGAAGCCGAGGTGCAGGCACTGAAGGGCGCGCCGGCCGCGCCGCCCGTAGCGCCCGCCCCCGCGCCCGCGCCCCCGCCGGCTGCCCCGGCGGTGCCGCAGGTGGCGCCTCCCCCCGGCGCCGGCGCCGCTCTGGTCGGCCCGCTGCCGGTCTACGGCGGCGCGGCGGCCATGTCCAAAGTCCTGAACCCCGATATCAGCGCCATTGGCGATTTCCTGGGCTCGGCGGGACGCAATTCCGTCCGCCCCGTTCCCGCCCTCGAAATGCACGAAAGCGAGGTCGGCTTCCAGGCCATTATCGATCCCTATGCGCGGGGCGATTTCTTCATTACCTTCGGCGAACAGGGCGTCGGCCTGGAGGAGGGCTACATCACCTTCACTGCCCTGCCTGCCGGGCTGGTGGCCAAGGCCGGCAAATTCCGCTCGGCGTTCGGCAAGGTAAACGCGTTGCACAACCACGTCCTGCCGTGGACCGACCGGCCCATGGTGACCGACAACCTGGGGGGCGGCGAGGACGGCATTAACGATGCCGGCGCTTCCCTGACCCGGGCCTTTGCCGGCCCACGCAACCTGTTCCTGGAAGCCACCGGCCAGGTCTTCCGCGGCGATTCCGAGGGACTGTTCAAGTCCAGCCGCAAGAGTGACCTGGCCGTGGTCGGGCACCTGCGCGCCTACAAAGACCTGAGCGAATCCACCAACTTGGATGTCGGCGGCTCCTACGCGCGTGGCCACAACGAGCTGGGCAGTTCGTTCCTGACCAATCTGTACGGCATCGATGCCACCCTGCGCTGGAAACCGCTGCGGCGGGCCATCTATCACTCGTTCACCGCCCGCTCCGAATTCGTCTGGAGCAACCGGGAGGAAGCCGTCGGGGCGCAACACGCCTTCGGCTTTTACACCTCGGGCGAGTACCGGCTGAACCGCCGCTGGACCCTCGGTGGCCGCTATGACCGCACCGGACGCGCTGACAACGCCGCTTTCACCGATAGCGGCGCCTCCGCGCTTCTCACTTACTGGCCCAGCGAGTTCAGCCAGATTCGCTGGCAATACCGCTTCGCGCGGTATGCCGAGAAGACCGACGCCAACGAGCTTCGCCTCCAGTTCCTGTTCTCGCTGGGGGCCCATGGCGCGCACCCGTTCTGACCATTGCGGATTGCGGATTGCGGATTTCGAGCATGGAGCGGGCAATCCGAAATCCGCAATCCGAGATTCGGAGTTCATTATGCTTGCTAAATCGTTTTGGATTTGCCTCTCACTTCTATTCATTGCCGCGATGGCAAGCGAGCCGGCGCGCGCCGCCGGCAAGCTGAACGTGGTGGCCTCCACAACCGATATGGCGGCCCTGGCCCAGGAGGTCGGCGGTGACCGGGTCTCGGTGCAATCCGTGGCCCGCGGCTACCAGGACCCGCACTACGTCGAAGCCAAGCCCAGCTTTTTGCTGCTCTTGCGCCGGGCCGACCTGCTGCTGCTCGTGGGCCTGGAGCTGGAAATCGCCTGGCTGCCCCCGCTCATCACCCAGTCGGGCAACCCCAAGATCCAGGTGGGCGCCCCCGGCTATTTCGATGCCTCGCGCTTCGCACAGATCCTGGAGATTCCCACCACCGTCGTCACCCGCGCCATGGGCGACGTACATCCCCTGGGCAATCCGCACTACTGGCTGGAGCCGGAGAACGGCCGACGCATCGCCCGCGGCATTGCCGGCAAGCTGGCGGAGATGCGTCCCCAGGACGCCGCCTACTTCCAGCAGCGCTACCAGGCCTTCGACCAGAAGTTGACGCAGGCCGAACAGGCCTGGGACTCGCAGATGCAGCCCTTCCGCGGACGCAAGGTGGTCACTTACCATAATTCCTGGCCCAATTTCGCCCAGCGCTTCGGCCTGAATGTGGTCGGCTACATCGAGCCGCGCCCGGGCATCCCCCCCAGCCCCGCGCACACTGTCGAGCTGATCGGGCTGATGAAACACGAGGGAGTGAAGGTGATCCTGGTGGAGCCGTATTTCGACTTGAGGACGCCGAACAGTATCGCCGCGGCCACCGGCGCCAAAGTGCTGGTCATGACGCCCTCGGTGGGCGGAGAAAAACAGATAACCGATTATTTCAAGCTTTTCGATTACGACATAAAATTGGTAACGGACGCGTTCAAGCAATAAGCTGTCAGCTGTCAGCTTTCAGCTATCAGCTTCCGGTCCGCGAGGAGTCGCCGCGTGCTTTAGCTGATAGCTGAAAGCTGATAGCTGATAGCTGATTCGGAGGAACGGTGGAAGTCCTTCAATTCTTGCTGGCGCCGCTGGCCGCCAGCCTCATCCTTACGGGCATCCATGCCTACCTGGGTGTCCACGTCGTGGAGCGGGGAGTGATCTTCGTTGACCTGGCTCTGGCCCAGATCGCCGCCCTGGGTGCAATTATGGCCATCCTGGTGGGCATGAACGTGCACGGCCCCGGCGCCTACTGGTTCAGCCTGGGCTTCACCTTTCTGGGCGCGGTCATCTTCTCGCTGGTCCGCAGCCGCCGCACGCACATCCCGCAGGAAGCCTTTATCGGCATCACCTACGCAGTGGCCTCGGCGGCCGCCATCCTGGCCATGAGCAAAGCCACCGGCGAAACCGAGCACCTGAAAGACATGCTGGTGGGCAACATTTTGGCCGTCTCCTGGCACGAGGTGGCCAAGACCGCGACCCTCTACGGCGCCATCGGCGTCTTCCACTACATCTTTCGGAAGAACTTTCTGCTGATCTCCATCAACCCCGGCCGTGCCGAAGCACAGGGGCTCTCCATCCGCCTCTGGGATTTCCTGTTCTACGCTTCCTTTGGATTCGTGGTCACCTCCTCGGTGGCCATCGCCGGGGTGCTGCTGGTGTTCTGCTATCTGATTGTCCCGTCGGTGGGCGCCATGCTGTTTGCCGACCGCATCGGGGCCCGCCTGGCCATCGGCTGGACCATGGGCACGCTGGTTTCCGCGCTTGGGGTTTACCTCTCGGTGCTTCTGGATCTGCCCACAGGTGCAACCATAGTTTGCACCTTCGGCCTCGTCCTGCTGTTCATGTTCCTGGTCCACCTGCCTATGTACCACGGGCGCGGCACCCGTGAACTGCGTGGAGTCGCTTCCCATGTTACCGAAGAAAGCGTCGACGGCCGGCAGTCGCTGTAATCGACGGGCGGCAGACTCGCCGTTGCGCCGGCGCCTGGCGCTGGCCGTTGTGCTGCTTGCCGCCCTGGGCCTTGCCGCCTGTTCCAGCCCGCCCGCGGGCACGCGCTACGAACTCCGCGGCACGGTGATTGCCGTCAATCCCCAGCACCGCCTGGTTACGGTGGCGCACCAGGACATCCCCGGGTTCATGGCCGCCATGACCATGCCCTTCGCGGTGAAGGAGGAATGGGCGCTGAGCGCGCTAAAGCCCGGCGACCGCATCGCGGCGGTGCTGGTGGTGGACCGCGGCGCCTCGTGGCTAGAGCAGATCGTCATCAGCCACGGCAGCGCCCAGCAACTGGCGCCGGTCAAGGCCAACGGCTCGCCCCTCGCCGCCCCCGGCCAGCCGGTCCCCGATTTCACCCTGGTCAACCAGTATGGTCGGCTCATCCACCTGCATCAATACCGGGGCCGCGCGCTGCTGCTCACCTTCATCTATACCCGCTGCCCGCTGCCCGATTACTGCCCGCTGACGAGCCGCAACTTCGCGGAGCTCGACCGGGCGCTGCGGCGCGAGCCCTCGCTTTATCCCAAGACAGCCCTGCTCAGCATCAGCATCGACCCGGAGTATGACCGCCCCGTGGTGCTTCGCAAGTACGGCCTTACCTACACCGATGCCAAGGGCCCCAACCCCTTCGACCAATGGGAGCTGGCCACCGGCAGCCCGCGGGAAATCAAGGCCGTTGCCGGGTTTTTCGGCCTGGATTACTACCCGCAGGGGAACCAGATCGTCCATTCCTTGAGAACCGCCCTGATCGCCCCCGACGGCCGAATCGCCAAAACTTACTCCGGCAACGAATGGAAGCCCGCCGACGTGCTGCGCGACCTGGCCGCCCTGCGGCAGTAGTGAGCAGGCGCCAGGATGGAGCGCCGGCGCCTGCCCCGGCTTGCCATGGGTCTCGCCGCCGCCCCTGCTCGATCCCCGCTAGCGGTAGCGGGTCAGTTTGAGTCAAGGTCTGAAGGCGCGCATACCGGGCCCGAAGCGATTGCCCCCGGGAAGGCATACTCAGGTGCCATCCCAGTTCGCTAGTGCGAAGGGCTGTTCTCGCCAGTGGCCACGGAACGACCTGAAACTGTCCGACTTTCCGCATCCTCGCCAACTCTCAAGGCGCCGAAGCAGCCCGGTCCAGTGAAGAGCAAGTGCAGTGGCGTTGTTTTGGCGCTTGAGATGTGGTTAAATTCCCGTAGCCCGTCGCCAGTGCAAGAATCTCTGAGAGGCTGGACGTTGTGAACAACTCCACCCGAGCGTGTCGATCATCCGAACAGTTCAGGAACTGCTGGGGCACGAAGACGCCCAGACGACGATCCCGCAGGGCGGAACGCACGTGTTGAACCGTGGGGGGCGGGCGTCTGTGTTTAGGCCGACCGCGGTGGCGGTATGCGCGGGCCAGCCTAAACAAGAGTTGACCAGACACGACAGGGGAGGGATGTCCATTGGCATCGGAAGTTCTGAACAAAGCGGGCAGACAGTTCAATGAGCAAATCACGGCGGCACTCCGAGGCCTTCCTGTGCCGGACCCGCTTCCACAGAGGCTCTACCATTTCACCGACACCTCGGGCCTTGTCGGAGTCCTGCAGTCACAATCGCTCTGGGCTTCTCTTGCGACTTCCCTAAATGATCGGTCGGAGATCGAGTATGCGCTCGGTCTGGCGCGTGGCATCATTGACCGTCGAGAAGTTGGCGGTAACCCAGCTTTTCTGGAAGCGGTTGCGCTCCACTTGGATCCGCGAAGAGCGCTGGGGCCAGGCTCTTTTGCCCAGGGCGCGTATGTTTGTTCTTTCTGTACCAATCAGGACCAGAGCGCGCAGTGGTTACACTACGGCCGCTCCGGCACGGGCTGCGCGCTCACGTTCGCGTCCCGACCACTTCTCATCCCTGGCTCTGGCTTTCTCCTCATGCCAGTGGTCTACGATGCCCCTCAGCAGGATCGCGTGCTCCGAGACTTCCTCCGGTCCATGTCGGTGACGCTCGACCGCCTTGTGGAGGAGCACCCACAGGATGAAGAGAAGGTTCGGCTTCTCGCAACCGAGTGTTCTGCGCTCGGCGTTTCGGTTTTGGCGGTGTTCCTGAAGAACCTGGCCTTCATGAACGACGGTGAATGGCGACTCATGGTGGCCGATCTTGGAGTTGCCCTGGAGGGCCAGCCCACGAGCGTTCCTAAGACGATGTTTCGGTGCGTCAATAATCGTGTCGTTCCTTACAAAGCAGTCAGGTATGACGCACTCCCACTTGTGGGCATAACACTGGGTGCGAGCGCCGCTCTCTCCACTGACGATCCTGGGCTCGCGGTGCTACTCACGGAGGCGATGCCTGGGCAGAATATTCTTGTGGAGAAATCTCCGGTACCGGTTCGACCATGACTGCTGGCTAACCGCCGCTTGCAGCCGGCGGCGGCCGGCGCAACAATGAGCCGCGGCGGCTGAACGCTAGGATCGTTAGGCGCACCCGTCGTGATAGGAGAGTACAATAGCCTTGGCCAGAGGGCAGCCGGTGCTGACGGCAATGAGGCCCTCGAACCCCGACAATAGGTTGGCGTTTTCTCATGTCCCTCACGCTCAACAAGCCCAAGCTCGACAACCTTGCCGGCGACATCTGGAAATCCGCCGAGCGCCTGCGCGGCAAGTTCAAGGCGTACGAATACCAGGGCGTCATCCTGCCCATCATCGTTATCCGGCGGCTGGAGTGCGTGCTGCTTGCCTGGCGCGAGGCGAAGCGGGCGGAGGTGCTGGCCAAACGGCCCAAGCTCACCGAGAAGGAACTCGCCAAGCTGGTCAAGGAACTTGAACTGAACCCCCAGCAGTCTCCGTTCTCGAACAAGACCAAGTGGACCCTCCGCAAGGTCTATGAGGAAGACCCCACACTGCTGGAGGCGAACTTCCGTGCCTACATCAACGGCTTTTCGAAGAACGTTGAGGACATCATCGAGCACTTCAACTACCGCGGCACCATTGGCCTGATGGTGAAGAACAACCGGCTCGCCCCGATCCTGAATCAATACAAGGAACTGGAGCTTGGCCCGGACAAGCTATCGGGCCTGGAGATGGGCTACATCTACGAGGAACTGCTGCGGCGCTTTTCGGAACAAAGCGGCGAGGAGGCCGGGGAACACTTCACCCCGCGCGAGGTCATCCGGCTGATGGTCGAGCTGCTGGAAATACCCATCCCCGACCGGCACGTCTCCATCTACGACCCCGCGTGCGGCACGGGCGGCATGTTGTCCGTGGCCAAGGAACATCTGCTCGATCGCGCCGCCACACCCGCGCAGCGAGACAACGTCGAGAAGTTCGTCACCGTCCACGGCCACGAGCTTTCCCCCACCAACTACGCCATCTGTCAGGCCGACCTGCTCATCAAAAACGACCAGCAGGCCAAGGTCTTTCTCGGCAACTCGCTCATCCCCCACGATGCGCACAGCAAAGAGCCGGGCGACCAGCTTCCCGAAACCAAGTTCCGATTTGATTTCATGCTCAGCAATCCGCCCTTTGGCGTCACCTGGGGCGGCAAGGACGGTTACGAGAAGGAAGCAAGGAAGCTGGAGAAGACCCGCTACCAGGCCGGCATGCCGCGCGTGAACGACGGCGCACTGCTGTTCTTGCAGACCATGCTGGCCAAGATGCAGGCCCCGGAAAAGGGCGGCAGCCACATCGCCATCATCTTCAACGGTTCGCCGCTCTCCAACGGCGATTGCGGCTCGGGCGAGAGCGAAATCCGCCGCTGGATTCTGGAGAGCGACTGGCTAGACGCCATCGTCATGCTGCCCGACCAACTTTTCTACAACACCGGCATCTTCACCTACATCTGGCTGCTGCGAAACGAGAAGCCCGCCGGCCATCGCGGGCGCGTGATGCTCATTGACGCCCGCCGGCAGTTCGAGAAAGAGCCGAAGTCCTTCGGCAATAAACGCAACCGAATGACTGACGCTCACCGGCAATGGATTGAGGAGCGTTACCACAGAGGCTGGAAACCCAGTTTTGACGACGAGCACGTGAAGTTCTTCCGCAAGGAGGATTTCGCCTACCACAAGGTCAGGGTGGTCTTCTGGCAGACCGACGAGCACGATCAGCCGGCCATCGTCACCGAGCGTTATGAGAAGGCGTTCACCGCCGCCAACCTCGCCAAGGAGCAGACGCTCTACGACTGCGAACTGACCTTCCGCGTGCGCGTGAAGGGGGATGGCGGAGAGAAGACCGTGGAGTTCGTCCTCAAACCAGCGGACAACGCCCCGAAGAAGCTCAAAGCGGCTCTGGGAGATCGGCCGGAAATTGTCTCCGTCGAGTGGACGCACCGGCACTACGTGCAGGACGACGAATACATCCCGCACGGCGAGGACATCGAGGCGTTCCTGAAACGGGAGATCGCCAAGCCCATCATCCGCTGGGAGGACAGCCCGCAGCTCGGCTACGAAATCCTGCCGAACAAATACTTCTACCGCTACCAGCCGCCCACACCCGCGAAGGATTTGCTTGAGGAATTCTGGCGGTTGGAGAAGGAGGCAGAGAAGATGCTGGAAGGATTGGCGAAATGAGCCTTGACCAAGACAGTTTCCTGGTCAATTTGCCGAGGGGGTGGATGTTCGACCGCTTCAAAGATGTGGCCCTTCTCCGCAACGAGCGCACGGACGAACCAAGCGAGATTGAGGATTATCTGGAACTCGAAGACCTCGAATCCGGCACGGGGCGCATCCTGAATCGTCGTAATACCATGGAGGTCGTAAGCGACGTGACAGTGTTCAAGAAGGGAGACGTGCTGTTTGGCAAGCTGCGGCCCTATCTCGAAAAGTATTACGTCGCCGAGTTCGACGGCAAATGCACCGGTGAAATTCTTGCGTTCAAGCCGGAGCGCATTGAAAGCCGCTTCTTGTTCTATTGCCTCGCCTCGTCATGGTTCATCGAGCGCTGCAATATGCTCGCTTACGGCGCGAAGATGCCGCGCGTCAATTGGCCGACACAGCTTGCACAATTCAATCTTCCCCTCCCACCGCTGCCGGAGCAACAGCGCATCGCGGCGTATCTGGATGCGAGTTGTGCGGCGATTGATGCGGCGGTGGCCGCCAAGCGCCGCCAACTCGAAACCCTCGATTCCCTTCGCAGGACCATTATCGCGCAGACAGTCACGAAAGGATTGAACGGCGAAGCGGAGCTACGCGACTCCGGGCTTGAGTGGTTCGGACAAATTCCGAAGCACTGGCGTTGCGAGCATCTCAAACGATTTGCGACTCGCATTCAGACCGGCTGCACGCCGCCGACCGACACGCCGGACTATTATTTCGACGGAACGATTCCTTGGTTCGCGCCGGGTAGTTACGACGGCGACATTGAACTGCGCGAAGCGCGGAAGCTCATTAACGAACTCGCCCGCCGCGAAGGCGTGCTGCGAATGTTTCCTGCCGAAACTGTTTTCCTCGTAGGCATCGGCGCGACGATTGGCAAGGTGGGGCTGATTCGACAGGAAGCAGCGTGTAACCAGCAAATCATCGGCATCGTGTCCAATCATCGGATGCTTGGCCGCTACCTCGCCTATCAGTTCAAGATTTACGAGGACGTTATACCCGGCATCGCATCGGCCACGACTCTCCCGATTTTCGACCAGGTGAAGACTGGCTACCTGCCGACGCTCCAGCCGCCCTGCGCCGAACAAGAAGCCATCTGCGCTTTCCTCGACGAGAAGCTGGCGGAACTGAAGCGCCTTGTTGCCGGCATCGAGTCCCAAATCGCCACGCTCACCGCCTACCGCAAGTCGCTGACTTACGAATGCGTCACCGGCCAGCGGCGGGTGACGGAAGAGGATTTGCAACGTGCGGATCGTGCCGGTAGCATCTGCCCCGTGGAGCACAGGCCATGACGAAGCGGAAACCAACCAAGCGAACCGCCGTGGCTGTCTTGACAGCGCGCAAACCGACCGTGTTGCTGGCTGACGTGCGGGGGATGATTTTGCAGGCCCGCGAAGGAGTGGCGCGGGCCGTGGACTCCGGCATGACCGTGCTCTATTGGAACGTGGGCCGGCGCATCCGGCAGGACATTCTCGGGGAGAAGCGGGCGGAGTATGGGAAGCAGATAGTGTCCGCACTGAGTACACAATTGGTCGCGGAGTTTGGCCGCGGGTTTACGGAGAAAAACCTCCGCCGGATGGTGCAGTTCGCTGAGGTTTTTCCCGACCAGGAGATTGTCGTATCGCTGCTACGACAATTGGGTTGGACGCACTTCCTGCGGCTCATCCCGATTGATGATCCGCTGAAGCGCGACTTCTACGCCGAGATGTGCCGCATCGAGCGTTGGAACACCCGCACCCTGGGAAAGAAGATCGGCTCCATGCTCTTCGAGCGCACGGCGCTTTCAAGGAAGCCCGCAAAGCTCGCGGAGATGGAACTCAAGCAACTGCGCGAGGAAGATAAGGTCACGCCCGACCTCATTTTTCGTGATCCCTATCTGCTCGATTTTCTCGGGCTGAAAGACACCTATGCGGAGAAGGATCTGGAAGCGGCGATTCTGCGGGAAATGGAAGGGTTCATCCTCGAACTGGGGGTGGGGTTCTGTTTCGTGGCCCGTCAGCACCGTATACAAATTGACGACCGCGATTACTATCTCGACCTGCTGTTCTATCATCGCAAACTGCGACGCCTGGTGGCGATCGACTTGAAGATCGGCCAGTTCGAGGCTGCGGACAAAGGCCAGATGGAACTCTATCTCGGCTGGCTCAAGCGTTACGCGTGCGAACCGGACGAGGTCAAGCCGCTGGGCATGATCCTTTGCGCGGGCAAAAACGAGGAGCACATCGCCTTGCTCGAACTCCAGAAGAGCGGCATCCACGTGGCCAGCTACTGGACGGATGCGCTGCCGAGGAAGGAACTGGAACGTAAACTCCACGAGGCGGTGCGCCTGGCCCGGGCGCGGCTGGAGGCGGCAAAGGACTGACTATGCCCAAGCGAAAGAAAGCCCCGGAGCTGACCTTTCAGCAGCACATCGCGGATTTCCTCGTCCGCGTGCATCGGTATGGCGTGCTCGAACAGTCCGACGTTACGGACACCGAAGATTTCATCGCCGAAGACCAGCTCTGGGCCTTCCTGAAAGCCACGCAGGGCGACACGCTCAAGAAGCTCACGGACGACTACGGAACGGACGCGCGGGACGAGGTGTTCAAGGCCCTGCGAAATGAACTAGAGCATACGCCGCTTTGGCTGCTCCTCCGTCACGGACTCAAGGTGCGCGGTCTGGAGTTTCGGCTCTACTACCCCAAGCCCCGCTCCGCCGAGAGCGCCGCCGCCAGCAAGTACGGAGAGAACCGCATCACCTTCCGCCCGCACTTCTACTTCGGCGGGACCAACCAGGAGATCGATTTCGTCTTCTTCCTGAATGGCCTGCCCATCGTGGCCCTGGAGTTGAAACACGAGAAGAACCAGACGGTGCATGATGCCGTCGCGCAGTTCGCCGCCCGTGACCACGCATGCAAGATTTGCCAACATCCGTTCCTCTACCTGGCCGCCGACACCAGCGACGTAATGGCCGCCACCGACCCGCGCCGTGAACAAAACTTCCGCTGGCACAACACGGGCCTGACCAACACGCCGCAGACGGCGGGCGAATACCCGGTGGAGTTCCTTTATCGCGAGGTGTTGGCCAAGGAACAGTTGCTCGAAGCGCTCTCGTTCTTCCTCGTCCGCGTGCCCAAACGCGAGGCCGAGGAGGACAAGCCGGAACGCCCGGCCTGCACCCTGTTCCCCCGCTATCACCAAAGCCGCATGGTGCGCAGGGTGGCCGACGACGCCCTGGCCCACTTCACCACCACTGGCGAGATCGGCCGGAAATACCTCATCAATCACTCCGCCGGCAGCGGCAAGACGCTCACCATCTGCTGGCTGGCCGACCGCCTCCACAGCCTGTTCCAACCGAGCACAAACGAGAAGCTGGTTGACCTGGTGTTCATCCTCACCGACCGCAAGTCCCTCGACAAGAACATCAAAGACGACCTCGAGAACTTCACCCACCTCAAGGACGTGGTCGGCCTGGCGAAGAAAGCCGAGGACCTGCCCCGCTTCCTTGCTCAGCGCAAACCGATCATCGTCACCACCCAGCAGAAGTTCGAGTGGGTCCTGGAGGAGATCGAGAAAAACAAGGACCTAAAAAAGCTGCGCGTGGCCTTCCTCATCGACGAAGCGCATCGCTCCCAGGAAGGCAAGATGGGCGCGGCCATCCGCACTCCTTTCCGCAGCGCCGACGCCCCCGATGACGAAGCACCCGAAGAAGACGAGGAAGAGAAAATTGCGAGAATTATCCGCGAACACGACCGCAATCAGCTCTTCGTTGCCTTCACCGCCACCCCGGCGCCCGCCACGGTTACCCTCTTCGGTCAACCTTTCGACATCTACGCCGAAGCCGAGGCCATCGCCGAGGGCTACATCGTTGACGTGGCGGCGAGCATCCTCTCCTACAAAACCCTCTACCACCTGCATTGTCGCGTCGTGCCCAAGCCCGACGAGGAAAAGCTTTATCCGAAGGGCGTCGTTGCCAAGGCCTTGAAAAACGTCGCCTTCCAGGACGACGGCCTGATTCAATACAAGTCCGAGGTCATGCTCCGCATCTTCGAGGAAAGTGTGAAGCCGCTCATCGGGGGGCGCGCCAAGGCCATGATCGTAACCAGTTCGCGCGTGGCGGGACTTCGCTTTTTCCAAATCATCAAGGAGAAGCTTAAAGAACGGGGCGCCGACTACAAGGTGCTCTACGCCTTCTCGGACTTCGTCCACCCGCAGACCAATGCCGCCATCAGCGAGCACGCCGTCAACGAGTTGAAGGAAGGCGAGCAAATCGAAGACCGTTTTGAGGGCGAGGGTTATCGCCTCATGGTGGTAGCAAGCAAGTTCCAGACGGGCTTCGACCAACCGCTGCTCGCCGGGATGTTCCTCGATAAGCCGGTCATGGATCGCAACGCCGTGCAGACGGTTTCTCGCCTCAATCGTTGCCACGAGGGCAAGAAGGGCGTTGTGTTGGTGGACTTCACCAACAACGCCCAAGCCATCCTCAAAGCCTTCGCCAAATACCGAATAGGAACCCCCTTCCCGCCCGGCGATCCCGACGAAAAACAGTGTGTGAAGCTGCATCAGGAAATCCTGGCGGCGGGCGTCTTCACCCAGGCCGATGCGCAGGCACTCGTCAAACTGGTCGCCAACGGCACTGACGCCCAGGTCCAGTTTATGGTCAACGGTCTGCGCACCCGCTTTCAGGAAAAAATCACTGACCTCGATCAGCGGAAGAATTTCGCCTACCTCCTCGCCCGGCTGGTGAAAAGCTATGATTTCCTGACCTGCTTCTTTACCTACCCGCCGGAGATTGGCGAGTTCGCCGCCTTCGCCGAATACGTCGGGCCGCAACTCATCAAGCAGGGCAGCGTATCCGAACTGATGAAGCAGATTCGCCAGACGGAGGTCATCAAGGCCGCCGTGGAGTATCAAGGCGAGGTGCGCAGCGGCGAACCGGTGAAACTGAAACCGGGCAAAGGCAAGACAGGCACCGGCCCGCCGCCAAAGAAGGTTTCCGTCCAGGACATGATCGCGGAGATTCGCGCCAAATTTGACATCAGCGACGAGGAAGCCCTGTACATCAAACAGGTCACCGAGGAAAAGGCGGCTGACCCGGAAATTCACAGCACCGTCACCGCGCACCGGGAAGACCGCGTCTATCTCGAAGGCGCTTACCGCGGGCAAGTCAACGGGAAGATTCAGACGGCTTACGACGAGCGCGGCCGCTACGAGGAATTGTCCAATCCCAAATACACGGAGATCGGCGCCATCTTCGACATCATGGCGGTCACGGTGATCCAGCACCATCTGTCATCGGCGGCATGAGGCGATGAGCAAAACCATTGACCAGATTCCCGAAGCCGACCGCCCGCGAGAAAAGCTTCTCCGCAAAGGCGCTCCCGCCTTGAGCGACCAGGAGTTGCTGGCAGTTCTGCTAGGGAAAGGCACACCAGGGATGGATGTCATGACGCTCGCCGGGAAGCTGGCACGGCTCATTGACGAGAAGGGCCTGGAAGTGAAGGCCGAAGACCTGACGCAGTTTGAAGGCGTGGGCGATGCGAAAGCCACCTTGATTCTGGCGGCGATCGAGTTCGCCCGGCGCCGTATCAAGCCGGAGGGTGCGAAGATTAGAACCCCGGCCGACCTGCTGCCCCACGTCCGGCACTACGCCGACCGGAAGCAGGAATATTTTCTCTGCGCCACGATCAACGGTGCAAACGAAATCCTGAACATCCGCGTCGTGTCGTTTGGTCTGATCGACCGCAGTCCAGTTCATGCGCGGGAAGTTTTCGCGGATGCGCTTTCCGACCGCGCCGCGGCAGTCATCGTCGCTCACAACCACCCCAGTGGCGGACTCGAACCGTCACCAAGCGACATCAACATCACCGCCCAGCTTAAGGCTGCGGGCGCAATCGTAGGGATCGACTTACTGGACCACATCATCTTCAACCGGACCGGATACTTCAGTTTTCTGGAAGATGGAAGGCTGTAGGGCGGGAGCCGGTGCCACTTCCCAGGGCCACCCCTTTCCCTGCGCGGCAGCCGAGACGGCGGACGCTGCCAGGGGCCGGCCGGCCCGAATCGGGCAAGCGGGACCCACGGCAAGCCGGGGCAGGCGCCGGCGGTACAACAACACTGCGGGGCGGCCGCGGACGGCCGCGCTCCCACGGGGCCGGCGAGACCCACGGCAAGCCGGGGCAGGCGCCGGCGGTAGAACAACACTGCGGGGCGGCCGCGGACGGCCGCGCTCCCACGGGGCCGGCGAGACCCACGGCAAGCCGGGGCAGGCCCCGGCGCTACAACGGGCGGCCCCGAATCGGGCAAGCGGGACGGCCGCGTTCCCGGGGGCCGGCCGGCCCGAATCGGGCAAGCGAGACCCACGGCAAGCCGGGGCAGGCGCCGGCGGTACAACGGGTCGGGCCGTTACTACTTAGCCACTTGACAGGCGTGATAGTATATAGCTAGAAGGCATTTGGGTCGTAATGTGACAATATCTGAGTGTGGGACGGCGCCGGGACGCCGCTCCCGATCTTTGACAATTCGACGACAGACGACCGGGGAGACAACGCAGAGGCGCAGAGCACGCCGAGGCACGCAGAGGGGCAGTAACTCTCTCCCCTTTTCTCCGCGTGCTCGCCTCAGACCGCCGACCGGCCCGAATCGGGCAAGCGGGACGCCCGATGCCACCTGCCAGTTCAGAGCCTGTTATCGGCCCGGCATCGGAACCGTGGGCATTTGTTTTCAATGATTTGCGGCTCTTCCCTGTATTACACCTGTATTTTGCAGGCGCCGGGATGATAACCAATTGAAACTAAAGCAGTTCGCGCTCCGCGTTGCACCAGTATTTTACCAGTTCCGGCTGTCGGCCCGCGGCTGACGGCAAACCAGAGCCGAAAGCCGCTGCTTCAGCCGCGCAGGGTGGCCACGGTCAGGATGGCGCCCAGCAGCCCAACCACAATGACCGTGGCCCAAGTGATCACGTTGTAGAGGCGCGAATTGGTGTATTCGCCCATCAGGTCCACGCGGTTGATGAGCAGCACCATGAAAACCAAAATAAAGGGCAGCAGCAGGCCGTTGATCACCTGCGACAAAAAAATCATGCGGATCAGCGGAAAACCGGGGATGAGTACCACGCCTGCCCCAAGAACTATCAACAAAGTATACAGCCAGTAGAAGAATGGCGCCTCACGAAACGTTTTATTGACGCCCGATTCGAAGCCAAGACCTTCGCAAACAGTGTATGCGGTAGCCAGGGGGAGAATCGAAGCGGCGAACAAGGAGGCGTTGAACAGGCCGAAGGTGAAGAGCACGGAGGCGTAGCGGCCGGCCAGGGGGCGCAGGGCCACGGCGGCGTGGCCGGCGTCCTTGATGTCGTGCTGCCCGGCGACGTGCAAGGTGGCGGCGCAGGCCACCACAATGAAGAAGGCCACGACGCTCATGAAGATGCAGCCGATCACCACCTCGACGCGGGAGGCGGCGTACTGCTCGGACTGCACGCCCTTCTCCACCACCGCGGCCTGCAGGTAAAACTGCATCCAGGGGGCGATGGTGGTGCCGATCAGGCCCACCACCATCATCAGCGCTTCCGCGGTCAGCGGCATCCGCGGCCGGGCGACGCTGATGGCCGCCAGTTCCCAATCCGGCTTGGCCAGGGCGCCGGAAATGATATAGGCGATATAAAAGCCGGAGGCCACCAGGAAGACTTTCTCCACGCTCTTATAGTCGCCGCGCACCACCAGCACCCAGACCAGGAAAGCGCTGGCCGGCACCGAGATATAGGGGCTGACTCCAAAGATCTGGAGGCTGGAGGCCACGCCGGCGAACTCGGCCATGACGTTGGTGAAATTGGCCAGCACCAGCGCGGCCATCATCAGGAAGGTGATCCGGAACCCGAATTCCTCGCGGATCAGGTCCGACAAGCCCTTGCCGGTGACCGCCCCCATGCGTGCGCCCATCTCCTGGACCACCACCAAAGCGATGGTCATGGGGACGAAGATCCACAGCAGCAGGTAGCCGAATTTGGCGCCGGCCAGCGAATAGGTGTAGATGCCGCCGGCATCGTTATCCACGTTGGCGGTGATGAAGCCGGGCCCCAGGATGGAGAAGAAGATCAGCAGGCGGAGCTTCCAATCGCGGAGCCAACTCTTTAGGCTGGAGGCTGGAGGCTGGAGGCTGGAGGAAAGCAGGCTGGAGGCTGTAGGCTGTAGGCTGGAGGAAAGCAGGCTGTAGGCTGGAGGCTGTAGGCTGTGGGCTCTAGTCTCTTGCAAGGTTTTGTCCTCCAGTCTCCGGTCTCCAGCCTCCGGTCTCTTTCTCACAACTTCGATTTCAGCAGGCTGATAATGTCGTCGGCGGTGATGACGCCCGCCAGGACATATTCTTCATCGATCACGGGGAGCGTCAGCACGTTGTATTTGTCGAACAGGGTGATGACGTCGTCCTCGCTGCTGTCGAGGTGCGCGAACAGCAGCAGGTCCGGCTTCAGTTGCGCCAGCAGGGTCGAAGGGGAGGCCAGGAACAGCTCGGCCAGCGGCACGGAGCCGGTGAGCCGGTCCTGGGCATCGACCAGGAAAATGGTGGTCGCCGCGTGGGCGGTTTCCCGGTTGGCCCGCAGCACGGCAATGGCCGAATCCACCGAGCCGGTCTCGGGAACGGCGATGAAGTCGGTGGTCATCATGCCGCCGGCGGTATCTTCCGGGAACTCCAGCAACTCGCCCAGTTCCTCGGCCTCGGCCGGCTGCATGTCCTCCAGGAGTCCTTTCGAGGTGCGGCCCGGCAGGTCGCCGAGCAGGTCGGCGGCCTCGTCCGGCGCCATTTCTTCCAGGATGTCGGCGGCCTTCTCCGCGTCCAGCGACTGGATGATGGAGCGCTGCACCTTGGGCTCGACCTCGGACAGGGCCTCGGCAGCCTTGGTTTCGTCCAGGGACTCGAAGATGGCTTCGCGCTCGGCCGGCGCCAGCTCTTCGACGATGTCGGCCAGGTCGGCGGGGTGCAGGCGCGCCAGCTTGTCGTGGGAGATCTTCAGCTTGACCCGGCGCTTGGGGTCGGTCTCAATCAGATCGACGAATTCCCAGGGGA
>Ga0315282_10002874_pt1 | contig 31263 bp, 37 predicted proteins | sample YL17G07_20_MG_FD_203693 | JGI IMG/M metagenome (GOLD analysis project Ga0315282, IMG submission 203693) | Sediment microbial communities from Yellowstone Lake, YNP, Wyoming, USA - YL17G07_20 | ecosystem: Environmental > Aquatic > Freshwater > Lake > Sediment | place: USA: Wyoming | collected... | reverse complement strand
TGTCAATAGCCCCGCAGGCTTATCTACCACCAAGATATCTCTATCTTCGTAGAGTATTTCTAACCCTCTTGGCAGATGTTTGCTGGTCGAATGTTTTTTCTTAAGCATACTGAGTACTCTTCTGTCTTGTGCAAGTTTACTTATGCAGTTTATAGCCTATTGCCACATTGCTATCGAGTCACAAAACATGGGAAATCAGGGATATATCCTTGCTTAGCTATCCCGACACATCGGGGCTAATCTTTATTTCCAATAGAATAGGTGATTGTCCCTAATATTCAATATTCAAAAATTAGTATGGTGTCCCCAGATTTCAGATTTCACCAGATTTCAGATTTCATGAGAGGCTAACGCCGCGGCTCACCGGGAGCCGGATTTATCGGCGATCCGGTGGAGACGCTTGTTAGTGCTTCCCTATCCCATTGGATTTTGTGGATTTTGGAATAAAACAGAAAACATCAATTTGATCCTTTCAAACAACACTTTTTATATTTCTTCCCACTTCCGCATGGACAAGGATCATTTCGACCAACTTTCGGTACTTGTAACGGCTGCTGGGGGGCAAAATGCTTCTTTTTACAATGGGCATATATGCCTTTTAGCTTTATATGCCTTTTAAATAGCCTTTTGTAAAAATCAGGAATCTGCTCCTCTATGGCTGATTTCACAGTTTTGATAGGAACAGAAAATGTTCTCTCTTCAAGAGTTCCCCACAGCTTTTCCCTATAATTCAATGTCACTGAGCATAGCTCTTTTCCTGTTTTTTCAAATTCCGCGGCAGAAAACATAGTTAAAGTCGTATCAGTGCATGAACAATGAGACAATAAGCAATATTGGTCAAAAATTATGCATTTAATACCATTTATGCTAACCAACATCTGGTCGCCATATGGAAGGACATCATTGTATGCTGACATTAACCCATTTTTTTCTATTTCATGGTAATCAAAGTGAGCATCAATTGAATCAAGGGGGGCCTCCTCACTTCTCTTGTTTTTGTATGCGAAATACATTTCCCATAAGAAGTGAAAATCAGTTTCATCTAATTTGGATAAAAGCAAACTCGCAAACTCTAAATCTTCTATGGGAACCTTTTTCTCATCTTTATAACCCAGTTTTCTTTGAATAATATCAATATCGACTCGGTGAGAAGACATGAGGTTATCTTTATGTCGCACAGGGGAAAGATTCAAATAAACAGTGCCACAAGAGCAGACAGGATTGTCACAAGAAAGAAGAGAACATTCATATTTATCGGTGATGTCTCCATCTTGGATAGTGGCAACTATATTTTTCGTTTCACAATCAACTGAGAATACCATTTTTCTTCCTTATTGCTTTTGCGCTAACGGTGCCGTTAAGCGGGCGGCGGGTATTCACCGCAGCTTTCGTAAAAAATAAATCAAGATGGTTTCAGCTCTGGCTTTCAAGAGCCGCACCGCCTTCAACGGCCTTATTATGCGGTATAGATGAAATAGCTTTTGTCTTGACAAAAAAAACTAGTCCAGATCCAACTTCACTTTACACTGATTACATTTTACAACGCCCCGGAAAACTTTGTTGCCGCATTCTGGACAAAAATAACGGGCCTCTTCATCTCGAATCCATTTTTCAGTACCGACTTTTCGTCTATATGGGACAGCCCGTAGAATTACCTTTTTACCAACAGTCATCGAAAAATTTTCAATATACTGACAGGGAAATTCGTCGCACTGATGACATCCGGTATATCCTTTCTTTCTCGTGCAGTCTCTGATCTCACACTGCTTGCAATGCATAAACAGATCATCAGATAAGCACCCGTGGCATCGTATATCTTCTGCTGAAATATTTTCACTATTAGGAAGAGTGCCCTTGCCGAGAACTCCTCCCTTGTAAAGCCCCACTAACCTCTCCTTAAATTTTTGATTATTATCACGATTTGCTATATAAATGGCACAGACTCCGCAGTAAAGTCCACAAGGTGAAATAAAATCCGGATTAATTTTCATAATTCTACTCCTTTTTAATTTGTCATTTTCTTATTTTACAAAAGCATAACGACTGAAATCAGCGGTGGCTGTAAGCCATCCGCTGGAGTGATTTGATAAGTGTTAGGGGGATCTCAGCTCATGAAAAGTTGCCACCTGAACAGGGATATCCCGCAGAACCTCGCGAACGTCATTTACTGCCTCTGGCGGACAGATGACTCGCTGCACAAGTGTCAGAATAGCTTCGCCTGAGTGCTTCTTAGAAAAGACCTCACATTCATCTACTAGAGTCGCTGGCCCGCTGGGCAATCGCAGCTCTCTCCCAAAAAACTCTAGATCAAGCTTGAGTAGCTGCTCTCGAAGTTCGGTTGATACCACCGAAGTGACGCGGGTGTTGTCGCGGAGTAAGCCACCTATGATTCTCCACTCGCGCTGTTGGTAATAGCTGAGAAGAGGATCCGTTGGACGTTCCGTCGGGTAGATGAGTGAAGCCATTCCCTTGATCATGCCGGTTAGCACATTGGGTTCGTGTAATCCCCATGTCAAAATGTTCATTAGGTTTAGCATCCCGCCAGAAGTGAGTCCAAGGGGTGCGCCTTCCGGGGGGATCTTAGGGAGTTCAAAGCCCGGTTTCACGAGACGAGTCCGCTCAATAAGCTCCTTCGGAATCGTGCAGACCAATGCAGTACCAGCTAATTCCAACATCAAGCTACCGTCTCCGGTGGTCTTTATGACGATCTCAGCGTTTGCGCTGTGGTCTACAGCCTGACGCGCAAATTCTTTGAACGTAGCCAGACGTGCTAGCAAATCTTGAATGTGGGCCAACTGTGTAACAATTGCTGGCCCCACACCATAGTCTTCATAGTCCGACATTCGAGGAATGTAGATCACCGGCATCGCGCCGAGATCACATAACGTACGGTGCTCAAACTCTAAAGCAAACGGACCAAAGTACTGCGAATGCCGCTCGACTTCGCCCTCTGAGAGTTCAGTAAAACAGCATCGTCTAGAAACCTGGATGTAATCCTCCGGTGGGCTCGGCGGTACCTTAACGTCACGCCAGTGTAGTATTTCTGGCGTGAGCAATAGGCCATGAATAACCATGAGTTCAAGAATCGCGAGGCCCTTTCGATGAACGTTCTCAGCTGAACGTCTTCGCGGGAAGCTGTGGTACATGAAGCGCTTTGGCTTCCAATTAGAATTGATGTATTGGCTGCTACTTATCATAGATTCGTGTTATGGATCGCCGTTGTCCGCATAACGGCAGAGGTCAGCGGTGGCTGTAAGCCATCCGCTGGAGAGATTCGTTAGACAATTTTTTGTAATTCTGTATTTAGTTTCTCAAAGCTTTCTTTATCGACCTCAATTTTCCTCATCAGTTCGGCAATGGATATGTCATAGGTATTTGGGTGAATGCCTTTAGTAAGAATATATGTCTCTGAATATCTCTTTTTCCCTTGCCTTTTTATTACTTCAGATAATTGAGTAGGGTTAATATTTTGATCGGATATGATGACAAAGAATAATTTTGCTTTTTCAGAAAACTCTAAAAATTGCGGTGATTTATCGCTACCTCTTTTTTGAAAAAAACTGAACAATCTTCTCCTCATTTTAGGAATTAGCGCATCTCTTTCGTCCCAGTATTTTGGAAACTCATTTCGCTTATATCCTAAATCCATTTTTAAGTCCAAAATGGCTTTTATTTTGTTATGTCTTACAACGATAATATCTGGCTTCACTCGCAGCCTTGCTTCTTTTGACCCTGTAGTAATTGTCTGGTTGATAAATAATTTAATATCTGCTGGCAGAAACTCAATTAAATATTTTGCAAACAAGTCTTCTGTTTCTGATGAAATGGAACGACTTTCACCTCTGAAAATCCGTTCATGAGGATATAATGAATTCCTCGCTTTATGGTAAAGGGAAATAATTTCCTGGATTAATTTTTCGTATTCCATTTTATCCTCCATGTCTAACGATTAAGCTCATGGGGAGGCGGGGCAGTTTCCCGCCGATCCCATGAAGCGAATTGTTATGGATCCTTATTTCAACAAGGCATTAACTATTGATTGGGATAACGGCTCAAAGAATCGTGTTGTTGGTGCATTAACAAAAGTGAACCATGTCCCGTTTTCTCTGCCTGAGGCGGAGGCAGATAATTCGCAGGTTTTAGAACTGTATACCTTTACAGATAAAGCAGCGACATCAACGGTTCCTGACCAATTAGTAGCGCCATCAATCCACTCTGTTACTACCCCTGTTATTAACATGGTGTACCCATTATCTGCTGCGTATCTGCAAGCTTTTTCAATATCTACCATGATGAGCGAGGAAAACTCCCTACTTTTTGGGAGTTCGGCTGAAACTCCTGCCGCAAGAAGTTTATTTGTGAATACAGTTGCAAAAGGCTCTCCGACGCCTTGGATCTGACGCCCTTTGTAGAAAGGATCATAAAATGGGAAAACGATGACTCGATTCCCCTGAACCGATGATTTTTTTGGTGTATCAAGTTTAACGTCCAGCCCTGCGCAACTGGATAAAAAGAACATATACCCCAATAAAGCGACGATGCGTAATAGCATTGACCTCATTATCTTCCTCCTTATTTTATAATGCATAACGCCTGAAATCAGCGGTGGCTGTAAGCCATCCGCTGGAGTGATTTGTTATGGGGTAATTTATTTCTTTCTTGAATTTCAGGGTATCGTTATCCAACCCTTAAATAGAGCCACATTTACCTTCAAAGGATCCTTAAAAGACATACTACACAATATCCTTTTTTGTCTTTTTTAGATTCCTCCTTTTCATAATAAATGGTTTTGAAGGAGTCAAAAAGAAATGGATCAAGCTTGACTCCTTTTAAAGCATTTTCAAGAGCACTCTTCCATTTTGATTTTCTTGGTTTCTCATTTTCTGCCCATATCAACAGCAGAAACTTGGTCGTCCTTGGCAGTTTTAAAAGTTTCCTAACATCTCTCTTTATCCATTCCCTGTATACCCTGCCATCCAACCACTTTTCTTTATAACCAACCAATTTAATCTCTATCCAGAGCGTGTCATTCCAATCACTGGCGTTGTAAAGTGTTATATCACACTTGCCTTTGCTATTTGGATAGTCGTCTTCTGTGTATACTAGATAATCACCCAGGGAAAGAAGGGCTTTAAAAATGACATAATGGAGATATTTTTCATAAAGACTATTTATCCCCTCTTTTTTGAAGTCAGTATTCTTATTATACAATCTGCTGGATAACTTGATTAGATTCTTATCCTCGGTCCGTAGGGTTTCAAAAATTGTGTCAAAACACTTCTGGACATCAATCATTTGGGTTATCTTCATAATCTGGCTCCTGTTTTTCCCATTTGCGCCGCCTTTTCTCTTTTGCTTCCCTATAAGCGTTAATTAACTCTCTCTGTGGTTCAACAGATTGTATGTTATAGGAGGAAAGATTTTCTCCTATAGAACTATATCGACATTTACTTTTTCCCCCTTAGCTTTTCCTCTAACAACCTTGCTCTTTCCTTTTCTGCTAGCTCTAATTTCTTTTTCGCTTCCTCCTTCATCTTGCTCAAATCTTCTAAAGTTGCAAGCCAAAAATCCTCCTTGTGATTTATTAAGGAAGATACATCATAAATAAATTCTCCTAAATAAACCCCCAGCATATATCTTTCAGTTCCTATACTTCTTTCACTATAACTTTCGCGTTCCACTTTTGTTTTATACTCATCAACAAATCTCATCTTTTGAACTATGTCCGCGATTGTCCAATATGAATAGAATTCACTTTGGGGTTTACCTTTGTATTTATCCAAAAACCTTTGGAGTTCATCAATAATTTCGCCACTAAAGTTTAATGCTCCAAGTCTATCTTGATAGATTTTAATATGGTATTCATCATATACTGGTCCCCTGCTAAATTTATCTACTCCATTTGGTTCCCCTAAGAGGTCCATAACTCTCTTGCCCAAATCTTCCAATCGGTCAGCAGCCCTTAAAGAATCAATAACGTATTCTTGGTGTTCTCCTTTTTTCCTCTGTGATTCCTTGCTTCCAAATTGCTCAGAATCTCCCGCTTTCTGGCATGAAAATATTGAAGATATTAAATAGAGAACAATAAGGAAGACTAAAACCATGGGCCATTTGGTTCTCGCAAAGAGACCGTATTCTTTTTTCATTTTCATAATTTTACCCATAACGAATGAAATCAGCGGTGGCTGTCAGCCATCCGCTGGAGTAACTTGTTATGTCTCCGGTCATTGATGCGTGTTAGCGTGACTCTGGACTATAGACAGAAACTCACTGGGCAAAATGATTTTGACTCGACACAGTTTTTGGATTTCATACGCTTTGTTTAATAACCGGTCATCTGTCGTTACAAAATACGATCCATACTTTTGAGCTTCAAAAATATGCCGTGCATCCTGGATAATGTTCTCGCGCTTCCCAGACCCTGCAAGGGTTCTTTCGATTTTCTGTAACAAAGCCTTTTCTTCAGAAGTAAGTGAGATGGGTAGTGTGTATATTAAACCACTATCTTCTTTCTTCACCCATGAAGGAGTGTTAGGGTGTTCGATTTCTTTTTGCGTCGAATGGGCAATAATGATCCCTAGATCCTTCTCTTGGTGGAGGCTGAATATTTCTGTTGCTGCCTTATCCTCGGGATCATATTTTGGATCAAAGGCGCAGGAATCGACAAAATTATTCGTTAGCCACGGACTTATTGCCATTTCACATTTCTGACATAATATTGGTTATGTTCTCTTTTGTTAAAAGGTCAAGAATTTAAATTAGCCTAAAAATAGTTTTTAACTTAAGTTAATGTTACTGAGTAGTAGCCATAGTAAAAAACCAATTACCAGTGAAAGACTAAGTGTTGTCCATAATGTTCTTTCTATTTTTTTCGATTGATTATCTGGGTTTACTATTTTTCTTAAGAATATAAAAAGCTTATCAAAAAACCAAAGAATGACTCGACCAAGTATGATACTTAGAGGTATTTCGGGGATTGAGTACCCCAAGGCGCGATAAACTGAACCAAATTGAATTGTACGTCCAATAAAAAGTACAGCAACCAAAGCCCAAAAAATTAATGGGTTACCCTTACTTTTCATAAACCCTCCACTCATAAATTAAACATAACGAATGAAATCAGCGGTGGCTGTCAGCCATCCGCTGGAGTGTATTGTTATCTGGATACTATAGTTTCTCTTTTTGGATGAAAACTCCCTTGTCAACTTTTGAAAAGAAATCCTGGTAATATTTTGCGTCCTCGATTTGTCCAACTTTTATTACATTACCCTTATTGTCCATGACTTTCATTTGAAAATTTACACGTACACGCATTTGGTTGCCGAATTCGCTAACATTACCTGTACATTCAATTATTGAATTCTTCTTCCACCGAGCATCTGCCCCCACAAGAAGTATCAAAAGAACTGCCTCACCCTTATTTTCAATATCCACTTCTTTTGTAGCATTTAGCAGACCAAGTTCAACACTCGCATGTTTTACAATAAAACCCTCATCTTGAAGTACGTTTAATAGGGCTTTCATTACCATTTTAATGTCATTAGTCTCGAATGTTCGAGTCTGAAACTCGCGGATCTGAAGTTGTGTTTTGGGTGGCACTGTGCCAGTTGTAGCACAACCAAAAATAAAAATAATTAAAATAAATGATGTAATGCTAATTGTTTTCATAAATACCCCCCAAATCTAAAATTTGCTGGCATGATAGGAGAAAGATTCCACTAAATTCTTTTCATTGAATTTGATGACAACTGTTAGGGTTTTTTGACTAGAACTAACCGCCCCTGCATCTCTGGAAAAACCAAGGATCAAGATCGTTCCGTATACATTACTTTTAGAATACGACGCTTCGGTTGCAATTTTGTCATAAACCCACGTTTCCTTGCCGCTACTGTCTTTTGTAACAATGTTAGGCGAACCCAAAGAGGTTGCCACATCAGCTTGTGACATGCCGGCACGGATTTCCTTTTGAACAATACCGAGGGTCATTTCACGCTCTTGAGTTGAATGTAGGCTTTTTTGGTGCTGAGCAGCAGTCATACAACCAGATAATAATAGAGAAACCAACAATAAGGACCCTAAAACTACCAGCTTGTCTTTAAACATTGTTCCCTCCTTTCATTGCCCCTATATTCATTGGGCAGATAACGACAAAGCTCACCTGCCGCTATGGAGCGCAGCGGAATTGCCGTCCTGTGGAGCGCTTTGTTCGGCAATCTGATTATTTTGAGTCAATCTTATATCCTGGTTTGGAATAGTCCCTGATACTGGTTCCCGGAAGTGTTGGATATGCCTTATCGCCTTCAATCTTGACACCGGGTCGGCTGTAATTCCTTATGCTCGTTCCGGGCAGAGTGGGATAAACATTGTCCCCGTCGACTCGCGCTCCTGGTTTGGAATAGTCCCTGATACTGGTTCCCGGAAGTGTTGGATATGCCTTATCGCCTTCAATCTTGACACCGGGTCGGCTGTGTAATCCCTTATGCTCGTTCCGGGCAGAGTGGGATAGACCGTAGCGTCCTCTGCATGAATTGCGTTGACTCCCAGAAATGCCGCAAAAACGAGCAATACCAAAACTTGATTGATTTTCTTAATCATGTTGATCGTCTCCTTTCTTGATGTTTGCCGAACGACTGAAATCAGCGGTGGCTGTAAGCCATCCGCTGGAGTGGTTTGTTATGCGGAGCAAATAATATTATTCAGGGACCGGAACATTTTCATTTGAGTTGTCTAAATTCCTTTGCGTTTCGCGATGTTGAAAAAAGAAATACTGCAAACCCTTCCGAAGTTGCCGCCGTTTGAAGGATTACATTTCCATCTTTGGTGTCCCAGATAAATAAACCGGTTTGCTGCTCTGATGGTTCTCCAAGTTTAGATTTACAATATGTAAGTGCTTTCATGGCTGCTTCATCTGCTTGGTTTTTATCTTTCGTTGTATATCCAGGGGAAATTTTGTAGATTTTGCCCTTAACAACACCCAACATCATATCCCATGTCAACCCAAGAAAATTAATGTTCGGCGCTTTATATATTTTTTCATCTTCAAATTTTTTTTGGAAAATATCATATTCAGAAGCAGAAATTTCTTTTAGCTCTTTAATACCTTTGATTGGCATGTCTAATTTATATGGCCCTATTGGGAAGCTTGATGGTTTAGTTGGGTCTGATGCTATGGCATCATGGGAACCAAATGTTACAATTGCCAAACATGGAATTATTATTAATATAAGAATTAAATACTTTGCCATCATTTCACCTCTTGTTGGATATTAATATAATTTCCCGCATAACAATTATTATACCGCTGTGACGTTTACCCTGAAAACCATCTCGCCAGGCCCCGTAAGGGGCTTTTAATACGCCCTGAATGATCTAATAAGAGCCCCTTTTTGCATTATAATGTTATTTTAACAATGTTATGTTGCATGTATATAATTATTAAAGAAAATTATCCCGGCCTCCGTGTCAGCGTTAATGATTGTGAAATACGATTTGTAATATACACCATTTTCAAAAATTAGGGAAGTGAAAATTACAGGAAGAAAGCAGTAAATTGGGGCGTGGGGTCGGGGCTGCCCTGAAAGCCAAAAAGGTCATGCAACCCCTGGAGCCTCGCTGGGGCGGAAGGGGCTTGTTCCCTTCTTGAAGCGATAGCGAAAGAAGGGAATTGAATGGCCTTTTTGGGCACGGTCTTTCAGGGTAGGGGGACAATTTCAAACCCAGTTTGGACAACCCTACTCCAATAAAACAGAATCAAACTAACCCCCTCTTGGGGAATGCGGGAAGAGGGGAAAGGGGTGTTGGGGCGCCTCCACAAAGAGAGAGGCAAGGGGAAAAATAAATTAAGAAGCAGGAAAAGATTTCTGCTTCTTTAAAATTGGGGCGTGGGGTTTTCGGATAAATTCAAACCCCAGTTAGACAACCCTCGGCCTTTTGGCTCGGAGGCTGGGTTTGAGGAAAATAAAAAAACCAGCCTTTTCCCTTCCCTTGAAATAAAAAAATCTGTATACCCAAATTTTTTTAAATCAAGATCATCCGGTATAAGAAAAATCTTCACCTTCAATGATCTTTAACGCCGGAGTTGTCCGGTCCGGCACCAAAGAATCAGGTCAAAAAGAAGGTGGGGAGAGATCGGTTGACTTCGGTTTTAGTATAGTATGGAGTGGAAACTGGCTAAAGAGGAGAAAATTTTTAGTCTTTGGGCCTTTTGGATTTTTTGGGGACGCGGAACGATTCGGGATATTTTGTTTTTTGACTGACTTCGTTGGCACTAAGAAAAGCCTTAACTCTCCCTTCTATCTCTTTTTCAAGCTCTGGGATAGGTAGGGCAGTTTTTTTAAAAACTTTATTCCTAAATTCCTTAACATGGGATGGTAAAACGCGAGCTTCTTTGAGATCTACGGTTATCATTGGTATGGGTTTTTTAGATCCAAGCTTCATTTGAAGGTGCCTGGCATCCTGGTCTACTACCCATGCGATATACCGCTCAATAAGCTGATCAGGAGTATAAAATGTTCTTGAAGTGACCTCTTGATACTGCTCATACTCATACCAGGGAACCCGCGCAATTGCCCGGCTGCCGCCATAGATATTTGACACTACTTGGCTGACAGAAGAAGAGGTGCTTATAAGGAGATCACCATCCGGGCTGATCGTGGTGCCCAAAACAGAACCCAAACCTGATACATCGTCATGGCCCCAGCTATCTCCTTCCGAAACAATCTCGCGTGTGGTTTCTACAGGACGGAGTTTCCATTGAAGGATTTCATCCTTGATCCGGTCCTGATGGATGTACCCGGTAAAAAGTTCCAGAGCCATCTCCTCACCATCTTTGCGGGAGATGGAGAATATAAACTTGTTCCTGCAGTTGGTCATGACCGAATCATAGACTTGCGGGTTTTCCTCAGAGAGTTGGGAAGAACGCTGACATGAAAGAATTAAATAGATCCCATAACCTCTTAGCCTATCCAGGGCATCTGCAAAGTCATTGCAAACGAACTTTTGAAATTCATCAACGATCAAAAAGACCGGCCGCCTGTGGCCTTTTGGCCTAAGCGGTGCGTTGGTTAAAAGCTGGTGGATCATAGCCGCACCAATAAAGGAGGTTATTTCTTCTGTCAGGTTATTTTGGCCAGGGCCGAGGTTGGCCAGCAATACCTTTCCCTCATTCATCAGCCTTAACCAATCAAAGGATGTCTTAGTCTGACCAAAGATATGTTTTAGCGGCTCTGAAGTCCAAAACTTGCTGGCCCGAGTTTTAACCACATTTAAAATGTTCGCTTGCTCCTGTTCTCTAAAAACCTCGAGCTCGCGCCATTTCTGCTGGTAAAAACCATCACCTAATTTAGCAAGGAGTGCTTTTCTAAACCCGGGTTCCCGAAGAGAGGTGAATTGAAAAAGTTCCAATAAAGTGAAGCCTCCTTTAATCAGAGGCAAAAGACTGGCAGCCCCCCATTCTTCAAGCCAGGGTTTATACTCCTTGTCTTCTTTGAAAAATTTTTTCATTCCCTCAAGTACTTGACTAGCTAAAGCCTCCGGACTCGTCTGACCAAATATCTCAAGGTAATTAATTCCTATACTCTGTTTGTCATCCGTTGGATCAATTAAAATAGTTTTTGACTCCCCAATACGGCTGGCTAAAAATTTCTGCAGATTATCAAAGAGGTCTCCTTTGCCATCTAAAAAAATGAGTCCGTAACCACTCTGTATGATCGCCCGTGCAAACATTTCTAAGAGGTAACTTTTACCCACTCCAGACCGACCAAGAACAAAGGTATGTGTATCCATTAACTCTTCTAATGGGATATTTATTGGTTTCCCGGAGAGCGCATTCTGACCAATACGGATGTGCGTTCTATTCCTTTTCATAGACTCTCTGTCTAAATTCCCTAAGCATCTCTTCTATGTCTGCAGGAGAGTAGCCTGCTTTCTCTAATTCTTTTTTGTATTCTTTTTCGGTTTTAATTTTTTTCTTGACCGCTCCTCTGATCTTCTTTAGTCGTAAGGACTCTAGACGGGCTTCCAGTTTAATTTTCCTTTCTTTTTGCTTTGCCTCTTCTTCTGGCGTCAACTTTTGGGTCAACCCTTGAAGCTCTGATTCAGCTCTTTTAGCTCTCAGCTCCAGTTCTTTCAGCTCGGTCTCTTTTCGTTTAATTTCTAATTCAATCTGGTTTTTTGTTTTGACTATATCGAGGTCCTGAGTCGTGCGTTGGAGTTCCAGCTCCTTGCTTAAGTCTTTATATCTCTGCTGGGTTTTTACCAGCTCAATCTGAGCGGTATAGGCCGCGGTTCTTTTATTAATATACTCAATTAACCGCTCGGCTGTCTTGATGTCAGCCTGGTATTGAATCCTCTCTGTGAGGCGATTTACCACGTGTTTTAGCAACGATCTGTCTCCGCCTGAAACGGAAATTGCCTTCTCAACGGTTTCTTTGACCGAATCAGCACTGATCACCTCGGGAATCGGTACACCACCTAATGGATCTTCATTCATTGGGATCTTCTCCTCGTTTAAAAATTCATCTCGTTCGGCAACATGGACTTTGCCGGTGCTAAAAGACAGAACATAAGGCAAGGCCTTCCAGGCTCCAAAAATAAAAAGGCCGTAAAGCCCCGCCAGGGACGGAATATAGATCACGTTAAAAAAATCGTACATACCGCTCCAAAAGTCAGAACGATTGCCCTCTTTTACCGAATCCACAAACTGGGTGTAATTGCAGCTCTGAAGAATCAGAAGAAATAAAAAGAACGTTAAAAACCCTCTGGGTCTGTTACTTCTATGAATGTAAGTAAAGATAACAAAAAGAGCCGCCAAAGCAGCCAAAAGAAGCAATACCGCGCCCGTGCTAAGATCGATTGAGGTTGCAATTATCCTAAAAAATAAACTTGGCATCGGTTCGCTGAAGTTCTCTTCCTTGTTTTTCTTTACGTTCCATTTAACTTCTTTGACAAAAAGCGGGTCGCTATTCTTCTGGGTTCTATATAGATCACCTGTCGGCAGTTGAAACGTCATCGTATTCTCTTCTTCTTTGATTAGCGGAAGCTTATAGCCTCCCGCATAATATCTATCCCCAACCTTAACGGCCTCTGTGAGCCTGGTCCCTAAAACTACCATTTTTCTGTAAACTACATCCTGGGAAAACACTGTTTCATTGATTGTAATCTTTTCTAAATAATTGCTGTTTACCCATCCCTCCTCATGCCGAAAGTACTGACTGAGAGCAGGCTGAGGAAGTTTTACCTTAAACCACTGGCTTTTTTTCTCTAAAACTCTGGTTTCTTCTCCTCTCTTAAGCCGGAGAAACATGTAATCCGAATTTACCACGTCGGTTCTCGGATAAGAACCACTCCAGACATCTAGAGTGGGCGCGGTCACGATATAGGTTTCGCGGCTGTAAGGTATTGGGTCAAAGCTACAAGCCCCCAAAGCGATAACCATAATCAGAAGAGCGGTTGCGCGGTACATTTTAAAAACTCTTATTCCAAAAGGGAGTGAAAACTATCATCCTTTGGTGTCTGCCAAATAGGATTGAGGATGCTTTCAGGATCTGATAAGTCAAAGTCCTTCTCGGTGCAAAACCAAAACATTAAAGACCCTACCTTCTTGTCATCTGCCTCTTTGGTTATCTGGCGCAAGATTTCCTTTCTTCCATCGCCTTTACAAAGAGTTAGGACTCTAAAATTTTCGATGCCAAATTTTTTCTGGTGGCCTTCCTCCTTCCACCATTGCCAATAAGCCCGCATCTTTCTGAGAAAGCGCAATCTGACCATCGTGGATCGGTCGGCTTCAAGAAAAAAATACATTCGATCCTCACGATCCTCCAGAGTAAAAAAAGCGTCCGGGACTACAGCCACTTTCCGGCCCTCAAACTTGACATAGTCTCTTAACTCTCTCCCCTGTTGCCATTGGCTAAGTTTGGCCTCTTGGTCATTTCTCAAGGCCAAATTTAAGACCACCCGGAAGTTTGAAATCATAAGCGCGTGATGGATGTAGTGCTCCCTCACTTCTTTATTTTTTGTCAGCCAGTCAACTTTAGTCTTTTTGAAATCAGGGAAATGTTCACAAAGCAGATCCACCCCTTTATTTCCTATTGCATGGACCATGTAACCCTGAGGTCCAGTTAACGAAGCCTGCTGGCGTGGTCTCTCAATATATCCATTCTTAAAAAGTTTCTGGAGTCTGCGGAGGATATTTCGGGGTCCTCCTCCGTGAAGGGCAATAATGTGCTGAGTATTCAAAAAACGGTGGTCAGCTAGTGATTTTAAAATCTCTATGTCCCTGGGTTGGACATCCATTGGTAAGGTAATACCCTTTTCTCTGACAAATTTTTTCAGTCTCTTTTTCTGTTCCATAGGTATTTAATCTTTTAGTAAGTTTAGCAAGGCTGTGGCAGACGTCGGGCGCCGATGTTCTCCAAAAATGAAGACCTTTCAAGGGATTCATTTTTGGGAAGCCCGATAGGGCTGATAGAACAGCGAGCTACCCGACTAAACCCTTTTGGTTGAAGTGCGATAGCACGAAACCCGAAACCCCTGATAAGGGGTGAAGCCGAACACGCAAGTCGCGTGGGAGGAAAAGGGTTTAGTCGGGGAGGTCGATAGGCCGCCCCGACGTCTGCCACAGCCAGTGTTTTGGCGTAGTTACGCCATTCCTGGCTCGATAGAGCTTAGTCATTGTTAAATGACTATATTTATGACTATGTTTTAAAGTTTGTTCCGGTACTTGCAAAAATTTTTTTTAGAAGGTTCAGCACTCCGGCTTTAAGCTTAAAGAAAAATACCGTTCTCCTGACAAATTCTTTTAAGAGTGGAAATGAAATATTGGTCTTTGGTCGTTTTTATTCCTCCCTGGTGAGAGGCATCCCTTGTTAAAGAAAGAGCTAAATAGATAAAACTACGCGAACCCTCGGGTCCGAGGATCCTTATAGCTTTTGTATACCATGCCTTTGAGTGGTCAGCTCCTGTGACGCTTAGGATATCTTCAATCAAAGGTTTCGTCCAGTGGTCTTCATCTTCCGTATGATAAGCCACCTGAGGCAACTGGTTAAAGACAAAAAGGATCTTTTCACTCTTTCCGTCTGAGGTCTTTTGGTAGGTGTAGTTCTTCAAGAATCCTTTATCCTGTAGGTCATTAAAAGCCGGGTTAAGAACCTGCTTTAATTGAGATGGGTAATACTTCTCTAAACTGCCGGCCATTAGGCCTATTTTCTTGGCAAATTTAAAGAGTTGCATTGTGAAAGCTTCTCTGCGATATCTCTTTTTGTCAAGGTAGCGATATAGGCGTTTAGTTAAAGGAGTAGGGAGAGAAAGATAGAACTTAAGATCAATATCTTTTAAATACCCGTTTTTGACACTCTGATAAAAAAACTCGCTTGCCCTGATATAGCCAAAGGGGATAGGAACAGTCTTCTCATTCTTTCTGTACTTCTCTATAAACTGGTATTCATCAAAAATGTGGAACCCTCTTCTTGATAGATAACACTGACCCTCCTTATCCCAAAAAGCGTTTTCTGAAATAATGGACATTGTTGTGAGCCGGTCAATGGCTGATTTGAACCTGTCGTAATTTCGCTTGTCATCCGGCAGTCCCATCTTTTTAAGCATCCTATATATGCTGCCGATCGGAATTACTGTGTCCTTAAAGCCGCATTCCCTCCAGACCTCCATGATGCCAATGTAGACGTCCTGATCGCCACCGAGCGGAAGCCCGAACTTATCACTGCCCGTGACTATCCATTTTAAAGGCTTCTTTTGACCCTCGATGGTCACCCAGTCTGTATATTCGATAGTCTTAATCCCCTTTGGAGCCCGCCGTGAAAGAAGCGTGATTGGATACTCTGCCAAATTCATCTCATCCTTGGATATCTGATCTTCTAAGGAACTTTCTGGTTTTGTATTATTTTTTGGTTTGTTTTGATCTTTTGTTTCTTTCATAAATATAGAAAATTTATAAAGTAACGTTAGTTATATATTAGTTATAATTAGTTACGCAAATAAAACTTCCTTTACTGATGCGGGTTTGAGGCCAGTTTACTTAAGTCATTACACGGTACTTCTTAAGTCATTACACGGTACTTCTTAAGTCATTACACGGTACTTTTGGCCAGTTTACTTAAGTCATTACACGGGTCTTTTTTGAATTATCCACAGACCCCTTATTCCTCTTAAGGGTTCTAAGATACCTCTCTAATCCTATAAAGAGGATCTTTTGCCGAGTACGCCTACAGACTACCAGATTTTCTTCTGCTGGCCAAGGGATAATCTTAATCTTTTGAGTAGGGATAATTTCCAACATATCACCATAACAATGGTATTATGATATACTGTTTTAACATTACACCGCTATGCCTCAGCTTCGTACTCTTTTAGACCCTTTTCGATCAAATCTTTGACCAAATGAGACTTCCTTAATTTTCGATTTGATTTGCGCAAATTCATCCAAACAGTATCTAAGCGGTCTAAAAGATGAGCCGGTAGATAGAAGGTCGCTTTGTCACCATACTGTTCTGCTGGTATAACAGCATGCTGTTTTTCTGGGGTGCTGTTTTCTTTTCCTAAAAATATGTCAGCGCCCCTGCCTTTAATTGTTGGTCTTTTTGTGGTCATGTTCTAAAACCTCCTTTGCTAAATTACGATAGGCCAAAGCTCCTTCCGAGTCTTTGGCGTATATAAGAATTGGCTGGCCGGCCAAAGAGGAGTCGGCAAATTTAATCGTCCTTTTGATAATCGCGTCGTAGACCTGGCCGCCAAATACCTTCTTTAGTTCCTCGACTACCTCGGTGGAATGTATTGTCCTGGCATCGTGCATTGTTCTAAGGATTTTGACTTGAAGATCGGGGTTTCCTTTTTTCTGGACCTTTTGAATGATCCTTTGAAGCTGTTTAAGGCCCCTCATGGCCAAATATTCGGTCTGGACGGGCACCACAACTCGCTCAGATGCCATCAGGGCATTGGTCGTTAAAACACCTAAGCTTGGCGGGCAGTCCGTAAGGATATAGTTATAGTCCTTTGAGATAACTTTTAAGGATTCCTTAAGCGTTCTGTCCCAGCCGATTTCGCCAATAAGCTCCGCTTCTGAGCCAGCCAAATCGAGGTTTGATGGAATAAGGTCTACTCCGGGGATTTGTGTTTTGACTATTAACGAAACAACGTCTACCTGGTCAGGTCTGATTAAAAGGTCGTAACTGGTTAGGGAGAAGGAATCGGGGTCAAGACCAAGGCTGGTAGTCAGTCCTGCCTGCGGATCCAGATCGACCATTAGGACCCGCTTGCCGTTTTCGGCTAAGGCAGTGGCAAGGCAGTAGCAGGTAGTGCTTTTACCCACGCCGCCTTTTTGGTTGGCAATGGCGTAGATTTTTGTTGTCATAGAGTTATCCCTTAATACCAGTATATTTTAATTAAATTATAATGTCAAGATGGTATTATGGTATAATTGCAAGAATGCGGAATAGGTGCCGGGGCAGGGGGCAATAATCGTTAAGAAATTCTAAGTCATCTTCTTGCGCGGGTATTTTTTAAAATCTTCAGGTCCGCATTTTTATATTTCGATATAATAGAGGCCCTTAACTTCACTCCATAGAAATAATCGATAAACGCTTGGACTTCTTTGGAGTTAAAGCTAAACATCCACAGAGCGGAGATGACTCTTTCTTCGCAAGGAGTGAAGCGTCCCGTTCGGGGATAGGATTTAAAAAGCCTCGCGGCAATGTACTTTTTTTCTACCATTTATTCTGAAACTCCCTGATCGCGTCCTCCGGAGAGAGGTTCAAATAGATCTCGGTCGTGGCCAGGCGGTCATGGCCCAGGAACGCCATGAGAGCCCGGGTGGAGATCCCTTTCTTAATGCAGTTAACGCTAAAGGTGTGGCGAAGTACATGGGGGCTGACCGGCTTTGAGATACCGGCTTTGTCGGCCACTTGCTTGACGATCCTCTGGATGGTGCGCACGGTCATGCCGGTGCCGTTGTGTTCAGCAAAATGGTACTCAATCAGTCTCCTCACGCGATCGGTCATGGGCAGGATCCTGCGCTTGGTCTTTTTTCCGTAAGGGCCGCCTTTGCCATAGATCACAAGCCTGCGCTCCTGCCATTGGATATTATCTTTTTTGAGGTTGGCAAATTCACTCACTCGGAGGCCGGTGTCCAGGAGGGTCCAAATAATAAACTTCTCCTCGAAGCTCTCACAGGCATTGATGAGCCGGTTGACTTCGTCGTCACTTAGGGGCTCGCGTTTGTATTGGTAGGGCATAGATGTTTTAATTTTGTATATGTTCTGTTAGGCACCAACCTACGGATTACTCCTAATACCAAATAAAACTTTCTCAAGCCAGTCAACAGCGTCTTCATTACCTCTGACGTTTTCAAGAAACGTGTTCAACCATTCGCTCGGACGCATAATAGTTAGATTCAACTGTGCAAGTTTTTCTTTCTGCTTCAAGATATGATCATCCGAGGTGAGAAGAACATCGGCTCCTTCAGAAGCAAAATGGCGAATAATTACTCTGTCATCCGGGTCTTCAACAAAATTGAGCCTGAGGTGTCCACTGACGGGCCATTTAGGCAGAAAAGGGACCCTTTGTAAAGATTGGTCATCTTTAAGTCCTGCTGCGAAAAGTATCCAAGCATCTCGTGTAGCTTGCGCTTTTTCGCTATTGCTGAGACAAATTTCGGTGAATGACGCATCACTCGATGAAAAGTCCAGGTCCCATTCGTATTGCAAGGCTACGATGTAGCAAAGAGCACGAATGTCCCGGACAAGCTCTGGGCTGCCAGGCAACACACGATAAGCCCATTCGTACTCGCCATAATCCGACCCTTCGGCTTCTTCCGCGATTTTTCGGATATAGTAAAGCTGATTCGTGTCAAAATAGATTTTCTTCAAGTTTCCGCGTCCCGGTCGTATCCGAATCGATTTGAGCACTCCGAGGGGCAACTCTGTCGCATATTATACAAAAAAGCGACAGGATGACGCAAATTAGTTATCAACAAGTGAGGAAAATAAAGGACTTTTGAAGGAGGAGAAAATGAAAATGTCGCCTTTTTACGTAGAAGGCGACAAAAGAAACATAATTTGGGTTGAGCCTTTGAGAACAATGTAAAGATTGCTGGAGAACTTGTAGGACCTGCCCGTCCGGGCCCGATTATTGCAACTGAAAAAGGTGCAGGGAGGGGAACACAGGAAAGGAGGACTTAAATCATAAAATATAACTACTGGAAATTATTTATCAAAAAATTTTCATGAGACTTTGCCTGTTTTTCGTTCAGAAAACGCTTTAACCAATGGAACCAATGGGAGAGAGGATTTGGGGATAAACAAAGTTTTTACTCAAAACCTATGAAAAGTAAAGGAGGTAAATATGGCTCACGTTGATGTGTTAGAGCAAGTGAAAACTAACCATCCAGAGGGAGAATGGAATTTATGTTTCCAAAAGTGCATTTACAATTATGATAGAAATGGTGAGTCAGAGGAAGGCTACCGTTTTATCTGGAGAGATCAGAATGGTAATTTAAGACCACAAAGAGGTCAGGCGCGAATACCTGACAAGAACACCCTAATGAGGTTAATCAAGCTCGCTGGAGAAGATGGCTGGTTGGAGTAAAGGGTTCCGTGTTATCGGGGCCCTTGGTATATTTTCCTAACCCATATTCCTCTCTCCTCCCTATGGATTCGCTAAAGTCATCTTTCTTGAGGGAGATCTAATTGTGATGTGTCAACTTCTGTATATTCACTCATACAACCCAAACAGGAATGCATCTACAAATAGCGAATTTCTTAAAAGGGTAATAGCTACAGGCTTCTCAAGATATCGTTCTTCAATAAGATATTGTTCTCCTTTCTTAGCCCCTAACGGAGGTAGATCGACAGCACATCTCAGTGCCCAAATCTCACGAGAGTAAGACTCATAGATACTGAAAATATCTCTATACTTTCCTGTCTTCACGTCCCATCTTTCGCTTGGCAGTGAATATTTGTGGCGTACGAAAACTATAGCAGAGTTGTGCTCAGGTGAAGTAGATGTTATCCTAAGCTCGCCTCGCAAGTGGTAGAAGTCAATTCTAGTACTTAGAAACCTTCCAGAAACTTCCTTATAATATCTATCACCAGACTTAACTCCCTTAGTTCTAACAATCATTTCGGCCAGCTCAAAAGGATCAACATCATCCCTGACCATTATCCTAAGCTTTCCCTCACTGTCGACATATCTTTCTGTATATTTATCCCTCACAACCTTATGATCAAATACCTTACTTCCTTTGTATTGGGGAGGAGCCTCAAACTCTTCGTAACTCCCAGAAGAAGGTGGTGCATTACTAATATGAATCGTCCCTGAGCTATCAGTCCACCTATAGAACTTGACACTCTCTGAACCAGCTGAGCCAGTAAATATTATGAAGAAGAAAATGAGCAATAGTACTACGGATTTAATCTTCGTAGTTATACCTCCTATGAATTAGATTTGCCTTCCAACCTTTTCCGCCACAAAAATCGAACCAACTTTAAGTACTACTGGCATGATCCTTACCAGCCCACACCTTAGCATAATCAGGGAGTAACTTATCCTCATTGACTTCATCCACCATTATAGAAGCTGTCACGACCATAGAATAATGAGTCCCTATTGTAAAAAACATAACATTAATATTTTCCATTTCTGCAACAGTTTTATGTCTGATCAGGGTAAGATGTCAATTTATTATTCCAACAGCCTTGGATAATTAATCTATTTCTCGCTTTACAATGTTGGACGCACACGTCGGCTAAAGTAGGTTTTACTTATAAAAATGTCGCCTTTTTACACAGAAGGCGACAAGAACTTTTATTCCCCGGTAAATAAAAGATTAAATGTATCACCATAATAATGGCATTATGGTGTACTGGTTTAGAGTTATAACTCTATTCACTATAAGGTTGGTTTTTACAACTTGATATGAATGTAAGGCTTAGTTTTTTCCCATAGAAATATTGGATAAATGATTGGATCTCTTTGGGATTGCCAATTGAGTGGAGGAGGGCGATTAATTTTTTTAGATCCTCTGGGGGTATCTGTCCCTGCTTCACTTTTTCCTCTTCAGCACGGAGGTGAGTTGAAATGTTATATCCCATGAGGTTAGTTGTCAATTGGCATGTTTGGGCCTCTCGTCTTTTTGTGCGGGAAGCCACAGAAATCGTATGCTGTAAATGCTAATCATAGTATGTAGACCTAAAGTTAGCACACCTATATACTGTAACCAGTAATATTCTCGGTAAGACAACCCTATGACAGAGGATCCGTTAGTAAATTTTGGCAAAAAGGTTAAAAAGGAAAGATTAAAAAAGAATCTTTCTCAGGAAAAGCTGGCAGCAAGAGCGGGTGTTCACCGTACCTACATCGGAATGATAGAGCGTGCTGAAAAAAATATAACCTTGCGAAACATAGTAAAAATAGCAAAGGCCCTAGATCTTAAAATTATAGACCTCTTTAAAGAACAAAGAGTTTATGAAACAAAAAATTCCAAAGCTACCACAATTGCTCGGTCGAAAAATATATAAAACAGGGCAGACACGGGGCGCTGATGATGATGTTATATACCAAAACAGGGTTGGTCGGAACAGCACAGTATTGATACCGTTTCAGTTCTGGGGGCCCTCTTTTACATACCCGCCGGGTGAAGCTTCTTTTGAAAATGGATTTATCGTGCTGATTTCGCCGAGTGAGTTTTTTGAAAATAAAAATATCGAAAAGGAATTAGCAGAGAGAGAGCTATCTTTGGGTGATAATTGCCTGGTTTGCTTTGAAACCCGTGAACAATGGGACAAATATGATCCCAACAAACTAAATTGGAAACCGGCCACACAGAGAAGCACTCCACTTGGGGGTAATTATATTGCACGTGTGCCTGCCACAACAGCTTTAAATGGAGGGGGAAAGATAATTCTAGGTTTTACATCCACTAAAAGTAAGGGTGCTGGCATCAGATTATATGAATACGCCAGTTCTAAAACGATTGTTCGTTGTAGGTATCAGCTCGAGGCAATATATTGGTTATGCTTTGATTCAGAAAAAGTGGCTGCAGCAAATGGTATGCTTGCGAAAGACGTGCAATTAAGAAAATTCGAAATTCTTAAAATTTGCGAAAAGGAGGGTCTTTTAGACTTTACTAAACTGTGCGATGCAAGGATCCTCAATGGCGAACGGAAGACCATTTGTCCATTGTGTCTTGAGGAGCTTTCTGGCGTGGGTTTTTTTAGTCGAATGGCCCAAGCGGAAGGCCGCGAAGTCCCGGATCTTACAGTCACTGAGATTAATCTATTTCACATAAAGGAATTGAGGTATGGTGAGTATAATCACCAGCCGTATAACATCGGTTGGGGTCATCATCACTGCAATGTTGTTACAAAGGACTCCGGGATTCAAAAAACTTTAGAGTGGATGAAGCGTATTTTAGAAAGAAATATTAAATGTGGTTATAACTTAAACAAATTTCCTTGAGGCGTGGGCGTGGTAACCATCGTTTCTTTTGCTTTATAGTTATCAGGGAATTCTTTGTATTGTTTTTTCTCGATGGATTTAAGAAGCTGAACGGTCTTTTTGACCCATACTGGGTCAATCTCAATTGAAATAGCGTATCTACCAAGCTTTAGAGCTGCAATTACGGTGGTTCCAGAGCCTCCAAAACAGTCGAGAACAATATCTCCCGGGAAGGTAGTCGCTTCAATGGCATGCGTTAAGAGCGAAATAGGTTTCTCAGCTGGATGTTTACCATTATAGGGGCGAATTGTAGGAAAGTTCCAAACGTCCGTAAATTCTTTTGTCCCGTCAATAATAAAAGGACGTATTAAATCACGGTATTCAGGCATCGATTGGACTTTCCCAGTCTTAAGGATAGCTACCCGGACCTTATCATACTGCTCTTCACTTGGTACATTTCTTCCGGCTTCCCAATTCGATACAGCACCACCATGGTTTATTTTTCCATATGCCCCAATAATTCCCGTGAGCTTATTCATAGTGAGGTCCGCTTTCTTTCTGCATTCTCTTAAGAGATTTCCGAAATAGGAGCGGTGTAAATTACCATTAACAGCAGGCTCAGCGAAAATAATTCTTTCGGAGTGATTGTACCAGTGTCGCAAAGCTTCTTTTTTCATCTTCTGCTTCCAGCCATCAAACCCGGGATCATTGGGCTTTGTCCAAACTATCTGAGAAAGTACATTAAATTTGTCTGAAAATAGAACTTCTAATCGCGCGGCCATTGAAGCAGAACAGAAACAAAACAAAGAACCGTTAGGTCTCAATACCCTCTTCCATTCTACCGCATATTGAGCAATCCACTCTAAATAATGCTCATCCTCTTCAAAAGAAGTATCACCATATATATTTCTCTTTTTTGTTGTATGATAAGGCGGATCAGTGAGAATTAGGGATACGGAATGATCTGGAAATTTCTTAAGGATCTCCAATGAGTCACCCTGGACCACGAGACTATCAGGAATAGAAAACTTCACATAGTTCGAAATTGCTTTATGTATTTTTTGAAAATCTTGTGCTCGGCTCATAGTAAATTTTTATGGAAACTAAGATGCTAACTTTAGTATACATGATATATAAAAAACACGCAACACAATCCCTGGTTTATTTATACTCTTGTTTTCTAAAAAGGTAAACTGAGAAATTTGACAAATCCTGCCTGTTTGCTGCGGTGAAATTAGTCCTTCAAATAAATAAAAAAACGGCCTTTGACATTGGCCGTTTTTTTTATTGCTTACTGGACGTATAAACCTGGCCCGTTGCTCGCCCCGGGTCAGGTTCCGCCTCTTCCGGATGGGCATTACCGGAAGAAATGGCCTAACCCCCAGTCTGGCCGGCCACCAGTAAGCAATGTAGGACACTATCATCTAAGTGGTTTTCTGTCAATACATTGACCTGGCTGCCGACAGCACTGAGAATTATTGCAGTTATGTCTCTGATTGTTCCTTTGCTTCTTCAGCAGAGACCTCCTTTCTTTCGCGAATGTGAAGCGTTCCATTAACCGGAAGCGCATTTAGCTTCACATTGATAGATCCATCTCTATTTTCAAAAGCAACTCCAACGCGGACCCAAAAATCCTCCTTCCTGTTTCCCTCTCGCCCCCCTTCTACAATTGTATAAACGTCTTTCATGAGTATCACCCCCTTTCAACTGAATTGTATCCTTCGTGCCGCAACTGTCAATGTTTAATGGTGGTAACCATTTGAATTAACACAACTATTGACAGGGTTAGTGCCCCATGATAGACTATATAATCCTATCATCTGTGATATGCAGATAAGGATTCCCCTCTCTGTCCATGAAATTCCCTTAACCCCCTTAAAACCCAGATCATCGAAGTCCATCAAAGAGTGATTCAAACAAAAGAACTCTTTCTAATTTAGAAGGGTCTTTCACCCACTTGGGCAGAGAAGGAGCAGGGGGCTTCCATTTAATCACGCCTCCCTGCGTCCCCGGTGGGCCTTGTTCCTTAACATATGCAAGAAAAACCCCGTTCTTTTCCGGAGGGGCTTAATTTCCTGCGGCAAGATCCCAAACAAGAAGAGTTTGCGAAGCTTTCTCCCTTTACACTTTTATCCAACTTGGTCAGGAGTTCACGGGCGGCTTTCTTTATCCTCGTTAGACTAGAAGGAAATCTTAGGGCTCTGGCCTCCTCAAGTATCGAAGAGTTGCAGGAGATCCCTTTTGTGGGCCCTTCTCGGGCCCTGCAGCTGAAATCAGCCATTCAACTGACCTACCGCATCCAAGAGTACTGTCCCAAAAGGCCGGCCATTTCCAATTCATTTGATGTTTATTCCTTGTGTGGGCGAAGCATGGAGAATTTGGACAAAGAGCATCTCAGGATTGTCCTGCTAAATGTCAAACAGATTTTCCTTGGATTTACCACTGTAGGTATGGGGAGCCTTTTGTCCGTACCTGCAGGCCCAAAAGAGGTCTTCAGGCCAGCCGTAAATCACCCATCTTGCTCCTCCATCATTCTGCTCCACAACCATCCTTCCGGAGATCCTCGGCCAAGCCCCGATGATATTGAAGCTACATCCCGCCTGGTGCAAGCCGGCAAGATTCTCGGCATTATGGTCCGCGACAGCATCCTCGTCGGCCATAACGATTATTTTTCATTCAAAGACGAAGGATTGATCGAATGAATGATTAAAGGAAGTCGTATGTATTTTTCTGATCTTTAAAAATTTTGTAAATCTGAAACACTCTGAAATTCACTCAAAAGGAGGTGGTGAATTTGAGACAAAGGAAACTGTATCAAATGGTAAAGAGTTTGGTCTTTCGCAGGAGGATGACGGAGAACTTACATGAGCTTGAAGATGAAATCAAGACTTCTCTATTAAAGGAAGAAAAAAAAGAGATGACCACTGGAGGATTTAAGATTTCAATAAAAGAAGAGGGTCAAATTGAAGTTGCAGAACTTCCACCAATGAACCTCGAACAACTGGAGTTACCCCTAAGGCAACCTGAAGAATTTGAGAAAAACTGATTCTTTTCCTTTTAAAGCCCCAAACTAACTCACATCAAAACGGTTCAAAACTCACTCAAAAGGAGGTGGTGTGAAATGCAATTCCGGTTAGGACAGGTAGTGATGACCCGAGGCATAAACGATAGGGTGGCGGATGATGGGGGGTTTGCCAAGTTCGTCTGGGAGTCTTTAAAGAGACACGCCAGAGGTGACTGGGGAGATCTGTGCCAAGAGGATAAACAAGAGAACGAGCTGTCGTTAAAGGAAGGATTCCGGATCCTCTCAGCGTACCAGAACCAGGGAGAGAAAATCTGGATCATCACAGAGGCGGACAGGTCAGCCACCACGGTTTTATTTCCGGAGGAATATTAGAAGGAGGGATAGATGAAAGTGAGAGTAATTCATTTCCAAAACCTGAGTACAGAATGCTGGCACGTTCAGGCTTGGGGTTTAAGGCACTGCCAGACATGCAAGCTCAAAAAAACAAGAAATTGTGGAGGGAAAAGAATAAGAGAAGCCGGTCAAAATCTTTTGGGCGAGAGAGTGCCCATAGATTAGGAGGATCGTATGTTGAAAATTCACAGCTACTGTTTGCCTTATTTTTTGGAAGGTGAGGTGAGCATTTTTCTTCTTGATGGAAGCCAAATCAGAGTACCAATCTCTCAGTTTCAAGATGTCACATCAGAAGGAGGGAGATTCCATGAATTTTACACCTTCTTGGTAGGAGGTGATCAAAATGGATCCAAAAGAAACAAAGAGATGGTTAAGGGCTCTTGGAATAGCCAAGATTCTTTTTAAGGACCAGGGGTATCACACCCTTTACCTTGAAGGAATTGAAAAATTTATATGGAGGAAAACCATGTACAGCCCAAAAATAAAAGAAGAGTTTATTCCGGTTCTTTTCAAGACTGCTTTGTCCCAAAAAATACCGATGACCAAGTTGGTGAACCGAATCATCAAAGATTATTTAACCAAAAATGCTAAGATGGAAGGAGGGACCCAAAACCATGAATAAGAAAAACAATTGGGTGGATTACAAGGAGATCAAAAGAAGGGTCACCATCAAAGAGATCCTGGACCATTACGGCCTCCTGTCTGGTATGAGGCAAAAAAAGGATGAACTGATTGGCGCGTGCCCTTTTCACAAAGAAACAAAACCTTCTTTTCATGTCAGCTTAAACAAAAACGCCTTTCAGTGCTTCGGATGTAAAGCCAAAGGTAACATCTTAGATTTTGTCCAGCAAAAAGAAGGTGTAGAGATCAGGGAAGCAGGCCTTTTGATTAGCCAATGGTTTGGTATAGGCCAAGGTCCGATCGCTACTCCTGAGGCCAAACAAGAGCCCAGGGAAGACATTAAAGGACCTGAACTAGCTAAGGAAGAGGAAATTATCAATCCTCCTCTCAAGTTTGTCTTAAGGGTAGATCCGGAACACCCGTATCTTGGTGAAAGGGGCCTGACCAAAGAGACAATCGAGCATTTCGGCCTGGGTTACTGCGCCAGGGGCTTAATGAAAGGCCGGATCGCCATCCCGATTCATAATGAAAAAGGAGAGCTGATCGCTTACGCCGGTCGCTGGCCCGGGGATCCTCCTGAAGACGAAGGGAAATATAAACTACCTCCTGCCTTCCAAAAGCATTTAGTTCTTTCTAATCTTCACCGTGCCATTAAAGAAGCTCCGGAGGGGAAGCTCATTATTGTGGAAGGGTTCTTTGACTGCTTCCGGGTCTGGCAAGCCGGATACAAAAATGTGGTTGCATTGATGGGATCCTCACTTTCCAAAGAGCAAGAAGAGCTCCTCGTCAATCATGCCAAAATGGTTGCCTTGATGTTGGACCGGGATGATGCCGGGCAAAAAGCAACTCAGGAGATCCTCTCTCGTTTGGCCAGGAGAATCTTTGTTAGGGTAATAGAATTTCATTCTGAAGGAGATCAGCCGGATAGATTAAAAGAGGAGGCCCTGGCCAAGCTCCTGAGAGAGATTTAGTAGTACATTAAAATAAAAGTAAAATAAAAGCACTTTACTATGGGGGTCAAAGGACACCAAACTTTTGGTGTCCTTTTTCTTTACTTCAGGGCGTTATATCTTTCAAAGAGACTTTTATAAGGCTCCAGAAGAGAAGATCTCTATTTAGTAAGCTCTCAAAAACCACCAAAACCCCTTAAATATCTTTGTAGCCACCTCTCAAGGGAAAATAAGGCCTCTATTTTGCTTTATAAGAAGAGATCTCCGTTCGGTCCATATCATAATATCCCTCCTCTTGGGGCGGGAGAAGAGGAGGTTAGGAAGAGTTGGGGTGCCGCTGAACCGATGCGAGCAAAAAATTAGCGGGGAGTGGCAAGCTCCCCGCTTGACCTCAAAGAGAGAACTCGGTAGACTGATTATGGCGGTTGATGTAGTCGTCTATCGCTTCCTGCAGTCTCTTTTGAAACTCATCCTCGCTTTCATCTTCGTCCCGATACTCAACATCGCACCGGGCCAGAAGCTCCTTTTGCACCGCTTGCCATAATCGGCTTTGCGCATCCAAATTGAGGTCATCGAAAAAGAGGTTAATCCTGGCCATAGCTTTGTCGGCCTTGGAAAGTTCTCCCCTTCCCTTTGGCTGGCTTGGCAGATTGCGCTCCGTTTCGGTAGGAATCAAACACTTTATCCTTGAAAAACTTTATCAGCTCTTCCTCGTCCATATCTGCAATCTTGTCTCTTAACTCTTTTTCGAGGTCTTGAATGTAGCCCATTTTTTGCCTTCCTTTCTCCAGCGCTTTATGTTTTTGAGGCGATTTACGCTGGCTGCTCGCCCAGCGGTAGCAAAACAGGCGGGGTCCCCCGTGAGGTCAAGGTGGAACGAGCAGGGTTGGATCGCTTGACCAAGAGCGGAGAGAACGTGGAGAAGGTCTTTTTATTCCAAACGCCTCGCTGGGGCGTTTGGGACGCGAAGCGCTTTGCCTCTGCGGGCGAAATGCCACCCTGGGAGAAACTTGCTGGCAAGAGAGGCTCCAAGAGTGGCAAGGTGACAACGAGAATTTTACCTGAAAGGCAAAACAGACCCCGCGACTGAGTAGCGGAGCGTAACGAGGGAGCGAGAGCTGCCGGGGAGCCGGCTTTCGCCCGCAGAGGTGAAGGGAAAAGTCCTTTTCCAGCACGGTCGTTCTCGGAGCGGCTGGAGCGACCTTGACGGAACGGGGTGCCTGTATAATGAGAAGAGGCAAGCAGCCAGCGGGTAGGTTCAGCGGCAACGAGCGAAGCGAGGGGGAAAACTAAAGGCAGAAGATTTTTAATCTTCTGCCTTTTTCATATACAAAAAGGTTGAATTCGAGGTGAATACTTCACCTACAAGTCATCGGTAGGAATCATGTCCAGGAATTGAAGATTACCAGTTGAAAGAGAGGATAACAAAAAGTTCACCAGCGCCAGGCTTTTCGGCGTCTGGTGCAACGACTGGTTAAGCACTCTCGCCCTCGATTTCTCGTTGAAGCTTGCGAACTACTTCCTTTTCTCCTTCGCTCCAATCCACTGCTTTAATATTGGCTAGCCACGGACTGTATTCATATACTTCACGCGCCGTGACTTCATGCCAGACCGGAAGAAGGACGTTACCTTTCTCAAAGATCTCTTTTGTGAATACCGAGTCAAATTCCGCCTTCGTCCATCCATCGTTCCCGATGAAGTTCTTGGTTACCACAAGGACACACTTTTTTGATTCTTTGATCCCTCTTTCGATAGACTCTCTGAGCTTCGCTCCAACTGGCAACGAAAACTCATCGTACCATACTGGGACCAAGTTAGACTGCAAACCCAAGGCAATCGGGCGAGCGATGGTCGACTTATCCCTGGAGTCATGGCTTATAAACGCAAGGGGCCTTTGCAGGTGTTCTCTTTTCTTCGCGTAGGCCGTTCCCCTGAACTGCGGATCAAGCATCTTGTTCCTGATTGATGATTTTATCATTGTCTGCTGTTCAAGAGTGAGATCAGCGTCTAGATACAGGTAGATCCGGCCGGTGAAATGAAGTTCGTCGTGCCTAGTCGCAGGGCTGCCTGGAAATCTCGAGATCACCGCAAAGGGATCTTTGTCTATTCTCAGTTCCCCTGCTGCATAAAGCCTAGCAGCGGGAAGTTTAATGTTTGTGGGCGCTGCCCACCCTCGAGTCCAGAGGTCATCGATTTGATCTATAAACTCAACTAGTTCATCCGGAGAGTATACCTGGTCTAGGTAAAAAGATGCGAACAGAGCTTTGGATGAGAAATCAAGGTGGATCCTGGAAATGGCTCGGATCTCACCGCCGCCGCGAGTGGCAATCTGAACCATTACTTCCATTCTGACGGTGTGGCTGAAATCTACCTCGAAATAGTCCCGCACATTGGCCATAGTGATCCATTTCAAGTGAGCTTAACGACTGAAGTCAGCGGTGGCTATCAGCCATCCGCTGGAGTGAATTAGGTGCCAGTTATTTCATGACCTTTAGCGTCGATCTCAAAAGGAGCATTCGCATAGCCTAACTCTACAATTTGCTGTAAATAGACCGGAAGAAAGTTAGCAATTGATCCAAACTTCTCGTACTGATAAACATGTCGAAATTCATGCGACAACAAACGGATAGTATCGTGACCATGGCATATTAGAACAGAATAGCCTAGTGTCAGACCCACCATGCCAGGACCAAGGAGACCAGTTTGCAGGGCAGCAGTTCTGAGTTGTGGCTCTTCGGGAAGTGGCAGACGATCAACCAGTGCAACTCTGATGAGTTCTGGTCGTATTACACCTACCGCTCTCGCAATCGAAATTCTATTTTCATTTAAATGACTTCCCGATTGGGCAACTTCACTCGCACGTACTTCTGCCCACCTGATAGCGGATGGAAGCAGCATAGGGAGAGCAGTTCGCAAATCAATGTTCATAATTATCTCCGCACCTAACGCTAAGGCTCACCGGGAGCCGGATTTATTGGCGATCCGGTGCACCGACTCGTTATGCCGATTCGTGTTTTATGCTGGGTTCAATTGAAGTCAGCGTATGGTACCTTTATTGACGTTATCAATAATATCTCTAAGCTGCTTTCCAAGGCCCGGAGCGATCTGTTCAAGCCTCTTGGATTGTTTAAGAGCAAGACTCGGGTCGCCAGAAGCAAGATAGGCCAATCCCAAAGCAAAATGGGCATCTGCGAAATCAGGTTTAAGTCGTATTGCCTCCCGAAGAGCTTGTATGGATTCTTTATACTTTCCGGCCTTTCCAAGTGCTGATCCCAGATTTGCATATGCCTCGGCGCTGTCCGGCTTAAGCGAGATTGCTTTCCTGCAGGCGGCAATCTTATCGTCAAGCCGGCCAAGAAAACCATAGGCAGCGGCCATACCCAAATAGGCATCCGCATATGAAGGATTTATGTCGATAGCTTTCTGAAAATACTCTATGGCCTTCTGATGTTGGCTGAGTTTTCCGTAAGCCGAACCGATGGCAGCCATTGTCTCAAAGTCTTTAGGATTCTCCCTAATCTCTTCATTCCAGCGCCTTATTTGTGTCTCAATGAATTCTTTGCCCTGCCCCCATGACAGTTGTCTAAATTCCTTTGCGTTTCGCGATGTTGAAAAAAGAAATACTGCAAACCCTTCCGAAGTTGCCGCCGTTTGAAGGATTACATTTCCATCTTTGGTGTCCCAGATAAATAAACCGGTTTGCAGCTCTGATGGTTCTCCAAGTTTAGATTTACAATATGTAAGTGCTTTCATGGCTGCTTCATCTGCTTGGTTTTTATCTTTCGTTGTATATCCAGGGGAAATTTTGTAGATTTTGCCCTTAACAACACC
>Ga0315282_10002873_pt1 | contig 31272 bp, 28 predicted proteins | sample YL17G07_20_MG_FD_203693 | JGI IMG/M metagenome (GOLD analysis project Ga0315282, IMG submission 203693) | Sediment microbial communities from Yellowstone Lake, YNP, Wyoming, USA - YL17G07_20 | ecosystem: Environmental > Aquatic > Freshwater > Lake > Sediment | place: USA: Wyoming | collected... | reverse complement strand
TTCCTTCGAGGGTCATATACATATGGCCTACAATACGATCGATGTCGTATCCCCGATGAGTCCATGGCTCTGGGAGTTGCGGTCCAATGAATGCATAAACAATAAATGCGATGACGATCGCAGGCATGATCCAGCCTGTCGTTCTACGTGTCGCCTCTAAAACTAAGAGAATCAATATGATCCCAAAGAACTTGTCCCAAAAATTTGGTATAACAGAACGATAAATAAATGCGTCAAAATCGATCAGCATATAGACGATCACGGCTACTCCGAGAAGGGCAAGAATATAGTCATACCAGATGATTCGGTTTTTAAATCGTTTGAAGGATGGAAAGACCAGAAAACAGAGGAAGAGGACGAACATGACATGGATTCCCCTTAAAACCTGGGTCATGATTATCCCGATGGCAGCATAGAGGTGAATGAGAGACATCAACACGGCCACAACCGTGATGAAGATATCCATCTTCACTGTGAGCCGGCGAGAAGGGCCTTCCTCCTCTTCGATATACTTCTCCGCTTCTTTCAAGGCCTCTTCCGTGACGACGACTTCCTGCTCTTCTCTCTTTTTCTCCTCCACGTCCCCCTCCTTCGCTAAAATAGGTTAGTTTCCAACGGCAGGTTCCACCTTATTTCCAATTAGCATAGACTTACAAAGCAAGTCAAGGGAATTGACAGACCCACATGGCGGGATGAAGCAATGAAAATGGAAAAGATACGGAAAGAGGAAGCCCCTCCTGCGTTCGCAACTTCTCGAACGCCAATTTGGAAAGGAATATTCTAAATTTACAACGCAGCCCGGTTCATCAACGGGCTGATGAAAAGGGCTGAAGGGATCCTCTCGTCAAATCTCCTTTAACGTCAGCTTCAGAAGATATGCCCCAAGGGAAAGGGTGTTCACCCTCAAGCGGATGCGATCCCCTTTTTCTCCGATCTGGCTCAGGTAAATCTTCTTCTCTCTGACGATCAATCCCTGGCCTTCGCCCATCGCCACCCTGAAAAAGATGGCTCCGAGCTTCTGATCCATGGGATGGAACGGTTTCGTATCCTCAAATCCATAGTATTCCATGATGCCGGGGTTTTGGGTCCTCACTCCTTTCAAAGTAATGCCTGCCCGGTCTACCTGAAATTCCTCGATGGCCGGCGCATTGTAAATGGAATGGATATAGAAGAACGAAAATTGATCAGAAGGCCTCACCCACACCCGGACGCTTCGTGGACGATCCATGTTCTCCAGGTAGAGGAGCGTTACCTTCCTGAAATATAAAACTCCGGCGGCTCCTATCAGGACGCCCCCCAGCACCAGAAAAAATATGATTTTTCGCTTCAATTATTTAATCTTAACCCCTTTTTCTGCAAAATATCGGAGAGCCCCGGGATGAAATGGAAAAGGCGATCCCCCAACCTGGGGCTCTAAAGATAAGAATCTTGCATCTCTATGGGATGCTACCAATTCCGGTTTGTGGTCAAATAAAGTCTTCACGATATCATAGGCAACGTCGCCCTTCATCTTTTCATTACAGACGAGGATATTCCATACGACAGCAATCGGAACATCGACATCCTGCCCAGGGTAGGTCTTGGCAGGGATGATTCCTTTTACATAGAGAGGTCCATATTTTCCTATCATTTTAGGAATCGCATCCGCATGGCCAAGGATCTTTATTTTAATCCCAGGAGTGGCACCCAAATCTGTCACCGCTGCAGTGGGAAGGCCTCCGTCCCAGAAGAAGGCATCAATCTTCCTGTCCTTGAGCGCTCCTGCTGATTCAGAAACGCCCAATTTATCTCGTGTCATGTCCTTATCCGGATCCAATCCATAAGCCTCCAGGACCCTCAGGGCCTTCACCTCGGTTCCGCTCCCTGGCGCCCCTGTCGAAACCCTCTTCCCTTTCAGATCCGTCACCTTCTCAATGCCCTTCCCCTCCAGTGTCACGACATGCATGTTATTTGGATAAAGAACCGCAACGGTCCTCAAAGGAATCTTCTCCTTAAATTTACCCTTCCCCTGATAGGCATCCCATCCCACATCTGCCATGATTAAGGCCAACTCTGCCTTGCCCTTTCCAACCAGAAGACAGTTATCCACGGAGGCAGTCGTCACCTCTGCGGTGGCCTCCGCATAGGGAATGTATTTGGAAATGATGTTTGCCATCCCTCCACCCAATGGATAATAGACTCCTCCTGTGCCCCCTGTAGCGATGGAAAGCCGAACCGTCTTCTGAGCCCATGCAGACGAAAAACCAAGAACGAATAAGCCGATGACTGCCAATAGAAATACCTTTCGCATAAGAGATCTCCTTTCCGTTGGGATTGCCGTTTTTTTCTTACTGTCCTTTATATATTAGACCCGGCAGGTATTTGTCAACAGGTAAGTTTGGGTTTAGTAAAAACAACTTGACCATTTTGCCGCTCGCCCTGAGCTTGTCGAAGGGCGATATACATGGTTCGACACGCTCACCATGATCGGTTTCGATTGCATCAATTGCTCAGACTATTATTACAAGCCACCTTTGGGTTTCATGGCATCACGAAATCTGGACGATCCTTGCGCCATGGCTCGGCCGGCAGACAAAGGTCTTACACCCCATTGCGGCTTCTTTAAATCCTGAGGCCATCGCACGGGCAACCCGTCTGCTCTCTTGATCCGTCTTCAAAAATGAAATCATGGAAGGTCCGGCGCCACTGATGGTCACCGCAAGGGCTCCCGCTTCAAGGGCCTTTCGCTTCACGCGATCATAGCCCGGTATCAAGTGTCTCCGGGCGGGTTCGATAATCGCATCGTCAATCCCCTTTGAAATCAGCTCCACTTCTTTCAAGAGAAAACCCGTGACCACAGCGCTGGCGTTTGAGACATTATGGATCACGCTTTTCAGGGGAACTGTCTTCGGAAGGAAGCTTCTTGCAAATTGGGTCTTTCTTCTTGGCACATTCATCAGAGGCGCTGCGACAACGAGGACCAGATCCCCGGGTGGATCGATGCGGATGAAGTCCAGCCGGGGACTGTTTCGAACAATCACAAATCCTCCGAGGACAGAGGCCGAAACATTGTCGTAATGCTTCGTGCCGGCGCTCGCAATCTCCCCTTCAGCGGCATATCGGATCAACTCCCTTTTCCCGATGCCAAGGCCAAACAACCTGTCAAAGGCAACGGCCGCTCCCGCTGCGGATGCGGCACTGCTTCCGAGACCCAATCCCGTGGGCACACCTTTGGAAACATGGACGAAAAGATCGTCCTCCACACCGAAGTCTTCAGCCATTTTTCGAACAACCACACCCGCCGTATTCGAATCTGGCCTACAGGGGATAGCGCTCCCTTTCTCTCCTGACATCCTGATCACGATTCTTCTTGATTTTCCGGGCCCTGTCACGATTTTGACCCTGTCCGCAAGAGGATCAAGCGCAAGGCCGAAAACATCGAAGCCAGGGCCAAGGTTTGCAGTTGAAGAAGGGGCAAGAGCCGTGCAGGACTTCATCTCAGTCTTGTATCCTTTCATTCGCCTTCAATATCCTGATTCACCGGGCGATGGGTGATCTGCAGATCTCCCTTTTCAAGATCGTAGCAGGTCGTCTTCAGCCAATTTGCGTCGTTCTGATCCGGAAAATCCCTGCGGGAGAACGAACCTCTGCTCTCAGTTCGAAGGAGACTCCCCTCCAGGACAGCCTTGAGGAGCAGGGCAACGTTTTCGAGGTCCCTCTTCCTGAAAAGATCCTTCAGGGTCGCGGGGTACACCTTGTCGATTCTCCCCTCCAGGGAAGCCAATTGCTCCAGTCCTTCCCTCATGGAAGTCTCTTCACGAATCGGACCGATCGTCTTCCAGGCCAGAGCCTTCAATTGTCTTAACAGATCTCCCGGAGGGTCAAAGACTCCCCTTCTCTTTTTCATGTAATCTATGGCTCTTTTCTCCCATTTTCTGGCCGAAACCTCTCCGATCTCCTTGAGGCGTGCGTATTGGCCAGCAGAAGTCCCGGCACGGATTCCCAAGACTCCACACTCCGTCAGCGCATTCCCTCCAAGGCGATTGGCTCCATGGAGCCCCCAGACGACCTCTCCCGCAGCAAAGAGACCGGGGAGAGAGGTTTCCCCGTCTTCATCTGTCTCAACCCCTCCCATAAAAAAATGGACAGCCGGCAGAACCAGAAAGGGTCTTTCCCGGAAAGGGAACTTCGATTTTTTCAAGAAATTGAGAGGATAGTGCTGCCACTTCTCCTCAGGTACCCGTGTAAGATCGAGATAAATATCCCCCTTCTCGGATGCCTCATAGAGGGCAATGGAAAAACGGTCCCTCTGGGTAATCACCGCCTGAGTAATATTCTCTCCAATAGCCAGTCTCTCCAGAAGATCTTCTTTTTTGTGATTGATCAGCCTGGCCTCCTTCGGATAAGGGGGAGGGAGAATAAACGTTGAGAGCCTCGGTTCTGCCAGGACAAGGGGGAAGAACTGAACAAACTCCAGATCGTACAGGGGAAGGCCTGCCCGGAGGGCCAGGGCGTATCCGTCTCCAAGGATGCTTCTCTGATTGTCATTCCTTGCGTAGACAGCTCCGGCTCCTCCCGTTGCCAGGATGACGGCCTTCGATCTGATGAGACCGGGTTTTCCATCCCTGAGAAACCCGAATGCCCCCAGAACCTCACCTCCCTCAACGACCAGGTCAAAGACAACGAATCCTGGCAGAAGTCTGATAGGGCTCGATTTCAGCTTTTCCATCAGGGCCTTCACTAAAAGGACGCCGGGCATTTGAGCGGAGCTCGACGGTCGATCCACCCAATATCCAATCCCCCTCTCCGCCATAGGGACCCCATATTTCCTCAACTTTTCGATAGCGCCCTTTGCATTCTTCACCACGGTTTTTACCCGCTTGAGCTGATTTAATCCTTTTCCCGTTTCAAGGGTTAGCTGAAGGTGATCCTCTTTCGTAAAATGAGAATTCGCCGCAGTGAAAGCCGCGTTTGCCAGGGACGTATTCGTTCCCATCCCGATGGCAAATTTCCCGGCCAGAGAGACCTGAAGGCCCGATTTCTCCGCTTCCAGGGCTGAGACGATCCCGGCGAGTCCGCTGCCGATGACAAGGATATCCGTGGAGAATTCTTCCATGCTCTTTTTCTTGAACGAGATGGGTAGAGACGCCCCGGGGGGCGTCTCTACCGATTGGGGGTAAAAGGCGCAAACAGTGAAGCTCCCCGCCCGCAGGGCAGGGATGGACGGGAACCCTTCCTAGGACCGCACCCGCTTCTTTTTCATCTGTGTCTCACAGCAGATGATGTCGCAAACATCCGCGCATCCGCACACTTCGTCGATCGTCACAGCAAGGCCACAGACGCTGCATTTGTAAGTATCTCCTTCTTTGACTCCCTTTTTCGAAACTTTCTGCACCGCCTTCTTCACCACTTTCTTTTGAGCCATAGCATCCTCCTTTCATAAAGGGTCATGGTCGCGATTCCATGCCAAATCCATTTACCCCCGATTCTTCCTTTCTGTTCATTGCTACCCCTCCCACCTCTTCCAGTTCGAACTTCACATTGCCTACGGGAAGGCTCAGCTCCATGGAGATGGGCGTCTTCTTCCCATCCATGGTGTACCAGATTCGGATCACTCCCTCCTTTTCCCCAAACGTGGAGAAGGAAGTAGAAGATTCGAGACAGACGGCATCCACTTCGCCATAGCGCCCCGTTTTCACCCTTTCCTTCCTTGAATGAAAAATCATTGGGCGCAGCTTCACTCCATCGAAGATCGACATTCGAATCTCCTGGCCCGGGTAAAGCTCTTCTTTGAGGTAATACCGGCCAAACATCGAAAGAGGATCATACGTTTCGGGAGGAACGGGGATCTCCCGCTTCTCCTTATCTCCCCCGTTTTCCACCACCACCTTCCTCTGAACGGGATCGAAGGTGAGGACCTGACGATACTGTTTTCTTGAAATCAGAAGGCCTCCCTGATCGATTTCCTTCGCATACCGAAGCGGAAGACAGGTATCCGCCTCCATGGTTGAAGTGAACCGATTATTCATACGAAAAAGGAACCCAAGGGGATTGAGAGAGCGGACTTCGGCATGAATCCGGGAGAGCTGCCTCCCCTGTTCCTGCAATCCATTGTCAAGTTGGATGCTGGCCCTGAGAATGGGGATGCCCAGCTTCCTTGCCGTGAACAGGAACGATTCCCCGATTCCAGGCCCCGGGTCAAAAACCGGTTTATCCCCGTCGCTGTGTGCCAGAGCTCCTAACAGTGACAGCATCGCCGCAGCGAGAAAAATTCGTCTTCGCATCTCTCAGTCCCGGTTTATGAGTCCCGCCAAATGGCCTCTCTCAAAACATCAAAATGAATTTCCGGGCTATGGACAATCTCAGCAAGCCTTTAGCCTCACCTTCACACGCAGGACTTTGGATTGCCAAGTCGTCTACTTTTCATTATCGTTCAAGGATATGCGGTTTGTCCAGAAAATTTTTTTCGGAAGGCGTTCCGGCCGTTCGGTCCCCTGTGGACCCGAGGATCCATCGATCTTGTGAAAATTTTCTTCTTGACATTCCATATTAAACGCAGTATACAAAACCCAGTATACCGAATCCATCTCTTATGCGAAAGAAACTCTCCCAGGATACCGCTTCATCGATAGATGTTCTTCCTCTGCAAAGACCCAGGTCTCTGAACGATCTGGCCTATGAAAACTTGAAGGAGGGCATTCTCAACGGAAAATTAGTGGCCGGGCAGATCTATAGCGAGCTGGAGTTGGCAAGAAGGCTCGGGATTTCACGCACCCCCGTGCGGGAGGCCCTTCTCCGGCTCGCCGCGGAGAATCTGATCGTCTTCCGTGCGAGGAAGGGGATGTCGATCAACTACTTCAGCAAGGAGGATATCGAAAATCTCTTTGAATTGAGGGAAGCCATTGAGGAAAGGGCTGTGAACAAGATCACCGGAAATCTTGCTAAAGAACAGATTCAAAAGTTAAGAGAAATTCTACTGGAGCAGGAGGAGTGTGCAAGGAATGACTATGACGAGGGGCTTTTCTTGGAAGCCGACAAGAAGTTCCATCTGTTCCTGATCGAGGCAAGCGGGAACCGGTTTATGGTGCAGACCTACAATAACATCAGAGATTATATAACCATTCCGGCCAGAGAAGCTCTGATGAAAAAGGGAAGAGCGAACGAAGTCATTCAGGAACACAGGGCCATTGTCAAGGCCCTGTCCGAAGGCAATGTTGCCAAAGTCAGGGAGACGGTCAAGAAACATTTAATCAACAGTAAGCTGATGGCCCTGGGAGGCCATGATGAGAAGAAAGAACGTCAAGCCTGAGAAGAAGGGAGAACAAAGAGATGCCCAAGCCGGAGATCGAATTCATCGATGTGGACACTCGCCGGGAATGGAGGCCTGTGGAAGGGGACACCTTGGGAATCATGGAAAAAATTCTCAGTGTCGACCCTGAGACCAAATCTTACACCCGGGTTCTGAAATTTCCTCCCGGCATTAAGACCCAGGAGACATTGGTTCACGATTTCTGGGAGGAGGTTTTGATCCTGGAAGGGGAGCTGATTGACATGGCAAAGAAAAAGACCTTCTGCGCTGGCTTTTACGCCTGTCGTCCGCCGGGCATGAAACACGGTCCTTACGATATTCCCCGGGGGTGCGTCACCTTCGAAATCCGATACTACAAGTGAAATCCACCGGCGGAAGAACAGCCGTTTGACAAAGGGGGCCCATGTGAACCGGTTAAAATTGTATTGGGGGAAGGACGGGAAAGGGGAGGAAATCTCGTTCGAAATGAGAAGGATGATCAATGCCGGGTACACGGGGAGGGATCAGGAGAGCGTCAGAAGACATATCGAAGAGCTGAAAAAGGAAGGGGTTCCGGCCCCGGATTCCACGCCTGCCGCCTACGAGGTGATTTCGAAACTTCTCTATTTCGACGATGAAATCGAGGTCGTCGGTGACAAGACGTCCGGAGAAGCGGAATACGTCCTTCTGTGTGGGGGCGGAGAGGTCTACGTGGCCGCGGGAAGCGACCACACCGATCGGGAACTGGAGTCCGTGAGCATCATTAAATCGAAACAGGTTTGCCCGAACCTGATGTCGAATCGCGTGTGGAACCTCAAGGACGTCCGAAAGGACTGGGATGAGATCCTCCTTCAAAGCTGGGTCGAAAACGACCGGGGCGAAAGGCTCCTCTATCAGCACGCCCCTCTGTCTGCGATTCTTGCTCCGGAAGAGCTGATGGAATTCGTCAAGAACAAACTGGACGATGGAAATCTCGAAGGCGTTGTCATCTTTTCCGGAACCGTGGCCATTCTCCCCGAAAAAATCAATTTCGGCAATTATTTCGAGGTCGAGCTTTCCAATCCCAGGACAGGACGGAGATTAACTTGTGCCTACCACGTTCGGAACTTGAATTATTTGAGGGGCTGACATGGTTATTCAAATCGCTTCGATTCAAATGAGTATTGGAGACGAAACGAAATCTGAACGGATCACCCGGGCAGAGGCCTTGTTGGATCAGGTGAAAGGGGCGGATCTCGTCATCCTCCCCGAGATCTGGAATATCGGCTATTTCGCCTTTGACCTTTATGCGAAGGAGTCGGAACCGATCGACGGGGAGACTGCCACGCGGATGTCGGCCAAGGCGAAGGAGCATGGTTTCTACCTTCACACGGGAAGCATGGTGGAGAAAGAGGGTGAGAAACTCCACAATACAAGCCTTTTGTTCGATCCCCACGGGAACCTGCTTGCCCGTTACCGGAAGATCCATCTCTACGGCTACGGATCAAAGGAAAGCCAGATCCTCTCGCGGGGGGACGAAGTGGTTGTCGTCGAAACCCCCCTCGGGAAGATGGGAATGTGTACCTGTTACGATCTACGGTTCCCTGAACTTTTTAGAGCCATGCTCGACAAGGGCGCGGAGCTCTTCCTGGTCACGTCCGGATGGCCTTATCCGCGTCTTGAGCACTGGCTCATGTTCAATCGAATCCGGGCGATTGAGAATACGGCCTTTTTGGTCTCCAGCAATGGCGTGGGAATCAACCGGGGCGTCCAGTTCTGCGGCCATAGTATGATCGTCGACCCCTGGGGAGTCATTCTGGCAAGCGGCGGAGACGAGGAGTGCATCCTTAAGGTAGAAATAGATATAGAAAAGGTGTCCACGGTTAGGAGGGAATTCCCAGCAGTGAGTGATCGGGTCCTCCTCTAAGGATTCGTTTGTTCATTAAGGAGAGAATTTCATGGCTGATCTCAGAGTCAATTTTGTAGGAGTCAATTTTAAGAATCCGATTGTCATCTCTTCGATCGAACCAAGCGATAGCCTGGAGAGGATCAAAAAGTGTGTAGATAGTGGAGCAGGTGGCGTGGTCATTAAGACGGTTACCGATAAACCTAAAATGTCAGAGTTAACCAGACATTCGAAGTATGCCATCTTGAATGATAAAGGAGAGATCGTTAAAGGGAAGATCCCACGTTTTTTTGTCTTTTACAGCCGATCTGGCTATTCTGCCAAACCTCCTGAGGAATGGGCCACTATCATCAGGGAGTCCAAAAGGTATGCCGATTCAAAGGACGTTCGGTTGATCGGAAGCGTAGGGGCCAGCACCCTGGAGAAATGGGCGGAGCTGGCGAGGATGGAAGAGGAGTGTGGCGTCTGCATGCTGGAATTGAATTTTGGATGTCCTCATCCCTCCCAGATGGAAGAAGAAGGGGCAGGGATGTTGATCGGACAGGACCCTGAGATGGCTGCAGAAATCGCCCGAACTGTGGTGAGAGCCGTCCGCATCCCAGTCATTACCAAGCTGACGCCTCAAGTGAATAATCCGACGGCTGTGGCCCGGGCAGTGAATGCGGCAGGCGCATCTGGAGTAACGGTGATCAACAGGTTTACCGGTTTTGCCGTCAATATCGAAGAAGGAAAACCCTATATCCATGGGCGAGCAGGGGTGGGTGGCCCCTGGGTCAAACCTCTTGCCCTCCGCTGGGTGAATTCGATCTATTCAGAGGTGGGCATTCCCATTGCCGGAACGAATGGGATCTATGATTGGAGAGACGCTGTTGAATTTATCATGAGCGGCGCAACCTTGGTGGAGGTAGGTTCTGTTCTGATGCTGAAGGGATATGGTCACGTGAAGAAGATCGTTAGCGGGCTTGAGGCGTTTATGGATCGAAAAAATTACGAGACCATTCAGTCCATGATCGGGATCGCTTTGAAAAGGTCCCTCAGTTATGAGGAATCCTACCAGTTGCCAATGATAAAATCATCCATTGACCAAGAAAAATGCACCCGGTGTTACAACTGCGTGAGATCGTGCTTCTACGGTGCCCTTGAAAAGGCAGAAGATTGTGTCATTTCAATTTCAGAAAACTGCATTGGATGCGAACTCTGTTATTCGGTATGCCCATCAGGTGCGATTTCATTAGGAAAGGGTTAAATGACCCGAGAGTCGAATAAACCTCAAAAATCGGTGAAAATGGTATTTTTTATTCAAAAAACCCTGTAAATGAGGCGCTCAAACTCGAGACGACGATGGGAGAAAGATGAAGATTACGAAGATCCAGGCTTTCAATGTTGCTTGCAAACTGAAGAAACCTCTTAAGATCGCCAAGATGTTGAGGGAGAAGTCCTCGAACACCATTGTGAAGGTTGAAACAGAGGAAGGTATCGCAGGCTTTGGTGAGGCAACGTTTGCACATTTCTTTGCGGGGGAGACCCAGGATTCTGCTAAAAGCGTGGTGGAAAAATTTCTGGCCCCGGTCTTGGTAGGAAAAGATCCTACCAACATCCTTCTATTGGCCGATGAGATAGAGAAGGCCATCGCTGGAAATCCCTTCGCCAAAGCAGCGGTGGAGATGGCCTTATGGGACATCAAGGGAAAGGCCCTCGGGGTTCCAGTTTATAGCCTGCTCGGTGGCTTTCAAAGGAAGATCATACCAGTGAACCACTCCATCAGTTATGGAACTGTTTCCGAGATGGTAGAAGAGGCTCTGGAACATGTGGCCCAGGGATTTAAGACCCTGAAGATTTACTGCGGTAGAGAGACTCCCCAGGCGGATCTTGAAAGGATTCGGCAGATCCGCAAGGTAATAGGTGAGGGGATCCATCTCTACGTCGAATCCAATCAACGCTGGAGTTTTAAAATGACTCTCTGGTTGTTACCCCGACTGGAAGAGATGGGGATTTTATTTCTTGAACAGCCCATTTCAAACCATCTGCGTAATGAAATGAGGATTCTTCGTGAGCAATCTTCTATCCCCATTGCCATTGATGAGGGCGTTTTTTCGCCAGAAGATGTAGCCCGGGCCAAGCAGGATGGCGTAGCAGATATTGTGAACATCTATGTCCTCAAGGCAGGAGGGATTCTCAATGCTAAAAAAGCACTCGATGTTTCCGATGCTATGGGGTTGAGCGCTTTTGTGGGGAGTTTTAATGAGCTCAGCATTTCGACCATGGCAGGTGCCCATGTATCTGCTACCCTCACAAACTTAATCTATCCCTGCTATTTGGTCGGCCCGCTGCTTTATGAGGAAGACATCTTAAGAGAACCCCTTGAGATCCGGGATGGGATGTTTTCTCTTTCTGATCGCCCCGGGTTGGGCATTGAGGTGGATGAGAAGCAGTTGAAAAAATTCAGCGTCTCATCATAATAATCCCCCTCCCTCCTTTATTAAAGGGGGGACGGGGGAAAAAGAAAGGAGGAAGATATGAAGGATCGATTTAGGAAAGTGAGTCAGGTTTTAGGATGGGTGTTAGTCGTAGGAATGTTTTTTATGATGCAGGGTAGCACAGTCTTTGCTGCTACGGATGAGGTAAAGATAGGGGCCTCTATCTCCCTTTCAGGGAAGCTCACTCGTGAAGGAAATGGCCTCAAGGAGGGATATGAATTCTGGGCAGATTATATGAACGGAAAAGGTGGCATTGAAGTCGGAGGGAAGAAATACAAGATTAAGATGATCTTTTATGACGATGAAAGTAACCCCCAGAGGGCGGCCAAGCTGACGGAAAAATTGATCACAGAAGACAAGATCAATTTAATCTTGGGACCCTATTCTAGCGGGATCGCCATTGCTACGAGTGCCATTTCAGAAAGATACCGTTATGTGACCATTTTACCTTTGGCTAACTCAGATAAGATCTACGTCACCGGGTATAAATATGTTTTCAGTATTCTTCCAGTGGCTAGCCGGGATATGGTCCCGATGATGGATCTCTGCTTACAGCAGTCTCCAAAACCGACGAAATTGGCGGCGATTGCTGCCAACAGTGTTTACCCGATCATGGTCGCTGAGGGGATAAGAGATTATGCAAAGAGTTTAGGAGTGGCTCTTGTCTATTTTGAGAAATTTCCGGATGATACCAGTGATCTTTCCTCCATGCTGGCGGTAATTAAGAGTAAAAATCCAGATCTCCTATTCGAGGCCGGTTACTATGAGCACTCGATTCTGATTAATCGTCAGCTGAAGGACCTCGGATGGGCGCCCAAAGGTCTTGCCTATTCAGTAGGACCCCAGCTTCCTGAATTTGCAGAAACGCTGAAGAAAGATGCAGATGGGGCGATGGCCGTGGCCTATTGGCATCGGGCTTTGCAATATAAGGATCCGGTTTTGGGGTCTGCTCAGGAGTATGCAGAGATGATGAAGAAAAAGTTCGGGAAGTATCCAATTCACGTCCATGCCGATGGCACAGCCGCAGGTCTACTCTTGCAGAGGGCTTTGAAGGATGCCGGTTCCCTTGACCAGGAAAAAATCAGAAGCGCTCTTTTAAAAATCGAGGTGAAAGATTCGATTGTTGGACCTATTAAATTCGACAGGAATGGAAGAAATATCTGGGGCTCCACAGCTGTCATTCAGATCCAAGGCGGTGATCAAAAGGTAGTTTACCCTGAAAAGGCTGCGAACGCAAAGTTTCTTTATCCGGTGGTGCCCTGGAGCCAACGTTAAATTGAAAAATTGTCCTGATACCCCCCGACCTCGGGCCGGAGGGTATCAGGATCCAAACCATGACTAACCATCGTTTCCTCCGAGAGGTTAAACCACTATGTTAGTGATGCAGACGATCGTGAATGGTCTACTGATCGGCGGTGTCTATGCCTTGGTGGCTGTGGGCTTCTCACTGGTCTGGGGGGTTGCCAACATCATCAATTTAACCCACGGTGTTTTTGTCTTATTGGGGGCCTATATCAGTTTCTGGCTCTTTCAGCTCTATCACATCGATCCTTTTTTGAGTATTCCATTCTCGATGGCCGTTCTTTTTATCACAGGATTTTTAATTCAGAAATATTTGCTCAATTACGTGGTAAGGGCTGGGGTTTTTATGACCCTGATCCTCACCTTTGGCCTGGCACGGGTTTTTGAAAACCAGATGATCGTTGCATGGACGGGCGATTGGAGGACGGTCACAACGTCCTATGCCGGATCGGGTTTCGTGATCGGAGGCGTCAGTATTCCTTACATCCGGGTCGCCGTTTTCATCCTGGCCCTTATCTTTTGCATCTGCCTGAATATCTTCTTAAATCGGACAAAGATTGGGATGGCCATTCGGGCTCTGACGTTTAATGTTGAGGGAGCACGGATCGTTGGCATTGACATCGGCCGGATCTATATGATCACCTTTGCCATCTCTGCAGCGATGGCCGGTGCCGCGGGCTCCCTGATCTCCACCATCTATAGCTTTTCTCCTTTTCTGGGGACCCCCTATTTGAGTTGGTCTTTTGTCATCGTCGTTCTCGGAGGGTTGGGAAGCATCTATGGGGCCATTGTCGGAGGCATTCTCCTCGGTTTGATTGAATCGTTCAGCGTCTTGACCTTCGGCCCAGGATATCAAGTTGCCATTGGCTTTGTGATCCTGGTCATTTTCTTGGTGGTGAGGCCACAGGGTCTTTTCGGTAAAAAGTTTTTGACCTGATCGCACTTGGCCCTTTTCTTCTCCAGAGGATCTTTTTATAAAGATATCGTCCTTTATGAGGGAGAAAATGGAACGTAAAAAGATATTAAAGATCGTCCTGATGCTTCTGATTCTGACCCTCTTGGGTTTACTCCCCTTCCATCTCTCAGGGTACTGGGTGAGGCTTTTCATCCATATTTTTATGTATGCGATCCTGGCTGAAAGCACCAACATGCTGATGGGATTTGCAGGATATGTTCCTTTTGGCAATGTGGTCTTCTTCGGGATGGGAGCTTACATCACCGCCATCTTAATGGGCAAGGGGATTCCCTTTTTTGCAGGTATCCTCATCGGCGCAGCCATCTGTTTCCTCTTCACCCTTGCCATCGGCCATCCCATCCTCAAGATGAAGGGTCATTATTTTGCTATCGCCACCATGGGTGTGTCTGAAGCGATGAAGCAGATTGTGACCAACCTGGATATCACCGGAGGAGGAAGCGGGTTAAGTTTAGTTCCTTTAAGCCTTCCGAGCGTGAGGGATGTCTACCTGTTTTTCTATTTTCTGATGTTTTTAATCCTCGCCATAACGGTCCTGGTCACCTATTTCATTTCCAAAGGCCGATTAGGCTATGCCTTGAGGGCCATCAAGGCAAATGAGGAGGGAGCCAAATCAATCGGGATCAATACCCCTTTTTTCAAAATGATCGCATGGGCGTTAAGTGCCTTCTTTACAGGGCTCACCGGTGGAGTCTTCGCCTACTGGATGACTTACATCGATTCTCCAGGTGTATTTGACATTGTGATCGCGGTCAAATTTATTATTATGATTCTCGTCGGAGGGGCGGGCACGGTTTTCGGTCCTCTTCTCGGGGCTTTTTTTATCGAATTCATCTCTGAATTGGTCTGGAGCAAGTTCCTCATTTTCCACCTGACCATCTTGGGGAGTATTATTGTCTTAGTGATTATTTTTATGCCGAAAGGTTTCATCTGGTTTTATCAAAAACGATTCACACTGGTCGCTTTGTTGGAAAATGTCAGGGAGGGCAAAGTTTGATGAGAATCCTCGAGGCAGAAGGGGTTACCAAGAACTTTGGGGGGGTTTGTGCCAACAGGGATATTACTTTTTTCATCGAGGAGGGGGAGATCCTCGGATTGATCGGGCCGAATGGCTCTGGGAAAACCACGCTGATCAACTGCATTGGAGGGAATGAGAGGCCAGATAAAGGATCGATCAAATTCGAAGGGCGAACCATTGTAGGGTTAAGGCCCTACCAGATCTGTCGTCTTGGGATTTCTCGAACTTACCAGGTGGTTCAGCCCTTTGCCGGTATGACCGTTCGTGAAAATGTGGTGGCAGGAGCATTGTTCGGAAGAAATCCCCATCAGAGCATGAAGACAGCCAGCCGGAAAGCAGAAGAAGTCCTTGAGATGGTTCATCTCCAAGAGAAATTAGAGGAAAGGGCGGAAGATTTGACCATTGTGGATCTTAAAAGGCTAGAGTTGGCAAAGGCCCTTGTCGGAGAGCCAAAAATTCTGCTGCTCGATGAAGTGATGGCCGGCCTGACGCCCAGAGAGACGGATGATGCCATGGAACTGACCCTGAAGATCCGGAAGAGCGGCATCACCCTTTTTATTGTGGAACATGTCATGAAGGCAGTCATGGGAATTTCAGATCGAGTCATGGCACTCCACCACGGAAGCCTCATGGCCACAGGGACCCCTCAGGAGATTATTAAGAATGAGCGTGTCATCCAGGCTTATCTCGGAGAAAAATTTGCAAAAAAGATGAAGAGAGACAAAGAAGATGTTCCTTAACATCAATGACCTTTATGCAGGCTATAGCAGGATCAATATCCTCTGGGGTATCGATCTGGAGATCGATGCTAGACAGAAGGTGGCCCTGGTAGGGTCGAATGGAGGAGGGAAATCAACCCTCCTTAAAACGATAACGGGTGCTCTAAAACCCCACCAAGGAACCATCCAGTTTGAAGGTTCAGATATCACCCGATTGAAGTCCTCTGAGATTGTTGCCCGTGGTATCTGCATGATTCCAGAAGGCTACAAGTTGTTTAGTGGCATGACAGTTCATGAAAATCTTTATCTCGGAGCCTATCAGATCAAAGACAAAAATGAGGTCAAAGACCAGATGGAGCGGGTCTATACCATTTTTCCTGAATTAAGAGAGAGAAGAGGACAGCTCGCCGGAACGCTGAGCGGTGGACAACAGCAGATGTGTTCCATTGGGAGGGGATTGATGTCAAAGCCGAAGTTGCTATTAATCGACGAGCTCTCTCTGGGACTGGCTCCGCTCATAGTAGAGAGCCTCGTGAATAAAATCAATGAAATTCATCAAGAAACCAATATGGGCATTCTCTTAGTAGAGCAGGATGTCGAAACCGCTTTTTCAATCGCAGATTATGGTTATGTAATTGAGACGGGAAAGGTGAGTCTCCGCGGCACTGCAAAGGAGCTCCTCGAAAATCCTACCATCATCAGCTCTTACCTTGGGGTGTAGAGAGTCGTTTAAACAAAGAATGCAGATGAATTTTTTCTCGTTTAGTGAAGGAAGGAATTTATGGCAAATTTTAAATGGGACCTATTGAGGGTCAATCTCACTACAAAAAAAATTGGGAAACAGCAGATGGATGAAACGTCTATCAGGCGATATCTTGGGGGCAGTGGGCTGGGGGCGAAGATTCTTCTTGAGGAGGTGAAACCGAAGATCGATCCGCTGGGAGAAGAAAACCTTCTGGTTCTTCTGACAGGGCCTTTAACCGGAACTGTGGTTCCCTCTTCAAGCAGGTTTACCGCAGTAGCAAAATCTCCGCTCACAGGCATCTGGGGGGAAGCCAATGCCGGTGGAAACTGGGGAAAGGAACTGAGGAAAACAGGGTATGATGGGGTGGTTTTCGAAGGAAGGTCTTCAAGACCTGTCTATCTGTGGATAAAGGACCGTGATGTAGAGATCAGAGAGGCTTCCCATCTTTGGGGGAAAGATATCTTTGAAGTGAATGATCTGGTTCAAAAGGAGACAGAGCCAAAAGCTGTGGTCGTCTGCATCGGAAAGGCTGGAGAGAACCAAGTGGCCATGGCCTCTATCCTTTCAGATGGCAGGCATGCCCGGGCTGCTGCCCGGTGCGGCCTCGGAGCCGTTGCAGGATCGAAGCGCTTGAAGGCTGTGGCTGTCAAGGGGAGCGGTTCTCCTTTGACGAAGGACCCTGATGGTTTAAACCAATATGTTAAGGCCATGCTTCCTTCTTTCTTGGAGAATTCAAAAGGCATGAGCATCACAGGGACTCCCTGGCTTGTGATGAACCAAGAGAGGCTTGGTTCCTATCCCATCAAGAACTGGGGTATGGATCGATGGCAGGAGGGAGCTCGGCGGACCAGCTGGGAAGAGATGGAGGGGACGATCTTTACGCGAAGGTTCCATTGTGGAGGATGCGTGATCGGGTGCGGAAGAACGGTTCAAGTGAAAGAAGGGGAATATGCGGGTGAAGAGCAAGGGGGCCCTGAATATGAAACCTTGGCCATGCTCGGATCGAACTGTTTGTTGGATAGTTTGTCTGCCCTCCAGAAAGCCCATGAGATGTGCAACCGTTATGGCATTGACACGATCGAGGCTGGAGGGGTCATCGCCTTTGCGATGGAATGTTATGAGAAGGGTCTGATCTCAAAGAAGGATACCGGAGGTATTGACCTGCGATGGGGGAATGCGAGAGCCATATTAGAGGTCATCACCGAGATAGGTGAAAAGAGAGGTTTTGGTAAGATTCTTGGCCAAGGATTAATCGCTGCTACAAAGGCGATTGGCCCGGGATCTGAACGATATGCTATCCACACAAAAGGTTTGGGTTTTGCTGCCCATGATCCCCGGGGGTATAACAGTGTGGGGCTGGCCTATGCGACCAATAACCGAGGGGCCTGCCATCTGCAAGGATTCACACATGTCTTTGAGAGAAATGTGATCATGCCGGAATTAGGGATTCATGAACCAGCCGAGAGGTTTTCAAGCGAGGGGAAAGGGTCATTTGTTGCCCGTCTTCAGGATCTCATGTGCCTCTTCGATGCAGCGACGATCTGTAAGTTCACTCTATTCGGCCGGGCAAGGGTCACCCACCTTGTGCAGTGGCTAAATTTCATCACAGGCTGGGATGTGACGATCGATGAACTGATGAGAACAGGGGAGAGAATTTTTAACACAAAAAGGATGTTCAATGTCCGGGAGGGAATTCGTCGAAAAGACGACTCCCTTCCAGAAAGGATTCTGGCCGAACCCAAGAGAGAGACTCCAGCGCAAGGGAATCTTCCTCCTCTCGAAAAGATGTTGAGGGAATATTATGAATATCGGGATTGGGATGATGATGGAATCCCACGGAAGGAAAAACTTGAAAGCCTTGGGATAAAACTTCCCGACTGAGCAAGGGGGATAGAAGGCCTCTTTCTGAAAAAGGTCGCCTTTCGACAGAAAATGAAACGAATAATGGAAGCTTCCCTTTTCTTCGATCCTCTCAAATGTGTTGATTGCCGGATCTGTGAATTGGTTTGTTCCTTTGAGAATCAGAGTGGGTTCAATCCGAGATATTCGTTCATCAAGATTTTAATCAACCCCGATACAGGCATGAACAGGGTCCATTTATCGAGAGAATGCACTGGGTGCTGTTCTTGTGAGAGGAACTGCCCAACCCATGCCCTTCAATTTTCTCCCGATCTCCAAAAGATTTTGGAAAGTGGTGATACCGGCCATTTTGTGAAGAGGGAATCCAAATAGCATGAAAGGATACCGGGAAAGAAGGCTTATCATTGATCTGACTTCAAGACGTTACGCCATAGAGCAGATCAGCGGTTCGGTCCTAAGAGATTTCATCGGCGGGAGAGGAATCAATTCCCATTATTTATATACCTCGGATTCTTATCTCCATGACCCCCTTTCTCCCGAGAATGTTTTATTGATTGGAACTGGACCTTGTAATGGCACTGGAATTCCTGGAAGTTCCCGGTTTACGGTCACTGCAAGATCTCCCCTTACCGATTTCCTTGGAGATTCCAATTCAGGTGCTCCTTTTGGATCGGAGATCAAATATGCCGGATACGACCAGATCATCATCCATGGCCGTTCGGAGGAGCCAGTTTATCTATTCATTGAGGATGAAATTGTAGAAATAAGGGATGCCAAAAAAGTTTGGGGCCAAGAAACGGATATAACTCAGGCCGTGATCAAAAAGGAATGTCGGGACCCAGCCCTCTCGGTGATTTGCATCGGACCAGGTGGGGAGAACCTAGTTCGATTTGCATCGATAATGGGTGGTTTTGAAAACGCCTCGGGCCGGACGGGGATGGGGGCGGTGATGGGGTCAAAAAATCTAAAGGCGATTGCCGTAAGGGGTGGTAAGTTTGTGCACATCGCACAACCTGAACGTTTTCATGAAATGGTCGAAAAGATTAAGAAGGCCCTTGCTTCGGACCGCCGATGGTACGATTTATGGACAAGCCTTGGGCCTCCTGGATTAATCGATATATTCAACCTTATGGGAACCCTTCCGGTAAAAAATTTTCGGGGTGGAGTTGCAGATATAGAGGGGCTTGAAGGGAAGGATTTGCTCCAAAATTATTATCTGAAGCCTCATAGCTGTTTTTCCTGCCCCATCCATTGTGGTCACCATTACCAAATCAGGCTTCCTCATGGAGAGGTCTATTCGGGGATTCTCCGGACGTTTGCTGCAGTGGCTGATTTAGGACTGAAAATAGGACTGGGAGATTACGGCAGGATTCTGATCAATCAGAAGAGAGTGAATGAATTGGGGATCGATGCCATCTCAACAGGGGGCGTCATCAGCTGGTTGATGGAATGCTTTGAAAAGGGAGTCATTTCTGAGAAAGATTTGGACGGGATTGAGCCTACTTGGGGAGATAGTAGGGCGATCCTTAAACTGATCGAAGGGATTGCAAACCGGAAAGGCATTGGAGATATATTGGCAGAAGGATCCTATCGGGCAGCCGAAAGGTTAGGACTGGCAACTGTTCCCTATTTGGTGACAAGCAAAAAGATGGAGATAACAGACATGGACCCAAGGGGCATGAAAGCCTGGGGGTTAGGATATGCGACCTCAAGCAGAGGACCCTGCCATACCCGGGCTTATCCTGCTGCTGAGCAGTATCGGTCAGAGGTTATTGAGCGATGGACCGGTTTTCATGCGATGAGCTCCTTGAGTGAGGATCGAAGCAAAGGCAGTTTAGTGGCATGGTATGAGAATTTGAGAGCGATTTCAGACTGCCTGGAGATGTGCAAATTTCTCAGCCGATCAGCCCTTGTCGATCCCGAAATGTTTTGCGAGATATTAAGATGCATCGCTGGCCAAGAATACTCTGCCGAAGAGCTGTTGAAGGTTGGAGAGCGGATCAATAATGTCGAAAGGATCTATAACCTCCGATGCGGATTGACTTTGAAGGATGATACCCTTCCGGATAAGCTGACGAAAGTCCCGATGCCAGAGGGTCCCTGCAAAGGGGAGACCATTTCTATTGAAGAAATGTTAAAAGAATATTACAAGACGAGGGGATGGGATCCAAAGACCGGCATTCCTTCTGAGGAAAAGCGAAGGGAACTCGGACTCAATTTATAATTAAAATTTATTCTTTAATCTCATCCCAAGGATAATTAAGAGATGACTCCTCCCAAAAGGATTGGCCTAATCATTCCTTCTTCCAATACGACGCTTGAGGTCGATTTTTATCGATCCTTTCAAACGAATGCCACGGTCCATACTGCACGAATGTTTTTGAATATCGTAACAAGGGAGAATGAAAGGAAGATGATTTCTGAGGACCTTCCCAGAGCAGTTGCCTTATTAAAGACCTTATCTCCTGATGTGATTGTCTTCGGTTGCACTTCTGGTGGGGCCTTAGGGGGACTTTCCCATGACAGAAATTTGGCATGCCAAATTGGAAAAGAAGCAAGGGTCAAATGCGTGACCGTTTTATCTTCTGTCATCGATGAGTTGGCCCGGATAGAGACAAAAAAAATCGGAGTCTTGACACCCTATATTGACGAAGTCAATGAGGATATCCGCATGAGCTTGGAAGAGGCGGGTTTTTCAGTCACCTTTATTGATGGCATGGGGCTGGCTAACAACCTTGACGTTGGGAGGGTTACCCCAAACGAGATTTGTCGCTTCGTTAAAAAGAGACTGAATCGTTCCATTCCTGCGGACGCCTTGTTCCTATCTTGTACGAATTGGAGAGTTTATGAATCCCTTCCCAAACTTAAACCGATGGTTTCGTTGCCCATCGTAACGAGCAGTCAAGCAGTCATCCAACAGGTCAAGAATTATTTGAAAGGGTAGACACTTAACAATCAATTTCTATTTATGAGATGATCATTCCCGTGAGGAGAGAATTGGATGCAAATAATAGAATCGGATGTTCTGGTTATTGGTACAGGGGGGGCTGGTTGCCGGGCAGCCCTTGAAGCCCGTTCTCACGGCGTCCGTGTGACACTTGTTGCCAAAGGGCAGATCGGCAGGTGCGAACTCACGGCTATGACAATGCCAGGGTTTGGGGTATGGATCCGTTCCAATCCGAACGATTCGTTTGAGAGTTACTTTCAGGATACGGTGGATGGCGGTTCTTATATGAACGATGAGAACCTTGTAAAAATTCTTATTGAGAATTCTGAGGATGCTATTCATTTTCTTGAAAAACTCGGAGTTCGCTTTGATAGAAAGGGAGACGGGACTTTTCTATATTACAGCGGTGTCGAAAAGACCAAAACAGGAACGGCTCGTCAACTGGGTGTCGATGATTGCATGGGAAGAGCTTTTTACAATGCCCTTTCCGGCGAAATTGGGAGGAACGGGGTTCATTTAGTGGAAGATCTTTTTGTTGTTTCTCTTCTCATGGACAACCATAAAATGCGAGGTGCTTTCGGGATCGATATAAGACATGGCAGATTCGTTCTTATGATAGCCCGGGCTGTGATTGTTGCAACCGGTGGTATCGTCGGGATGTATAGTGTTCGAACCGGGCATTCCCGGGATACAGGAGATGGGCACGCCATGGTATACAGACTGGGTGTGCCTCTCAAGGACATGGAATTCTTACAGGGCAATCCAGCGGCTCTTGTCTATCCGGAAAGCCTGCAAGGAGTTGTTTGCCCAGGATGGTATCTGATCATGGACAGAGGGGCCAAATATTACAACGGTAACTGGAAAGAATTCCTGCAACTTTATGATCCCGAAAGGAAAGAAAACACTACTCGAGATATCAAGGCAAGGGCGATGCAGATTGAAATAAATGCAGGACGGGGGAGTACACATGGTGGCGTTTATCTCGATTTTACAAAGGCGACTTTAGATGAAACGTTGGAGGAATATCTCGAGAAAAATGCTCCGTTCATGCTTGATTATGTCAGAAAATGTGGGTTGCCTCCAACACAAATTATTAAAGAACCCATAGAGGTTGGACCGGCGGCACATTACACCTGTGGGGGCATTGAAATAAATGAAAAATCAGAAACTGCTGTCGGAGGACTTTTTGCAGCAGGTGAAGTAACAGGTGGCATCCACGGTGCCAATCGCCTTGGGAACAGTGCTATGACAGATATTTTTGTTTATGGAAAAATTGCAGGAGAAATGGCTGCCCAATACGCTAGGTCTTCAAAAAATGGGTCTTTGTCGAAGGCATTAAAAGAGATGGTCCGGGATGAAGAAATGAAGGCCATCAAAATCTATGAGAGGAACCCTTCTGAAAAAATCAGACCCGAAGTTTTGAAGAAGAAAATTGAGGAAGTAATGTTCAACTATGTCGGCTTCAGCCGCACCGAGGAAAATTTAAACAGGGCCATTAAGATCTTGGAAAAGATAAAGGAAGAAGAGCTTCCGAGGACTTTTGTCTCTTCAAGGACAAGGACCTTTAATTATGATTGGATAGAAATATTCGAATTGATGAATATCCTGGACGTTGGAAATATCATTGCAAGGGCAGCCTTGGAGAGAAAGGAGACACGCGGATGCCACAATCGAATGGATTTTCCAGGACAAGATGATAAAAATTGGATAAAACATGTTCGGATTAGAGACGAATCCGGAAAAATGACGGTTGATAGGGTTCCTGTTGTTAAGTTATCCAAAGATTAGAATAGAAACAAGGGATTTGAAGATGGACGAAAAAGGAGTATTAAAGATTTTCCGATTTGATCCCGGAGTTGGGATCCCTGAATATAAACAATATGAAGTCCCTGTGAAGAAAGGACTTACGGTCCTTGAGGCTCTTTTTTATATTGCCCAAAATTATGATGATCCACCTGCCTTCCGGCGATACCAATGCAACAGGGGACAGTGTACCGGATGTGTCATGACAATTGATCATCGTACCCAGAGGGCGTGTACCACACAAGTGAAAAGGGAAATGGTTATTGAGCCATTATACGATTATCCGGTGATACGTGATCTGGTGGTTGATTTTGGTAAGAAAGTTCACAAAGAGGGGGGCGGTTACTACCGGATAAAGGAGGGGACCATAATTCTCCGATCCAATTTTAAGATAAGGGACCGGTTCCTGTTAGAGAAAAAATTTTTCATGAAGATTGATCAGGTTAAATGTTTGGGATGTAAGGATAAATCTTGTGTCAGAGCCTGTTGGGTTAATCTCTACGAAAATCTAGAGAGCAGGGGAGGAGAAAGGTTGCCCCTTTATTCAGCTCCGATAAAAATCATAGGTGGGGTTGCCCATAACCCGGGAATCTGTTCGGTATGTTTAGACGCCCCTTGTATTGATAAGTGTCCTGTCCACTGCATAGGCTTGACTCCACAGGGGACAGCAACCAAAATTAATACAAAAAAATGCATCGGCTGCGGCCTTTGTGTCGATAGTTGTCAAATGGGAAACATATGGATGAACCTGGAGAGGGGTTTCGCTGTCAAATGCGATTTATGTGAAGGCGATCCTGAATGTGTTAAGGCATGCCCTTACGATGCGATAGAATTCCTTTTGATATAAGGGGTTTAAAGCTTCATCTCGATTTTCTACCTGATCGTTGGTTCGAGGAACCAATGTGGATTGAAGTGGATTTCAAAGGAGGTCATGGGTTGAAATGGCAGAGATCAAGTTTCTGGGATACTTATCTGAGAAGGTCGGTCAGGAGAATTTCCAGGTGATTTTAGAGAAACCTGCCCCGTTAAAAGAGATCTGTCTCCTGCCCTTTAACGAAGAGGACGTTCTTATCCTTATTGGCCAAAAAAAGGGCCATTTTGATAGCGTCATCGAAGACAAAAGTTCAGTGACCATCATGCCTATATTGTCGGGGGGTTAAAACCTACTCTGGCCTATTCAAACTTATTTACCATCCATGGGGTCCTTCCCCGTTTTTCGGTGGGCTTCATTGCCAGAAGTTCGTTGCCTTTATTGGGAACAATGCTTTTGATGGTCTGGATACTGATCGTCTTCCCGAAACTTGCTCTGTGGTTGCCGAAGATCCTTTACTGAAGAGGTGGTTTCCACGAAATCAAAGATAATATGAAAAATTTTGACTACTTCGAGCCAAAGAGTTTGATGGATGTCCTTGCCCTTCTGGCAGAGTACAGAGAAGGGGCAGCGATTCTGGCAGGGGGCACGGACCTGATCCCTCAGATGAAGAAGGGATTGATCGCTCCGTCATGGGTCATCAATATCGCCCATATCTCCGCTTTGCGGAAAATAGAGGAGGGCCAAGAAGGGCTGAAGATTGGCCCCATGGTTTCCCTGGCCCTCCTGGAAAGGGATCCTCTTCTCTCCTCTTGTTATCCGGTTTTGCAGAAAGCGATCAGTCATGTGGCAACCCCTTCCCTTCGCAATGTTGCCACGATCGGCGGGAACCTCTGCCTGGATACGAAATGTATCTACAGGGATCAGGCTCAAACCTGGAGACGGGCCTTGGAGCCCTGCTTTAAGCTGGGTGGACAAAGATGTTACGTTGTTCGGGCCGGCAAGACCTGCCATGCCTCTCTGGCCGGAGACACCGTTGCCGTCCTCATTTCGTTAGGGGCCCGGGTGAGGATTCTTTCTCCCTCCGGTGAACGGTCGATTCCGGTTGAAGCCCTTTACACGGGAGACGGTGTTCGGCCGCTGACCCTGAATCATGGGGAGCTCGTGACCGAAATTGCTCTTCCGGCGCAGCCCCTCAATGCCCGATCTACCTATCTGCGTTTCAGCTTTCGGAAATCGATCGATTTTCCACTGGTTTCTGCTGCCTTTTTCATGGTCGTGAAAGATGAGGTATGCTTGAACGCCAAAATCGTCCTGGGAGCGGTGGCACCGAAACCGCTTATTCTCTCCCAACTCGCGCAGGGGCTGAAAGGGAGGGAGCTCACTCAGGATTTCCTTCGCGATTGCAGCGCAGGGGCACCGGAAGAGGCCTTGCGGATATCGCGATCTGGCAGATTAGATGCCTTCACGAGAAGAATCATTGCCCATCTCGTTTATCAGGGGCTAACAGAGGTTTCCGAGCAAAGATGACGATCGACGACTTCTCCATAGTAGGCAAACGGTATCCAAGGATCGATGCCCAGGACAAGGTCAGGGGCCGGACCCCCTACCTTGACGACCTGAAGTTTCCGGGTATGCTTTACGGAAAAGTTCTACGAAGCCCCTATCCTCACGCAAGGATTCTGAGAATCGACACCTCCCGGGCCGAGAAATTACTGGGGGTTCGAGCGGTGGCGACCGTGGAGGATACTCCGAAGAACAAGTTCGGTTCCTATCGATCGGGCGTCAGGGATGAACTGATTTTTGCCCTGGATAAAGTCCGTTACGTGGGTGACGAAGTGGCTGCTGTGGCGGCCATCGATCAAGAGATCGCTCGGGAAGCATTGGGTCTCATCCAGGTGGACTATGAGGAGTTACCTGCTGTCTTCTCCATGGATGAAGCGATGCGATCCGACGCACCACGGATCCATGAAGAAGCGGACCGAAATATCGCCTCCCACACGATTACTGTGAGAGGAAATCCGGAGCAAGGGTTTGAGGAGGCAGATCTGGTCCTCGAGGACCGGTTTGAAACCCCCCTCCAGATTCATGGCTACCTCGAGCCCGTCGGTTGCATTGCTGCCTGGGATTCTGCCGGCAAGTTGACGATCTGGGCCCCCTCCCAGAACCCTTCCTGGTCTCGCATCATTTTCTCGGAAGCGCTAAACGTCCCGATGGGAAGACTGCGGGTCGTACAAACCTTTATCGGAGGGGCCTTTGGCGGAAAGCTGGAGCAAAAGCTGTATCTTGTAGCTGCGATTCTGGCAAAAAAAGCAAGGAAACCCGTAAAGATGGTCAACGCCCGGAACGAAGAGTTCCAGACTTCTATGCCCCGAGTTCCGATGACGATCCACCTTAAAATGGGAATCAAGAAGGATGGGGCGCTGACAGCGAAAGAGCACCGGATCTTTGCGGACAACGGCGCCTACACTAAATATGCCTCAGCGGTCGTCAACCTCGGCACCTACCGGGTCGATGGACTTTATCGTCTCAAGAACATCCGAAACGAGAACTACCTCATCTATACCAACAAGCTGCCCACCTCCGCTTTTCGAGGGTTTGGAAATCCCCAGATCACCTTTGCGATGGAATCGATGCTGGATCAGCTCGCCGAAGGGATCGGGATGGACCCTCTTGAAATCCGTCTCCGAAATGCTGCCCAACCCGGAGACATCACGGCCCACGGTTTCAAGTATACAAGTTGCGGCCTCAAAGACTGCCTCAAGCAGGTTGCGGAGGCCATCGAATGGAAGAGTAAGAGAAACCGAAGGGGCTCCCGCCGGGGTGTGGGAGTATCGGCTACCAGCCATGTCTGCGGTAATCGGTCTTTCTTCCCCCTTTTCGACGGTGCCACTGCCTACGTTCGTATCGATGAAGGTGGAAAGGTAAAGGTCATTACAGGAGAGGTCGAAGTTGGGCAAGGGTTGCTAACGGCTTACGCCACCATCGTGGCCGAAGAGCTCGGAGTGTCGACGAGCGAGGTCACTGTGGAAGCTCCAGATACAGACATCGCGCCCTTTGGACTGGGGACCTGGGGAGACCGGGGGACCTTCATCGGAGGAGGGGCAGTAAAGCTTGCCGCCACCGATGCCCGGAAGCAACTTCTCGATAGGGCGGCCGAAATGCTGGAGGCGGATGTGTCGGATCTTGAATGCAGAGAAGGGAGTATCTTTGTTAAAGGGTCACCTGAAAAAAATCTCCCTTTTGCGGAAGTAGCCAGCACCGCTGTTTACACCAAAGGGGGTGCAACGATCCTGGGGAAAGGCACCTTTATTCCGAATTCGGAGATCGCCGATCAAACCCGCTACGGAAACATCTCGGGAACCTATGCCTTTGGAGCCCAGGCCGCTGAGGTTGAGGTGGATGAAGAGACCGGCGAAGTGCGACTGGTAAGCGTTGTCGCCGCTCACGATGTGGGCCGGGCCCTGAACCGAACTACGACGGAAGCGCAGATCGAGGGGGCGACTGTCCAGGGCATCGGCTATGCTCTCTTCGAAGAAGTTGAATTTGAAGACGGCGTGATGCTCAATCCGGGCTTCTTGAACTATCGGGTTCCCACGGCCCTGGACATCCCCCCGATCACGTCGCTTCTCGTTGAAACCATTGACCCAGCAGGTCCTTTCGGAGCAAAGGGAGTGGCTGAACCCGCGATGACGCCCACGGCCCCGGCCATTGCCAACGCTATCTACAATGCAGTAGGAATAAGAGTTAAGAGTTTGCCCATCACACCTGAAAAGGTATTGGAAGGTCTGCAAAAAAAGAAAGCTTGACGGATTGCCAGGGACGGACGATATGAAAATCAAGATCCGCTTGAACGTAAACGGCTTCCCTTACGAAACGGAGGTGGAACCCCGTCGAACTCTTTTGGAGCTCCTTCGTGAGGATTTCGAGCTGACCGGAACGAAAGAAGGTTGTGGCCTCGGAGAATGTGGCACCTGCACGGTCCTTTTGGACGGAAGACCGATCAAATCGTGCATTACCCTCGCTGTACAGGCGAACGGGAGGGAGGTAACTACCATCGAGGGACTGGAGAAACCCGACGGCACACTTCATCCCATCCAGCAGGCCTTCATCGATCATGGAGCCATCCAGTGTGGCTTCTGCACGCCGGGGATGGTTCTCACTGCCAAGGCCCTTCTCGACGAAAACCCCCGGCCGACGGAGATCGAGGTGAGGAGGGCCATCGCCGGAAATCTCTGCCGCTGTACAGGCTACCAGAAGATCGTGGAGGCCATTTTGGCAACAGCAGAAAAAGAGGGAGGGGCTGGGTGAGCAGGCTTTGAATTGGGCCCTGCAAAGAAGAGTTGGAACAAATGGGTGAAAACGAAGTCTGGAAATTGGAATCGATTGGGTGCTCTCCTGTTCGCCTCGATGCCCGGGAAAAGGTTACTGGGCGGGCGATCTATGTGGTTGATTTGAAATTAAGGGGAATGCTTTATGCCAGGGTGCTCCGCAGCCCCCTCCCCCATGGCCGAATCGTTCGCCTCGATGTGAAGAAAGCAAGGACCCTGGCCGGAGTCGCAGCGGTGGTTACCGGAGAGGATTTCCCCTTCTCTTTCGGTGCGACCATTCAAGATCAACATTTCCTGGCGATTGAAAAGGTGCGTTTTGTCGGAGATCCGGTTGCTGCTGTCGCAGCAGTAGACCTCGACACGGCAGAAGAGGCCCTCTCTCTCATCAAATTGGAATTAGAACCCCTTCCCGCGCTCCTCGATCCTGTCGAAGCAATGGGGCCTCGGGCGATCCTGATTCACGAAGGTCTATCTCAATACGCCCTGGCTCCCGGAATCTTTCCAATCCGGGGTACAAATATCTGCAACCATTTCAAACTGCGCAAAGGCGATGTAGAGAAAGGCTTCCGGGAATCCGAGGTGGTCCTGGAAGACACCTATACCACCCAGATGGTGCAACATGCCCATCTCGAACCTCACGCTTCCATCGCCCAGGTCGATCGCTGCGGAAAGATAACCGTCTGGTCAAACACCCAAACCCCCCACTTCAATCGAAAAGCCCTGGCTACGGCGCTACGCCTTCCTCTCCAAAAAGTCCGGGTCGTCGGCGCTCCGGTGGGGGGCGGATTTGGAGGGAAGAGCTATCTCAAGGCTGAACCCGTTTGCGTCGCCCTGGCTCTCAAGACCGGAGGACGACCGGTTCGGCTCGTCTACACCCGGGAAGAAGAGTTTGGATCTGCACCGGTTCGGCATCCTGCCCGGATCCGCTGCAAGACCGGGATGAAGAGCAATGGCACCTGGATAGCTCAAGAGATGGAGATCATTTTTGATACAGGAGCGTATGCTGATATCGGTCCGAGGGTTTGCCGCAACGCCGGATTTTCAGCCGCAGGGCCTTATCAGATCCCTAATGTCCGTGTCGATTCTTACTGTGTTTATACAAACAAGCCGGTGGGAGGCGCATTTCGGGGCTTCGGGATTCCTCAGGTCACCTGGGCCGTTGAATCCCACATCGACAGGATGGCGGAGAAACTGGGCATGGATCCTGTCGAATTGCGCCTGAGAAATGCCGTGGAGGAGGGTTCTCTTTCCGCAACCGGACAGGTGCTCCACAGCGTGGGACTGAAGGAGACGATATGCCAGGCAGCCGAACGAATCGGCTGGGGCCAGAATGAGAAGCCCCTTCGGGGCAAAGGCATTGCCTGTATGCACAAGTCTACGGTCACTCCCTCTTCTTCTGCCGCTTATGTGAAGCTAAACGAGGACGCTTCGGCCACCCTGATGGTGAGCGCCGTCGAAATGGGGCAAGGGGTATCGACGGCTCTTGCCCAGATTGTGGCCGAAGAGCTTGGGATCCCGGTGGAAAAGATCTCAGTCCTCTTCCCGGATACGGACGTCACTCCTTACGACATGGCGACGGTCTCAAGCCGATCCATTTTCTTTGCTGGAAATGCGGTCCGGCGGGCAGCGGCGGATGCGCGGCAGCAGCTTCTGGAAATCGCTGCGGATATCCTCGAAGCCGATCTCAGAGATCTGGAAATAACATCCGGGAAGGTTTTTGTCCGAGGCGTACCTGAAAAAGCCCTGGCCATCGCCGAAATACCTCTGGGAGAAGCTTTCTACGTTGGAACAAGAGGACGAGGCAAAGGGAGACCTGTTTTGGGCCGCGGCGTTTTCGATATCCGTGATGCCACGGCTCTTGATCCTGAAACGGGCCAGGGGAGAAACCCCAGCGCCTTCTGGATGTATGCCACTCAGGCCGCAGAAGTTGAGGTAGACCCTCGCTCAGGAAGGGTAAGAGTGCTCCGGATCGCATCCGCCCATGACGTGGGAAAGCCTATCAACCCTCGCCTGATCGAAGGCCAGATTCAGGGGGCCCTTGCCATGGGAATAGGAACAACTCTTCTTGAACAGATGGAATTAGAAGAAGGCAAGGTCATGAATCCCTCTTTTACCGACTACAGGGTCCCCTCTTCCCTCGACGTTCCTGAAATGATCCCGATCCTCGTTGAAGAACCTCATCGGCAGGGCCCTTACGGCGCGAAGGGGCTCGGAGAACCCGCTCTTGCTCCCACTGCAGCAGCCATTGCCAATGCGGTATATGCTGCCTCCGGAGTCCGTATCAAAGAGCTTCCCATCACTCCGGAGAAGATCCTCGAAGGACTTAAGAAGAGAAGGGGCAATGAAAAAGAGGGAAAATAGAGTGCCTGATTATCTTATGGGTTTTCGCCGGGCCCTTTTTAGATGCCCGACCAATGGAGCGGTGCGGGGGACCTGCGTAAATCGATAACCCTTTGTCAATGATGATTCGTTACGCTCAGAGGCATGACACAGTTAGGGATGAAGAGGTTTTCTATGGCAGACTTAGGAGTTGAGTTTTGCGGAGTAAAGTTCAAGAACCCGGTTTTAGCCGCTTCTGCTGAGCCAACACTCTCTGCAGAGAACATGAAGCGGGTAATTGAAACAGGGGCCGGGGGACTGGTCGCCAAAACCGTTACAGACTCTGAGGCCATGCGCCGCCTGACCAAGATGTCCAAGTGGCGTTATCTGGATGAACAGCATAATGTCTGTAGAGGGAAAGTGCCGAGGCTTTTTACCTTCTATGGTCGAAGCGGCCTGGCTGAAGAGGAACCCGGGGAGTGGATGAAGGAGCTCAAGGAGGCCCAGGCCGCTGCGCTACAGAACGATTGCGTCATCGTTGCTAGCGTGGGTGGAACCGTGCCCGAGAACTGGGTGAAGCTTTCCAGGATGGTTGAAGACACAGGGATCAGACTGATTGAGCTGAACTTCGGTTGTCCCCATCCCTCCGAAATGGAAGGAACAAGAACAGGAATGCTCGTAGGGCAGGACAAGGATGCGGCCTGTGAGATCACCCACTCCGTGGCCCAGTCTGTGAAAGTACCGGTGATGATCAAGCTCACCCCCCAGGTGGCTGACATGGTGGAGATGACCAGGGCCGTTAAGCAAGCCGGTGC
>Ga0315282_10002872_pt1 | contig 31273 bp, 24 predicted proteins | sample YL17G07_20_MG_FD_203693 | JGI IMG/M metagenome (GOLD analysis project Ga0315282, IMG submission 203693) | Sediment microbial communities from Yellowstone Lake, YNP, Wyoming, USA - YL17G07_20 | ecosystem: Environmental > Aquatic > Freshwater > Lake > Sediment | place: USA: Wyoming | collected... | reverse complement strand
AAGACGAAGAATGTTCTCGGCCAATTTCCCTTCGGATGCTAGAGTCTCCAGTTTGCGGTAGATGTCCGATTTTGACCGTGGCAGTCGTACCCCCACACCCGCAATCGCTACCGCCTTCGCGTCATCGTACACCTTGAAGACAATACGATAGTTCCTCCAGTGAAAGCTGCGCCAGCCTTTCAAGGGCTCCTCGAGCTCTATGGAGCAACCGTAAGGATCGATAGCAACCTTCTGCTGGAGTTCCTTCTTCAGTGAGTTCTTGACATTCTTCGGAAGGGCTTTCACATCAGCTAACCCGTCCTGAGTGAACATGAGAACGTACATCCTTCAGCTCTCCTCTTCCAAAACCATCGAGTCGATGATCGCGCCAAGACCCGACAGCGCACTTTTTATTTTCTGTGCGTCCCGTGCTGTGAGCTTATCCGGTATTGAAAACACAGCATACCGCTGGCCGGAAACCTCGATTCTTGTATTGTGGCCGCTACCACCAAAAGAAAACAGGTTGAGGCCCTCTTCTGTTTTCTGAACTGCAGTCGGTCTGGGCTGCAGGTCGGGGAGCTGTGGGCCCGTCGACTCACTTGGGGGCGGAGTCGATATAACCGGAGACTCCATGATTTGTATCTTTCCGTCGCCTCGGTCAAACAATAGGTCAGCTGTTCGCGCTCCTTCCTTAAACGCACTAACCCAAGAGTCAGAAAGATCGCGAGGTATTCCACAGTCCTGCTCAATAATGTTTTTGAGGAACTCGTCCGCCGGCACTAGCTTCCCTTTGTGCCTTTCGTAAACCCTGCTGAAGACCTCAATTTGCACGAAGCAGTCTTTCTTGGCTGCAGCGGCTCCCTCAGGGCTACGCGGTGCGGCGATGGCGAACCCCCGTTCCGACAGAGCAACCTTCCCTTTCTCCTGTTCAGTAAGAAGCCCATAAGCCTTCAAAGCGGCGATTTTCTTGACAAATGCGCTGCTGCTAGTGGAATTGCCGGTTAACTGGGACATGAGATCGTACGAGGCTTGCCCGCCACCTTGCTCGTAGACTTTTTGTGCCAGCCCAATGGCGTCCGCAAGACGGATGTACGGGGGTAAAGAACCACGCGGATAGCGTTCACTCCGGCTTTTCGTGTCTGCACAAGCCACCTTTCCACCTCCTGCTTTCTCAGCTTAACTATAGCACGTGAGAGCAACTATTGTCAAGGGGATTTTGTAATTAACACAGAACACAAGGGTTAGATGGACACGTGTGGTTGCCAATCTCAGTGCAAAATTGTTTTTCTCGAATAATTGACATGCAAACGGCGCGATGCGTACATTAATCATGTACGGATCGTACGCCTAAAGCGTACAGGAGGCAAGATGTCACCCCAGCTTGGACTGGAAGAAATCGAAGTGAACCGGTCACAGTTGCGCCAGAACCAAAGTGCGCTTCTTAAGAAGGCAAGAGGCCGCACGGTAGTGGTGGTCACCGCACGCAGCGAAGACGAGGAGAAGTGCGTCGTCGACAGGAAGTATTTTGAACAGATCCTAGAAAGACTCAGAACGGCTATTGAAACCCTCGAAATCACAACGGACCCAAAACTCTTCGGCCAAATACTGAGAGCGGGGGAAACCGTCAACGAAGACATGCGCCTGGGGAAGTTGCGGTCATTTGAAGAAGCCTTTGGGGAGCGCTAGGCAGGCCAGCCGAGAAGGCGTTGGCAGTCTCATTCCCTCGCCGTGAACCAGTCCCGCAGGCACCGCACGGCTTCATCCACGTTTGTGATGAGAGTGACGATCTCCATCGCGGGCGTCCGCCAAGTGGACTTCGAGTCGAGCTGAACTTCCTGCTGCAAACACTCGATGACCTGCCGCCAGTACGGGCTCATGACCAGGAGCGGCTTCCGCCCGCCTACGGTTTTGGCCAGCGCCGACTTGTTCATCATTTCCCACACCAGCGCGAGTTCTGCCAGCGTGCCGGTGCCGCCGGCGAGGACGATATAGGCATCGCCGCGCTCGATGAGCGTGGTCAGGCGCTCAAGGAAGGAGGGCATCCGAATTTCCTCCCCAATCCACGGATTGGCCCGAGACGCCCAAAGCTTGCAGGTGACGCCGATAGTGTGCCCGCCAACCTCGCGCGCTCCCCGCGCTGACGCTTCCATCAGGCCGCCGTAGCCACCGTTGCAGATGGTGAAGCCGCTCTCCGCCAGGAGTCGCCCCAGCCGATGCGCCTCCGCATAGACCACGCTGCCCTCGCGCGGCAGCGAACTCCCGAAGATAGTGACGGTTTTCATGGTCTTCTGTAGCGGCGGTCTGTGACCGGCGCCGCCCTCCGGCGCTCGCAGAGTGCCGCTACAAAATGCTCTCCTACCTCGGTTTTGCCCCGACGGCGAACCGCTGAAAGATGGCCAGAGCGATGCGGTCAACCACGGCTGCGCCCTCGGCGGGCTTCAGAAGGTAGTTGTTACCGACAATGGAAAACGCCAGCCGGTTCCCTGAAGCGAGCTCCATGTAGCCCGCGAGCGCGTTGACGTGTTCCATCGTACCCGTTTTGGCGCGGATGCGGCCGCGCCCCGGCGAACCCGCGAACCGCTCCGCCAGCGTCCCGTCCTCGCCCGCCACCGGCAGCGAATCCAGATAGGCAGCGAACCGCGGAGAGGCCGCCATGTATTTCAGCAGTTTGATCACGGCGCGCGGCGCAACCAGGGCGTGACGCGAAAGGCCTGAGCCGTCAGCGAAATTGGCCTCGGCCGGTTCAATCCCCACTTGCACGGCGAATTCTTTAAGGATGTCCAAACCCACGCTCAGACTGCCGTAGTTCTTCACCTCCCGTCCGAGCGTCCTGAGCAGCATTTCCACATGCAAATTCTGGCTGAACTTGTTAATGGTTTTGATTTCCTCCGCCAGCGGTGGGGAGACATGCTCGGCCAGCACCACCCGCGGAGGCGGTTTGGGAAGAGCACTTGGTGTGGTGCCGGCCTCGAGGCGCGTCAGGTGACGGACTTCCACCCGGCCGCGGACGGCAACCCCGCGCGCTTCGAGCGCCTGCCGAAAAAGCTCGCCGATCAGTTGCGGGGGATTGTCGATTGAAACCGCATCTCGAGCCTCACCGGCCTCAAGAGGGATCTGGCCCCAAACGTCCAGTTGGCGCGAGCCGGGAGCGCGCTCCACGAAGATGCGCTTCGGCATTCCTGCTGCGGAGGTCTCTACCCGATTCTTGATCTGATAGTAATCCGGGAAGGGCTCCAGGCGAACCTCAGCGGTTGAACCCGGCGTCGCTCCCGGCCGGACCCGCAGCAGCAAGGCATTGTCGTTGAAAGCCAGGGCCGTAACCGGGGCTCCGTAGCCCCACTGTAAGTCTTCTGCGTCCCAGCCGTGACCGTAAGGCTCAAAGAGGAAGTAGCTGTCGTCAGCCACGAGGTTCCCCGCCACCTCGCGGACGCCACGCGCTACGACCTGATCCGCAAGCCTCTGAAGAACTGCGTCCGCGGGTCCCTGCGGGCCGGACTGGGATTCGCCGGGCAGCACGCGGATGCCTAGGCTCGCGTCACCGCGTCCGACCAGGAAGAGGTCTGAGACGCGGCCACTCGAGTCCGGGGCCGCCTGCGCCTCAACCGTGGTGCGAGAGACGAAATCCGGGCCGAGTCTCTCGAGGGCTGCCGCCGTGGTAAACAGCTTCATGCTCGAGGCCGGGAGGAAAAGGTGCTCGGCGTTGCGGGTGAAGAGAACCTTGCCGTCAGACAGGCGAACCACTTCGATGCCCCAGAGCCCTCGCCGCGCCTCCGTGCGACGCAGGATGGCCTCGACGCGTTGGCCGAGGGTGAGTCGACGCGCGAGGGGGCGATTCGCCGCCTCCGAGGGCGTGGCAGGCCCTGGAACCACCGCCAGCAACGCAGCGCTCAGGAGCAGGCAGCGAAGCAGTCTGTAGGAGCGGCGCTGGGCAAGCGCAAAAGGCAAAGTAGCGAGGTCCTTCAGAAGATCGTTGGGGTGAGAGTTCTTCTCACCGCTGGCCATGCCTCGAGCAAAAATCGAAGTCGAACAGGGATGTCGAATCCATCTTGGCTGCAATCTGCTGCCCGGCTGAAGCCCGCCTCTACGCCAACAACCGCGCCGCCTCTTTGGCAAAATAGGTCAGGATGATGTCCGCACCGGCCCGCCGGATGGAGGTGAGCGATTCCAGGATAATCCGCTCGCGGTCAATCCAACCCATTCTGGCAGCGGCCTCGATGAGCGAGAACTCCCCGCTCACTTGGTAAGCGGCAATGGGGACGTCGAACTGGCGGCGCGCCAGAGCGATGACGTCGAGGTAGGGCAGCGCCGGCTTCACCATGATGATGTCCGCGCCCTCCTCGATGTCGAGAGCGATCTCGCGCAGGGCCTCGCGCTGGTTCGCGGGGTCCATCTGGTGTGACCGGCGGTCGCCGAACTGGGGTGTGGAATCCGCCGCCTCGCGGAAGGGGCCGTAAAACGCCGAAGCGTATTTGGCCGAATAAGCCAAGATGAGAGTCTGCGCGAGCCCGTGGGCATCGAGTTCTTGTCGGATGCGCCCCACGCGGCCGTCCATCATATCGGAAGGCGCGACCATATCAGCGCCGGCGCGGGCCTGGGCCAGCGCCGTCTTGGCGAGCAGGTCAAGTGTGGAATCGTTGTCCACCTCGCCGTTTTTCACCACCCCGCAATGCCCGTGGCTGGTGTACTCGCAAAGACAGAGGTCGCAGATGACGAGCAACTTGGGCACTTCTTTCTTGAGCGCCCGGACCGCGCGCTGCACGATGCCTTCGGGATCGTAGGCGCCGGAGCCCACCTCGTCCTTCGTTTCCGGGATGCCGAAGAGGATAACGGCAGGAACGCCCAAGTCGCAGGCTGCTTTGCACTCGTCCACCACGAGGTCCACCGACCAGCGGTGGTTGCCGGGCATGGACTTGATCTCGTCCTTGACCCTGGAACCCGGGCAGACGAAAAGCGGATAGACCAGCGAACTTGCTGTCCAGCGCGTCTCGCGGACGAGAGTGCGGAGGGCTTCCGTGCGCCGCAGGCGGCGCAGGCGATGGATTGGAAATGGCATGGTTTTGTCCTTTGTCCGTAGTCCGTTGCCCGTTGTGTAACCCACGCCTTCAGTTGCCCAGCAGTGTTCGACAACTGACCACGGACCACTAGTACAATCGCTCGCGCGGCTTCAAATTGCCAAAGGTTCCCACATTCGCCAGGGACAACGCCACGCGGAACTGATTCTCCCGCCTCAGGTCGCCCACGGCGAAGCGCCGGTACTCGAAGTCGAGCGCAAAGCAACCAAAATTATAACTGACCTGATTGACAACCTGGTGGGCAATTCGCTTGGCGAAGTTGAAGTCGACACCAAACGCGCCACTGAAGCCCTTGCGGTTCACGTCTCCGTAGCTTGCTACGGCGCGCAACAAGTGGGAGGAAGGCAGCTCGGAAAGCGCGGCGCTAGGCGCGAGCGGTGTGGAAAGGGCGGCCGTGCGGTTGATGAAGAAGTCGGTGAACGACAAGCCCAGGGGGCCGCGGCGCAAGTGGGACGTAATGCCGGCGTTCAGCACGCCTCCGCCACTGGGATTGATATCCGCGCGCAGTTCCGTGTCGTAGTTCGAGAAAGGCGCAAACTTCAGGACGGAGACGAGCGGCGAGAGCCGCCGTCCCTGCGCGAACGCGAAACCGGTCAGCGAAATGGTGGGATCAAAGACCACGCGCTTGCCGGGATCGAGCGCGCCGCCGAAAGTGGGGTCAAAGTAGTACTTCTGCGAGAGGCGCCAGGAGATGAGCTCGCGCGCCTGGGACTTCTCCGCTTGACCAGCGGCGGTGTCCTTGCGGAACAGAAGCGCGTTGGTCAAGGAGTACTCGATTTCGTTCGTCTCAGCGAAGATGTCCACTTGGTCGAAGCGCATCACCTCTTGAAGGCTCTCCGGGTCGCGGGCCCGCACCAGCCGGTAGCGGATGTCCGGTTCGATCACGTGCTTGAAGCGGTAGCCCCAGCGGAGCTTGGAAAAGACCTTGTCGAAGGAGGGCGGCCGTAAATCGACCGAGAACTCGCCGAGAAGCCGGTTGAGAGGTTCGCCGTCGGCACGAAGGCTGGTGCCGTAGCGCGTTCCCCGGAGGCCCGCGGAAGGGGTTACATGAAAACCCAGGAAGGGCTTGGGACGTAGCGTGACTTCGGGATGGAAGTCGAGGCGCTCGGAAAGCTGGGGGGTCTCGAGGCCGGGCTCGGTGCGACCCACACCTGTCGCCGAAGCGTCGAAGGCGAAATAGACCGGCGAGTGCCCCACTTGCTTGTCCATCCCGGAGAAAGAAAAGCTCGGGGTCTGCCGGATGATGATGGAGTTGCCGGGCTTGCGCTCCGCCGAAAGGAAGTTCTGGTAGCGCGAGGCGTAAATGTTGACGCTGTAAGCGTCGAAATTCTTACTCAGGAAACCTGTCTGGTGGACTTCTGAGGCAACGGCCTGGGTGAAATTGTCGGTGAAGGTGAAACGAAAGGCCAATGAGGTGATGTAGTCGACATCCAACACGCCGCGGAAGCCGTGCCCCAAGTCGCGGGCCTGCCCTTCCGCCCGCAGGCTCTGCCCGGGCGCCCGGGATTGCCGGAGGGGGCCGCTTCCCTTATCGTTGACCCCAAAATAATCAATGGTGATGTCGCTCGTGGCACTGGGGCGGGCGCGGAAGCTTCCGCTGCGCGCCAAGCCGCGGATGCTGTAATTCTCCACCCCCAGAAGCAAGTCCGCGCTGGGATTGATAGCCCAGAAAAAGCCTCCACCGACGATAAATCCCTTCTGCGAAGAGGTGCCCACGTGCGGGAGCAAGAAGCCGGTCTGGCGGGGCTGTTGGGCGATGGAGTTGATGAAATAGGGGGAATAGAAAATCGGCACGCGGAACAATCGAAAGACGGAACCTTGCGTGACCACCTTGTTCCCCACCTCGATCCGGGCGCGCCGGGCGCCCATCGACCAGCCCTTCTTTTCGCACGCGCACGAACTCAGCCGGCCCCCCTCGACCACGTAAGTGCTTGCGCCGCGGCGCTCCACTTTCCGGGCGCGCACGTAAAACGGATTCTCGGTGGTCAACATGCGCGGCCGCGGCCTGATCCGCGCATGAAGGTTCCCCCGGCCGTTCGAGAACCAGCCCAGCCCCGTCCGCACGTTGTAATGGGCCTCATCCGCTTCGAGGCGGCTTTCGGAGTCGGCAAACGTCACGTGGCCCCGGGCCACGACGTCGCCGGCGGACGCGTCGAAGCTCGCCTCGTCGGCGGTGAGCTTCATTTCCTGGTAGGTCACCTCGACGTGCCCGCACAACTGGTAGGTATCCTTCACTTTCTCCTGAGAATCCGCGCGAATGCTGACGGTGGACTTGAGATCTTGAAGCTCGGATGGAATCTCCGGTCGCTGCTGCCCCCAGGCGGTCGGGAAAAAGCCCGAACACATTACCAGCAAGATAGACACTCCCGCGCGCCGCGAAAGCTCAGCATGCCGGAGCTTGAGCGAAGCGTAAACCATAAGGGCACGACGACAATTGATTCTACTCGAAAGCACTTTGTTCCATCGAACGCTTTTGCTAAGATGCCATAAGAGTCGGTGAACGCTGCCTGGAGGGTTTTGGCAACCCGGTGAAATGCCCCAAGTGCGGGTTCGTGAGCTATCCTGGCCTCTCCCAATGTAAGAAGTGTGGCCATTCGTTCGTTCCGACGAAGCGCAAGGAGGGGTCGTCGTCCGTCTCGTCTTTGTTTTCGGGGTCGCCGCTGCCCCCGCCGCGCCAGACGACACCTCCAGCGCCTCCGCCCAGCGTAGCCCCCCCCGAAATCCCGGTGATGCCGATCAGGCCGTCGGTCGAAGCTCCTGAGCGAGAGCCTAGCTTGACGGCGGTCAGTCCGGCCGCCGCCGAGGAACAAGGCCACCCGACCGAGCCTGTGCGGCCCTGGCGCGAAGAGCTCAGCGAACGGGTGGAAGACTTCCGCCGGCGACGTGCGCGCCTGCGGGGCGATTCCGACCGAGGTGCAACCCTGGAATTCGACTTCAAGGACGAAGAGCATATGGAAGCCGCGGCCAGCGTGGATGCCGAGGTGGTTGAGCACCCTTCGGGAGAAATGAGCCTGGACATCGAACTGGAAAGGCACATCCGGCCGGATGCCGAGGCCCCCGTTCTGGACTCGCTTACCTTCGACAAACCTGGAGGGGGCGCAGGGGTTTTCACTTCGACAGCGGCGGATGCCGCCGAATTGCCACTGGAGCCCGTGGCGGTCCGTCCCCAGCCGGTGGAGATCGTCATGGACTCCCAGCCCGCGACGGAGGCTGGCGAGGCAGAGGCTGAGACCGGGGCTCTGCCCAAGGCTCCCATGGGGCGGCGATTCCTCGCCGGCATGTTCGACACCCTGGTGCTGTTAGTCGCCGCGGGCCTCTTTGCCTTGATTTTCTGGCGCGCAGGCGGGCGTATGTCGCCTCAGCCGCTGAACCTCGGCGTCGTAGGTTTTATTACCGCGTTCTTCATCCTGGCATACTTCGGGGTGTTCACGGCGCTCACCTTCACGACCCCGGGCCTGCTCTGGCTGGGAATTGAAGTGCGCGCCCTCGACGGCACGTACCCCACAGCGGCCCAGGCCTTCTGGCGCGCCTTCGGCTACCTGGTCTCCATCGGCGCGTTGATGTTGGGGTTCGTCTGGGCGCTGGTCGATAGCGACAGCCTGACTTGGCACGACCGCATGTCGGGCACTTTTCTGGCGAGCGCAGACAGTGCAGTTGAAAGTCAAAAGTCGAAGGTCGAAAGTAGAGGCTTTCCGCCCCAAACCGTCTGACTTTTCGCATTCGACTTTAGACTCTCAACTTTGAACTTGCGTCCCCATGGGCAAAGGCCGCTTCCTGAACCAAAAACTCGGCAAGCGCATGAGTCGGAAATTCGACCTGCTGAAATCCCAACTCGCCACCCGCCGGCCCGGCACCAAACCTCTGAACCCTCGACTGCCGAAGAAGGGCGTCTCCCGCGAAGAAAAGCATGCTGTATAGCGGCGGCGAAGCAATCGCTGGCGGGTTGGCAGTCGCGGCGGAGGGCGTGGTATACTGAAAGAGTCGAGGGCCGCAGCCCGCCATGGAAGGAGTTGTCGTTCCAATGAGCAAGCGCCTCCGCGTTGTATTAATCACGCTCTCGTGCTTTCTGGTTTTCTACATCGTTCTGGGCGGGCTGCTCGGCAAGAACGACTCCTCCAGCGACAAGACCTACCGGAACCTTGGGGTCTATAGCGAGGTCCTTTCCCGCATCAAGAGTGACTACGTCACCGAGCCGGACCTGAATAAGGTGACGGGCGGGGCGATTCGCGGCCTGCTGGAAGCGCTCGATCCTTACAGCACCTACTTCAGCCCGCAGGAGTACCAGGACTACCTCCGGCAGCCAGACCCCGGCCCCGCCAGCGTGGGCATCTTCCTCGCCAAGCGGATGGGATTTGCCACGGTGGTCTCGGTGCTCCCCGGGAGCCCGGCAGAGAAGGCCGGGGTCAAGGCCGGCGATCTGGTTGATCGAGTGGAGAACACCCCTACCCGGGAACTCTCCGTGGTGCAGCTCCAGCGCCTGCTGGCCGGCCCCAGTGGGAGCACCTTGACGCTCACGCTGGTGCGCGAGGCCCGGGGCGACCCTCAGAAATTTCCCCTCACGCGCGCGGCGCTGACCTATCCGCCCGTAGTGGCGAAAGTGATGGAGGATGCGGCGGGCTACATTCGCGTCGCCAGCTTCAACAAAGGCAAGGCGGCGGAGATTTCTGCCAAGCTCGGGGAACTGACTGCCCGCGGCGCCGATAAGATCGTCCTCGACCTGAGAAACTGCGCTGGGGGCGAGACGCAAGAAGCCATCGACACTGCCAGCCTGTTTTTGGAGAAGGGCCTGGTGGGCTACCTCCTTGGCCAGCGCTACCCCCGCCAGGAATTGCCCGCCAAGCCTCCGCGGGACATCTGCAAGTTCCCCATGGTGGTGCTAATCAACCAGTCCACCGCGGGACCTGCGGAGTTGTTGGCCTCCGCCATCCTGGGAAACAAGCGTGGGGACGCCGTGGGCGTGCGCAGCTTCGGGGTGGGTGTTTTCCAGAAACTGATCCCGCTGGACGACGGCTCTGCCTTGCTGCTTTCGGTAGCCAAGTACTACGGGCCGGACGGCAAGGCCATCCAGGATAACGGGGTGACACCCAACGTCGTCGAAGCGCCCGGCGCGGGGACCGCCAGCCTGGAAGACGAAAACGAGCCGACGGAACCCGAACACTTCGGCGACAAAGACGACCAACAGTTGCGCAAGGCTATCGAAATCCTGAAACAGAAATCCTCACTGGCGAAAGCCGCCTGACCGGTGCCCAGCCGTCATCTCCACCGGCGCAAGAAACGCCTTCTGCTCGCGACAGCCATCTCCCTTCCCCTCCTCGTGGGCGTAATTCTCCTTACCCTCTACCTGAGGCTCGGCACCCAGCCCCTGGGCGAGGCCGAGCGTCGGCAGCTCGCCGGCCGCTTTAAGGACGTGATCGAACGCGCCGGAGGCAGTCAGGTTTGGGTAAAAGAACCGCCTTACGCGCCCTTTCCTCCGCCGCGAAGCAATGCCGCCGCGGAAGTGCTCGTGGTCGCGGCAACCTTCGACGCGGCGCTCGCCGCGCTGAGGGATCAGGCCGAGAAGGCGGGCCTGGAAATCAAAACCAGGATCACACGGGCTGAAGGGCGATGGCGCTTGGCTGACGTCCGGCTCACCCGGGGGCGCGAACCGGCAGGCCGATGGCGGCTACGCGAAGTCGGCCAACTGCGCCGCGCCACGATCATCATCGATGACCTGGGCCAGGATCTGGAAGCCGCGCACAAGTTGCTTGCCCTGCCTTATCCCCTTACTTTTTCGGTTCTGCCCCACCTGCGCCAATCTCTCGACACAGCGGAAGCGGTTCACCGCGCGGGGCGCGAAGTAATGCTCCACCTGCCCATGGAGCCGGATTCCCCAGATCGGCCCGGGCAGGGAGAAATCAGAGTGGGGATGGGGGCCAGCGAGGTCGAACGCATTGTCGAAAGCGACTTGGCCTCGGTCCCCTACGCCGTTGGCGTCAACAACCACATGGGCTCGCGCGCGACGACCAACACCATGCTGATGGGGGAAGTGACAACGGTTCTGGCGGAACGTCGGCTGTATTTCGTGGATAGCCGCACCGCGCCGGCCAGCGTCGCCTTCGACGTGGCCCGGCGGAAAGGGCTTGCCACTTTTTACCGGTCAGTCTTCCTGGACGATACGCAGACCGTGGCTTACACGCTGGGACAACTTCGCGAGTTTCGTCGCGTCCTTGACGAGCAAGGGGCCGCCATAGCCATCGGTCACCCCTATCCGACCACCATTGCCGCCCTGGCGCGATTCCTGCCTGAGCTCGAACGGGCCGACATCCAGTTGATGCCAGCCTCCCGACTCCTCCAATTGCCCGAGGTCGCTCGCCTGGGACCACGCCGCCCCACAAGTCCCTAGAACGGGGCCGGCTCGTCGAGATTTGCGATGACTAACCTGTAGCGCCGGCCTTTAGGCCGCCATTTTGTTATCGGGATCTTATCCGCCTGACCTGTCCCGATCTATCAGGAAGGCGGCCTCTACTGGCTGCTGGCAGGAAGACTGAAGGTAACGTCGCGGTCGAGGCGCATGCCCACCAGGGAGCCGGCTGCCAGAGACGCCTGCTTGCCTCGGGGTATCAGGACGGCGAGCAGCACTCCCCCGACGCCGGCGGCGATCCCGGGTCCTATCCCGCCTGCCGCGCCCGCCGCGGTGGTGACCCCGGCGATCGCCACTTGTTTCTTGCGGGAGGGTCCGCGGCCCTTGAGTTCGCCCTCCACCCCCACCGTGGCGTCGTCGGCGCCCTCGCTGGAGAAGATTTCGGTCAGCGAACCCACGATGGCTACCTTTTCGGCGTTTGGCAACTCCACCGTGTCAAAAACAATGTACAAGTAGCCCCCCTTGCCCTTTCGCCCCGCGGATTTGACCTCGCCGATGTGCCCATCAACTCGCGCCCCCCTGGGCAGGACCTCGCGATCCTCCACGGCAACCGGGTCGATCAGCGTCGCCAGGACCCGGTCCCCGGCCTTGGAAGTCCTGGAGTTGACCGTGGAGTGCAGTTGGAGCTTGAATTCCGTGCCCTCCGGGATGGTCCACTCTTCGGTTTCACTCGACGTACCCTGCTGCGGCACCGCTGCGGGCACCATTCCCGCCGTCCACAGGCACGCCAACCCAGCGGCCATAAGCCGTCGCGTCATCTCCGATCCTCCCATTCCCGCATGTCCCTCCTCAGCGGATTAGCTCAGTACGGCCAGTCCCCCATTTGACCATCAATCGTCCGAACCCGTCAAAAAGAAAATCGTAGAGGGGAACGACCAGCGGCTCTCCTGCTTCGATGCCAGGCCATGCGCATAGTTGCCCCTCTGTGGCGGCGGCGCCTGCACCGCCGCCGCAAAACACCTCCGCTATCGAACCAGGAGGATATCGAGAGTCTCAAATCTCGCCAATCCGCTTGACGGGCCCGTTACCACTCACTTAGCATGGTAGGTTGGCCTCGTCTCGAAAATCCTCACTGTAGGGCGCAGGGCGGATGCTCGACCGGATCACGGTTCGGGGTGCACGGCAGCACAACCTCAAGAACATTGACGTGGAGATCCCGCGCTACACCCTGACCGTGGTCACCGGGCTAAGCGGTTCGGGGAAGTCCAGCTTGGCGTTTGACATCCTCTACGCCGAAGGCCAGCGGCGCTACATCCAGACGCTTTCCGCTTACGCGCGCCAGTTCCTCGACCAGATGGAGCGGCCGGAAGTGGACTCAATTGAAGGTCTGAGCCCCGCCATCTCCATCGAGCAGAAGACCACCAGCCGCAGCCCGCGTTCGACCGTCGGCACCATCACGGAAATCTACGACTACCTGCGCCTGCTTTATGCCTCCATCGGCGTACCGCATTGCCACCTGTGCGGCCGCCCCATCGCGCGCCAGACCACCGAGCAGATTGTCGCCTCCATCATGGCGCTGCTCGAGCATGGCCGCACCGAAGACGGTGGGAACGCCGAGCGCATCATGATTCTGGCGCCCATCGTGCGCGGGCGGAAAGGCGAATTTCGCAAGCAGTTCGACCAATGGGCGCGCGAAGGCTTCGTCCGCGTGCGCGTGGATGGGGTGTTGCGCCAGCTCGACGAAGAGATCAAGCTCGACCGCCGCCGCAACCATACCATCGAGGTGGTGGTCGATCGTCTGCTACTCAAGCCCGGCATCGAGAGTCGCCTGAGCGCCTCGATCGAAACAGCGATGAAGCTGGCCAAGGGCCTGGTGCAGGTGGCGGTGGTCAACGGAGAGGAGCATCTCTACTCGCAGGAGTGGGCCTGCATGCACTGCGGCATCAACGTCCCTGCGCTGGAGCCGCGGTCGTTTTCCTTCAACAGCGTTTACGGGGCCTGCGATGCCTGCCGCGGCCTGGGCAGCCAGTTCTCCTTCGATCCCGCCAAGGTCATCGTGGACTGGTCGCGCCCCCTGCTCGCCGGGGGCCTCGGGCCGGGCGCCGGGTCCTCGTTCCTGCAACGCAGTCTGGCGCGTGCTGCCGAACAATTTCACTTCGACCTGAAGACGCCCTTCAATCAGCTCGCGCGACGGATCCAGAACCTGATCCTCTACGGCAAGCCGCCGGGGAACGGCCGCACAGAGACGGGTTTTGTCGGCGTAATCCCGCTGCTCGAGCGGTGGTATGCGGAAACCACCTCCGAGAGTCACCGCGAATGGTTCAGCCGTTACATGTCCGCGGTTTCCTGCCCCAAATGCGAGGGCAAGCGCTTGAGGCCCGAAAGTCTGGCAGTGACAGTATCGGGGCACTCGATTGCTGATTTCACAGCGCTGCCCGTGAGCCGGGCGGTGGAAGTGGTGGGGAAGATCCAACTCAGTCCGCGCGAAGAGCTCCTGGCACGGCGCATTCTGAGTGAGATTTCCGAGCGCCTGGAATTCCTGCGTGCCGTGGGCCTGGGATACCTGAGCCTGGACCGTTCGGCTGCGACACTCTCCGCCGGGGAAAGCCAGCGTGTCCGGCTGGCCACGCAAATCGGGTCGCGGTTGCGTGGCGTCCTCTACGTGCTAGACGAGCCAAGCATCGGCCTGCACCCGCGCGACAACCAGCGCCTGCTGGCAACGCTCGAGCGGTTGCGGGACATGGGAAACACGGTGCTCGTAGTTGAGCACGACGAAGAAACCATTCGCCGGGCGAATTACGTCATTGACCTCGGGCCGGGCGCCGGCAAGCAGGGCGGGTACCTGGTGGCGTGCGGCCCTCCGGAAAAGATCGCGGCATTACCGGATTCCCTCACCGGCCAGTACCTCTCGGGCCAACGATGCATTGCCATCCCGAGCACCCGCCGCACCCCCAACGGGAAAATCCTGGGCGTGCTGGGCGCGCGCGCCCACAACCTGAAGAACATCGACGTCCACTTCCCGCTGGGCGTGCTCACCGTGGTAACGGGCGTCTCGGGTTCGGGCAAGTCCACGCTGGTCAACGACATTCTCTATCGGGCGCTCGCCAAGAAGCTCTACCGGGCTCTCGAAGAGCCGGGACCGCACCGCGCTATCCAGGGGATGGAGCACATCGACAAGGTCATCGTCATTGACCAGTCGCCCATCGGGCGCACGCCGCGCTCGAACCCCGCCACTTACACTGGAGTCTTCACGCCCATCCGCGAACTCTTCGCCATGCTGCCGGAATCCCGGGAACGGGGTTACCACGCGGGCCGGTTCAGCTTCAACGTCAAGGGAGGCCGCTGCGAAGCCTGCCAGGGCGAGGGTCTGCGCCGCATCGAGATGAATTTCCTCCCCGACGTTTTCGTGACCTGCGAGGTTTGTCGCAGCCGTCGCTACAATTCCGAAACCCTGGCGGTAAAATACAAGGGACACTCCATCGCCGACTTGCTCGACACGACGGTAGAGGATGCTCTTCCCGTCCTAGAGAATATCCCCGCCATCAGGCAGAAGCTGGAGACGCTCGTGGACGTGGGCCTCGGCTACATCCACCTGGGCCAGCCGGCTACCACGCTTTCCGGCGGCGAAGCGCAGCGCATCAAGCTGGCCAAGGAACTCAGCCGCCGACAAACGGGCCGCACGCTCTACATCCTGGACGAGCCGACTACCGGCCTGCACTTTGACGACGTCAAGCAGTTGCTCTCCGTGCTCAATCGCTTGACAGACCTGGGGAACACCGTCATCATCATCGAGCATCACCTCGACGTTGCGAAACAAGCCGACTGGATCATCGACCTCGGACCCGAGGGCGGCGAGGCCGGAGGGCGCATCGTTGGCCAGGGAACGCCGGAAGAGGTCGCACGCAACAAGAAATCGTTCACGGGTCAGGCGCTGGCAGCCGTCTTGAACGGTTCTCACAAGGTGCATTCATGACGATCGACCAATTGCTGCGGGAAAAGCGCGAGGAGATCGGACGGATCGCCGCAAAGCACGGCGCCAGGAACGTTCGTATCTTTGGATCCATTGCGCGAGGGGAAGCGCGGGACGATAGCGACCTCGACCTCCTCGTGGACACTGGACCCGAAACGAGCTCTTGGTTTCCGGCAGGATTGGTGCTCGACCTCGAAGAAGTCCTTGGATGCAGGGTGGAAGTTGTCACCGAAAAGGGTCTCCATCCCGATCTCAGAGATCGTGTACTTCAAGAGGCCGTGGTGCTGTGAAAGACGACGCTGTCTACCTCAAGCACATCCTGGATTCCATCCGGCGCATCGAAGAAAACACCCGCGACGGTCGCGAGAAGTTCCTGCAGACGCATACGCTCCAGGATGCCGTCTTGCGAAACCTCCAGACCCTAAGTGAATCAACCCAACGCCTTTCCGACGCTCTCAAGGCAAAGCGTTCCGAAATCGAATGGAAACGGATTGCAGCGTTTCGTAATATCCTCGTCCACGACTATCTTGGCATCGATATGGAAGGGATTTGGGAGATAGTCCAGCGCGACGTGCCGACGCTGAAGCGTGCCGCATTAGCTCTGTTGAACTCGGTTGAGGAGAAACCCTAAGGGGGGGCATGCCGCTGTGCTCTTGATATGAAGAACCAATTCGTCGGCGACATCAACGACTACTACAAGTACGGACTCCTGCGTATCCTGTCAGGCCCCGGCAAGAAGGGCCTCGGAGTCTGTTGGATGCGGACGCCCGATGGAACCGAGTATTTAGACGACCCGAGAAAGTGGCGCAAATATGACCCGGAACTTTTCGACAAGTTGCGGAGAACCGTCCACGCGCGAACTGTCCGGCGCGTCCAAGAAGCGGGAATCCTGCCAAGTGCCAGATTTCACGGTGAACTGTTCAAAGGGGGCTTGAAAGACAGAGGAAACTATTTCCGTGAGGTACTCGATAAGTTTGCTGGCGTGCGCTTGGTTTTCTTTGACCCTGATGTTGGCTTGGCTCCGTCCGCTGGGAAACTCAACAACAAACGGCTACATGTTGAGGAACTCGGTAGCGCGTTCAAAAGGGGCCATTCGGTTCTCGTCATCCAGTTTCGCTGGTTTAAGAAAGATTGGATCAGGCAGCACGCTAACCGCATTCGCACGGCAACCCGAGCGGCAGAGATCTACACTTTTCGTACACCGGACGTTGTGTTTTTCCTGGCCGTGCAACAAAGACATGTTGAGTTCTTTCGTCGCAGAGCCAAAGAAGTCAAAAAACTCTGGGCAAGCAAAGTTAGAATATCTCCAGACCCGGACGACGAATAGACAATTCTACTGGAACCGGGGGAGATAGGCTTGCGAACTAACGTGACGAAGCGTCTCAAGAGCGTTTACTCCCTCCAGCCCCTCAGGCTCGAACGTCTCCGCACCTATCCACTCCGCTCCCGCCCGAGCAAAGTCACGGTAGCGGATTTCGCCAAGGTGTCTAGCCCCGGCGCCACCATCAGGAAGTGGGTCCAGAATCTGCCGCAGATCCTGGGGGGAAGAGATTTCCGGGGCGTCGTGGCGGCGCTCGAGCGCGCGCGACGGAAACGCAAGCCCATCATCTGGGGGATGGGCGGGCACGTCATCAAGTGCGGGCTGAGCCCGCTGCTCATCGATCTGATGCGCCGCGGCTACCTCACGGCCGTGGCGATGAATGGCGCCGCACTCATTCATGACTTCGAGATTGCGCTCGTGGGTTCAACCTCGGAGGATGTGCCTGCCGTCCTGGGCCAGGGCAGGTTCGGCATGGCGGAGGAGACCGGCCGATTCATCAACGAAGCTATCATTGCAGGCGACAAGGATGGTGTTGGTATCGGCGAAGCTGTAGGGCGATTCCTCGTCAAGTATCGTGGCGCGCGGTTCCGCCGTTATAGCCTGCTCGCCGCCGCGTATCGCCAGAAAATCCCGGTCTCCGTCCACGTGGCCATCGGCACCGACATCATCCACAACCACCCGGCGATTGACCCACGCGCCCTGGGTGCCGCCAGCCACCACGACTATCTGCTGCTCGCCGCGCTGGTGCGCGACATGGACCGGGGTGGCGTCTATCTCAACGTAGGTTCGGCGGTGGTGCTGCCGGAAGTCTTCCTGAAGTGCGTGAGCCTGGCCGCGAATCTGGGCCGCGCGCCGCGCGGCATCACCACCGTGAACCTGGATTTCCTCCAGCACTACCGGCCTTTACAGAACGTGGTGTTGCGTCCGACGGCGCTGGGCGGAAGCGCCAGCCACGGCTACGCGCTGACGGGACATCACGAACTGATGATTCCCCTGCTGGCCGCCGCGCTGGCGGAAAGGGAGCGCGCCCGCTAGTGCTCGGCGAAACCCCCGAGGTCAGTCTCGTTCCCCAAGCTTCCCCGCAACTCGTGCCGCCTCCCGGTCCCAAGCTGTGGAGCTGGCGCGACCTTATCCTCTTCCTCGCCTCGGCAGGCCTGGCACAGGTGGCGGCCAACCTGCTGGTTCTGGCTGGCTACCTGGGGCTTCAACCCGCGCTGGGCTGGCAGACTCCGCCGCAGGCGCTTCGCCACAACACCTTCTTCCTCCTGGTCCTGCAGGTGGTCTTTTACGGTCTGGTGGTAGGCTACGTCTATCTTCTGGTTGTCGCCGGCTATCGGCAGCCCTTCTGGGCGGCGCTCCGTTGGCACAAACCCACCACCCGCCACACGCTGCTGTTTTTTCTGGGAGGGACCTTGCTCTGCGTCGTTGTCGTACTGGCTCCGAGGGTCCTGCCTGACCGGGAAGATTTCCCGTTGCTGCGCCTGTTCAGTTCCCCCCCGGCTGCCTACGCGCTGGCGGCCTTTGCCGTCTTCCTCGCGCCCTTTATGGAGGAACTGATCTTCCGCGGAGTGCTGTTCCGCTTCTTCGAGAACCTTGTGGGAATCCGGTTCGCGGTGGTGAGCACCGCCGTACTGTTCGCGGGGCTCCACCTCCCGGAATACTGGGGCGCCTGGAACCACGTGCTGCTGATTTCTCTGGTGGGCGTGGTGTTCTCCCTGGCACGCGGCCTGACGGGTTCGCTCGCCCCCAGCGTTATCCTGCACATTGCTTACAACACGGGCTTGATGGTCGCTTTCTTCTTCGAAACCCACCAATTTCGCGCGCTGGGAGGCGCCGCGCTGTTCTAAGAGCACGAGTCCCTTCCGCGCGCGCCTCGAACCGCTTTCGTTCCGGACTGAGGAAAGTGGTAGAATGCCGCACCTATGTCTACAACAACCAACTCTCTTCAGCCTGTTGAACCAGCGGCGAGAACCGCTACCGTCGAACGCTACGTGGCCCTCGATGCCTACCGTGGTTTCATCATGATCATGCTCGCCTCGGGCGCCTTCGGCTTCGGAGAGTTACAGAATCATCCCACCTACGGAAGAATCGCCTCGTGGTTTGACCATGTGGAATGGACCGGCGCGGTATTCTGGGATCTGATTCAGCCCTCTTTCATGTTCATGGTGGGCGTGGCGATGCCTTTTGCCCTGGCCCGGCGCGCAGCGTTGGGCGCGTCTTCCCGGCAGAACTTCCAACATGTCGCGGTCCGCGCCCTGAAGTTGATTCTGCTCAGCCAATTCCTCATGATTGTTTCCAACCAGAGAATCCATTTTCAGCTCATCAACGTCCTGTCGCAGATTGCTTTCACGTATTTCTTCACCTACCTGATCATCCAGATGAGGTTCCGCTGGCAGGCGTTGGCCGCCGCGCTGCTGCTCGTCTTTCACTCCGCACTCTTCTTCATCTTTCCGGGTCCCGAAGGAGCCTTTTCGCGGGAAGGAAATATCGGCGCGGTGATCGACAAGGCCCTCCTGGGATACAACTACGAGGGCTACTACGTCACGATCAATTTCATCGCCAGCACGGTGACCACGCTGTTCGGCGCCTGGACAGGACTTTTGCTCATGAGCCAGAAACCGCGCGCCGCGAAGCTGAAGGTCCTGGCCCTGGCCATGGTGGCGGCGTTCGCGAGCGGGTGGGCGTTGTCGCTGGTCATCCCCGATGTCAAGAGGCTGTGGACGGCCTCCTGGACCCTCTACAGCACGGGATGGGTGCTGTTGATGATGCTCGGCGCCGTGGTGCTCGTCGATGTCTTGGGGCTGCAAAAACCCGTGTTCCCCCTCGTCGTAGTGGGGATGAACTCCATCTTCATCTATTCGCTCGACTTTCTGCTCAGAGGGCCGGTCGACCACTGGTTACAACCCTTCACCGGCGGCTTCAAGTTTGTCGGCGACCTGGCTCCCGTGGCCCAATCCTGCGCTGTGCTGGTGGTGTTCTGGTATCTCTGCTATTGGCTGTACAAGCACAAGATTTTCTTGAAGGTGTAGGCCCGCCAGCATAGAGCTCAAGAGCTGGCAGAACTCCACGAGCTACCCGGCCTATCCATTCTCGCCTTCGCAGAACGCCGCGGACTGGCACCGCTAGACCTGCACACGCCCAATCTGTCATGCTGAGCGCAGCCTCGCGGAGCGAAGCATCTCGCTTTAGCTCCGGTGGCCTCAAAAGCAGATCCTTCGCTGACGCTCAGGATGACAGCGCCGGGGTGTGCGCACGTCTGCGTTGGGTGTGACGTGACGACACTCGTCCAGCCTTTACGCTTCCCGGCGGCGCTTGATATCAATCTGGAGGCGCTTGATTTTTTGGTTGAGGGTGGAAAGGGGGATCTTGAAGCGCTCGGCGGCCTCAGTCTGGCTCCAGTTGCTCCGCGAGAGCACGTCCAGGATGACCCGGCGCTCATAAGATTCCACAATTTCAAATAGCGACCGGCCCTCCAGATCCTCCAGGGGATGGGTGCGGACGCCATGGGAACCGTCGGGAGAGAGTTCCTCGGGGAAGAGTTCGGGGGTGAGGTTAGGTCCAGAGGAAAGAACCACGGCGCGCTCGACAGCGTTTTCCAGTTCCCGCACGTTGCCCGGCCAGTCGTAGTCCATCATCACCTTCATGGCCTCGGGGGAAAAGCGTAGGCCCTCCCGGCCGTTTTCCTGGGAGAACTTCTTCAGGAAGTGCTCCACCAGGAGCGGGATATCCTCCTTGCGTTCGCGCAAGGGAGGCAAGGGGATGGTGATGACGTTCAGCCGGTAGTAAAGGTCTTCGCGGAACTTGTTTTCCTGCACCAAGCGCCGCAAATCCGCGTTCGTCGCCGCGAGGATGCGCACATCGACCTTGATGGTTTCCGTCCCGCCCAAGCGCATGAATTCGCGCTCCTGGATGACCCGCAGAAGTTTGGCCTGCGTCTCCACCCCAATCGTGCCGATCTCGTCAAAGAAAATCGTTCCCTGGTCAGCCACTTCGAACAGGCCGCGCTTGGTAGCGATGGCGGAGGTGAAGGCACCCTTGACGTGGCCAAAAAGCGTGCTTTCGAGCAGATCCACCGGCATGGAGCCCGTGTTCACTGGAACGAAGGGCCGGTCGGCGCGCGGGCTGGTGACGTGGATGGTCTTGGCGACCAGTTCCTTTCCCGTACCGCTCTCGCCGGCGATGAGCACCGTGGCACGGCTGGGGGCAACCTGGGTGATGAGGTCGAAGACCCGCTGAATTCTCTCGCCCTTGCCGACGATGTTGGGCAGGCCGAAGCGTTTCAGGGCCCGGCGAAGCTGGACGTTCTCCACCTGCAAGCGGGACTTGTCGAGGGCGTTGCGGATTTCGAGCAGCAGCTTGTCGTTGTCCCAGGGCTTGGTGATATAGCTCTCCGCCCCTTCCTTCGAAGCCTGGAACGCCATCTGGCTCGAATCGTAAGCAGTGATCATGATCACGCCGATATCCGGGTTCTCGCGTCGAATGGTTCTCAGGACTTCCAGGCCATGGCGGTCGGGCAGACTGATATCGAGCAGGACCAGGTCGAAAATCCCATCTTCGATCTTCTTCAGCCCCTCGTCGGCGGTGGCGGCGCTCGCCAGCCGATAGCCCTCCGTGCCCAGAATTTGCTCCAGGCTCTCGCGGATCTCCTGTTCATCATCAACGATGAGGATGGAACCCTTAGCTGACATTGACCGCTTTCCTTGCCGCGGGGAATTCGAGCCGGAAGGTGGTGCCCTGGCCGAGCGCGCTTTCCACCCCGATCTTGCCGGAGTGTTCGCGGATGATCCCGTAGGTCACCGCGAGACCCAGGCCGGTGCCGCGACTCTTCGACTTGGTAGTGAAGAAGGGGTCAAAGATCTTGCTCAGGTGGTCAGGCGGGATGCCGACCCCGTTGTCAGACACCTCCACGTGGACGGTAGAGTTTTCGCATTCGGTGGCGAGCGTGAGTTCGCCGCCGCGCGGCATAGCGTCGCGAGCGTTCATGATGAGATTCATGAACACCTGCTGGAGCTTGCCAGAGTTGCCGTACACGGGAGGCACCGAAGGGGAGAGCTGAGCGTTGAGGTAGATGTTGGAGGCCCGCAACATGGGCTCCACCAGCGAGAGGGTCTCGCGGATGATCCTGTTCAGGTCAAGCTCCGCGTACTCGCTGCCACTCACGCGCGAGAACTTCAAGAGGTTATTCACGATCTCCGAGGCGCGGAAGGACTGTTTGATGATCTTCTCGACCGTGCGGGCCTGGGGATCGTCCGCGGGCAACTGCTTCTGGAGGACTTGCGCCTGGGAAGAAATCACCGCCAGGGGAGTATTGACCTCGTGGGCGACCCCTGCGGCGAGCAGGCCAATGGAGGAGAGTTTCTCCGCTTGAATCAATTGATCTTCGAGGTTCACGCGCTCGGTAATGTCATTGAAGATCAGCAAGCGGCCGATCACTTGCTCATCCTTGCCCACGAGCGGCGTCAAGGAGATGTTGACAATCAGCCGCCGACCGTCCGGGGTGCGCAGCCCGAACTTGTAGAGGCTGTGGGTGCGCTGCGGATCGGACGTGGGGGGAAGCTCCGCCAGCAGCTCGGGCGGGAACAGGGTGTCCAGCCTGCCGCCGAGAGCCTCCGCCCGGGAGATCCCGTAGAGCTTGACCAGGGCGGAGTTCCAACCCTTGACCCGCTGCTCCAGGTCAAAGGCCAGCACCCCGACACTGACCGACTCGATGATGTTCTCGCTGAAATCCCGCAGTTCCTGATACTGCTGCGCCTTCTGCTCCAGGGATTCGTAGAGCCGGGCATTTTCCAGCGCAATGGCCAGGTAGCTGGCAATCGTTTGGAGTAAATCAACGTCTTCGGTGGAAAGGAAATCGCCCTTGCGTGTCCGTCCCAAAGCCAGATACCCCAGCGTGCGATCCTTCACCTTAAAAGCCAGGTAGTAGTGCAAGTCCAAACGCTCGATGGCCGCCTGGGCGGCGGGCGAGACACCGAACGCCCGCTTGACACTCTCAAAAAAGAGATAACCCTTTCGCAGTTCCGGCCGCTGGGAATCCAGGAAGCTCAGATCGAACGGCCCGGAGGACGAGAGCCCGCGTGACTTGGCCAGCCGGAAACCGTTCGCGTCGCCCCGGAGGAATATCGCCAGCCGGTCCACCGCCAGCGTCTCCGCGAGGCGACTGGCAACCTGGTCGAGCAGGCTATCCACGTGCAGCTCCGAGGTGAGTTCGCGCGCAAAGGCCAGGAGCGTCCGGCGATAATCGTACCGTTCGCGGTTTAACAGCTTGTCCAGCCGCGCTTGGATCCAGTTCACGCTGGGCTGGAAAAGGAAGGCCGTGATGATGATGACCAAAATCCAACCGCCGCGGCTCGTGGCAGGGAAAGTCGTACGGAAGATATCGGCGAACAGGGCGATGAGGCCGAAGGACAAGCCCACGATGGCCGCCGTGGCCAGCGTGTAGGCGATCCCCCGCTGGAAGATGATATCCACGTCCATCAGCCGGTAACGCACAATGGCGTAACCAAAAGTGAGGGGCAGGAAAATCAGCGAGAGGGCCGAGAGCTTCATCCAGGGTGTGGGAATCAAGCCCAGGAAGTAGGGGAGCGCATAGAGCGCGACAAAGGGAACGATGGCCAGGAACGTGCCGCGCGTGATCCACTTGAGTTGCTGCTTGATCAGGGGAACGTCGCTGTGGCGATAGTTGCGCAGGAGCCAGAAGGCGCCGGCCAGGAAATACCCGGCCAGATACATCAGCTCCACCCGGTCGATCCTCCACCGGCTGATCAGAAGAGGAGCCGACCAAACCAGAAACCCGGTCGCCACCAGAGCGTGGGTCGCCAGCAGCAGCGCCCCAGGCAGGTAGATAAGCAGCACTCCTGCGGGCCGCTGCCGCAGAAAATCCGGCCGCTCCGGAAACGTCAGGCAGAAGTGCAGGAAGAGCGCCGGCTGCAGAAGCAGAGCGAGGACGTTGACCCAATAAATCGTCCAATCGAACAGATTCAATTTACCGGTGTAAGAAAAGGTGTAGAGGACGAAGGATGCCAGGCAGAAGACGTAAAAATGCAGCGACTTGGGTGCCGTCCAGCGCCGCACGAGGATGAAGGTACCGATAAGCAGGTAGATGAGGCCGACCAGCTCGAGGTAATGGCGGAGCGACTCCGACTCGCTCTGGGCGGCAACCACCACTTCGGCTTGGAACTTCTGCCCGTCGCGGACCAAGTCGTAGCTAGCCCGCGACCAGACACCGCTCTGGAAGACCCCGCGCACTGCGTCCACCGCCCGCTTGACGGGCGTGCTGTTGATGGCTTCCAGCCGATCGCCCTGGTTGATGCCAGCACGCTCTGCCGGGCTGTCCGGCGCCACAACCCAAGCTGTGACTCCTTGCGGCGTGTCCACCCACGAGACGCCATCCTCGGGCAACTGGTAGAGTCTGCGCTGCTGAAAATTGAGGACACCGAAGACCACTAGCGCCAAGCTTAATAGCCCCAGGAATACGGTCGTAAATCGAAAGGAGAGAGCTGTCCTCATCCTAACCCGCTATTCGGAATCCGAAGGACGCACAGCATCCCCCAATTGCACAGCAACTTGTTTTCCAGCAGCCAACCCAGAGGAGATATATAACTTCCTTCTAGTCAATATGATAGAAAAACTTCCAACCGTTTGTTGCACCCCATACGGAATTCTGGATATGGGCTCCCGATTTCTGTAACCACGAGAATACAATCCCTTTGTCTAGAGGACTCTGCCCTGCAGACAACACTCCTCCACCTCGGGCGAGGTGCGGCGAAAGCAGTCGAGTGAAGGCCAATGGACTCACCTAGAATTGTACGGAGAACCCGCCTCGGAAGCTCCGATACGCCGGGGTCAGCAGGAGCGCTTCGTCGCCAGACCGGGAGATGGGGACATAGCCCTGAGCCAGCAGGTTGCGAAAGTCCGCCAGCGCTTCGATCCGTGCAGGGAGGAAGGCTAAAGCAGGAAGGGGCTGTCGAATCTGGATGCCCAGGAAGGGCTGAAGTTGCAGGCTGGTCTGTCCGTAAGGATCCACATCCGTCACCCGACCGGAGGGCAGCCACTCGTATGAAGTCGTGATCTGTGTTCGGCAAACCGGAAGCCGGGCCGTGACTCTGCCAGCAACGATCTGAGTCTGGCGGGGGCGCACGACGGCTCGCAAGTCCCTGACCAAGCCCTCGCCAGCGACGTCAGCGGGAGCCACCGCCAGCGCATCCCCGAGGGCGTAGAGCACAGCCATCTGCATGTACTGGTTCAGGTTTTGGGTGTAAGCGGCCCGGAGACCCGAAGAGGTGTAGGTCCCGCCGTTCAGGGTCACCCCATTGGCTGCGGGGTTTGGCAAGAAACTCCCGGCGAGCCCTCCCAGCACTCCCACCTTCCCAAAGCCCCAAACAGCCGTGTTCTCGAAATAGTCGCGATAGGCTGCGACCTCCAGGCGTCCGCTCTTGCTCAGCGTCCGAGAAAAGCTCAACTCCGCGTGATTCAGCCTTTCGAGCTGCGGTCGGTACTCTCGTAAGGTCACCCGCGGGAAGGCGGTCAGGACGCCGACCCGATCCAGCAAAGACCCATCTCCGTCCACGCGCATCGCGCCGTACCGAGCAGCAAAGACGCTCGAGGGGCTGACTTGATATTCCAGCGTCATGTGGGGCCGCATCGAGAAGACGTCCCGGGCGGCATTCAGGTAATCAATCTCCATCCCCGCCGTCACGATCATCGAATCAAGAGGTCGTCGCGTCTGCGCGTAGCTAACCACGAGCCCCTGGGCGTGGCTCAGGTTGTCGCGGGCCTCTCCCGGCACCAAGGGCAAGCCCTCAGCAAAGCTCAACTGGCGCACAATCAGGGCCATCTCCTGCGGGTCGCCCTTCAGGAGGTCCCTGCGGAAGACGGTGGCGAGAGAAGAAGCCTGAAGCCCCGTGGACCCCATCGAGCCCGCCACAAGCAAGTCGGCGTCGTCGGATAGCGGCCGTAGGTACGCCAAGACGTTGTCAATGCCGGGATCTCCCGCCAGCGCCCTGCGGCGGGTCGAGCCGGGAATCATTCCGATCAACCGCTGGCTGGAAGGAAGAACCGCCTTGGCCATCTTGGGTTGCGCCGTCTTCTTCGAATTCTTCGAAACCTCCTGGTAGCGAAGGACAGGCCGCGTAGCGGAAGAAGTCCGCAGAACCCACTTCCAATCCTCTCCCCAGCTCGACACTTTGCCCGCCGGGACCTTCAGCCGTAAGGGCGCGAGGATGTCGCTCAGGATTAAGTTCTCCAGCAAGGTCTGACCCGCTTCCACCCGCACTCTGTTGCGCAGCATCGGCAGGCGCGTGGCCGAGGTGGCTTGCAAGGAGTACCAGCCGGGCAGAAGCCGCTCCACCGCGAACCGGCCGTGGGCGTCGGTGATCACCCGCGCCACCGCGCTCTCCACGGGCTGAAGTCCCACCAGCAGGGGGCCGACAATGGAAACCGAAGCTCCCATCAAAGGACTCCCCTGCGTGTCAGTGACAATCCCGGCGATTCGGCCGTAATCCGCCGCACCACTTGGTACGGCGGTCAAGCACGGAAGAACCACCCAGCCCGCCAGAAGGACTGCCAGCACCCGCTTTCGTGGTTGAAACAGGTTCATAAGCGTCGCCAAAACTCTGGGCGCAAATCCTCGTCCCGGCCAGCCGGGAAACCCACGGGGACCGCTAACGCAACTCGAACGTGGCTGTCGGTGCGACGGTCTGTTTCTTGACGTTGTCAGTTACCTTGACCTGCACGGTGTACTTGCCGGGCTGAAGCCCGCGCAGCGGCATCGTCTTTTGCAGGGTGAGCTGCTGAGAAGCGTTCGCGATTTTCGCCGCCTGCTCCGTTTGGTTCAGAAACGCCCTGCCGTCCTTCACAATTTCGTAATGGATATCCGCCGACGGCCGGTGCGTCTGCGGATCCAGACCCAGATTATACACCTGCATGTAAATGCCAAGGTTCTGGTCTCGAGTGAACTGCTGATTGACGCTGGGCCGCACTTTGGTGCCGCCGATGACGAACGGCCCTGACCCTACCTGGGCGGTAGGAAGGGGCTGAATCAGGTCCGCCAGGATAAGCGAACTGCTGGCCAGTTGCTCCTCGTCGAAGCGGGGGACCTGAATCCCTATCTCCATGGAACCCATATGGCCGTTGAGGTCATCCTTGACCACCACGCTGAGCTTGTAGCGACCCGGGCGCAAGGGAAGCACCTTTTGGTAAACCGATTTGCGGTCCACATAGCGCTGGAAGTCATTTTCGGGAACGTCCAGCACGACGGCCTCCTCAAAGGTGCCCACCATCCTGCCCCCCAGGCTGGTAACCTGCCCGAAGATGTCCAGCACAGCGTGCATCACGCCTTCTTTGTTCTCGAACTGGAGGTCGCGGTTGGCAACCTGAATGGTGATGGGGGTCAGCACACTATCTTCGGTGACCCGCATGAAGTCCGTGCGGACGTCAAACGGTAGGAGCTGCGCCGTCAGCCGCGAGGTTACGACCGCTTTCAAATCCTTGAACTTGACGGAGGGGGGCTTGAAAATCTTGGCGTAGAGGTCCAGCCGGGAGAATTCATTCATGCTTTCCAGGGTGCCACCCATCCCCTGGCCGATGGTCATCCCATCCGTGCGGGTGAAGCGATCCTTCTTGTCGGCCATGCCCATTTGTTCCATCTGGGTCAGACCGGCGCCGGGGACGTGCAGGAGGGCGTCCTTCTCGCCCGGATCCATCGTGAGGTGATACTCGCCGGTCATCGTCGGGTCAACGAACTCCAGAATGATGTTGGTTCCGATCCCATCGATATAGCGATACCGCCACTGCTCGAAGGGGTATGTAGATGTCTGGCCGCCACCTTCTTCAAAGGGTCGCACGTAGGATCCACCCGAGGGGTGTGATTCGATCTCGTCGGGCGGCCCATACATGATGTAAATGCGGCCGCGATCCAGCCTCCAACCCGGCATGCCCGAGGCGTAATGCTCGTTGGCATACGCGATGCGGCGATAGTATTCCTCTTTGAATTCGTTTTCGGGGCTGCCCGGATTCGGGTTGCGGCGCTCCCAGAACTGCTCGATGAACTGCTCGCGTTCGTCGTCGGTGGTCAGCTTCTTGAAGGCCGCCCGTTCCTGGTCGGTGATGATATAAGGAACCTCATCCGAAAGCCATTTCTTATACGGGCTCTCCATTTCTTTCTGGATGGCCTTCTGCCGCCGCTCCTCTTGCTTGGCGGTTTTGTCCTTGCGGGGCACGGCGCGGAGTGACGTTGCAGCCAGACTGGCGAGGAACACCGCCACCACCAAGAAGGCCACCGCGCGACACCGTTGACCCCAGCCAGACATCAAGTAACCCCCGTGCCGCTCCTCTTGCCCCGGCACCTCACCCTGAGGATACCAAATTCTAGGTTTCAAGGTGCGAGAAGTCAAGCCTTCCGTTCCTGGATAGACCACAACCCTGCCCGACCCAACACGCGACACCCCATGGGATGCGCCGGGGAAGAGAAGGGTGGCTTGGGGCAAGCCCCCAGCCTATCCTTCCGATGAAGATACAGGTCAAATGGCCAGGGTGGATCCGCGACTCAGATGGCGGGGAGCCGCCTAGCGCGCCCCGCAAAGAGCCAAGACTCATCGCTACCGCCCAAATCAGTGCGGCTAGGCCAGGCAAGCCGAAGGCCAGGAGAGGCCGAAAGCCTTTCGCCGCCGCATCGGACGGGGTAAAATAAAAAGGTTGGGCCGCGCCCGCGGGGACGGACTAGTACCGCTCCAACTACGCGGAGCAACTCTCCGCGAGTGAATTGGCGAGCCTTTCTTGGAAGTGCATCGGTTTGGTGCGGGGGCTTACCAAGCTGGAACGGCACTAGCAGCCCCCTGGGAAAAGTGGAGGTCGGTGCCGGGGTTTAGGGTGTAACAATTGGCGCCAGGCTCGGTTGCTGGCTCGGAAGGGTTCGATTGGTCATCGCCTTTCAGTCGAAACTTTTTCGAGCCGAGGAACGTATAGCATTTAAGGTGGACGAGCCTTGATAGGGAACGGATTCCCGGCGGCTCGCCTGGGCACCCCGGCCTGAGGACGCGGAGCGGGGTCCGTCGCGAGACATGGGGACGGAGCGGGGATCGTGACCTGAACGGAAGAGGAGCGAAGCTCAATGGGTCAGACTACAGAGCTGGGACTGGGGAAGGTCGAAGAAGAGCTGGAGGAAATCGAGCCCCGCAAGGCACCGACTCCCCGAAAGCGAGAAGGCATGAAACGCTGGAAGAAAATCCTGCTCCTGAGTGTGGGCGCGGTGGCGCTGGCAGGCTTGATCGTGGGAGGCATCGCCTGGAGCAGGCGCGGCGTGGTGACGGTGCAGACCGGCAAAGTGGCGAAGCAGGAGCTGTCGTCCATCGCGAGCGCCTCGGGCCAGATCCGCCCGCCGAGCGCCAAGTTCGCTAACGTGAACGCCAACACCTACGGCAAGATCACGGAGATCTTTGTCAAGGAAGGCGACCAGGTGAAGAAAGGTCAACTGCTGCTGAAGACCGAGTCGGTGCAGCAAGAGGCCGACGTTGATGCTCAGCAGGCCGCGCTGAAGACCCAACTGGCCGATGTGTCGGCGTCGGAAGCAGGTGTCCAGTCCTCGGCAGCCAACCTGAAGACCGCGCAGGCCGACTTGCAGACGGCGCAGGCGAATTTCAACCGCGCCAAGGAAGACTGGACGCGCGCGCAGGAGTTGCTCAAGGACCGCCTGATTGCTCAGCAGCTCTATGATCAGCGCCGCAGCGAGTTCGAGGTGGCACAGGCCAACGTCCTGGCGGCCGAAGCGCGCGTGACGCAAGCCAAGGCGCAGTACCAGCAGATAATTTACAATCGCGACATGTCACGCGCCCGTGTCGCTCAGATGCGCGCCGCGCTGGTGCGGGTCAACGACCTGCGTGCCAAGACCATCTACACCTCACCCCTGGACGGCATTGTGACCGCATTGCCGGTGCACGTGGGTGAGAACGTCGTGCCCGGAATCCAGAATTCGCCCGGCAGCCTGCTCTATCAGGTCTCCGACCTCTCCACCATCACCGCGGAAGTGAAGGTGGATGAGACCGACATCGTGAATGTGAAGCTGGGCCAGCCGGCGGAAGTGACCATTGACGCCGTCCGCAACAAGACCTTCAAGGGGCACGTCACGGAGATCGGGCAGAGCGCCATCGGGCGCACTTCCGGTCTGACCAGCGGCCAGAGTTCGACCACCACGGAAGAGGCCAAGGACTTCAAGGTAGTCGTAACGCTCGATGATCCCCCGCCGGGCCTGCGACCGGGCCTTTCCACCACCGCCAAAATCACTACCGCCACTCGGCAGGACGCAGTCACGGTCCCGATTCAAGCCCTCGCCATCCGCACCAGGCGAGACCTGGAAGAAAGCGACAAGGACGCCAAAGGCAAGGGGGCCAAGGGGACCGTACAGGCGGCGGCCACGGACGCCAAGCCCGCCAGCGGCGCGAGCAAAGAAAAGGACAAAAGCAAGGAAGAAGTCCAGGGAGTCTTCGTCCTGAAGAACGGCCGCGCGGTCTTCACCCAGGTGGAGACCGGCATTATGGGCACCACGGATATGGAAGTGCTCAGTGGCGTCAAGCCTGGCGACGAAATCGTGACGGGAAGCTTCAGCGTCCTGCGCACCCTGAAAAACAACACCAAGGTGAAGGTGGACAACAGCGCCGTAAAGGCCGGCGGACCGGCTTCCTAAGCGGTTGAAGGGTTGGCGCGTGACGCCATGGGGAAAGGAAAGGAAGCGCCGATGGGATCACAAGTTGCTCCGTCCCCCAGGCGGGAAAGCGTGACGCCACGGGATGGCGTCATGATCCGGACGGAAGACCTCTGGAAGACTTATGCCATGGGCGAGGCGATTGCTGTCCACGCTCTCTGCGGGGTCTCCTTCGAGATCGAGCGCGGGGAGTACGTGGCCATCATGGGGCCTTCCGGCTCCGGCAAGTCCACGCTGATGAACTTGATCGGTTGCCTGGACACTCCCAGCCGGGGGCATTACTGGCTCAACGGCAGCCTGGTGAGCGAACTCTTGGACGACGAGCTGGCTTACATCCGCAACAAGGAAATCGGGTTCGTATTCCAGACGTTCAACCTGCTAGCCCGCGCCACTGCGCTGCATAATGTGGAGCTGCCGCTCATCTATAACGGGACGCCAGCCAAGGAGCGCATGGAAAAGGCCCAGGACGCCTTGCGGAAGGTGGACCTTGCCGACCGGATGCACCACCGCCCCAACGAGCTCTCCGGAGGCCAGCGGCAACGTGTGGCCGTCGCTCGCGCCCTGGTCAACAACCCCTCGATCATCCTGGCCGACGAGCCCACAGGGAACCTCGACTCGACCACCGGCGAGGAAATCATGAAGTTGTTCGACCGCCTGCACGAGGTCGGCCACACCATCGTGCTTGTCACCCACGAGCACGACATTGCCGCGCACGCCCATCGCATTCTGCACATTCGCGATGGAAAGATCGACCGCGATGAGCGCGTCAGCTAAGTCAGGGCACGACCGGCAAGCAGGCGGCGGAGGGAAGGCACGGTGGCAGAAGTCAGCCCAACCATGATAAGGCGGCGCAGATTAGTCAACGTCTGGGTCACCGCGCGTGAGGCGTTCTGGCTTG
>Ga0315282_10002871_pt1 | contig 31274 bp, 36 predicted proteins | sample YL17G07_20_MG_FD_203693 | JGI IMG/M metagenome (GOLD analysis project Ga0315282, IMG submission 203693) | Sediment microbial communities from Yellowstone Lake, YNP, Wyoming, USA - YL17G07_20 | ecosystem: Environmental > Aquatic > Freshwater > Lake > Sediment | place: USA: Wyoming | collected... | reverse complement strand
TCAGCTCAAGATACAAGCCAAACGAGAGATTGATATATGTTCTTTCTTCTCTGAGCATTTTCATTCCTTTATGGTATCTAAAGGCTTATGATATTTATGGTTGTTTGAAGTTTTAGAATTCTCAGTATTACTGTTATAACAAAATCGGATGAACAGAGAGGATGGGAAGCACTAATGCAACTGATAGATAATGCAGGGCAAGGCAATCTTCCAGATGCTTCAGTAAGTCATGACAAGTATCTTTATGGAAAAACAAAATGAAAGCATTTGAAACTGATGGACAAAAAATATATTTGGGTGATGCCATTGAAATTCTATCGAATGAAATACATGATGGATCAATTGATCTGATATTTGCTGATCCACCATATAATATAGGAAAAAATTTCAATGGTACAAAAGATAAATGGGGTTCTGACGATGATTACCTTAAATGGTGTTATCAATGGCTTGATCTGTGCATAAAAAAGCTCAAGAGTAACGGAAGCCTTTACGTAATGACTTCAACCCAAAATATGCCGTATTTCGACATATATTTACGGAAATCTTTGATTATAATGTCACGAATCGTATGGTATTATGATAGTTCAGGAGTTCAGGCTAGAAAATATTATGGATCATTATATGAGCCTATTCTATTTTGTGTCAAAGATAAGAATAATTATACATTTAATTCAGAAGATATACTTGTAGAAGCAAAAACGGGTGCCATAAGAAAGCTGATTGATTATAGAAAGTCAAATCCTACGGTGTATAATTCAAAAAAAGTTCCCGGTAATGTATGGGAAATACCAAGAGTAAGGTATCGCATGAATGAATATGAGAACCATCCGACCCAAAAACCTACTGCATTATTGGAGAGAATCATCAAAGCAAGCAGTAATTCGGGTGATATTGTCCTTGATCCTTTTTCTGGAACATTTACAACGTCGTATGTTGCCAAACAACTCAATAGAAAGTCAATCGGAATAGAGATACAAGAGGAATACATCAAGATAGGGTTGCGAAGATTGGAAATATCAGACGAATATAATGGAGAATCGCTTAGAAAGACTCGACGATCTTTTGAATCAATAACTGACGCTCAAATGCTATTAAATAATATTACAGAAAAATAAAATGGAACATGAATTTACAAAAGTAATCAGACGCATTTTAAGAGACAATTTCGGAGATATATCTGAAAGAGTTTTTCCTGAAAGTCTGATCATTCAATACCTTAATATAAAGACTAAATCTGCGAGTGAAGGATCAGAATCAAGAGGAAGTTTTGGTAATCTATATGCAATATACGTATTAATTGAGGATTATATTGCAAATGGTTTCAACAAAAAAGACGGATATACCGAATATGAAGGTGCTGTTTTTAATAATCTATTAAAAAGACAGCGTGAACTACCATTTGGACAAAAACTTCAAAATCATCCTTTAAATCATAGGATGAACGAAGAATTCAAGAAATACTTTCCCTTATGCAATTACATGCCGATCTTGCGGAATTTAGAGACAAGAAGATATTGGTTTAATGAAAATCTACTGAAAATCATAATTGATAAAAAGACTGTTAATCTTGCAGAAACCATAATTCAAATTATTGATGCTTACGTTGAAGCGAAGAAGGATGCTTTTGAAAGGTTCATCCAATTTTGTGAAAATACACAGAAATTATCTGAGAATGAAGCAATTAACTTTATAACTGGTCTGATAGAACCCAATGTAGATGCTAGGATATTTGAGGTAGTAAGTTACAGTATATTGAAGTATTATTATCATAATCAAATAATTTATTGGGGATTTGAGAGAGATACATTAAACAAGGATAATTTGAAACTTTACAAGACAGGACGTACAAATGCGAATGACGGCGGAATTGATTTTGTGATGAAACCACTAGGTCGTTTCTTTCAAGTTACCGAAACTGTTGATGTAAAAAAGTATTTTCTAGACATTGATAAGATCGAAAAATTCCCAATAACATTTGTGGTAAAATCGTCTGATGAAATTTCTGAAATCAGACAAAAGATACAGGAACAAGCAGAGAAGCAATATTTAATCAAGAATATTGTCTCAAAATATATGGAATGTATCGAAGAGATAATCAACATTCCTATCCTTTTAGATAACCTTGATTCAGCGATTAAGCAAGGGCATTTAGAAAACATTTTGAAAGAGATAGTCAATCAGAGCAAAATTGAGTTTAATTTTAATGATGAAAACGACTATGATATAAACGATTATGATGATGTTGAACTTTAGACTATGAATATCATGAGAGTAGGAATCGGATACGACATACACAGGCTTGTTGAAGGCAGAGACTTAGTTCTCGGCGGGGTGAAGATACCTTACAAGATGGGTCTGGATGGTCATTCGGATGCGGATGTTCTGTTGCACAGCATTAGTGACGCATTATTAGGTTCATTGGCTTTGGGCGATATTGGACAGCATTTTCCGAATATGGACATGCAGTATAAAAATATATCCAGTCTGATCCTTCTGGAAAAGGTCAACTCATTAATACATGAAAAAGGATATATAACCAACAACGTTGATGCTGTCGTCATCGCTGAGGAACCAAAGCTTGCGCCATTTATACCAACTATGCGTGAGAATATCGCTAGAACTCTCGGAATAAACGTTGATTGTGTCAGCATTAAAGCTACTACTGCGGAAAAACTCGGCAGCATTGGTCAGGGAAAAGGCATTGCATCAGAAGCTATTGTAAGTGTTAAACTTATTGACTCTTAAATGCAGAGATAGACAAAAATGACACTTGTAAACTTTAAGGAATAGAACGCGGATAAACACGGATCGGGCGGATTTGCGCGGATTGAAAAAATAATGAAAAATCCGTTTAATCCGCGCAAATCCGCGTTCTATTTCCTAAAAAATTGTGAGGAAATATATGTCACTGAAAATATTTAATACTTTGACGAAACATGAAGAAGAATTTATGGCGCTTGAAGATAAGCACGTCAGGATGTATAACTGTGGTCCAACTGTCTATGATTATTTTCACATCGGCAATGCACGGAATTTTATAACTGCGGAAATTATCAGGCGCTATCTGGAATATAAAGGCTATAAAGTAACTTTTATCCAAAACGTGACAGACGTTGAGGACAAGATAATTAAGCGTGCTAATGACACAGGCGTTACACCAGAACAAGTCGCTCAAAAATATACTGACGCTTATTTCGAGGATATGAAAAGTCTTGGCATACTTGAACCGACTTTTAGCCCCAAAGCAACGGAACATATAACAGATATTATTGAGTTTGTAAAGAAATTAGTTGAAAAAGGTATTGCTTACGAGGCTGATGGTGATGTATATTATGATCTGTCGAAGTTTGAAGGATACGGAAAGCTTTCGGGTCAAAGAGTCGAGGATACCATCGCAGGCGCAAGGGTCGAGGTGAACGAAAAGAAACGCCATCCCGCAGATTTTGACCTCTGGAAGAAATCAAAGGCTGGCGAACCCGGATGGGATAGTCCTTGGGGATTAGGGCGACCCGGATGGCACATTGAATGTTCTGTTATGTCATCGAAGTATCTAGGGGAAACGTTTGATATTCACAGCGGAGGTAATGATCTAATATTCCCGCACCACGAGAATGAAATCGCTCAAAGTGAAGGTCTTACGGGAAAGCCTTTTGCTCGCTATTGGGTTCATAACGGCATGCTTCAAACTGGCGGAAAGGTGGAAGGCGCTGGAAGATCAGCAGAATCAATAAAGATGTCAAAATCACTTGGGAACGTCAAATCCATCAGGGAATTGCTGAAAACGTATACTCCTAATGCGATTCGATATTTTTTGCTTTCGGCACATTACCGATCACCCCTTGATCTAAGAAATGACAGCCTTGATGAAGCTAGTAGTGCAGTAGAACGCATTTTGAATTGTGTCAGCATGACTGCAAGGCTTTCAGCGCAGGAAGATATAAAACCTGGTGGTGATCCAGGGAACAAACTCAATAACTCTATTGGTGAAACTGTGCGGAAGTTTAAAGAATCAATGGATGACGACTTCAATACACCCGGGGCATTAGGAGCTATCTTTGAGCTTGTCGCTATTGTAAATAAGTTTACATCTGATAACCCAAACCTTTCAATCAATGGAAAAACTGTATTAAGACGAGTAAACGAAACTTTAGTAGAATTGTGTGGAGTATTGGGTTTGAATGTTAAAGACAGAATGTTAGGAAAAGAAGATTTTCTGGTTGATGATCTGATGAAACTGATGATTGAAATCAGACAATTTGCAAGAGAGAAGAAGGATTGGGCTATTGCAGATAAGATCAGGGATGGTCTGGCAAATATCGGCATTAAGTTAGAGGATACTCGTGAAGGCACGATATGGAGGATTTCATCCAAATAAATGGATATAATAATCGATCTGGTGGAAGATGAATCTACCTGATCATAAGCATCTTTCATGGTACATTTAAGGTTTCATGAAAGATAGTTGAGAGTTCTATTGTTGTACGCTAGTGAATATTTGTATGAACCAAAAACATGGTTCACGTATATGTGAACCAAAATTGTTGGGAGGGATAAAATGAGACGGCTTACTTACACATTAGCTTTTCTGTTTACACTGACCCTGATTGTGTCAGGATGCTCGAAGCTTGCTGAACCAACTTGGGCTAAACTAGATGTTACTAGCGATGTTGAGCAGTTTACTGACAATAGTATGTATACAACTGCACAGACTCAGATACCAGAATATGTTAAGGGAGAGACAAAGGACGATAGCAGATTTACTGATGCTGTCGTATCGCTCAAGAAACCACAGGACATAAGAAGGATTCTTATCAGAAGGCGTTCCGAGGATTCGGTGCCAATAGACCTTAATGTATACGTTCTGTCGGGCAAAGAGGGTGAAGATTGGAAGTTAGTAAAAGAGATTCGTGGAGAGGAGAAGACTGATGTAGACATAAAGCTTTCTTCTATTCTTGCGGCAAAGATCAAGATAAGAGCCCAAAGAGCTTCCAGAACGGCGTCAGGAAAATCCGGAATAGCCGCCAAACCAAATGCCGCTGGCGGAGGTAATCAGGCAGTTAGAAGAACGACTGGCGGTAGCCTAGAAGCAGATCGAGTTTTGAGAGAACCTGTGAAATTAGCAGAGATCGAAGTCTATGGTATTGCATCGGCGCCAATGGCAACAACAAAAACGGAAGAGACGAAAAAATAATACAATTTTGACAAAAAGATTTCAATAATTGTCATTAAGAAGGTTTAACACGTTGGCAATAACTTCAGCAGAAGACACCAATGACTGGATAATTCTAAATATGATACCGGGCGTCGGAAGTTCAACATTCCGACGTCTGGTGAAATTCTTTGGTTCACCATCTGTTGTGCTGGCGGCGTCTTTAAAAGAACTGGCAATGGTTAGAGGAATCACCCCTTCTGTCTGCCAGAATATAATCAATCACCGTGATGGTATTCAGATTGATCATGAACTAGACTTGGTTAAGCGATATAACTGCAAAGTAATTACCCTTGACGATGAAAACTATCCAGCTTCTCTCAAAGCAATATATGATCCGCCACCTTTGCTTTATGTTAAAGGTGAATTGCTTACTAATGATTCTCATTCTATATCAGTTGTTGGAACGAGAAATGCTACGCCTTATGGAATGAAGGTTACTGAACAATTGAGCGGTCAATTAGCATCCAGAGGTATAGCCATAGTAAGCGGGATGGCTCATGGAATAGACACTGCCGCTCATAATGGAGCATTGAGTACCGGCGGACGTACAATAGCTGTTATTGGAAACGGTCTGGATATTATTTATCCTGCTGATAATTCCAGACTGTTTGAAAAGATTATTAGTTCTGGAGCGGCTATATCTGAGCTTCCAATGGGAACCAAACCACATAGAGGAATGTTTCCCAGACGTAATAGACTTATAAGTGGAATATCTCTAGGAACACTGATAGTTGAGGCATCAAAACAAAGCGGAGCGATAATCACCGCTGATTTTGCCCTTGAGCAGGGACGGGAAGTTTTCGCTGTTCCAGGGCAGATATTTTCTGAGGCTTCAAAGGGTACGAACGAACTTATAAAACAAGGCGCCAAGCTAGTTGATTCAGTTGAAGATATACTTGATGAATTACCGTCTTATGCCTTTCAGCCTTCAACAGATGAGGTAATAAAGAATGAAGATGCGCTTATAGAATCCCAGCTTTCTCAAGAAGAAGGCGCAATCTGGAAAGTCATCAACTCATCTCCTGTCCACATAGATGATATATCAAAGCGATCCGCATTGCCTGCTTTCAAGGTCAGTTCTTCTCTTGTTATGCTTGAACTTAAAGGACTTATACAGCAGTTATCAGGCAAAATGTTTATTAGGAAAATGCAATCTTTATAATAACTAAATATCGTTCGGATAAGATATTATACTAAATTGGTGAGAAAATGGAAATTGCAATTGAATTAGAAAAATATGACGGAACTTTTCAAAAAAGCAAGAATCTCCCATTTCATAGGTGGTATCCTTACATAGAGGGTTTTGGAGAGAAATTTGTTTGTGAAATCATAAGAGCATTTGCCGATAAAAGTACATATTTGGTAGACCCTTTTGCTGGTTGCGGTACGTCGTTATTAGTTGCAAGCAAACATGGACTTCGATCAGGCTATTGTGAGATTAATCCATTCTTAAGATTCGTAATAGAAACTAAGATAAATTCTCCAATAAGGCTTTTAGACAAAAATATAGACATTGCAGAGCCACTTACTCAATTCATGAATCGTATTGATTCAAATATACAAAATATCACCCCATGCCAAGTATCTGAGATATTTATTGGAAAGAAATACTTTAGGGAAGATATTTTTGATACAATTGTCCGACTAAAGCGTTTAATATATGAATATTTAGGGCATGATGATGACCTGAAAAACTTTGGGTTGTTAGCTTTGGCTGGTTTACTTGTAGATGTATCAAACTTAAAAAGAGCGGGGGATCTTAGATACCGACGAAACAATGAAACGCAAAAAAATACTAAATATGATGTAATTAGAATATTTAAACAAAAAATTCGGTGGATCATTGAAGATTTTAACCAAACAGATAATCCTAGAGTTTTTACAGATTTTCTATCAGAAAATGCTGTAACAGTCAAACCCATATCGAAATATGCGGATCTAATAGTAACATCGCCACCATATTTAAATGGAACTAATTACATAAGAAATACTAAGTTAGAACTTTGGATTCTAGACTTCATAAAAAACAAAGATGATCTGTCCGATTTGCATCACAAGCTGATCTCGTCAGGTATTAATAACGTTACAAAACAAAAAGAATTGGAATATCTGCCGTCTACAATTATGGATGTGGTTGATAAGCTTCAAAGTGTTGCCTATGATAAACGTATACCGCTTATGGTTCATCAATATTTCACAGATATGAAAAGATTTTTTATGAATTTGCATTCCTATATGTTGACAAGCGGAATACTTTTTATTGATATTGGTGATTCCACATTCTGCGGAGTTTATATTCCTGTTCATGAATTTTTAGAGATTCTTGCTGAATATTCTGGCTTCAGTTTGGAAGAGTCATCTTTGATAAGGCATAGGCGTTCAAGAGGAGGCATTGGAGGAGGACAATACCTTCTAAAATTTAGGAAACTGCCTAATTTTGAAATTATTGACTCTCAACGGCTTTTTTCTTTATCTAGTAAATCAGATCAACAAAATAATAATTTAAATAATCTGATTGATGATTTCCAAGATAAATTACCTTATCGAGAACATCCTTATAATAAGAGAAATTGGGGACATAAATATCATAGTCTATGTTCATATCAATCAAAACTGAAACCTTCAATAGCACATTTCTTGATTCAATGGTTTACCAGACCATCTGATAAAGTGTTAGACCCATTTGGTGGAGTTGGCACAATACCATTAGAAGCCAAGATGCTTGGTCGTTCAAGTATTATGACAGATATAAGCCCAACTGCTTATGTAGTTGCTAAGGCAAAAGTTGATAGAATAGATAAAACTGATATTTTATGTAGTTATAAATCAATAACTGAGTTTATCAAAGAGAATAAAAATTCACTCGACATTTCAGAAGATTTACACAATTACTCAGATTTTGGCTTCAATAAAAAATTAGGTGATTATTATGAGACTGAAACATTTAAAGAAATACTATCAGCTCGAAAATGGTTGAAAATGCGCGCGGAAGGAGATATTACAAACCTTACAAGTGCTGATTCTTTTATTACCGGTTGTCTTCTACATATTTTGCATGGCAATAGGCCTTACAGCTTAAGCAGGAGATCACACCCTATAATTCCATTTGCTCCAACGGGATCATTTGAATATCGCTCTTTGGAGAAGCGATTGTGGGAAAAATATTTAAGAACATACGATGATATCATCTCCAATAGTATAGTACCAAGTAATGTTTATTATAGAGATGCAAGGAAATTAAGTGACTATCTAAATTGTGAAAAAGTAGATGCGATTATTACTTCTCCACCATTTATTCATAGTACTAGGTTTCATATAAATAATTGGATACGAAATTGGTTTTGTGGTTGGGAACCTTACCATTTCAACATAATGAAAATGAATTTTGTTGAAGTATTGCAAGAAAAAGACATAAATATATACCATGATTTGCTTGAGGATTGGAGTAAAATTTTAAAACCCAAAGGTTTAGTTATTTTCCATCTAGGAACAACTAAAGATTGTGATATGATTGAAGAAATAATACTCAAATTACCAAAGTGCTATAGTGTAGTTGGCAAAGTTTATGAATTTGTAAGAGATTCAGAATCACATGGATTAACTTCTCAAGGAATAACAGTTCGACATGGTTTTCTTTTCTTAGAAAGATCGTAAAAAAGGGCGACAAGATGGTAAGAAGAAGAAAAACAACAAACATAACCGATATAAAAGGAACAGGAGTTGTTGATTATAAGGTAGTATGGAGAGTTTTTGAATGTTATCGTCCTGGTTGCGATCAGATAAATAAAATATCTGAAGATCAAATTGATGAATGGAGTAAAAATGCTAATACAATACAAGTAATTTGCTCTAAATGTGGATATCCGAATGATATTAATGTAATAGAGAGAGCGGCAAGATGGAAATATTGTCGTGTATGTGAATGGTTACAACCTTTGGAGAATTTTCATAGACATAAGCCTACATCTGCATCTTTCAGATCTGGACGACAGTTGGAATGTAAAACCTGCAAAAATCAACGTATCAATCCGAAATTAAATCCATTGAGAACATCTGATCAGCATAGAGAAGCTTCTCAACATAGAAGATTATATAATATAGTATCTGGTGATAGTGGAAAAATTGATAGTCAAGTTATTTTTAAAAAATTTGAGGGAAAATGCTTTTATTGCGATAAGGAACTTGAATATAAGAAAAGAGGGAAGAAAGATTGGGCTTTGGATCATACACTACCAGCTAAATTATTTTGGTCAATAAATACAAATAATGCAACTTTATTATGTAATGATTGTAACAATTTGAAACATGATAAATGGCCTTCAGAAGTTTACAAAAATAAAGAAAAATTAAAGAAATTATCAGTATTAACTGGCTATACTTTAGAACTTATAAGTGGTGAACCTGAGTTAAACCCAGATGCTATAAAGAAAATACTAGCTAATGTTGATAAATTCATAGAAGATTGGATAGGTTATCCTGATGAAATCAAAAAGATTCGTGATTTGATACTTCAGATGACAGGAATTGATATTTATGAGAAAGCTAAGCAAATACCTGAATTTATTAAGTAAGATATCATGTTTTATTGTATTTAAGCATCATAACAACAAACAAAGTATTATCTTTTTCTAAGGAGTAGACTATGAAAGAATTAGTAAATGTTGCTATCTTTGGTTGTGGCGGCATGGGTTCTACACATGCAAGAAGATTATCAAAAATGGATAACGTTCATCTGCGCTATCTGATCGATGCTAATGAGGAATCAGCATTGAAACTACAAAAAGAGGTAAATGCAGAACTAACTGCTACGGATTTTAGAAAAGCCTTAGATGATAAAAAAATTGACGTTGTACTTATTTGTACTCATCATCACCTTCATGCACCGATGAGTATAGCCTCCGCACAGGCAGGTAAGCATGTATTTTGTGAAAAACCGCTTGCACTTAATATGGAAGAATGTTTGAGTATTGCAGAAGCAGTCGAGAAAGCAGGCGTTAAGTTTATGATGGGTTTTCAGGCTCGCTTTTCTCCTTTTGTATTGAAACTCAAGGAAGTCGTTCCCCAACCATGGGTGACTATTGCACAACTCGTTGATCCCAAATGGGGTGAGAGTTCATGGGCAAATGATCCGATTGAGGGTGGAGGTAACATACTTAGTCAAGGATGTCATTGTTTTGATGCAACCTGTTTCTTGAATGGCTCTAAGCCTGTATCTATCTATTCCGAAGGTGGAAACTACCATCATCCAACTTTGCCAATCGTTGATACAGTTGCCTGCACATTGCGTTTTGATAATAATTCTGTTGCTAATGTAACCATCGGTGATTTTGGGAATCCTGCATTGATGGGAAAATCTGCATATCAGGTTTTTGCGGGTAACGTCACCGCAACGCTTTTTAATTATTACAGCGCGCCAGAGGTGCGCTTGTGGGGCGCTGAACCTGCAAAGATAATAATGGACGATATCCCTGGCTGTAATGACAGCTACATGGCACATGGATATACGCAACAGATACACGCTTTGCTTGATTGGGTCGGCAAGGATATTGATCCTGTCAATGCGGCAAAGGTCAGAGATGGTGTTCTTGCTACTGAACTTGGTATCAAAGCTTTTGAGTCAATCAAAACTCATCAGGTGCAGGCTTTATAATGGGGGGATGAAGATGAGTGACAAAGTCACTTTGGAGGAAGTTGAGCGTATAGCGGTTCAATTATCACCTAATGAACAATTGAAGCTAATAGCATGGATCTGTGAGAATTTGAGTGGTTTGTTGCCTCTGAAGATAACATTTTGTGGAAGTAGTAAAACTTATACAAACAGAGATGCTGATGGTACTCCATCTATGGAAGAAATCCGTAATCGTCTAACTGCACAGGGACATATATGTTTTCTACCTGAAATACCTGGTATGCCATTTGGAATGAGTGAACAAGATTTTATAGAAAAATTTGGTAGAGAAGAACTCCTCAGAATCAAACCCATTGTAACTCTAGAACACTTTAAAAAAATCGAAGTATCTGATGCAGTTCTAATTGTTAATCATAGCAGGGAACGTAATAGAGAATTTATTGAGGGTTATTTTGGTTCAAATACTTTGATGGAACTTGCTGTTGCTTACTACTTACGCAAAAAAATTTACATACTAAAACCTTTTCAAAAAAACCATCCACATTATGACGAGATTGCAAAATTGGATGCCATAATATTGAATGGAGATTTAAGTAGAATTAGAAAAATTGGAGATTAAATGATGTCAAAATCACTGGTTGTCGTGGAATCACCAGCAAAAGTCAAAACAATTAGCAAGTTTTTGGGTAGAGATTATACGGTAAAAGCCTCTATGGGTCACGTAAGAGATTTACCGTCAACAGGTCTCGCTGTGGATATTGAGAATAATTTTAAGCCTGAATACGTCATAATTGACGGAAAAAAGAAGGTTGTAAACGAGATCAAAAAGGCGGCTGAAAACGTTGAACAGATACTAATAGCCACTGACCCCGATAGAGAAGGCGAAGCTATATCCTGGCATCTGGCTCATGTGTTAAAAACAAATCATGTACCAGTCAACCGTATAACTTTCAACGAGATAACAAAGACCGCTGTTCAGAATGCTATTAAACATCAGGGACAGATTAATCAAGACCTTGTTGATGCTCAACAAGCTAGACGTGTGCTTGATAGATTAGTTGGATACCAGATCAGCCCGATATTGGGTAAAACAATAAAGTGGGGACTGAGCGCAGGAAGGGTTCAATCGGTAGCTGTCAGGCTAATATGTGATCGTGAGGATGAGATACTAGCATTTGTTCCAGAGGAATATTGGACAATTGCGGCACTATTAAAGGGTGAAAAAACCAGTCAGTTTGAGGCAAAGCTTTTTGAGATAGACAAAAAGAAGGCTAAAATCGAAAATGAAGAACAGGCAAAAGCTATACTGAAAGATTTAGATGGTAAGCAATTCATTGTAGATAAAATTGAACGAAAAGAGAGAAAAAAGAATCCAGTACCGCCTTTCATTACAAGCAAACTTCAGCAGGAAGCGGCTCGTAAGTTGCGACTTACAGTCAAAAATACCATGAGGATTGCTCAAGACCTTTACGAAGGTGTCGATCTAGGTGATGAAGGCGCTGTTGGACTGATAACTTACATGCGTACGGATTCCACCAGAGTTGCTAAAGAGGCGATAGATTCAGTTAGAGATTTTATCGGTCAAAACTATGGATCAGACTATCTTCCAGGCAATGCTGTTCATTATGCAAGCAAGAAGGGCGCACAGGATGCCCATGAAGCCATTAGACCCACTTCTGTTGAAAGAACGCCAGCAATCGTCAAAAAATATCTTAGCGAAGATCAATACAATCTTTATGATCTAGTATGGAAACGTTTTGTAGCCAGTCAGATGAAACCAGCGATTTTTGACGTTACGACTGTGGATATTAAAGCTGGAAAATATACTTTTCGGGCAAACGGCTCCATAATAAAATTCAAAGGATTTATATCGGTTTACATGGAAGGGATAGATGAAGATTCAGATGAAGATAAGGAAGCTATACTTCCAGAACTGACCATAGGACAACTGCTTAAGCTTCTCAATCTTGTCCCTGAACAGCATTTTACCCAACCACCCCCCAGATACACCGAAGCTACTCTGGTAAAGATACTAGAGGAGAAAGGTATCGGAAGACCAAGCACTTACGCAACAATCATATCCACGATACAGGATAGGGAATATGTAAAAAAAGAACAGGGCAAGTTCATTCCCACTGAGATGGGACGGTTAGTCAACAACGCCCTTATGAAAAGCTTCCCGGAGATCATGGACGTTGAATTCACTGCCAAGATGGAAACTGAACTTGATGACATTGAGGACGGTAAAATAAAATGGGTTGACGTCTTAAAGGAATTTTATGGTCCTTTCAGCAAATCACTAGAAAATGCCCCGGAGAAGATCAAAGCGGCAAAGAAAGATATGGAAGAGGCTACTGAAGAGATCTGCGACCAATGCGGCAAGAATATGGTAATAAAATTTGGGCGTTATGGTAAATTCCTTGCGTGTTCAGGCTTCCCGGAATGTAAGAATACAAAACAGCTAAACGGTAAGGAATCTAAACCTGTGGAACCAGAGCCTAGTGACGAAATATGTGAAAAATGCGGAAGCCCGATGGTTATAAGAACCAGTAGATATGGCAGTAAATTTCTCTCTTGCAGTCAATATCCGAAATGCAAAGCAACTAAACCTTTGAGTACAGGTATAAAATGTCCCAAACCGGGTTGCGATGGTGATTTGGTGGAAAGACGAAGCAAGCGCGGCAAGATGTTTTATGGTTGCAGTAAGTATCCTGACTGCGATTTGGTGTTGTGGAACAAGCCAATTGCACAACCATGCCCTAAATGTAAATCGCCATTCCTTGTTGAAAAGGTATCCAAAGCGAAAGGCAATTATCTTGCGTGTGCCACCGAAGGATGCGATTATTCAGAAAATAAGGTACAGAACAACTAACGAGGGCATTATATACTAAAAATCTATTTGAGAACTATAAGAAAAGAATATTTGGTCTGTAGTAAAGTGATTTTGCTATAAGTAATGTACTAATAAACCAAATATATTAACTATATGGAGTTATGCTAATGAAGTATATAGTTGAAAGAGACTTATTTATGAGTAAGATAGAGAACTTCATAAATGATAAATTTGAAAAAGGTTATCGCTTACATTCTATGGTAGTAACTGAAACAGAAGAAAAACCAACAGACCCAAAGTTCCCTGATAGCAAACCAAAAATAAGCATAGCCCGTAAAGTGACATTAGTATTTAAGGAGATTGACAACTGAATCCTCAATCTTTCGAAAACTACTATAAGGATACGAACTTTTCACTTATGACTTAGAAAAACCCTTCACTCCGTTCAGGGTGACAATTCTTCCGTTGCACGGCGGAACGTGAAATGTCATTCTGAGCGAAGCGAAGAATCTCTTTTCTCTGGAAAACATAGGCTAACTGAAAAACTCGTAATAGATAAGGGTTTAATTATGAACAAAATTGGGAATGTGTATTCGGATCAATATATAGATCAATTAATAAATGAGCAAAAAGTTACATCCCCAGTTCTTTTGGTTTGGCAGTTAGCGATACAGCCTAAATTTAAGCTTAGTCATAAAGAATACAATATTGACGTTGATGGAGTGAATGGAAGCAAGTTCAGGATAATTTTTCGGCAAAATGTTCATAATTTATTGGATTTCTCTGTAATCATCGGTCATTGTTCTCTAAATATGGATAAGATATTTCGTTTACGCAGGTATAACGGTAATAGCCACGAGCATACGAATAGTTTAGAAGGAAATAGTTTTCGTGCCTTTCATATTCATAAGGCGACTGAACGATACCAATTTGCTGGTAACGCTGAAGATACTTATGCTGAACCTACGGATCGCTTTTGTGATTTTCGTTCTGCTTTTAAATGCTTGTTAAACGATTGCAACTTTGTACCATAAGAATTAAATTTGATTCCAATTGGAGAAAAACAATGTTTATGGAAACTATTGAGCATGACTTTCGAGAGAAAGTATGTTCTAAGCTAAGTTTGATAAATGAAGGAATTGATAGGTTTCTCGTATCTACTCCATTTCATTTTGACGATGGCGATCATCTTATTATTATCCTTAAAAAAGAAAATGGAGATTGGATTTTATCTGACGAAGGTCACACCTATATGCATCTAACCTACAGTATAGACACTGAGAGTCTGTTGAGTGGTTTAAATCAGAAAGCTATTGCTAAAGTTTTGTCATCATTTAACATAGAAGAATGGGATGGAGAACTAAAGTTAACGATCAAAGATAAAAGATATGGAGATGCTCTATATAACTATATACAGGCTTTATTAAAGCTTTCTGATGTAAACTTTTATCACACGAATACGTAATTTCTACTTTTTTTGATGATTTTCGTTCATTTCTCGTAAACATTCTACCAGACGAACTGCGAAACTTCGATTGGCATGATCCAAAGCGCGATCCACGGGGGAAGTATCCTGTAGATTGTGTAGTTGTAAATGTTTCTAAACCTTTGCTTATTTATAGCCTACCCAATGATGATAAGACAAGAGATGCCACTATTGCTTTACTGCAATTTGAAAAATGGAATTTACAATTCCGATCACTTGCTATCTTTGAAGATCAGGAAAGCATAGGTCGAAAGGTGTTGGCAAGATTCAGTGATGTTTGTGATAAGCAATTTTCCAGTCTTAGCGATAAGGATAGAATTGAGAAGTACATCAAAGAATTCGTAGGATTATAATCTGCTTACTTGACAACATTCTGATAACGCATCTGCTATCTCGTTAGTCTCATCAATCCAGACGGTTCTTGGGTCAATAGATATGTGATTTGCGTAAACATTGACATAGACAGGAATATCGCATGTAAGAAGGCTTTTTGCTAATTCCTGTGCGGATATGTTTGACGGTTTGATGATTACGAGTCTAGTCGGGAATGTCTCAGGCGGGAATGAGACGGAGTTTATCTGTGAGTAACCTTCGGCAATCCTGATGTCAGCAAGTCCATCTAATCTAATCTTGAGTTTCTCTGTCAGCATTTCTGCTATGGATGCGATCTCTTTAATCGGTCTGCAAAGGAATTGCAGGGCTACGTTGTGCTTTAAGATCATATCGGTGTCCAGATATGATCTTAAAGTGGCTTCTAATGCAACAATGATAAGCTTGTCCGGTCTGAGTGCGCGATACAATGGATTTTCCCGCATCATTGATATGTATTTTTCTTTGCCTGCTATTATCCCTGCTTGAGGTCCGCCTAGCAGTTTATCCCCGCTGAAACATACAATATCTGCCCCGATTTTAATACTTTGAGGAACATAAGGTTCTTCAGGAAATCCCATCTGAGTTAGATCCACGAGACAGCCGCTTCCGATATTATCTATTAAAGGCAGATTATATTCCTTTACTAATCTAACTAGTTCAGTTAATGGAACTTGCTCTGTGAAACCCGATATGCGATAGTTTCCTTTGTTGACTTTCATTATTAAGCCTGTGTTTTCATTAATAGCTTTACGGTAGTCGTATAGGTGAGTTTTGTTTGTTGTTCCGATAGATACTAGCTTTGCCCCACTTTGGCTTATCACATCAGGCAATCTCGAATCGTCATTTTCAACAAGCTCTCCTCTTGAGATGATAACTTCCTTACCTTTGCAGACAGTGTTTAGAATAAGTATTATAGATGCGGTATTATTATTTACAATCAGGCTTACTTCTGCACCTGTCAATGATGAAAGCAATTCTTGTAAATGCGAATTTCTATCTACTGATAAAGTTGAATAACGTCCAGCAATATCTTGAATTGCTTTCTGTGCAAACTCATTAAGCGGAGAACGACCAAGATCATCTCTTAATGCGTCCCCTGTGGCATTAATTACTCGTCGCAGACTCATTCTATTGTTTTGTCGAGTAATATCTTTTACATCTCGTATAATGCTATCTATGGAAAGGTCAATGTCTGCTAGATATTCCTCACTTTTGGCTGTCAATATTAGATTCTTGCGTATGTCAACGGCTTCACGCACAGCCTTTATGATTATGGTGTGAGAGCATGAATTTGCTATATCCGTAATTTCGGGGTGTTCCATTACTTTATTAACGGAGGGTAGTTGACGCAAGTATTTATTGAATTCGCTATTCATTTCTTTTTTTGAGATGCCCTTTTCTCTGATTCTTTTTTGCTGAATACACAACCACAATATGACTGGCGATAAAGTCCAAATTGCTTGCTCATCTGGATACTTTTTTCAAATCCACCTTTTTTCTTAAAATCTGCTTCGTAGAATTGCAGTTTATGACAATCATCTATTCTGGAACCAATTTCGTTGATCTTTTCAGCATTCTTGTGTGGACTTATAGAAAGCGTTGTAGCGATAATATCATAACTATGTTCTTCTGCGTAACAGGCGCACTTATTCAATCGCATCTCGTAGCATATAGAGCATCGCTTATCACCTTCTGGCAGGTCATCCATACCACTGGTAAGCTCGAACCATCTTTCAGGATCGTATTCCTCGCAGACGAGATCCAAATTGATCAAATCTGCATAGCTTTTCATCTCATTTTCTCTGAGTAGATATTCACTTTCAGGATGGATGTTGGGATTGTAGAAGTATCCTGTAAGCTTATTATCCGATTTTAGCGATTCTACTACGTGTGTGGAACAAGGCGCACAGCAGATGTGTAGTAACATTTTTTTAGACATATTTCTCTATAGTGTTTATACACCAGTTTATATATTCATTATTGGGGAACCATTCCTTTAGCAAGGTGAGAGTCTGTCTTGCGGCATGTCTGCTTCCCTGTCTGCCTCTATCGTTTTTCTGGATCAATCCCTTATATAGAAATTTCAGCGTACTGTCCATATTTTGCTTATCATCATGATTTTTTGTGGCAAATTGAAGCTTTTCCAGATCGAAAACTTCAGCGATGCGGTCAAACATCATATTATTATCAGTAAATAGACCATAAGCCAGCAATCGTACCAGATAGGTAGTACTTTCAAGACGGAATCTTATAAGCATAAGCTTTGATAGCTTATCTGAAAACATTGACTCTACATCAATCGCAAGCTTTTCTAAATCTGCGTGAACCTGCTTTTTTAACTCCAGACGTTCTTGAACAGCCGATAATATTGCTTTTGAAAGCTTTTCTGATCTGTATTTATATTCTATATCCATGTAGATAAGGTTTAGCTCATCTTCTATGAGTTCCCTTTTGCTACCAGCGACAATTAATTCAAAAATATCAAAGATTAAACCTGCGTATTTTTGATTCTCTGAAGACAAAAACCCATCAGATTGATAAAAAGATTCAGGATAGATTCTTCGCCATATATTTTCTTTTATTGGTATATATAGAGCAATTAGTTCACGTTTGCTTTTTATCAGTTTTTGCAGAGATCGATCCGTTGTTATTGATCTCGATAACATTTAACTCCCTTCTATTTCTCTTTTTCAACTATTACAGTTCCATAAGTGCTATCATTTATAATTACGGCACTTTTAACTACGCCCTTCACCGCAACTTTTTTACCTTTGGATGGCACTTTTTGAGAAAATACCCATATAGTATCAGTGCCATCGTCTATTCGATAAATACTTTTGTGTGCAAAAGGCAATCCAATAATCTCAGTCACTTCCCCTTTGACAATGACCTGTTTATCATGATATTTTGATGGATCGTTCTTGATGTCTGAGATACTGACATGTGAAGCACATCCATAAATAATCAAAGTGCCTGATAATGCCAGAAAATAAAGAAGCCTTATTTTACCCAAGCATCAACCACCTTCTTTATAAGCGATGATACGGTTTAAGATTAGCTGATCTATTTTTAAGGTAGCACCGTTTAGCTTGCATTTTTAGCGAATAGACTTCATTTTACCCCAAGTATATGCCAGTTTGCCATTGGGTTCAACAGCTTTGGGTTTTACTCCAAGCTCTTCTTTTATGTAATCGCCCTGATACAGCCGGAAGTGATCGAACCAGACTTGACCTGCTGTGTCTATCAACTCGACGTATATTCCAGCTATGGCATCAGTATCTGGCATTGTAAACGTGCTCCAGAACTCAGTCCATTCTTCAGTGATGACTATATCCTTAAACGTATACGAAGTCCATGGGTCTGCACGATGGTTGCATATCATTCTAGCACTGCGGACATCATCTTTGGGTACCTTTGCCCATAGGGCATAGGTTAGTTTCCAGCCTTTCTTTAAGATAAGCGGATTTTGGTGAAGTTCGACACGCTTACCTCCGCCTCTCTTTTTGACGTCTATAAGAAGACTTTGATCGCCATCAATGTGTTCTTTTTTATCAACGCTCATAGTTGCTTGTGCGACTGCGTCTTCGACCCACATTGTCCATGGTGCATTGTCAACGTTTTCAAAATCCGAGTTTTGGAGAATATTCTCCGGTGCATCCTGTGCTTTTGCTGTGAAAGTTACAACAAAGCAAATGAATACTAAAAAAAGCAAACAACTATATCTGTGTAACATTTGATAACCTCCATTTACGTCTATTTATAATAGACATTCTGTTAAGCGGCAAGTATATCTTGCAGAGATGGGTTTTTGAACGTGCTAACTGGTATAGAAATTGTAGAATCTTTCACTTGTAAAAAGTGATTTAATGGTTCTTTGCTAAGTATCATTAACATCATTTCTTTTTCTTGCTGTTTCAAATCACTCCAAAACGATAGGGTTATCTCTTCAAGTTTTTGAATTTTCGAGTAGCTTAAAACAGTTAAACCCAATGGTTCATAATTTGATGGATCAATACGTATGTATATATAGTCATTTAACTCATATCCTCTACCTTTGCGACCCTTAGACCCAAAAATGATAGAAAGCATATCTCCATCTGGATCATAATCTATACTAATTTGATGTTTGCTCATAATTATCCCTCATTTCATATAAGCTGTAATTACAAAGCTATTTGGTTTTTCATCTCCATTTTTATCTATTTTCCGCTCGAATTTTACCACGACCACGATTTGTGTATGTCCATCTGTTAAATCTTCATAAGATTTTATGTATTTAAATGTATCTGGATCCATGGACTGCTGTTTTCGTTTTCCAGATTTCAGAGTTTTTATTACATAGCTTTCAAAACCTATAATTTCAGGATGATGTTTATATATATGTTCCCAACGTTCATCAGTTATGTAAATTTCATTCTCATTTCTGTCTCTGTAATATTTCCACAAATCATTGACCCCTGGTATTTATTCTTCCATTTCTTGTCTGCGGATAATCTCATTCTGTGCGTTCTTGCACATATCAACGAAAACCGCGCTGTAACCTGTGATCCTGACCATAAGATCACGATGCGCTTCAGGATTGATTTGAGCGTCACGTAATTCGTTTGTATCCACAACTGAAAGCTGTATCTGTAAACCGCCCATGTCAAAGAAAGTTCTGAGCAATGCCATAAGCCTTGATAATCCCTCGTCACCTGATACGAATTTTCGCTGAATACGGACATTTAATGCACCTGAATTAAAGCGATTCAAAGGCAGTTTGGCTATTGAACGAAACATTGCAGTAATGCCTTTAGTGCAAGATCCGGGGTACGGTGAAGTGTTATCGCTAAAAGGTTTGCCTGCATGACGACCATCTGGAGTCGCACCAAGATTGGCGCCCTCTCCTATATGTCCCATATCGGTTGTCAAGCATCGAGTTGCTATAACTTCGTCTGTTGATCCTAAACGACTTGCATGATCAAATTCTGCTGTTATAATATTTAGAATACGCATGGCATGTTTATCTGCCCGATCATTATCCTGACCGAATTTTGGCGTATTGAGACAAAGCTGGCGCAAAGGCTCATATCCAATAAAATCATCTTTTAAGGCATTTCGCAGTTCACTCATAGATATTTTTTTGGACGAAAAAACCAACTCATCAACTGCTGTAAAGCAGTCAGCCGCAGTTCCTATGAATCTTATGGAGCCAAGTAATGTGCTATATTTTGTTCCACCCAAACCCCAGCTTCGTGCATTTTTTACAGGTCCATCTGAAAAACAATCATCAACTCTTAGGGTTCCCGGTGCTGATTCGTTCCATTTTTTTCGATGCTGTCGTAAATTTTCAAAACATCTGTCAGCCACTGTTCTTATTGAAGAAGTAAAGCGATCATATACTTCTTCAATGCTTTTTGGTTCTTCATCATTCATCAGGGCTTGATGAAAATAATGCGGAAGCGATAGAGAGCATCCACTGACTGCCCGTTCTTTTCCCGGTATATCGGGCCAATTGCATCCGTGCATGGTGTAAGTGATTGCGTCTTCTTTGTCTATTCCACAATGTATCATAGCTGGTATTACATTATCATCATTGTAGACCATGATACTTGAGTTGTTACGCATTTTATCATTAGCAATTTTCCATATATCATCAGGTGTGTATCTGGTGTATCGAAAAACGATGACAGGATTTTCAAAGCCAGGGATGACACGATCAAGGAAAAGTTGTGTCAATTCATTATTAGATGAGCCATCGGATATATATCCACCGATAACTACATATTGAGGGGCATCATAACACAGATTCCTCAACCAGCCGGTGTCATTACTCGTTCCACCACTCATCTGATGCTCACCACGTCCCAGCAGAAGATTATTCTTGCAATAAAAATCCTCGATCATTAGGCCTGCTTCTTCGGGAATTATTCTTCCAGCATCGAGATCATTACGATAGAAATCAATGAGGAATTCATCCATGCGCCCAAACGTCAGTGTTGCATTTGTTGCAGACATTGAGCAATAGACTATGCCAACTAACCAGACGAGTTGTAATGCTTCAGCGAAGGTTTCAGGCGGTCTTTCGGCAAGGGCGGCGCAGTTCTCTGCCTGAAAATGAAGTCCAGCATCGTGTGCTGAATTTGCATATCTATGAGCGTAGTTCTTGTGCGCTTGATATACACGAATTGCGCCTCGCAGGAAATCCAGACGCGCACCTGTTTCACCATCAGCGATCCTTCTATCAAGTTCATTTTGGGCAAATTCCTCAAGACCTGTCAAACCAAGCTTAACCAATCGTTCCCAATCGAAGCACTCGTGTCCGCCGTCCTGCATCCATGGGGGAATACTGCGACCCCATTTCTCACCTGTGTATTTTAGTAACGCTTCACCTTCGGCGTCTGGTATTTCCTCTGTTATACGACCAAGAATTAAATCATCGGGTGATACAGGCAGTGATATATTATCGAGAAGATAGTAAAGCCCTTCGCCTAATTGAAGCTGTTGCGGTAAACCCTGAACAAGCGCATCTGCTTCCCACATTGTCCGTATCCGCTCCATAGTGGCGCTAAGGACATCCTTCTCTCGAATGGCGAAAAGTGCTTCTTTTATACGGCGATCAGAAGCATCGCTATTGATTAAATCTATTGTATTAATACTTATAGTAGACATAATTTTTTTGCCCACCTTCACTAATAAATTTTAGTTTATCAATTTGTCTGAAAAAAGTCTACGGACTATAAGTCACATTTTTGTAATCATCAACATCAAATTCTTTGTTAAGGATTGCGAATTTAATACTTGCAACTTGGGTTTCGTTCCTCAACTACTTTTTACTGATTTTTTACTGCCCCCCACGTAAGGCTAAGAAATCTCTTATCTTCCACAGCGATACCACGAGTCGCTTTCTGATTCTGCTGGACTTCATTGTCACTGAGAACTCGATTATATATGCAAAGTTCGTCAATAGTTGCATTAAGGTCTGCCGCATCTTCTGGCACACCTCCACCGATCGTTATATCTGCATTTGTATCCGGGAGAGTGGCAAAACCTAAAGCGACTTCCTTAATTTCCCCATCAACGTAAAAGAACACTTTCTGTTTATCACCATCCACGCGCAGGGCAACATAACTCCAATCCCCTTGTTTTGTATTAAGACCGCTTTGTTTATCTTGCCAAGGTGGAGTAAACGTCATGTAGACCTGATTCGTCAAATCCCACAACCCGAAGAAGTAAGTAGCTCCTGAACTATGTCCTTTTCGCATGATACAGGGCCAGTTATTTGGGGCTTTAGTTCCTCTAAAATTAAGCCATAGGCATATAGTCAATTCTTTTAAAGTATGTAAATCGGGAGCATCAGGAACAACGATACTATCACCTGCTTTGCCGTCATTGAGAGATAAGGCATCGTTTACCTTCCCCTGTATGACCACTGGATTTCCGGCGATAGTTCCATCATGACCACTTTTGGTATCTTTTACGGTTTTTCCTACAATTTGGGATTGATCAAAAGACCAATAGCTGACCAGTCCATCTGTAACAATCTGTTGGGCTTGCGCCAAATCTGTTCTTCCGTTACTCGGCGGAACGAGAGATGATGCAAGCATAAGGATCAAGAATACAGTAAGCTTCCTGAACATCCCGATTCCCCCTTTTGAAAATAAAACTATATATTTTCAGACAAATAACTTCTGCGCTTGTTCCATCTTGGTGATCACGTCTACTTCAAACGGACATCGTTCCATACAGGTTTCGCACTGTACACAGTCGGATGCGTTGGCCGGCATTGCATCATAAGCTGACTTTATCTCGTCAGTCATATCGCTCTGTGCCATGTCAAGCAGGCGCATAGTCAAGCCGATGTTTATCTCAGATGGGCATGGCAGACAGTGGTTGCAATAGCAACATTCACCTGTGACGTATTGCTGAAAATATTGAATGATCCCTGAAAAATCTTTTTCCTCATCAGTAGCATTAAAATATGAAAGCGCTTCATCTAACTGTTCAACAGTCTTACATCCGGGAACAGCAGTTGAGACACCAACCTGAGATAATGTATAGGATAGACATTGAACTGGTCTTATCTCGGCAGGTTTTTCTATGTTTCGCTTTGATGCGCCTAATTGATAGTGTTCCAGAGACATGATCTGATCTTTTTGAAACAGTTTTCCGCCTGCAAAAGGTTTCATTGCCACAAGACCAACGTTATGTTTTACACAGGCATTCAGCATTTCCTTTCTACCGGGGATTGCATTATTTACAAGACTGATTGGAAACATCAGTACATCAACCTCTCCGCTTTCGACCGCTTGTTGTGCAGTTGATGGAGTATGACCGCTGAAAGCGATGAATCTAGCCTTGCCTTCTCTGACAAAGCGTTTCGCTATATCTAGCAGACCGCCATTCATCACGAGATCGTAATCGTCCTGACCATCGCTGTTGTGCAGATACACGAAATCAACGTAGTCGGTATTATAGCGAACTAAAAAGTCATTGAAGAATTCCTCTGACAGCTTTAGATCACGGGTTCTCTCGTATTGCCCATTGTTATCTGTGGAACTAAGGTGCGCCGCAAGAAGCGCCTTATCACGATGTCCCTTGAAAGCGACACACATATTATCACGAAACTCAGGTTGAGCAAAGAAAAGGTCAAAATAGTTAATGCCGTTATCAAGTGCCTTGTGTATCACAGAAACGACTTGCTCTCTTGGTATGTTTATCAAATATTCTGTTCCCAGACTGATTGCACTGACGTCAATGCCTGTCCTTCCTAGTTTTCGATATTGCATTGATTTCCTCCTAAACTTATAATTGCACAGGTTTACCTGTCCTTGACGATTCGTAGATCGCATTGAATATCACAACGGATTTTTTGCCTTCGTGACCATCAACCGCAACAGGCGTTCCTTTTGTGATAGCAGAAACCATGTCTTCAATTATGTTCCCGGGACCAGATTCAACTTCAATATTATCAAGTTTAGCATCTGGATTGTCTGCAAGCTTATATAACACGACACTTGAGTCTTTCCAAGATAGTGTTCCGTTTGAGCCTGAGAACTCCATCGCACTTCCGAGATCAGGCGTATTGCAGGTTGAGGTTTGTAGCACTCCATAAGCACCGTTTTGAAATTCCAGTATAGCTACACTCAAATCCTCTGTCTCAATGTTATGTGCAAGAGTTGCGCTTTTGCCGATGACAGTCTTAACAGGTCCCATAAACCACTGTATCAGGTCAATGAAATGTACGCCTTGATTTGCCGCAGAGCCACCCTCGTAATGTCTCTTGCTTCTCCATCCCGCAGGCGACCCACCGTCATAGTAACTCTGCGCCCTATACCATTTCATTCTTAAATCAGCCAGAAACATTTTGCCCATAAGTCCTGATTGAATGGCTTTTCGTACTCGTTTATTGGCAGGGAGATAACGTTCACCGAAGTCAACAGCTAATATGACGCCAGCTTTTTTTGCCGTCTCGATAAGCTCATCACATTTCGATACGAGTATGTCCATCGGTTTAGTTGTATAGACGTGCTTTCCCGCTTTCGCCGCCATTATTGCGAATTCTGCGTGTAATCCGCTTGGTGACATTACTCCAACAGCGTCAATATCATTTCTTTGAAGCATTTTTTCGTAGTCAGTTTCATAAGCACAGCCATGTTTTTCTGCGACTCTCTTTGCGTTTTCTTCAACAAAGTCACAAACGCAGGCTAATTTTGCACCTGCTGTCTTTGCGGCTATCTCAGCCCTGTTAGCACCCATACCCAAACCCACGATACCAAATCTGATTTCATTAGCCATGATCATATATCCTTTCTTATGTTTTAGGAGTAGTTTAAATCAAGAGTAAACACGGAGAAGATACTGAATACAAAATTTTAGGTTAGCATCTTGCATAAAGTTTTCATCGTTTATTCGTGACTCGTGTTTCTTCTCAATTTGCCTGATAATTTTATGCTACTTTAGAAACTTCGGTAGATTCCACCATAACTTTATTGAAAGACTGAATAATAAGCTGGTCTATATCTACCTTTTCCGATACCCATAGTATCTCTATACCTACTACATCTCCATTTTCATCATAGTCAACGATTACACCATCTGATATTTCGTCAGAATTGACTATTTTGTTTTCTTTAAGACGAATATATATTGCATCAGCTTCTCGTGAATAGCGCATTCTCATATTTGCTTTCCTTTCATGTATTTTTTAATTTTGTCAGTAACATATACAGTTATGAGTATATCCCCATCAGCTACTACTCGAACAAGCTTATCTCCTAAAAGCTTATGATAAATCTGGCGATTATATTTCCCTGATACAGTCTCATCGGGAGTATTGACTACCATTTGGATTAAGTCTTTGGTTAATTCTCGTTCTCTTATCTGCTCTAATATGTGGTCAGTCCATTTCCAATTTTTATCCATATTTCTAACTACCTATCCTTAAAGCCATAACCCATGATCAAAAGACTGTTTATTAATCTTTGAGAATTCTAACAAATTCTTCCACAGTAAGATTTGCGTCATCTAAGATACTTTTCAAAATTCGTGGATGTAAAATTTTACCTGCATGAAAAGGCACTGTTACACGATTATTTGAAGCATCCCGATAAATCCGATGACTACCGCTTTGGCGTGTAAATCCGAAATCAAGTTTTTCTAACACACGAATAACTTGAGATGCAGTCACTCGTGGCAATTGAGGACTCACACTTGTACCTCCAAAGTTGTTAAACTCACCATTTCGCTTATCGGAATTGGTTCTCCATTTTCCAAGCGATCTTCAATATGAAGGCGAATAGCATCTTCAATATTAGTCAATACTTCCTCATAAGAATCACCTTGTGTATAACACCCCTGTAAATCAGGACAAAACGCAAAGTAACCATCTTTGTCCTTCTCAATGATAACTGGTAAAGTAAATCTATTCAATATATTCACCTCGCTTGTTCATGAACATTTATTTCATTTATAGGAACAGGACGATATATTTCATTCATTCTGCCTTCAGAAATTATAAATTCAAGATACGCTTCTTTCGCTTTTAACAGTTGGATCTCGTCCCTTGATCCAACCCGCCAACTACCAACTGTGGATATATATTTAAATTTATAGACCTATCGAATAAATTTTGCTATTACTATGCCTTGTTTTACGACAGCATCGAATTCATGGTGATCTGTTGTTACTATCGTTCCGCCTAGTTTTTGCGAAATTGCCATACAAAAGCAATCTGCAAGAGAAATATGCCTTAGGTTAGCTTTATAATTACCTGCTTGTTGCCAAAATTCACTGTTCATATCTTCCTGAATGGTTATTACAGAAGCAAGTTTTGTTATTATATTCTTTGCATTTAGTTCATCAGACCTTCGGATAATGTCATAATAGACTTCGCAAAGATTGATAGCATGAATAATGCACGTATTTTGTGGATTTATTATCAAGCTTTCGACTATATTTGCTCCATCCTCACCCCAAAGAAAAGCAATAATTGCACTTGAGTCAAAAATAAAAGTTAATTCTTGACTTTGATTTCCCAAAGTCTTTCCTCCTCTTCAGTTTGTTTGTGCTTTTCATGCATAAACTCCTCACTGCCTCCGGAGAGGTATGAGCATATTCCTTTTAATTCCTTAACTTTAGCTATTCGTTCTTGCTCTAAATCCACTTTTATGCTCGGTTCATATTTGCTCAAAACATTCATTACATCATCACGCTTAAATCGCAATAGTTTACTACCTGCATGATGGCTAGGAATTTTTCCGTTTTGCACCCAACGAAGCAATGTGCTTTTGCTGATCTTTAAGAGATTCATAACCTCTTTGCTCGTTAGCAACTCACTTTCAATCATTTTAATTCACCTTTCAAATTCCGGAAATCGAGATAACTAAAAGAGAAACAGCCCATGCCCAGAGACGCCAACCTTCAAAAAAAATCATAAAAGACATAATCTTTCATTCATAAATGCTTGATTAAGCTGACATCACAGAAAACTTTCAACGAAGCCAAGAAAATCTTCTTTATTTTTCATGGAAAAGAGTTTTACAGAATATTTTTGGTCAAATCTTAAAATCTTCGAAAGAATTCTTCGAAAACGATTATCAATAAACATAGCATTACAGTAAGGTAGATAATGAGAAAGAATCTGTATATCTAACATATCGCTTGGTTCCACTTTCCATGGTCTTCTATTTTTTGGTTTAGGTTTACGCATTTCGCTTGCCAATGCAGCAGAAATTGATGCTTGTATATGGATATAAGGAGTATCATAGAAGCTATCAGAATAAAGAAAATCAGCAACAATATTGAAATCAGAACGAGCATCTGAAATATAACGTGCTAACATTCTTTGAATTGATAAAGGTTTTTGGCGAAGCTCCATAATTGTCATATCATTCCAAAAGTCATATTTCTCTGGAAGAGATAGAAAAGCACTTTGAACGATAAAATCAGCATAAGCCTTTTTCTCTGCTAAAAGAGATTCATCAAATGACCCTGATTGCATTACCCAAACATCGTGAACCTTTTGCATACCTTGTTGATATCCGTTTTTCACTTCCTTCTGATGCTGTATCATGTCATCTATCCATTGATAAACCTCGATACGACCTACTAATGGTAGATATGCATGAGGATTGGAGCAGAAAGCCTCTTGCCAGTCAGATACATGCTCAGTTGGTTGATCCTTTCCGCAATATCTCAAGATGGAGGCTAATATTTGTTTGTCTTCAATTTCAGAGCAACCACGAAACCGAATTCCGTATGACAATTTTCGAATTAATTTCAAAAGCGACATTGCATAATTACGATCTCCTGAAAGATCCGATTCCAATTTGTGATGCTCAGAATAAGGACAAATTATTTCTTCTTTTATAGTGGATTCTTGTATTTTGTCAAAAAGATCCATAAAGAAATCCCTTTTGCCTTCAATTCTGCTTTTTACCATCTCACTAATAATATTCTGATCTAGGTAAATAATCTCTTTCTTTAATGGAGGAAGTTCAGTGACTTCAATATAGCTACAATCCTCTGCCACACATACCCATTGCAAAAATCGGTCGTTACAAATATCATCAGGAATAAGAGATTCAGCAGACTTACATCTTGGGCATATTCGTTTTTCTTGGCATATATTAGAATTCAACATACATCATAAGCCTCGTTAGAATTGTAAAATCAAAATTACTTAAAAAATTTACACGAAAGATGAGATTATAATCTCATGTTTTACCATTCAATAGGAATAGCATACTCAATCGGGTCTTTCACGCCTGCTTTCTTGAAACCTTTGATCCTCAATGCACAGCTATCGCATACACCACATGCTTTATCATTGTTTTTGTAGCATGACCACGTTAGATGCAATGGCACTGAAAGCTCTATACCTTTTAAGACAATCTCCTCTTTCTTCATGTCTATAAGCGGAGTTATAACTTCAATGTGAGTCTCAGGTTTAGTACCAACCTCTACAAGCTTATTAAATGCCTGATAATATTCTTTTCTGCAATCAGGATAGCCTGAACTATCCTCTTCAACAGCGCCGATAAAGATTTTGCCTGCACCTATAACTTCCGCCCATGATACAGCAATTGCCAATAGATGAGTATTCCTAAAAGGCACGTAAGAGGTCGGTATATTTTTATTTTCCAGATCAGCTATGCTGACGGGGATATTGTCATCAATAAGGCTTGACCCGCCTATCTGCTTTAGGTATTCTATATTGGCAACAAGCCTTTTTTTGACCTGATAATAGTCAGCTATGGCATGGAAAGCCTGCAATTCACGTTTCTCTGTCCTCTGACCATAATTGACATGCAGTAATGCCAGATCATACTTTTGCTTTGCTATGGCGGCGGAGACACAGCTATCCATGCCTCCGCTGACCAATGCTATTGCTAATTCTTTCATTGACTCTTGATTATTCCCCATGTCGAAGCAAGTTTCCCTGCAAAGCTTACAGCCATAGGCTTACTGTCGAAGGTTAAAGTTCCGAACTGGTTAGCATCTTTTGCTGCACCGATACCAGAAGACCACTCAAGCCATCCAAGACGGGCACCGCCATCATTAGCATTCACCATATCGGAATAGCCGATCTTTGCATCTTTGTTCTCTTTTATATATTTGGATAACGTCTGTTTAGATTTGATAGTGCGCAGCACCAATGCCGCTTCGTAGTAAGTTTTCTTTTTCGCATCATCTCTTATAATCCTTACTGTATCGAAATCAATATTGTTAGCGCCTGACCATGCAAAAGTCATAACCTTTCCATCTTGTAAAGCATAACCCCATTCAATATCATCTCCTGAACTCGGTATGCTATCATATTCCAGATCAACACGACCCTGAAATGAATCGCCATTCCATATAGTATCTGCTCCGGGAGCGACCGCTTTGGGAACAGCATGAGTTTCATCATCTACATCAATAGCGGTATAAAGGAAATTGTCATCCCACAGAACGGCAGATTTCGCCGCAAAACCCTTGGGCTTCGTTCCACCAGCATAAACATCCATTTCCTGCCAGTCGGCTTTTTGCCAGACTGGATCATTAAGGTCTCCATCAACTTGCGGTGTTCCAAGTCTAGCAACACGATTATATTTTTTGTTTGTAGCAACAGCTTGATTGGGTATTAATATCATTACGGCAACAATAAAGAGTAATACAATGCAACACATCCTAACAATTCTTCTTGATTTCATCTTCTTACCCCTCCCAGAAATTTTCTAAAATGCTATTGTTAATTCCTTCATTGATTTTTGATTGCTCCCCATGTTAGAACAGCTTTTCCTTCAGAATCTACAGCGGCATTTTGATTAGAAAGAATTAAATATCCAAATCCCAGCGACTGGTTGTGAGCCTCATTACTTGTCCACGTCATTTGAATTTCTCTATCCGTAGCGTCAGTGTCGTCAAGAACGGCGTGGAATCCTAAAGTATTTCCAGCCTTGAATTCTAGAGATTTCATATTTTTATACTCAATAGCGGTTTCGCATATATACCCATCTGCTGTTTTAGAAGATGCTGTTTGCACATAACTAGGCTCTTTCTGTCCCGCACCTTCCATATTACACCAATTCCATTTATCGTTATTTGCATTAAAACCATACTGGTAATGTTCGGTTCCAGTTTGTGCCTCCTTTTCAGGCAGAGAGAAGAATATTTCAACGCAATCCGCGTTCCAGATGGTATCAGCGGCTTTATTTAATACCAGTTTATCATCTTTCACAACAACGGCAACATAGACATTTTTGTCATCCCACATTAGATAAAAATTACCACTAAGGTCTTTTACTCCGTCCCAGCTTGCGGCGCCGGGAGCTACCCCAGCATATATCTGTTCCTTAGCATCGAGTACTGCTGGTTCGATATAATTAATCTGCCAGTCACTCAAATTGCCATCAATCAATCTAGCGGTTCCTTTAAGAGCAGTTACAATTAAATCTTTGTTTGTTTTTGGGTGTTTCGCCGGTGGGTCCATTGCTAATGCCAAACCTGAGATTATTAATACACAAACCACAATCAAAGCCATGCACTTCGATAACATTTTTCATCCTCCATCAATAGTTTTAGGTTGATAACTCAAATACTACATGGAAAATACTTTTATTCCTTTTACAGATACACCTCCTTTTTTACTACTAATACCAGTTTTATCTTTTTATTGTGCATTAATGTAGGTTGGGTTGAGGAACGAAACCCAACAAAATATTAGTATAGTCGGGTTTCATTGCTTCAACCCGACCTACTGATATTTCCCAACCGT